>ERZ1370068.6052-contig-5050_pt1 | contig 156047 bp, 191 predicted proteins | sample MGYA00561227_ERZ1370068 | MGnify/ENA primary metagenome ERZ1370068 (study PRJEB38410, sample SAMEA6850437) | metagenome | study: Metagenomic assessment of the ecological functions of the soil: analysis of the soil microbiota associated with the... | reverse complement strand
CGATAGTACTTCGTTCAGTTACGTATTGCTCGCCAACGGGGGAATGTGGACGCGGCCGCATCTCGTCGAGCGCGCGTCGGCGAGCGGGCTGCCGAGGCCGGTTTGCCCGCCACCGCATCGATGACTCGCTGGATTGCGCGCGAGCTGACGTCGATGCTCCAGAACGTCGTCCTGGACGGCACCGGGACGCTCGCGCGGGTTCACCGGCTACCACGTTGCCGACGGCAAGACCGGCACCGCGGCGAAGCCGGACTCGCACGGCGGGTACTCCAGCTCGAAGTACGTCGCCTCGTTCGTCGGCTTCGCGCCGGCGACGCGGCCGCGGATGCGTCGTGCTCGTGACGGTCGACGAGCCGCAAGGCGCGATCTCTGGGGGCGGCGTGGTCGCGAGCGCCGTGGCCTTCAAGGCGATCGCGCAGCGAGACGCTGCACAATATCTTTCCGCGCCCCCCGGACGCGCCGGGGCAGGTCGCCGCTACTTCAAGGCGCACTTGACTCCGGAAGTACGCCGAGTAGATCTCCTTCGCGCCGCCGGAGCCGCCGCCTCGGCGCCAGCCGCCGTGCTCGATCAATGACGACGACGACGAGCTTCGGGTTGTAGGCCGGCGCCCGGGACGGCGCGTACCGGGAGGTGGTCGCTGCCGGGCGGTGCCTCGGCGGTTCCGGTCTTGCCGGCGACCTGAACCGGGAAGGTGCCGAAGACCGCGGCGAGGATTGCCGGAGTGCGCACCGGCGATCGAGGCCGATGCCCTGATCCACTTTGTAGGCGTCGGTGAGCCTGAGGCGCCGCCTTGCCGGAAGCACGAAGCTCGCGAACGATCTGCCCGCTGGAGTTCAGCACGGCCTTGCCGACGTGCGGGCGGACGACCGTGCCCGCCGTTGGCGAGCGTCGAGTAGGCGACGGCGAGCTGCAGCGGCGTGATCCGCGAGCTGGCCCTGGCCGACCGCGAGGTTGACCGGAGTAGCCCTCGTACCAGATCCGCTCCCTGGCTGCTTGAACGCGCGTCGCTTCAGCCACGCGGGGGTCGGCACGGGAGGCCGGGAGCGCCTCACCGGGGACGTCGAAGCCGGTTGGATGCCCGACGCCGAGCCGCCGGGCCCAGTCCTGCATGTAGAGATGCCCTTTCTGCTGCTCGGCTGAACATGGAACCGAGGCGGTAGAACCGGGTGTCGCAGGAGATCGAGTGCCTGCGGCAGCGTCAGGCTGGCGTTGACGCTCGACTCGACGTTGTGGAAGACGTGGTTGCCGACCGTGTACGTGCCCGTGCAGGCCAGCGTCGAGTAGGGACTGATCAGTCCGGATGCGAGGCCCGCCTCGGCGACGATCGGCTTGAAGGTCGAGGCCGGTCGGATACACGCCCTGCGTCGCGCGGTTGACGAGCAGATGGCGGGGGGTCGTTCGGATTGAACAGCGAACGAAGGTACTCCGGGTCGGTCGCTGCGCGGGCCTGGTTGAAGCGCGGATAGCTCGCGAGCGCATAGACGGAACCGTCGCGTGGGTTCATCACGACCGCGGCGCCGGCATGAGCGTCGTAGTGGCCGTTGGCGCGCGAGCGCGATCCCGTCCTGGACCGCCTTCTCGGCAGACGCGCTGCAGCCGCAGGTCGATGGTCAGTTGCAGCCCGCTCGCGGGGCGCGCGACGCGGACGACGCGCGCCGCCCGATCGGGCGGCCCTGGGCGTCGACGACGACGCGCGCGCCTTGTCGAGCCCGCCGTTCAGCAGGTGGTCGTAGGCCGCCTCCGCGCCCGACTGGCCCACGATCGCGCCGGCGCGGAGCCCCGGATAGGTATGAGCGGCGAGCTGGGTCGGGCTGATCTCGCCCAGCAGGCCGAGGAATTCACCGCCGATCGAGCCGCTCGGGTAGCTCCGCTCGAGCAGGGCGACGACGCGGACTCCCGGAACTCGCGCGCATGCTCGTCGAGGAAGTAGCCGAGGTCGCGCGTGATCCGCGGCAGGACGACTGCCGAGGGTAGGGCGACGAGATTCGCTGTGTCGGATCCGCTGGATGAAGCGCGCCGCGGAAACTCCGGAGAGGTCGCTGAGCCGCCGCAGGAGCATGCGGCCCTGGTGAGTCGGCCACCAGCGGCCGTGCTTGTCGATCACGCCGAGCACCGAAGAAGTCGACCGAGACGGCAAGCCCGCCGTTCGTTCCCGCCAGCACGCGGCCCTGCGAATCGACGATCTGACCGCGCGGGGCGGGAAGGTCGATCAGGCGGTAGGTCTGGCGTTGAGCTGCGAGCGCGAAATGCGGCCCCGCACGACCTGGAGAGACCACGGGCGCAAGGCGAGCAGCCCGAAGAGGCAGAGGGTGGCAAGCCCGATGATCCCGACGCGAAGGAAGAAGCCGGCGCTGCCGTGAAAGTCGGCGGCGGCGACCGAAACCGGTCGCACGCCGAGACGCCGCGGAATGCGGACTCTGCGCCGGCCGCGCCCCGGCTGAGAAACGAAGTCGCTCAGCGCACTCGGCCCGGTTCGGCTTCGGGCACGGGACGGGTGCCATCGCCCGTTCCATACCGCTAAGGATGCCCGCTTCGGAAATGGGTTGCCAGGCGATCATTTGACCCTGACGAAACGGCTGCAAACGCGCCGCTTTTGGCGCATCGGCGCCGCAGTGGCGGCTGGGCCCGTTGGTAGACTCGCCGCGCAGATGAACCTGGAGCGCGTCATCGCAGCGCTCGCCCCCACGGACGTCGTGCAGCGCGCTCCGGTCGAGATCTCGGACCTCGGCCTACGACACGCGCGCCGTCGGGCCCGGAGCGCTCTTCTTCTGCGTCCCGGGAGAGCGGCACGACGGCCACGCCTTCGCCCGTGACGCGGTGGAGCGCGGCGCGGTCGCGCTCGTCGTCGAGCGGGTGCTCGAGCTCGACGTCTCACAGCTGGTCGTGCCGGACGCTCGGCGTGCGATGGCCCAGGCCGCCGTCGTCTTCTTCGACGATCCGACCCGGACGCTCGAGGTTGCGGGTGTCACCGGAACGAACGGCAAGACGACCACCACGTTCCTCCTCCATTCGATTCTCGGGGCGGCGGGCCGGCGGCCCAGGCCTGCTCGGCACGATCGAGAGCCTGATCGGCGGCGACCGCCGCCCGCCATCCGCACGACGCCGGAGGCGATCGACCTCCAGCGCGCCTTCCGTGAGATGCTCGACACGGGCGATCGGAGCTGCGCGCTCGAGGCGACCTCCCACGGCTCCGAGCTGCGGGCGGCTCGACGGCGTCCGCTTCAGCGCCCTCGCCTTCACGAACCTCAGCCAGGATCACTCTCGACTTCCATGGAACCTTCGAGCGCTACGAAGCGGCGGCTCTTCGCCAGGGCGAGCGGCCACCGGCCGCCGTCAACGTCGACGACGATCACGGCCGCCGGCTGGCGGAGGAGCTGCGCGCGCCGGGCATGAGCCGCTCTCTGACCTTCGGCACCGCGGGCGATGCCGACATCCGGCCTGAGCAGCTCGAGCTCGACGGCAACGGCGCGCGGTTGCGGGCCGAGGATCGAGCTGCGGACGAGCTGCGCGGCCGTTTCAACGTCGAGAACGTGCTCGCGGCCGTCGCCGCTCGCGGCTGCTCCAGCGTCGCAGAACGACGCGATCGCAGCGGGGCTCGAGGCGCTCGAGGGCGTTCCCGGCCGGTTCGAGGCGGTCGAGGCGGGCCAGCCGTTCGCGGTCGTTGTCGATTACTCCGCACACGCCGGACGCGCTGGAGAACGTGCTCCGACGCGCGCGAGCTCGCGCGCAGCCGGGTCATCTGCGTCTTCGGCTGCGGCGGCGACCGCGACCGCGGCAAGCGCCCGCTGATGGGACGGATCGCGAGCGAGCTCGCCGACGTCGCGATCGTCACCTCCGACAACCCGCGCAGCGAGGATCCCGACGCGATCATCGCCGAGGTCGCTCGCCGGCGCGCGGAGCGAGCGTCGAGGTCGAGCCCGACCGGCGCGGCCGCGATCGCGACGCGCGCTCGCGCTGCGCAGGCAGGGCGACGTCGTCGTCATCGCCGGCAAGGGTCACGAGCAGGGCCAGGAGTTCGCGGCGGCCGCACGATTCCGTTCGACGACCGCGAGGTCGCCCGCGAGGCGCTTCGCCGGCTCGGGGCCGCCGCTGTGATCCCCTTGGCGCTGGACGAGATCGCGGCGCTGGCGCCCGGTCGGCTCGACCGCGCCCCTGGGCGTCCGAGGTGACCGGCGTCCAGGTCGATTCCCGCCGGATCGCAGAGGGCGAGCTCTTCGTCGCGGTCGGGCGTGGGACCGACTTTCGCAAGCACGCCTTCGCGCGTGGAGCGGCGGCTACGCTCGTGCCCGACGACGCGTTTGCGGCGCTCGGAGCGATCGGCCGTGCCGTCCGCGACAGGGCCTCCGCACGAGTGGTCGGGATCACCGGCTCGATGGGCAAGACCTCGACCAAGGATCTGCTCGCCGCTCTCTGCGCACCGTCGGCGAGGACGATCGCCAACGAGGCGAACTTCAACAACGGAGATCGGCGTCCCGCTGACGCTGTGCCGCCTCGAGCCCGATACCGAGGTCTGCATCCTCGAGCTGGCGATGCGCGGCTTCGGCCAGATCGCCGAGCTCTGCGAGATCGCGCGGCCTGAGATCGGCGTCGTCACCAATGTCGGACCTGTGCACCTCGAGCTCGTCGAGTCGCTCGACGGCGTCGTTCGGGCGAAGAGTGAGCTCGTTGCCGCGCTGCCGCCGGGGGCGTCGCGATCGTGCCCGAGGATTTCCCGGTCGAGCGCGAAGACATCCGCGTGGTCAGGTTGGGCGACCCCGTCGCGGAGGTGAGCGACGGCCGCACCTCGGTCGGCGGCGTCAGCTTCAACTTCGTCGCCGAGCACCAGGCACAGAACGCAGCGGCAGCGCTGGCGGCGCTCGACGCGCTCGGGCTGCCGCGCCTGCGAACGCGTCGACGTCGACTTCTCCCTGGCGCGGGGAGGAGCGCGAGCTTCCCGGCGGCGGCCTGCTGATCAACGACGCCTACAACGCGAATCCGGTCTCGATGCGGGCCGCCCTGGAGTACCTGGCCGCCCGCGCGGGAGACCGCCGCCGGGTCGCGATCCTCGGCGACATGGCCGAGCTCGGCCGGACGGCGCCGGCATACCACCGTGAGGTCGGCGAGGCGGCCGCGGAGCTGGAGGTCGACGAGCTGCTCGCCGTGGGAGAGCTGGCACGCGGCTACGTCGACGGAGCCGCCGGGGTTCCGTCCCGCTGGACTCCGAACGTCCACGAGGCCTTGCGGCAGCTCGACGAGCTCGTCCGGCCCGGGCGACGCCGTGCTTGTGAAAGGTTCGCGGGCGATGGGACTCGAGGCGGTAGCGGAAGCGCTGGCGGCGGTGAAGGCCTAACTTGGTCCGGGTCCTGATCGCGGGCCTCGCCGCGATGCTGATCTCGATTCTCGTCGGCCCTCGCTTCATCGCTTTCCTGCGCCGCAAGGAGTACGGCCAGACGATCCGCGAGGAGGGGCCGCAGCATCACGTGACCAAGCAGGGGACGCCGATCATGGGCGGCCTGCTGATGCTGCGCGCGGCACCGCGGCTGTATCTCGCGCTCGCGCGCTACACGGTCCCGGCGCTGACGGTGCTCTTCGTCACGCCTGCCTGCGGCGCGATCGGGCTTCATCGACGACTTCATCAAGCTGACGCACCGCCGCTCGCTCGGCCTCAACGGCCGCTGGAAGCTGCTCCTGCTCGGCGCGATCACGGTCGGCGTCGGCCTCGCCGCGCGGCACCAGCACCTGCCGACGAACGTCTACGTCCCCGGGATCGGGCACCTCGAGCTCTCGTGGGCGTGGTACGGGCTGCTCTTCCTCGTCATCGCCGGCGCCGCGAACGGCGTCAACCTGACCGACGGTCTCGACGGCCTCGCCGCGGGCACCGGGATCATCGCGCTCTTCACCTTCAGCGCCGATCAACGTGATCGCGTGGATCCGCTCGGGCCTCCCGGCCACCGCTTCGAAACGAAGCTCGACCTCGCGCTCGTCGCGCGCCGCGCTGATCGGCGGGCTGATCGGGTTCCTCTGGTACAACGCGTTCCCGGCCGAGGTGTTCATGGGCGACACCGGCTCGATGGCGCTCGGCGGCGCGCTCGCGGCGTTCGCGATCATGACGAAGACGATCTTCCTGCTGCTCCTGATCGGCGGCATCTTCGCGATCGAGGCGCTCTCGGTGATCCTGCAGGTCTTCTGCGTTCAAGCTACTGGGGGCGGCGGATCTTCCTGATGACGCCGATCCACCACCACTTCGAGATGAAGGCCTGGTCCGAGACGAAGATCATGGTCCGCTTCTGGATCGTCACGGGCCTGCTCTGCGCGGCCGCTTCGCGCTGTACTACCGCTACTTCCGCGGGTTCCGCTGAGCGAGCTGCCGGAACGCGTGCTCGTGCTCGGGCTCGCGCGCTCGGGGCTTGCGGCGGCCGCGGCGCTCGAGCGGCGCGGGGTGGAGGTCGTCGCGCGCCGACCGGGAGCTCGGGAACGACGAGGATGCTCGGGCTCGCTCGACGGCGTCGGCCTGCTCGTCAAGAGCCCTGGGGTACCGGGCCGAGGCGCCGCTGGTGGCTGCGGCCCGCGAACGCGGCGTCCCGGTCTGGAGCGAGATCGAGCTCGCTTCCGGCTGCTGCCGAATCCGATCCTCGGCGTCACGGGCACGAACGGGAAGACGACGACGACCGAGATGGCTCGGCTTCATGCTCGGCGTGCTCGGTGGCCGGAAACGTCGGCCGCGCGCTCTCAGACCTCGACGGCGAGGTCGAGCCGGAACAGCTCGTCGTGTGCGAGCTGTCGCCTTTCAGCTCGAGGACGTCGACCGAGTTCCGCCTGCGGATCGCCGTGCTGCTGAACCTCGAGCCGGACCACCTCGACCGCCACGGCTCCTTCGAGGCCTACCGCGACGCGAAGCTGCGGATCTTCGAGAACGCAGACCGAGGCCGACACGGCCGTGGTTCCACGTGATCTGGATCACGTGCTTCGGGCGCAGCGGGTCGAGTTCGCGGCCGATGATCGGCTGCCGGCCGAGCCGTCGCTTCGCGGCGCCCACAACCGCGAGAACGCGGCGGCTGCGGTGGCCGCTGCGCGCGCGGCCGGCGATCCGGCGAGGAAGCAGATCATCCGCGGTCTGCGCGACTTCAGGGGCGTGCCGCACCGGCTCGAGCTGGTCGCCGAGCTGGGCGGCGTCCGACTACGTCAACGACTCGAAGGCAACGAACGTGGCAGCGACGCTGCGCGCGCTCGCCGCGTACGAGGACGAGCCCGTCCGCCTGATCCTCGGCGGCTCGCGGAAGGGCGAGGACTTCGCGCCGCTCGCGGCGGCGCTCGGCCCGAACGTCCGGCGCGGTCTACGTGATCGGCGAGACCGCGGACGAGCTGGCCGCGCGCCATCCCGGACACGATCCGCGCCGGCGACCTTGCAACCGCCGTGGAGCGGGCGGCGACGGCAGCCCAGCCCGGCGAGGTCGTGCTGCTCTCACCGGCCTGCGCGAGCTACGACCAGTTCCGCGACTTCGAAGAGCGCGGCGAGGAGTTCAGGCGGCTGGTGGCGAACCTGCCCATGTGACGAAAGCGGCAGTTCGAGGCCAGGCTCCTGCTGCTGGTCAGCTTCGGGCTGGTCGCGTTCGGCCTGGTCATGGTCTACAGCGCGACCTCGGCCTCGGCGGCGCTCGAGAACGGCGACCCCGCGTACTACGTCAAGCGCCAGGCGATCTACGCCGCTCTCGGGCTGGCGCTGATGTTCGTCTTCGCCCGCTTCCGCTTCCAGGCGCTCCGCCAGCTCGCGCCGTCGCTCGTGACGATCAGCCTCTGCGCTGCTCGCGGCGGTGCTCGTGCTCGGCTCGACGGTCAACGGCGCCCGCCGCTGGCTCACGTTCGGCCCCGCCGTCTTCCAGCCGTCCGAGCTGGCCAAGCTCGCGCTCGCGGTCTGGGCGGCGGCCTACCTCGCGCGGCACCGGCCGCCGGCGACGCTGAAGGAGCTATGGCGCCCGGTCGGCGCGTCTCGCCTGCGTCTTCGCAGGCCTCCTGATGCTCGAGCCCGACCTCGGCACGACGATCGCGATCTTGCGTCGATGCTCGGCGGCGATGCTGCTCGTCGCCGGGACGCCGGTCCGCGTCCTCGGCGCAGGCTTGTCGATCGCGACGGCGCTCGGCGTCGCGGCGATCTGGTTCGAGCCCTACCGGCGCGCGCGCATCTTCAGCTTCATCAACCCCTGGCACGACGCCCAGGGCGCCGGCTTCCAGATCGTCCAGGCGATGATCGGCCTCGGCTCGGGCGGCATCTTCGGCGCGGGCTCGGCCAGAGCATCGAGAAGGCGAACTTCCTCCCCGAGGCCCACACGGACATGATCTTCGCGATCATCGGCGAGGAGCTCGGGCTCGTCGGCGCGACCGCGCTGATCGCGGCGTATGCGACCTTCGCGTACGTCGGTCTCAGGATCGCGCTCGCGCTGCCGGGATCCGTTCGGCAAGGCGGCTCGCGACCGGCGTCACCATGCTCGTCTGCGGCCAGGCGGCGATCAACCTCGCCGCCGTGATGGGACTCGCGCCGCTGACCGGAATTCCGCTGCCGTTCGTCTCCTACGGCGGCTCGAGCCTGATCGTCGCGCTCGCGGCGGTCGGCATCCTCCTTAACATCGCGGTCGGTCATGGCGGAGAAGCGAGAGCTCAGGTGCGTGATCGCGGCCGGGGGCACGGCGGGTCACGTGCTGCCGGCGCTCGCCGTCGCCGAGGCGCTGCAAAGTCGCGGCGTCGCGGTGACCTTCGCCGGGTCGCCGGATCGCGTCGAGGCGCGGCTCGTTCCTGAGGCCGGCTACGAGTTCGACGCATTCCGCAGCTCCGGGCTGCCGCGGCAGCCGGCGTCGCGCTCGTGCGAGCGCTGGCGACCGCGGCCGGTGCGCCGGCCGCGTGCCTGACGGATCCTGCGCGCGGCGCCGGCCGGACGTCGTCCTCGGCGCGGGCGGTTACGTCGCCGGCCCGATGGTGCTTGCAGCCGCGCTCGCAACGGATCGCCGGCCGCGCTGCTCGAGGCCGACGCACACCTCGGGCTCGCGAACCGGCTCGCGGCTCCGTTCGCGAAGCGGGTCTTCCTCGCGACGCCGGTCACCGGCCATGACGGCGCGAAGTACCGCGTCACGGGCGCCCGGTCCCGCAGCGATCGCAAGCGGCGCCGTCGGCCGATGCGCGGCGCGTATTCGAGCTGCCCGCGGAGGGGCCGGTGCTCGCTGGTGCTGGGAGGCAGCCAGGGCGCGCGCTGCGCCTGAACGAGCTCGCGGTCGAGACATTCGGGGAGCGGCGGGTCCTGCGGTCCTCCACATCTCGGGCGAGCGCGACTACGAAGCGCTTCGCGACCGCGTCTCGCGGCCCGACTACCGCCTGCTTCCGTTCACGGACGAATCGGCGCGGCATACGGCGCGGCCGACCTGGCCCTGGCCCGTGCGGGCGGCTCGGTCTGGGAGCTCGCGGCGGCCGGGACTGCCGGCGGTGCTCGTCCCGTATCCGCATGCGACGGCCGACCACCAGACGAAGAACGCCGGGCACCTCGAGGCTGCGGGCGGCGCGGTCGTCGTTCCCGAGGCGGAGCTCGATCGCGGTTCCGGCGCTCGTCGAGGAGCTCCTGGCCGACGGCGCTCGCCTGCGAGCGCATGAGCGGGGCGATGCTGGCGATCGCTCGTCCCGGTGCGGCTGCCGAGATCGCGGAGGAGCTGGTGGCGCTTGCCTCGCTGACGGTACGGCGCATCTGGTTCGTCGGCATCGGCGGCGCCGGCCTGTCCGGGTATGCGCTCCTGGCTCGCGCCTGGGGCGCGGAGGTCGGCGGGTGGGACCGCGTCGAGACGCCCTACCTGGCGCGCGCTTCAGGGAGCGCTGGTAGAGCTCGCGCCCGAGCCGGTCGTCCCCGGACGGCTGGACGAGGTGGTCGTCTCGACCGCGCTATCGCGACCAGGTCGAGGGCAGGCCGCGCGCCGAGTTTCTCGCCGAGCTCGTCTCGCCTGCAGCGCTCGATCGTGGTCGCCGGCGCGCACGGCAAGACGACGACCGCCGCCATGATCGCCTTCTGCCTCGACCGGCTCGGCGACGACCCGGCCTTCTTGATCGGCGGCGAGATCCCGCAGCTCGGCGGCAACGCGCGGGCGGGTGGCGGCTGGCTCGTCGTCGAGGGAGACGAGTCGGACCGCACGATCGCCGCGCTTCGCCCGGAGATCGCGGTGGTCACGAACGTCGATCTCGACCACCACACGAACTTCGCCTCGCGCGCCGAGGTCGACTCGCTCTTCGCCGACTGGCTCGCGGCCGCCCCGCAAGCCGTCGCGAGGAGACGAGCTCGAGCCCGTCGAGGTCGAGCTCGCGGTTCCGGGTGACCACAACTTGCAGAACGCTGCGGTCGCCCTGGCCGCGGTCGAGCTCGCCGGCTACTCCCGCGCGGAGGCCGCCCGGGTGCTCGGAGAGTTTCGCGGCGCGACCCGCCGGCTCGAGCTGCGCGGACAGGCCGGCGGCGTCGACGTCGTCGACAGCTACGCGCACCATCCGCGGGAGCTCGCGGCCGACATCGCCGCAGCCCGCGACGGCGGCCGCGTCCTCGCTCTCTTCCAGCCCCACCTCTACTCGCGCACGCGCCACCTCGCGCGGGAGTTCGGCGCCGCGCTTGCGTCGGCGGACGTCGTTGCGGTTACGGACGTTTATCGGGCGCGCGAGCAGCCTGTCGAAGGCGTGACCGGCAAGCTGGTCGTCGACGCCCTGGCCGAGAGCCGTCCCGGCATGGAGCTCGGTTGGACGCCGGCGGTCGAGGACGGCGTTCGCTTCCTCGCGCGCCGGGCGCGGACCGGCGACCGTGTGCTGACGCTCGGTGCGGGCGACGTCGACCGCGCGGCCCGATCTGCTCCTCGAGGCGCTCGCTTGAAGATCGAGGCGCGGGTTCAGCTCGGCCGCTATACGACGCTCGGGGTCGGGCGGCGAAGCCCGTGCGTTCGCGAAGCCCTCGAAGGTAGACGAGGTGGAGGAAGCACTGGCCTGGGCACGCGAGCGAGAGCTCGCCGGTCGTCGACGATCGGGCTCGGCTCGAACCTGCTCGTCGCAGACGAGGGTGTCGACGGCGCTCGTCCTCCGGCTGGACGGCGAGCTTGCGCTCGGCCGAGGCTCGAGGCGAGCTACTGGTCGCGGGCGGCGGCGCGGCGAACGCGGTCTGCCTGCACCGCGCGCGCGGCGGGCCTGGCGGCGTTCGAGTTCGCGTGCGCGATCCCCGGCACGGTCGGCGGCGGGTCCGGATGAACGCGGGCGCCTACGGAGGCGATTGGTCGGAGATCCTCGAGCGGGCACTCGTCGTCGACGAGCACGGTGCGCGCTGGCAGACGCCGACCGAGCTCGGTCTCTCGTACCGGCAATCGAAGCTCGCGCCAGGGCCAGGTCGTCGCACGAGTCGAGTTCCGGCTCGAGCCGCGCGATCCGGACGAGATCAAGGCGAAGGTCGCCGAGCTCCAGGCGTTACGTGAAGGCCGCGCAGCCCACGAACAAGCGGACGTTCGGAAGCGTCTTCAAGAACCCGGACCACGAGCTGACGGCCGGACTGATGCTCGAGGCCTGCGGCCTGAAGGGCCACCGGATCGGCGGCGCCCAGATCTCTCCCCGGCACGCGAACTTCATCGAGAACGCCGACGGAGCGCGCGCCGCCGACGCGATCGCACTGATGGCCGAAGCGCGCCGCCGGGCGTACGAGCAGTACGGGGTCGAGCTCGAGCACGAGGTGCAGTTCGTCGGCCCGCTCGCGCTCCCCGGGCTCGGTTCGTAATCGGCACACATTCGGCCTGTCCCGGTCACCCCTGCGTGTGCTTCCGAGCTAGGCTCGCCTGCAGAGGGTGGTGGGAAGGAGCCCCACCCATAGTTGAGGGCGGGGTACCGCGCGCGTGTACCTGGTAGTGGTCGCCGGGCGAGCGGCCCAGGAATGGGGGCCGGGCAGTAGGAGGAGGTCTCGGGGCGGCGAAGGGACTCCCGATGGCGGCGGTCCCGAAATCGCGTCGCGCGCGCGCGGCGGTGCTGCCGTTTCCGGGTCCGAGTCGGCTTCGCGGTTTCTCGCTCAAGCCCGGCCTGCCGTCGGGCCGCGCCCTACTGCTCGGGTTCGCGCTCCTCGGCGCTGGAGCGCTCGCCTATCTCGGCGCACGCGAGACGTCGATCTTCGCCTTGCGAACGGTCCAGATCGACGGCGCCCCGCCGCGCGTCGCTGCGCACGTGGAGCAGGCCCTCGCGCCACTCAGGGGCGCAGCCTGCTCGCGCTGAACCAGGGAGAAGTCGAGCAACGGCTCGCGAGGCTTTCGGACGTTGCCGCGGTTTCGTTCGACCGCGACTTCCCGCACACGCTGCGTGTGTTCGTGACACCGGCTCATTCGATCGCCGTCCTCCGCCGCGGCATGTCGGCCTGGATCGTCTCGAGCGACGGACGCGTCGTCCGAACGGCAGGTCTGTTTGCCACACCGAAGCTGCCACGGATCTGGGTCCCGCGCAGCACGAGCGTCGACGTCGGCATGCCGCTTGCCGATGCCGATGCAGCCCACGCCGTCCGGGCGCTCGCGATCGTGCGAGGCGCGTGGTTCGGCAGGCGGATCGCGGAGTGCGAGCCACCGACCGCGAGCTGACCTTCGTGCTCGCCCAGGGCCCCGAGCTTCGGTTCGGCGATGCCACGTCCCTGACGCTGAAACTGGCGGTCGCCACGCGCATGCTTCCGTTGGTAGAAGGGACGAGCGGAGTACCTCGACGTGACTGTCCCCACGCGTCCGATCGCAGGCGGCAACCCTAAACTCTCAGGTGGAGGTTGAGCAAAGGAGGCGTGCCTTCGCCGTTGACAGCGCTGTAGAAGCCGCGTACTCTCCTGCGACGAATGGGGCGAAACAACACAGGCTCCACTAAAGCTTCAGGTCGAGCACCCTTGAGCGTAAGAGACCAAACCGGAAATTTCCTCGCCGTGATCAAAGTCGTCGGAGTCGGCGGCGGCGGCACGAACGCGGTCAACCGCATGGTCGATGCGGGGCTGACCGGCGTCGAATTCATCGCGGTCAACACGGACGCCCAGGCGCTGTTGATGTGCGATGCGGACGTGAAGATCCACATCGGCTCGCAGGCGACCCGCGGTCTCGGCGCGGGTGCCGATCCCGCGGTCGGAAAGGCCGCGGCACAGGAAAGCCGCGACGAGCTGAAAGAGGCGCTGAAGGGCGCCGACATGGTCTTCATCACGGCCGGCGAGGGCGGCGGCACCGGCACCGGCGCGGCGCCGATCGTTGGGCGAGTTGGCCGGCGAGGAGCTTGGCGCACTCACGGTCGGCGTGGTCACGCGGCCGTTCTCGTTCGAGGGCCGCAAGCGGGCGCAGCAGGCCGAGCGCGGGATCGAGGATCTCCGCGACACGGTCGACACGCTGATCGTGATCGAGAACGACCGCCTGCTCCAGGTGGTCGAGAAGCGGACATCGATCGTCGATGCGTTCAAGCTCGCCGACGACGTCCTCCGGCAAGGCGTCCAGGGCATCACCGACCTGATCACGATCCCGGGTCTCGTCAACCTCGACTTCGCCGACGTGCGCACGATCATGCGCGGGCGCCGGCTCGGCCCTGATGGGCATCGGCGCAGCCTCCGGCGAGAACCGCGCCACCGAGGCGGCGCAGGCGGCTGTCTCGTCGCCGCTGCTTGAAGCTTCGATCGAAGGCGCCACCGGGATCCTGCTCAACGTCACCGGCGGTCGCGAGATCGGGCTCTTCGAGGTGAACGAAGCGGCCGAGGTGGTCACCGGGGCGGCCGACCAGAATGCGAACGTCATCTTCGGCGCCGTCATCGACGAGTCGCTCGACGACGAGGTGCGCGTGACCGTGATCGCAACCGGATTCGGCCCGCACCGGACGCGCAGGCGTCGCCCTGCGCAGGCCGCGGAGTCCGAGCAGATCGCCACCGAAGAGCCGCAGCCCGTTCGAAACGAAGGCTTCGACGTCCCTGACGACGTGCTGGAAGTTCCTTCGTTCCTGCGCGACAACTAGCGCCACAGGTTTAGTTCCGCGGCTCTTGCGGAATGTTGGCCGTGCCCTCTCGGGCTACCTGCTGAGCAGGAGCCCGCGATGACCTGGTCCGGCCGTCCCGGCCCCTCCGATCGGCTGGGGGACCGGGGCGGCTTCCTTAGCATCAGCCGCCGAATGCAGACGCTCCTGCGGACACCGCTCTTCGACCGCCACGTTGCGCTGGGCGCACGGATGGTCCCGTTTGCCGGGTGGGAGATGCCGGTGCAGTACGAGGGCGTGATCCCGGAACACATGGCCGTGCGCACGGACTCCGGCGTCTTCGACGTCTCGCACATGGGCGAGCTCGAGGTCGAGGGCCCGCGCGCGCACGAACTCCTGCAGTCAACGCTCTCCGAACGACCTCGGGCGGCTGGCTGACGGGCAGGCGCAATACACGCTGCTGACGAACGAGTCGGGCGGAATCGTCGACGACCTGATCGTCTACCAGCTGAGCCCGTTTCGCTTCCTGCTGATCGTCAATGCCGCCGAACCGCGAGGCGCGATTACGAGTGGCTGAAGGAGCGCGAGATCGCCGGCTCCGACGTGCGGGATGTCTCCGACGAGTACGCGCCTGCTGGCCGTCCAGGGCCCACGCTCCCTCGAGCGGCTCGGGCTCGGAGAGGCGGTGGCGTTCACGTTCGCGGAGGGCGAGATCGACGGGATCGCCTGCATGATCAATCGCACCGGCTACACCGGCGAGCAGGGCGTGGAGCTGATGGTTCCGGCCGAGGATGCGCCGCAGCTCTGGGATCGAGTCGTCGAGCGCGGCGCCACCCCTGCAGGCCTCGGCGCGCGCGACACGCTTCGGCTGGAGGTTTGCTATCCGCTGCACGGCAACGACATCGGTCCCGAGACCGACGCGATCTCGGCTGGCCTCGGCTGGGTCTGCGCGCTCGACAAGGAGTTCACCGGTGTCGAGGAGCTGCGGCGAGTCAAGCAGGAAGGCCCGCAGCAGAAGCTCGCAGCGTTCGTGATGAAAGAGCGCGCGATCCCGCGGCAGGGAATGCCGATCGAGGGCGGGGGCGAGGTCACGTCCGGCACTCACTCGCCGATGCTCGATCGCGGCATCGGCATGGGCTACGTCCCGGCGGCGCGCGCCGCGCCTGACACCGAGCTGACGATCGACGTCCGCGGTAAGCCTCGGCGGGCGCGCGTCGTCAAGAAGCCCATCTACAAGAGGGAGGCTGGCCCGAGTGGCGGCGACTGAGACCTACCCCGACGAGCTGCGGTACCACCCGGAGCACGACTGGGCTCGAATCGAGGGCGACGAGGCGACGCTCGGCATCACCTGGTACGCACAGGACTCGCTCGGGGAGCTCGTCCACTTCGAGCCGCCCGACGCCGGGGCGACGATCGCGAAGGACGCCTCGTACGGTGAAGTCGAGTCCGTCAAGGCCGTGTCCGACCTGATCGCACCGCTCTCCGGCGAGGTGATCGAGGTCAACCAGAAGGTCGTCGACGCGCCCGAGACCGTGAACGAGGATCCCTACGGCGAGGGCTGGCTCGATCCGGATTCGCCTCTGCGATCCCGGCCGAGGCCGAGGCTCTGCTCGACGCCGCCGCCTACCGGCAACTTCTCGAAGACGCCTCGGACCTGCCGGATCGCGTGAGCTTCCTGTCCCTGACCGACGCAGGACCGCGAGCAGATGCTCGCGACGATCGGGGTCTCGACTCGATCGACGAGTTGTTCGAGCAGATACCCCGTCGGCGTGCGTCTCGGCCGGGCGCTCGAGCTCGAGCCCGCCCTCTCCGAACCCGAGCTCGTCGTGCACCTCGACCGAGCTCGCCGCGAGCAACATCGACACGGGTCGTGAGGTCTCATTCCTCGGCGCGGGGATCTACGACCACTACGTTCCGGCCGTCGTCGACGCGGTGCTCGCACCGCGGCGAGTTCCTGACCGCGTACACGCCCTACCAGCCGGAGATGAGCCAGGGGGTGCTGCAGGCGATCTTCGAGTACCAGACCGCGATCTGCGAGCTCACCGGCATGGACGTCGTCGAACGCCTCCGGCTACGACGGGACGACGGTTGCCGCGGACGCCTGCTACCTCGCCAGGCAGGCGACCGGCCGCTCGAAGGTCGTCGCTCACCGAGGCGTTGAACCCGCAGGTGCGCCAGGTCGTGCAAGACCTACGCGCCCGGCTTCGGGCTCGACGTCGTCGAGGTTCCGCACCGCGACGGCACGACCGATCCGGACGAGCTCCGCGCAGCAGCCGACGAGGCGGCGTGCGTGATCTTCCAGCAGCCGAACTTCTTCGGCTGCCTGGAGCCGGCGCCCGACCTCGCCGCCGCAGCCAACGACGCGGGAGCGCTTGCCGGTCGCACACGTCGACCCGGTCTCGCTCGGGGTGCCTCGAGGCCCCGGGCGCATACGGGTGCGCGCTCGCGATCGGCGAAGGCCAGTCGGCCGGGAACTACCAATCGTACGGCGGCCCGCACTATGGATTCTTGGCGGCGCGGTCCGAGTTCATCCGGCGCATGCCGGGCCGGATCTCCGGTGAGACCGCTGGACTCCGAGGGCAAGCGCGGCTTCGTCCTGACTCCTGCAGACGCGGGAGCAGCACATTCGTCGGGAGAAGGCCACCTCCAACATCACGACGAACCAGACGTTGCTCGCGCTGGCCGGCCTCGTCCACCTCTCGTGGCTGGGACCGCAGGGGCTGCGCGAGCTGGGGAGACCTGCCTGCGCGCTCTCGCGCTACGCGAAGGAACGTCTGAGTGACGCCGGTCTGGAGCTCGTGTTTCCAGAAAAGGCAACGTTCAAGGAGTTTGCCGTACGCGTCGGACGACCCGCGAGGACGCGATCGGGGCTGCACGCGCGGCGGGCATCCATCCTGGCTACGCGCTCGGTCGTGACTACGCGGGCCTGGATGACGCGCTGCTCGTCGCGGTGACCGAGAAGCGGACGACCGCAGAGATCGACAGCCTCGCGCGAGGTGCTCGCGGCGTGAAGCTCCTCTACGAAAGTCCCGCCCGGCCGGCGCGCGTCCTCGTTGCCACGCGCCCGAGCTTCCGGCCTCGGAGGTGCCGGAGGAGCTTCGCGCGCGCCAGTCCGCCGCAGGCTGCCCGAGATCTCGGAGCCGGAGCTCGTCCGGCACTTCACTGCCCTCGCGGACCCGAACCTTCGGTGATCGACACGGGCTTCTACCCGCTCGGCTCGTGCACGATGAAGCACAACCCGCGCGTGAACGAGCGCGTCGTCAGCCTTCCCGGCTTCCGGGACCTGCATCCGCTCCAGGAGGAGGACGCGTCCCAGGGTGCGCTCGAGCTGATGTGGCGGCTGCAGGAGATCCTGGCCGAGATCGTGCGGCCTGCCGTCGGTGTCGCTCCAGCCGGCCGCGGGTTCACAGGGCGAGCTGACCGGGCTGCTGCTGATGCGCGCGTACTTCGCCGACCGCGGCGAAGGCGAGCAGCGGCGCGAGATCGTCGATTCCCGACACCGCGCACGGGACCAATCCGGCCAGCGTGACGATGGCCGGCTACAAGCTCGTCGATGTCAAGACCGACCGCGCGCGGGAACGTCGACGTCGACGATCTGCGCGGCGAAGGTCGGCCCGCAAACCGCCGGCCTGATGCTGACCAACCCCTCGACGCTCGGGCTCTTCGACGAGAGACATCGAGGAGATCGACGCGGATCTTCCACGAGCGCCGGCGCGCTCATGTACTACGACGGCGCGAACCTGAACGCGGTCTGCGGGATCTCGCGGCCGGGCGACATGGGCTTCGACATCGTCCACTTCAACCTGCACAAGACCTTCTCGCAGCCGCATGGCGGCGGCGGGCCGGGCGGCGGGCCGATCGCGGTCCGTGAGAGGCTCGAGCCGTTCCTGCCCGTGCCCGCCGTCGTCCGCGAGGGCGGAAGGGTTCCGGCCTCGACTACGAGCGGCCGAAGACGATCGGCAAAGTGCGAGGCTTCTGCGGGCCGTTCGGTGTCTTCGTCCGCTCCTACGCGTACATCCGCTCCTACGGCCCGGCGCTTCGGGAGATGTCCGAGGCGGCGGTCCTGAACGCGAACTACCTGCTCGCGCGGCTGAAGGACACCTACGACCGGCTCCGTTCGACCGGCTCTGCATGCACGAGTTCGTGCTCTCGGCGCCGCAAGCTCAAGCGCGAGCACGGCGTCACGACGCTCGACGTCGCCAAGCGGCTGATGGACTACGGCTTTCATCCGCCGACGATTTACTTCCCGCTGATCGTTCCCGAGGCGCTGATGATCGAGCCGACCGAGACCGAGGCGAAGGAAACGCTCGACGCCTTCTGCCGACGCAATGCTGGCAATCGCGCGCGAGGCGGCCGGGCAGCCCGAGCTGCTGAAGGAAGCGCCGCATGTGCGACCCGTCAAGCGGCTCGACGAGGTCCAGGCCGCGAAGCAGCCCGTCGTGCGTTACCGCTTCGAGCAGCACGAGGATCCGCAGGGCGCGGGCGAGGCGCGCCAGCTCGAGGCCCAGAAGGGCGCTCTAGCCGGCCGCAGCGAGCTGCCCACAAGCCGCGGCGATGTCGCGGCCGCGGGTCAGGCGGACAGTCGTTGGGATGCCGCCCCGCTGCAGCTCGGACTCGAAGGCGGCAATCGCCTTCGGCGAGGACCCCGTGAAGCTCCCGGTCGGGTTGTACGGGATCAGGTTCACCTTGAAGATCTTCGCGATCGAGCAGCTCGGCAAGCGACGCGCGCCTGCTCGACGCGATCGTTCACGCCCGCGAGCATCACGTACTCGACGAAGACCTTGCGCCGCCGCAGCTCGAAGTAGCGCGCGGCATTCCGCGAGGACGTCTGCGAGCGGATAGCGGTCGTTGACCGGCATCAGCTGCGATCGCAGAGCGCGGCTCGGCCGCGTGCAGCGAGAGCGCGAGGCGGATCGGCTCTTCGACCTCGTCGACGAACTTCCGCAGCCCGGGCAGCCAGCCGACCGTCGACACGGTCGTCCGGCGGTGTGTGACGCCGAGATCCGGGAGACGACGAGCCGCCGCGATCACCTCGTCTACAGTTCAGCATCGGCTCGCCCATACCCATGAAGACGACGTGGTCGATCGCTTCGAGGCGGCGGAAATGCAGGGCCTGATCGAGCATCTCGGAGGCGGTCAGGTTGCGCCGGAAGCGCATCTGGCCGGTCGCGCAGAAGGTGCAGGTGAGCGGGCAGCCGCTCTGGGAGGAGAGCAGACCGACCGCCTCCCGTCGCGGAAGCGCATCAGCACAGCCTCCACTGGCACGCCGTCACCGGTGCGGAACAAGGTCTTGACGGTGCCGTCGCGCGAGCGAGCCTCGTGCTCGACCTCGAGCGTCGAGAAAGGGATCCGCTCCGCCAGCCGGGAGCGAAGCGCCGCCGGCACATCCGTCATCTCGGCATAGCCACTTGCGCCCCGCGCGGCCCACGACCAGACCTGCGCGCGCGAAAGCCGGGCTCCCCGTGCCGTTCGAGCGTCTCCTGCAGTGCCGCGATGTCCACCGACTGCAGAATACGGGCGTGATCGATCTCCGTTCCGACACGAAAACCCAGCCGAGTCGCGGCATGCGCGAGGCGATCGCCAACGCCGAGGTCGGCGACGAACAGCGGCGCGAGGACCCCACCGTCAACGAGCTCGAACGGCGCGCCGCCGTGCTGCTCGGACAGGAGGAGGCCGTCTACGTCCCGACCGCGACGATGGCGAACGAGATCGCTCTTCGGACCCTGGCCGAGCCGAGCGACGAGCTGATCGCCGAGGAGAACGCCCATCTCTTGCTCTCGGAGCTCGGTGGACCGGCGGTGCACGCCGGCCTGATGACCAGGCCGATCCGTGGCCAGGCCGGCCGGTTCGGCGCCGGATGAGGTGCAGCGGATGATTCGACGGGGCGACGACACGCACTCGCCGGGGACGCGGGTCGTCGCGATCGAGAACACGCACAACGCCTCCGGCGGCCGGGTCTGGCCGCTCGAGGAGATTCGAGGCGCTCGTGGCGGCCTGCCGCGAGCTCGAACTCGCAGTCCATCTCGACGGTGCGCGCGTCCTCAACGCTGCGGTGGCCAGCGGTGTTCCGGCTGGCTGACATCGCCGGGCAGTTCGACACGGTCACGCTCTGTCTCTCGAAAGGCCTCGGCTGCCCGCTCGGCGCGCTCGTTGCGGGCTCGCACGAGTTGATGAAGAGGGCGCGGCGCTTCAAGCACCAGTTCGGCGGAGCGATGCGGCAGGCCGGGATCGTCGCGGCGGCCGGCGTTTACGCGCTCGACCACAACGTCGAGCGGCTCGCCGACGACCATGTGCGGGCGCGGCGGCTGGCCGAGGGTCTGCACGCCGCTGGCGTGCCGGTCGACCTCGAGCAGGTGGAGACGAACTTCGTCCAGGTCAACGTCGGCGCCCTCGACCTCGACGCGAGCGACGCTCTCGCGAGGCTCGCCGAGGGAGGATCCGGGTTCTCGGCGACCGCGCATCCGGGCGTTCTCCGCGCGGTCACGCACCTCGATATCGACGACGATGACATCGAGCAGGCGATCGAGCGGGTCCCGCGGGCGCTCGGCGTGCTCGCTCGCGCCTGACGCCTCGCTTTCGAGCTCGTCGGCTCGTCGGCTGTCCGTTGTTAAGGCGCGCCCAGCCTCCTCCCCGCGGCGAGCCTATCGGAGCAGGGGCGCACCCGTGTGAGCCGGGAGTGCGCCGCGACTGTGACTTTGGTCTGGGCCTGTAACAACGCCCGGGGCAGGCCGGATCGCGACTCGTCAGCGGTCGCCGGCGAAGCCGAAGCCGACGACGAGCGCCACGTAGACGCCCACCAGGGCCCAGCCCTCCCAGCGTCTCGACGTGCCGTCGAAGACGACCGCGGTTACCACGACCGTCGCGGGGGCCATCGCCCCGATCTCCTCCCAGCGGAAGGCGAGCGGCAGCGCGGGCGTGACGACCCAGGCGAGAAGCGCGATCGCGGGTGTCACGAACAGCGCTACCTGGGCGCTCGACGAGACCGCGATCTCGGTCGCCAGCCGCATCTTCCCGCGCCGGGCGATCACGATCGCACCGCCGTGCTCGGCCGCGTTGCCGACGACAGCGACGACCACGACCGAGATGAAGAACTGCGAGAGCCCGGCAGCCTTCGCGAAGCCGTCGAGCGAATGGACGAGGATCTCGCTCGTCACGCGCCGTCGCAGTCGTCGCCAGGGCCAGGCGATCAGCGCACGCCGAAGCGACCACGCGTCTGCACGTTCTTCGTACCCGGATTCGGCATGCGTTTGCCGGAAGCCCTGAAGCTGGATCGTCTGCACGACGACGTAGATGACGAGCAGGATCACCGCGATCGGGGCCGTCAAGACGGCGAGCGAATGTCGGTCCGGATTGCCGTGCCAGCCCGCGATCGAGGGAGCGAGGAAGAGCAGCACAGCCACCGCGACGAGGCCGAGCTGCAGCGAGCAGCGAGTTTCGGTTGATCGGCTTGCCCGACGGACCGATTGCCATCGCCAGCCCGAGTACGAGCAGCAGGTTCGAGACGACGCTGCCGGCGAGTGAACCGCGGACGACGTTCGGGAGCCCGTCCGCGACCGCGAAGACGGCGATGATCAGCTCGGGCGCGTTCCCGAAGCTCGCGTTCAGGAAGCCGCCGATCCCCGGGCCGGTGTGCTCGGCAGCCTGCTCGGTCGATTCGCCGATCAGCCAGGCGAGCGGGACGAGGGACGCCGCGGCGAGCACGAACAGCACGACATCTCCCGGATGGAAGGCGAAGTCGACGACGAACGTGATCGGGGCGAGCGCGAGAGACGCCCAGAGGAGCTTCCGCGCCACGTCGATACCCTAACTGCGTGCCCGCGGCGGTCCTCTTCGACTGGGGTGACACCCTGATCCGCTTCGTCTACGACGAGGCCTCGTCGAGGCCGGCCATCGCGCCGGGCTAGCCGCGCTCGGCCGCGACGACCTGCCCGAGGTGGAGCGGGTGGCGACGCACTTTCGCGAGCGCTACGAGCCGCTCTTCTGGGCGCCGGGCACCGTCGAGGAGCTCGAGTACCCCGGCCTCGTCCGCCAGTTGCTCGGCGACTTCGGGCTCGAAGTGGACGACGAGGAGCTAACCCGCTTCCTCGAGGCCGAGCACGCGGCCTGGGATCCGGCGCGCCAGGCTAGCGGCGAACACGCCGGCGTTGCTGAGGCCCTGCGGGCGAGGGCCTCAAGCTCGGGCTCGTCTCGAACGCCTTCGATCCCGGCTGGCTGCTCCATCGCGATCTCGAGCAGATGGGGTTGGCCGAGCGCCTCGACTTCGCCGTCTTCTCGTCGGAGGTCGGCAAGCGCAAGCCGCATCCGGCGATCTTCGAGCGCGCGCTCGACGCGCTCGGAGTCGCGGCCGCCGACAGCGTTTTCGTCGGCGACCGCCTCTACGAGGACGTCAGGGGTGCCGGCGAGCTGGGGATGACGACCGTGCAGGCGCTCTGGTTCCGCGCCGACGAGCATCCCGAGGGCGGCGAGCCGGACTTCCAGGCGTTCACGCAGATGGACGTCCTGAACGTGGTCGACCGGCTCGCGGCCGCGGCCTAGCTCGCCGACACTACGCGAGCCCTAGCCCCTGACAGCGTGCTTGTCAAGTCTTGCGGAGGGTGTGTCCGTTCGCCCAAAATTCCGACATGGAGACCAAGCGCGACCTCGCGGCCCAGGCGAGCGAGCTGCCGCTGCACCCGCAGGACGAGGTCGAGTGCCGCCGCTGCGGTGTCCATTGCGACAAGGTCGTCCATCCCGTCGGCCTGCGTCGAGCGGGCTGTGCCGTTCCTCTACTCGTACGAGGAGTTCGGCCACACCTACGTCGGCTGCATGCAGAAGGTCTTCGACGTCGAGATCGACCTCGACCTGCTGCGCGCCGCCGAGGCGACCGGCGAGTTCGGCGCCGTCAAGGCGACGCGGAAGCCGCTGCCGATCTGCCGCGCGGAGGTCGAGAGCTGCTACGACAGCCGCACCGAAGAGGTCGGCTGCCTCAACCCCGAGTTCTACGAGCTGCCGGTGGGCGAACCCAGCTTCCGGGTCTTCGCCGTTCTGCGTTCTAATCCCGAGCCTGCTTAGTCGGCCCTCGGCGTCTTCGCCGAGATCCGGCCTGCGGCTTCTTCATAGCTCGGGCGTGAAGCTCTTTTAGTTTCCGCACCTGCTCGGCGTCGGGCCCGTGGCCGTCGGTGCCGGGAACCTCGAGATAGGCCGGCAGGCCCTGGAGCTTCGGATGCGCGAGGAAGACGCCGAGCTCTTCGCCGATCAGGCCCTCGCCGATGTTGTCGTGCCGGTCGCGGTTCGACCCGAGCGGCGCCTTCGAGTCGTTCACGTGCAGCGCCCGCAGCCGGTCGAGGCCGATCCGCTGGTCGACCTCGCCGAGCAGCGCGATCGAGCTCCGCCGCGGTCGGTGACGTCGTAGCCGGAGGCGTAGAGGTGGCACGAGTCGAGGCAGATCCCGAGCCGCGCGTGGGCGTCCAGGCGCGTCGTAGAGCGCGGCGAGCTCGCTCGATCGAGCGGCCGATCGTGTCGCCGGTGCCGGCGGTGTTCTCCATCAGCAGCCAGGTCGTCTCCGAGCAGCGTTCAGCGCCTTGCGCAGCGCCGGCACCGACGCGCTCGAGCGCCGACCTCGAAGCCCGCGCCCATGGTGCGAGCCGACGTGGAAGACGACCCCGTCGGCCTCGATCGCGGACGGCGACGTCGACAGTGTTCTCGCAGAGCGCGCGACCGACTTCTCGTAGAGCTCGTCGTTCGGGCTCGCCAGGTTGATCAGGTAGAGCGCGTGGCAGACGACGCCGCCGATCCCGGCCTCGGCGCGGCGCTCCTTGAAGCGCTCGAAGTTCGCTGGGTCGTGGTTCGTCGGCCGCCAGGTGCGCGGGCTCTGCGTGAAGATCTGACACAGTCGCCGCCGATCGCCTCGATCGCGGTCGATCGCGGTGTGGATGCCGCCGGAGGTCGAGACATGAGCGCCGAGCTGCACGCCGGTGACGCTAGCGCCACGATGGCACGGCGGCAGTACGCTACTGACGTGGTCGTCCGAGTCCGCTTTGCGCCGAGCCCGACCGGCTTCCTGCACATCGGCGGCGTCCACACGGCGCTCTTCAACTGGCTCTTCGCCCGCCACGAAGGCGGCGAGTTCCGGCTGCGGATCGAGAACACCGGACACGAGCCGCGAGGTCGACGGCGGCGACCGACCAGATCCAGGAGTCGCTGCGCTGGCTCGGTCTCGACTGGGACGGCGAGGTCGACCTTCCAGCTCGACCGGATGCCCGAGGCGCAGGAAGTGGCGCGAACCAGCTCGTCGCGGAGGACAAGGCCTACGAGGACGAGGGCGCGATCCGCTTCCGCATGCCCGACGAGGGCGCGACCGCCTGGGACGACCTGATCCGCGGTCGGATCGAGTACCCGAACGAGAAGCTCGAAGACGTGGTCCTCGTCCGCTCGGACGGTCGGCCGACCTACAACTTCGCCTCGCCGCTCGAAGACATGCTCGACGGGATCACGGACGTGATCCGCGGCGAGCGACCATGTCCCGAACACGCCGAAGCAGCTGCAGATCCTCGCCGCGCTCGGCGCGAGCTGCCCCGGTACGCGCATGTCGCCGCTACATGAACGGGCCCGACGGCAAGAAGCCTCCGAAGCGGCACGGGGCGATCACCGTCGAGGAGTTCCGCGACGCCGGGTTCATCCCAGAGGCGCTCGTCAACTACCTCGCGCTCCTCGGCTGGAGCTACGACGACCACGACCGAGGTGATGAGCCGCGACGAGCTGATCGAGCGGTTCTCCCTCGAGCGGGTCGGCAAGAGCGCGGCCACGTTCGACTACGAGAAGCTGATCCACCTGAACGGCGCTCTACCTCCGGGCCCTGCCGCCCGACGAGTACGCTGACCGCCTGGTCGCCTACTTACGGGAGCAGGGCTACGACTGGCGACGAGGACCTCGTTCGCAGGGTTGCGCCGCTCGTGCAGGAGAAGATCGCCACGCTGGGGGAGTTTCCAGGTTTCGCCCGGTTCTTCTTCGAGCGCGTGCCGCCCGAGGAGCCGCTCGAGGACGGCGCCGTCCTGCCGGTGGCGGCCGAGGTGCTTGCGCGGAAGTCGAGCCCTTCGCAGCGGCGAGCGATCGAGGCCAGCGCTACGTCAGCTGGCGGAACGGCTCGGATCTTAAACCGCGTCAGGCCTTCCAGCCGATTCGACTCGCCCTGACGGGGTCGAAGGTCTCGCCGGGCCTGTTCGAGAGTCTCGAGGTGCTCGGGAGGGACGAGTCGATCGCACGGATCAGCGCGCCGGGAGGCGGCTTCGGGGCGCGAGCGGGTCGAGCGCTCGCTGAAACTCGAGCCAGGCGCGGCGGCGAAACTGCGTGGTGGGCCGTGGCAGCAGCTCGTTCATCGAAAGGCCGGTCCGCGGAACGACGTTTACCGACTTCTGGGCTATAAACGCCCGACGGCCCGAGATGGTTACGGCCGCGGCGAGTAAACGAGGACGCCGCTCGCGAACAGCGCCAGCCCCAGAGCCCAGACCGGCCAGAGCTCGGAGGGTGGCTCCGGTGGCGAAGACGGTCGCCCCGCTGAGGACGAGCGATCGTCGCCGCCAGCGCGTCGCCGCGCGCGGTCGGCTTCGGGCTCGGTCTCGAGCTCGGCCGGCAGCGGCTTCGGCGTCGCCACGCGTAGTCGGGCGAGCCGCACTCTGAACAGCGCTCCGCGCCACTCGGGCAGCAGCGGTTCTGCCGCGATGCCGCCGCCGTGCTCGAGCACCTCGGCGATCTCCGCGGTCGCGTCCCGCGCGCCGGCGAGAGCGCGGCGAGCTCGGCGTGCGCGATCTCGGCACCGGCGGGAGGGCGTAGGCCGAGTGCGAGCTCGCTCGCGGCGTGCAGCGCGTACTGAAGCGACGGGAAGCCGATCGAGCACGCTGTCCTCGTCGAACAGCTCTGGCCGGATCGCCGGCGATCGACTCCAGCTCGGTGAGCGCCCAGGAGAGTCGTTTCCACAGGCCGGTAAGCGCTGCTGCGTAGCCCTCACGCTGCCCACTCGCGACGACAGGTCTCACAGCGCGATCTTACAGCGGAGACGTTCGTCTCCGTCCTCTTCGGGGTCGACGGCCCAGCGCCGCTCAGCGGTCGCGCCGCCATGTCGGCGCCGACCGCTCCAAGGTGATGGGCTCGGCGCTACAGTGACTGTCAGGCCATGGGGGAGCCGGACACACTGGTGCTTGTCGTCGACGACGACGACAGCTCTGCGAATGCTCTGCCGTGTCAACCTCGAGCTCGAGGGGATACCGCGTGCTCGAAGCGCCGACGGTCGAGCTGGCCCAAGAGCTGCTCCGCGACGACGAGCGTCGACGTCGTGCTCCTCGACGTGCATGTCGGGTCAGGCGACGGGTTCAAGGTGCTCTGGTGAGATCGGCGCCGAGCGTCGTCGCTCTTCACCGGTAGCTACGAGGTCGACGAGCAACGCGCGGCTGAGGTGCGCCGTGCTGCGAAAGCCCTTCACGCTCACCGACCTCTCGAGCATCGGTCGGTCGGCTCGCAGCTGACGAATCACGCTTGCGCCAGATTGCACTCGCCCAATGAGCGTCACCGTCAGTTCGCACCCGGCCGAGTACGAGTCCCAGCTCCGCCGCCACCTCATGACCGCTCCGAGGAAGGGCCGCGCGGTCCGGGTCGGCGAGAAGGAGGTCTCCGAGCGGGCGGAGATCGTCGCCCGCTATCGCGATCTCTTCAGCCGCGAGCAGCTCGATGCGCTGCGCTGCGGCCGAGGAAGAGGCCGCCGATGGCGACGACCGCGAGCGCCTCTACCGGCTGCGGAAGACCTGCGAGGCCGGAGTCGTCTCGGCGGAGCTGCGCGGAGCGCGAGGACGCGCCTCGAGAACGCGCATCCTCGCTGCGCGGGTCGAGTTCAAGGGCGAGGAGCTGCCCCTCCGCTCGGCGCAGGCGAAGCTCGCCGTGCTCCCGGACTACGGCGAGCGCGAAGAGCTCGGCGAGCTGGCAGGCCGACCGTTCGGCGGAGTTCAACGCCAGAGCGGCTCGAGGTGCTCCGCGCGGGCGAGGAGCTCGAGGCCGAGATCTCCGGCGAGCCCGATCCGGTCGCGCGAAACGAGGAGGAGAAGGGGATCTCGCTGCGCGAGCTCGAGGCCGTGCTCGCGCAGGCGAGCGAGCGCTCGACCGGCGCGTACGTACTCCTCCGCGACCGCTGGTTCGAGCGGCTGCTCGGCCCGGAGCGCGAGAAGGTGCCGTCCTCGTACCACGTCGCCTACCTGCGCCGGCTCTCGCCGCTCGAGTCGACGTACACGAAGGACCGCGCCGTCGAGGTCTGCATGGACACGGTCAAGCGCCTCGGCTTCGACCTCGCGGCACGAGCCGAACATCCGCCTCGATCTCGACGACCGGCCGCAGAAGTCTCCGCGCGCCTGCGTGATTCGCGTCGGATCCGCCGAGCGTCGTGCACCTGATCACGCGCGCCCAGGGCGGGCTCCACGATTACCAGGCGTTCCTCCACGAGGCCGGCCACGCGCTCCACTACGCAGGCGTCGACCCGACTCTGCCCGTACACGTTCCGCAACATCTCGCGCGACCACGCGCTGACCGAGATCTACTCCTACATCTTCGAGGCGATCACGCGCGAGCCCGAGTGGCACGCGCACTACTTCGGGCTCTCCGACGAGGAGGCGGCACGAGAATGCCGGAGGCGACGAGCTTCCTCGAGGCCGCTGCTCTTCCGCCGCTACACGGCCAAAGCTCCAGTTCGAGCTCGACTTCTGGTCGCGATTCAGCGAGGACGGCGGCGGCGCCGGACGGCTACGAGGAGCGTCTCACCGAGGCGACCGGTGTTCGTTACCGCGCGGACGCCTACCTCGCCGACATGGACGGCGGCTTCTACTCGGCCGACTACCTGCGGGCGTGGATCCGCTCGGCGCAGCTGCGCGACTACCTCGTCCGCGAGATCGGCGAGGACTGGTGGCGGACTGCCGAGACCGGGCGATCGCCTGCGCGCTCGTTCCTGGAGGGCACGCGGCCCGTCGAGCGAGGAGATCGCCGCGCGGCTCGGCTACGAGCCGCTCGACACCGCGCCGCTGTTGCGCGAGCTTGGCGGCTAGCTATCCGCCGACAACTGCAGTGAGCGCGGCGACGACCCGAGAGTCGAACCGTCCCGGGTCATGGGCTGAAGAGCGACTAGGCGACGGCGAGCTAGAGGCATAGCACGGCAGGCCTGCGCCCGTAGCCGGGCCTGCGAGCGCGGTTCGAATAGCTCGGGGCCGAAGCCGTCCCCGAGCAGCCCGCTCCCTGTTTATTCCCCGCCGCCGAAGGGGGGCGGGTCAAGCCCGCCCCCATCTGTCTACCTCAGCCGTTGATGTTGCCGATGTTCCCGCCACGCCCCGCTGCGCGGTTGACCCAGTGGCCGTTAGCACCCGCGTCGTACTGATATTCAAACGCCTCGCCGGGATCTGTCAATGTCGCCGCAGGGCCACCGCTAGCCGGGAAGAAAGTCGCGAGCATCGCGGTTGTGGTGCAGGGATCGGGACAGGTCGCGTTCGGGGTGAACACGCCGCCCGTCACGCCCACGACATCGAAGCCCTGAACGTTCCCGTTACGCCGCCCGTCTGCAGTGGGCCGGGGCACGGATCCGGATCGGGCTGTTGGACGCCCGCGATGGTCGCGAACGTTCCGTCGTAGGTACGAACGACTTGGATCGTCCCATCGGCTTGCGGAATGAACTGAAGCGTCCGGCTGTAGCCGGGAGAGCGCTCGTTGAACTTGTTTGCTACCGCGCCCGACTCGGGTCGCTGTGATCCTGAGACGAGGCCTTGCCGGCCCCCTTTGGGAACCCAAGGATGTGAGCGAAAATAGATGCCGGGCTTTAAGCAAAGCGATCGACAAGCACGCGCATGGTCGGAACCTGCGGAAAGCCGAGCCGCTTCGAGCCGAGGGGCCTTCTCTGGACTGACGGCGGGCGGCTTGGGCGATGGCGCCTTTTCGAGCCCCTCGCTCTTAGTGTCCGTTTCGACCACTAGTCGTGCGGCACTCCACGCCGTAGCCTGGATCCTCGGGCCGGGAGCCGCGGTAGCGCTCGGTGTTCGGCTCGCCGCCCGGCTCCCGACAACCTAGTCCGCACCATGGGCTTTTGTGTGTCCTTGACCGCGAGTTTCTGGGACGGCGAGGATAGTCTGTATGGGAGTCAGGGAAGACGCTCGGGGAACGTGGTTCTTTGTTGGCGTCGGCGCGTTGATCGGGCTAGTGCTCGGCATCCTTGTAAGCGTGACCACCGACGTTCCTCTCGCGCCCGAAGCCGGGTTGATACTGGGTGCGCTCGTCGGATGGCTCTTTCGTCGGGTCAGCACTTAGCCGGAGGATGGGAAGCGCCGCAGCGCTCGTCTCGCGGTCGGATTTCCCTATCCGGAAAGGCGGGCGACGCCGACGATCGGAAGCAGCTCAATCGGTTCGCCTTGCCTCTCGGGTTAGGAAGGGCCTGGCGTTTTACGTCCCTCGTACGATAATGGGCCGCCCGGCCCATGACAACGGCGGTCGCAAACCCGGAGAGTGCGGATCACCGCGAAGAAATGGAACCGGGCGCTAGAGACGTTCCCGGAAAGCTGCGGCCGATTCCGCGAACGGGCACCCGGCTCCGTCATTCGAGGGTAGCGCGAATGGCTCCGATGCGGCGGAGCCATTCGCGCTCGCCGCGCCGAGTGCGAGCGGGGCTGGGGCGTTGGCCCTACGGTTCAGCCGAGACCTAGAGCCAATTTCATGGGGAGCCGAATCTGCTTCCCAGGAACCTCCTCGGCTGCCGCCGAAAGGGGCTCACTTGAGCCGGGGCACGCCTCTCCCTGGGCTGGCGGGCCGTCAGCTTGCCGCAGGCACCGGCGGCCAAGCCCCGGCTCACCGGATTACTCCCTGGTTCGGCGTGTAACGATGTCCTCGAGCCGAGCGGTTCCTGACTGACGGCGAGGCGCCTCTTTGTCTTTTAGGCAGGCAAGGCGCCTGTGGGATCGCTCGGCTCTTCTCCTTCAAACGACATCCCGACCGCAATCGGCGTTCGGCGCCAAACACGGCCAGACTCTTGCGGCAAGCGGTGTGATTAGACACCGGGAACGAAGCGCAAGAACCTCAGAGAGAGCCGAGCAGCTCGAGGGCCCGCTCCCGAACGGTTGCTCGGCTCCTCGCGCCTCCGACCCCTATACGTTCTGGCAACTACAGACCTACGGGGAAGCGGCTGACGGGAGCGGTCGCGAGGATCTTCGCGAGCCGGGGCGGACGCGGGTTTTGGGCCGGTGCGGCTGGCCGAACACCCGGCGGCGGTCGACGGGAGAGAGGCCGTTGCCCCGGCTTTTACTCATTGGTGGGAGGGCGACAAGGCAAGAGCAAGCGGCTCGGTCTCTTCGGGAGCTTCCGCGCGGTGACTTGGCCAAGTCTGTTTCCGACGAGCTCGAGCATGAGGCGGCGCGCCGTCATCGCCGATATGCACCACGCGCATAGCCCTGGCACATACGTTCGCGTCTGACTCGCACGGTTGAGCGCAAGCCGCTCAGCCATTAGTCCCTGAGAGGCGCATACGGGATTCGAACCCGTGCCGCCGCCGTGAGAGGGCGGTGTCCTAGGCCACTAGACGAATGCGCCCGGCGGCGGAAGTCTAGCCGATCAAATTCGGTCGCCGATCACGCGGCGGACCTGTTGAGGGAGGTGATCCTTGCGGCGCAGAGGCGCAATCCGTCTGGCGAAGGGTGGTCAGGCCTCGCCCCTCGAACCAGAGACCGTGCAGCCGCCCGAAAGAGAAGAAAACCCCGCGAGCGCTGGGCCTTTCGTCGAAGCTGCGGGGCTAGGATTCGAACCTAGACTACTCGGTCCAGAGCCGAGCGTCCTACCATTAGACGACCCCGCAAGGGGGCAGAAAAGTCTAGCGCACTAGGTTTCGAGGCGGTAGCTCGGGACGGAGGCGCTTCTCGGCCTCGCCTGTCGATGTGGGCGATCACGTCGACGTAGGGCTCGAGCCCGGAGCCGCGCAGCTTCGCCTTGAGCAGCCCGTCGACCTGGTAGATGCCCGGACGAGTTGTTCATCGTGATCTCGATCCGGACCGGCCGCTCGTCGCCGTCCGCGATCGTCGACGTCGTCGATCGCCGCCGCCGAGAGCGAGTGGATCGAGACGCGGCCGCGCTCGAACGGGATCCGCGAGCGGCCCTTCGCCATGTCGAGCGCGTCGGCGACCCGGACGATCCCGGCCTCGAGCGTCAGCGGCTTGCCGTACTCGCGGTGGCTCGTGATCGCCTGCAGCACCTCCGACGACGATCACGGTCAGCTCGGGCTCCTCGTAGAGCCCTTCGAGCAGCTCGCGCATGCTTCGGCTCGGCGAGGAAGAGGCTGAAGTCCTCGTGGCCCTCGCGGTGCACCGCCATCCCGACGCAGTGGAGGAGCGCGACCGAGCGACGACGACGATCTCGGCGTCGTCGTTCGCTCATGCCCGTAGTCGCGTGACGAGCGACGGCTCGACGCCGTGCTTCGTCAGCTGTCGCAGGAGCTTCAGCGCGATGTTGGCCACGATCTGGATGTGCACCCACGAGTGGTCGTTGATCTGCATCCGCACGACCGCGTTCACGTTCGCGACGTGCCACCAGGCCTTGAGCTGCTTGTCCTTGTTGACGCGCTCGAGCAGCGTGCGGAGCTTGCCGGTTGCCGCGCGCGGGCACCTTGATGCCGCATCCGCTCGACGGCTTGGCGCGGCGTCAATCGGGTATCGAGCTCGGCCTCTTCGGAGACCGGCTGCTCGATGCGCTCTTCGGTCTGCTTGTCGAGCGCCATCGGCGGGAGCCTAAGCCCCAGGCGACGTCCTCCGCCCAGTCGCCGTACTGAGGCGTCGCTTGCGATGCCTTTCTGGAGGGCAGGCGGCGACTTTGCCCGATCTGCCCGTTCCGACCGGCGCTTCGTGTTGTAGCTCTTACGCGACGTCCTCCGCCCAGTCGCCGTACTGAGGCGTCGCTTGCGATGCCTTCTGGAGGGCAGGCGGGCTTTGCCCGTCTGCCCGTTCTGACCGGCGCTGGAGTTGTAGCTCTACGCGACGTCCGCCGCCCAGTCGCCGTAGAGCGACGTGTAGAGGCCGCCGCGCTGCATCAGCTCGTCGTGGCGTGCCCTGCTCGACGACCTGGCCGTGCTCGAGGACGACGATCAGGTCGGCGTCGCGGATCGTCGAGAGGCGGTGCGCGATGACGAACGCCGTCCGGCCGGCGAGCAGCGCCGCAGCGCCTGCTCGATCTTGCCGCTCGGTGCCGATGTCGACCGACGAGGTCGCCTCGTCGAGGATCAGGATGCGCGGGTCGGCGAGCAGCGCGCGCGCGAGCGCGATCGAGCTGGCGCTGGCCGAGCGAGAGGCGGATGCCGCGCTCCTGCAGCTCGCGTCTCGTAGCCGTCCTCGAGCCGCAGGATGAACTCGTGCGCGCCGACCGTCTGCGGCCGCGCTGACGATCGTCCTCCGGCGGTCGCGTCGGGCCGGCCGAAGGCGATGTTCTCGGCGCACGGTGCCCGGCGAACAGGAAGCCCTCCTGCGGCACGATCCCGAGCTGGCGGCGCAGCGACGCCTGCGTCACGTCGCGCAGGTCGTGCGCCGTCGATCGTGATCCGTCCGTCGCGTCGGGTCGTAGAAGCGGGCGAGCAGCTTCGCGATCGTCGACTTGCCGGCGCCCGTGTGGCCGACGAGCGCGACCGTCGTCCCGCCGGGACGTCGAGGTCGAGCCCGTGCAGCACCTCGGGCCCGTCGCCGTAGCCGAAGCGCACGTCCTCGAAGCGGACGTGCCCTCGACGCGTCGGCAGCTCGACGCGCCCGGGCTGGTCGATGCACCTCGCGGCTCCTCGTCGAGCACGTCCATGATCTTGTCGAGCGCCGCCGTCGCGGAGAGGAACGTGCTGTAGAGCTGCGAGAGCTGCTGCACCGGGTCGAAGAAGTTCTGGACGTAGAGCATGAAGGCGAACAGCGTTCCGAGCGTCGAGCGCGCCCTGGAAGTAGAGGTGGCCGCCGTAGCCGAGCACGACGGCGAGCGCGACCGTCGAGAGCGAGGTCGACGAACGGGAAGTAGACGCCGTTCAGGACGACCGTCTGCATGTTCGCGTCGCGGTAGCGCTCGGTGACCTCGCGGAAGTTGGCGGATGTTTCGGTCCTCGCGCGTGAAGGCCTGCACGATCCGCATGCCCGCGATGTCCTCGGCCAGCGTCGCCGTGACGAGCCCGAGCCGCTCGCGCACCGCTGCAGTACGCGCGCGCAGAGCGGATGCGGAACAGGATCGTGCCGACGCTCATGATCGGGATCACGGCGAGCGTCGCCAGCGCCAGCCGCCAGTCGAGGATGAAGCAGCAGGATCGCGGTGCCGATCAGCGTCAGCGTGCTCTGCACGAGGCGTCGTGACGCCGTCGGTGACGAGCTGGTCGAGCGCCTCGACGTCGTTCGTCAGCCGGCTGATGATCACGCCCGCGCGGTTGCGCTCGAAGAAGCCGAGCGAGAGCCGCTGCAGGTGGTCGAAGAGCTTGTTGCGCAGGTCGGCCAGGATGCGCTCGCCGACCCAGCCGGTCAGGTACGTCTGCACGTAGCTCATGCCCCAGTTGGCGAGCCCGGCGAGCAGGAAGACGCCGACGATCCAGCCAGAGCTTGCCGAGGTCGTTCTGCGTGATCCCGTCGTCGATCGCGTACTTGGCCGAGGAGCGGCGGCGCGAGCGCGGTCGCCGTCGCCAGCAGCAGCGAGAAGATCGAGAGCAGTCGTCCGCGTCCGGTAGGGCGCGGTGAGCCGCGCGAGCGTCGCCAGCCGCCGGCGCGTCCGGCGCCACGACCAGTCCTCGACCTCGGCGCCCGCGCTGCATCGCATCAGGTGGCTCCCGGGCTGCCAGACCCTCATCGCGCACGACCTCTTGCTTGTTCACGCGCGCATCCCCACCCCGGGTGGTGGCAGGTCCACCCGCCACCCGCGGTGAGCCTATCGCGGAAAAGCACACGCGTCTGCGCCGGGTCGGCGCCGAAACGGTGAATCATGCGACCTCCGCCTCTTCGCGCTTCCTCGATCGAGCACGCGCGCCTCGACCGCGTCGGCGAATTGCCGCTCGAGCAGGCCGTGCTCGTAGATGTCGCGGTAGACCTGGCTCGTCTCGAGCAGGTCGTCGTGGGTGCCGCGGGCGGCGATGCGCCCGTCGTCGATCGACGACGATCTCGTCCGGCGAGCGAGATCGTCGAGCAGGCGGTGCGCGATGATCAGCGTCGTCCGGCCTTCGCATCGCCTCGCGCAGGCCGAGCGCGGATCCGACCTCCGTGGTCGCGTCCACCGAAGCGGTTGCGTCGTCGAGGATCAGGATCCGCGGGTCGACGGCGATGCGCCCGGGCGATCGCGAGCCGCTGCCGCTGGCCGCCGGAGAGCGTGATCCCGCGCTCGCCGATCACCGTGTCGTAGCCCTCCGGCAGCTCGCTCGACGAACTCGTGCGCCTGGGCAAGCCTGGCGACGCGCTCGACTTCGTCGTCGCTCGAGGTCCGGGCGCGCCGAAGGTGATGTTCTCGCGCGACGGTGGCCGAGAAGAGGAACGGGTCCTGCGAGATCACGCCGATCTCACGCCGGAGCGAGCTGAGCTTCACGTCCCGCACGTCGGCGCCGTCGATCGTGCACGCGGCCGCCGGTGACGTCGTAGAAGCGCGGCACGAGCGAGGTCAGCGTCGTCTTGCCCGAGCCCGTGTGTCCGATCAGCGCGATCGTCCGACCGGGCGGGCACGTCGAGGTCGATGCCCTCGAGCACCGGGCGTCCCGGCATGTACTCGAACCCGACGTCCTTCGAAGCGGATGCGCGCCGCCGCCCGGCCGGGAGCTCGCCGGCGCCGGGCCGGTCGGCCACCTCCTCGGGCTCGTCGATCACCTGGAAGATGCGCTCGCCCGAGGCGGTCGCCCGCTGCGCCTGCCCGATCCACATCCCGAGCGAGCGAAGCGGCATCGACCAGCATGCCCGAGGTAGAGGTTGAAAGCGACGAAGCCGCCGACCGACAGCTCGCCGGATGGTGACCATGCGCGCGCCGACGAGCAGCACGGCCGCCTGAGCGACGAGCGGCACCCACGAGATCAGCGGGACGTAGAAGGCGCGCTGCCGGTTCGCCTTGATCGTCTGGTCGAAGACCGCCTCGGTGCGCGCGTTGAACTTCGCCGCTCGCTCGGCTCCTGCGCGAACGACTTGACGACGTGGACGCCGACGATGTTCTCCTCGGCGACGGTCGCGACGTCGGCGAGCTTCTGCTGCACCTCGCGCAGCGTCGGGTGCGAGACGTGGCTGTAGCGATACGCGAGCGACGACCAGCACGGGCGTGATCGCGAGCGCGATCAACGCCAGCTTCCACTCGAAGAACGAACAGCACCGCGGTCACCGAAGACGACGGTGAGGATGTTCTGGAAGAAGAAGATCAGGCCGTAGCCGAGGAAGAACCGCACGCCCTGGAGGTCGACGGTCGCCCGCGACATCAGCTGGCCGGTCTGGTGACGGTCGTAGAAGCCGAACGAGAGCCGGACGAGGTGTGCATAGAGGCCCTGCCGCAGGTCCATCTCGACCGCGAGCGCCTGCCGGCCCGAGATCATCCGGCGGCCGAACATCAGAACCGCACGAATGGCCCCGAGCGCGACGACGGCGCCGACGTACGATCCACAGCTTGTGCGAGTCGCGCGGCGTGAGCGCGTCGTCGATCACGTTCTTCGTCATCCAGATCGAGGGCGATCTGCACTGCCCTGGTAGCCGATCGCGAAGACGGTCGAAATCGGCCAGCGAGGCCTTGTACGGGCCGGAGAAATCCGAGCAGCCGGAAGAAGGTCTGGCGGTAGCGCGGTGTCTCGGGCATCCCTCGGAATCTAGCCGCCGGCCGGCGTTCGCCGACGTGAACGCCAGCTCGGCGCGGATCGACGCGGCCGCGCGTCTGACCAGCGCCCGGTTTGCAGGGAATTGAGCCAGCCGCTCGCCCCGGAGGGGTGCGGGAGCGGATCGCGATCGCGCCGTCGCGCTCGTAACGCGCGCCGACGCACTCGGTCACGCTCTTCAGTCCGAGCAGCCGCCGAACGGCCAGGCCGCCGACCGGCACGATCAGCCTCGGCCGGATCAGCCGGAGCTCCCACTCGCGCCAGAAGGAGCAGAGCTCCTGCTCTCGCGGAGCCGGTGTCCGGTCGCCTCGTCCCGAGGGCGCCTTGCCCGGGTAGCAGCGGGTGACGGAGGCGCAGTAGAAGGTGGCGCGTAGAACTCGTCCTCATCGAGCTCGAGCCAGCGGCGAAGCGTCCTGCCGGCGCGGCCGCGCCAGGGGCGGCGCTCCTCGCCTTCGACGACGCCCGGCGCCTGGCCGAACATGTACGCGCGCTGGCCCGTGTAGGGCTGGACGACCGGGAGCGACTCGAGCGGGTAGCCGGCTTCGACGCAGGCTCTGCAGACACGGTTGTCGCGCTGAAGCGATCGCAGCGAGCGATAGCTCGAGCGCCTGCGCGTCATGCGCGGCGATTCATGCCCGGACGGCGACGAACCAGCGGCCCGCGAAGAGCGTCCGGCCGCCGCCGAGCTCCTCGGCCAGCGCGTCGGGCTCGAAGTAGCGCTTGTAGACCTGCCAGCGCGAGCCGTCGTTGAGGATCCGCTCCTGCCACTCGACCGGCTCGACCCCGTCGTGGAGGGCGGAGTCGACGACGACCAGCTCGTCCGCGACGCGGCGCGCCTCGCGGAGAAAAGCGTCGTGCGTCGTCTTCCTCGAGATGGCCGTAGAAGAAGCTCGTGCAGCACGCGTTCGAAGGAGTCGTCCGTCGAACGGCAGAGCTCGAGTGCATCCCCGGACGAACCGCCCCTCCGGAACGCTTGCGCGGCGCGAGCTCGAGCATCGATGCGCTCTGGTCGAGCCCGGTGATCTCGCCGCGGGAGATGCTGCGTGAGAAAGCCGGTTCCGCAGGCCACGTCGAGCGTCCGCGCAGGCGGGAGCGGCCTCGAGCGTACGGGTCAGAGCTGTCCGGTCTCCTCGCGCCAACCCGGCCGCTGGCGCCCCGCGAACCGCCCCGTGCCGAGCCACCAGTCGTCGTACTCGGCGGCCCGCCGCTCGTAGTAGGCCTTCACGCGGTCCTAGACTACGCGCGTGCGTTTGCCGCTCGAGTCGGTGCCGAATTTCTCGGAGGGGCGCGATCGTGCGACGCTCGACGCCCTTGCCGGCGCCCTTTCCGCGAGGGCGCGGCTGCTCGATGTTCATGCCGACGCGGACCACAACCGTTCCGTGTTCACGCTTGTCGCCGACGAGGGACGACCTGGTCGAGGCGCTGGTGGCGGCGATCGCCTGCGCGCGCGAGCGGATCGACCTGCGGCGGCACGAGGGCGCGCATCCGCGGATCGGTGCCGCCGATGTCGTGCCCGTGGTTCCCGATGCGGCCGGCCGACATGGAGCGGGCGAGAGCGGGCCGCGCTCGCGCTGGCCGAGCGCGGTCGGCGGCGAGCTCGATCTGCCGGTATTCGTCTACGGCGAGCTCGCTCCCGGCCGCGGGCCGGCGTTCTTCCGCGCTGAGGGCCTCGAGGGGTTGCGCCGGCGCGTCGAGTCCGGCGAGCTCGCGCCGGAGTTCGGGCCGGCGCGCATCGAGGAACGTTCGGGCGCCGTACTCGTCGGAGCGCGTCGACCGCTGATCGCGTTCAACGTCAACCTGCGCGGAGAGCTCGAGTCGGCGCGGGAGATCGCCTCGGCAATCCGGGAGCGCGACGGCGGATTCCGGGCGTGCGCGCCCTCGGTCTCGAGCTGTCCGCGCGCAGGCTTCGTTCAGGTGAGCATGAACGTCGAGGACTGGGAAGCGGCCGCGCTGCATGACCTGGTCGCGGCGATCGAGCGCGAGGCGGCTGCCCGCGGGGCAGAGGTGGTCGGCTCCGAGCTCGTCGGCCTGATGCCCGGCGGAGCCGCGGCGGCCGCCGCGGGTGCGGCGTTGCGAATCGACGGGTTCGACGCCTCTCGGGTGCTCGAGCTCCGATTGCTCGAGCCGGACGTAGCCGATCTGGAGTAGCAAGAGCCGGGCGCCGTTGAGCCTCGCTCCCGCGCAGGTCGCCATCCGTCAGACTGAGACGGCGATGGGCGACCCTGTTTCCTGGCTAATGATCGAGGCCGGCTGGAAGGTGCTTGCCTCTGACGGCCGCGAGGTCGGCCAAGTCGACGAGGTGGTCAGGCGACAGCAACGCCGACATCTTCGACGGGCTCGCGATCGCGACGAGCACGTTCGGAAAGCCGCGCTACGTGCCTTCGGAACAGGTGGACGAGATCACCGAAGGAACCGTTCGCCTGTCGCTGACTCCGGCGCAGGTCGACCAGCTTGGCGAGTACCTCGAGCCCGCGACGAGCGCCCAGATCGAGCCCAACAGCAAGGGCGGAATGGGCGAGTCTGTGAAGGCCGAGGCGCGCGAGCTCGAGGGCAAGGCGTTCGCTCCGACGCAACGTCAGGAGCACTCGATGAACATCTGGCGCCGGATCGCTTTCTTCTTCCGGCGTCTTTCAGCTAGCGCGCCCTGCCGCGGCCGGCTTGCCGGCCCCCGGTTTTGCTCGAACCGCCGGGGCTAGAACTGGCCGCGAATGGCCCTGCGCACGGCCGTCCAGCTGACCGGCGACAACCTGACGATCGACGACGTTTGGGCGGTTGCCGTCGACCGCGCACCTGCGGCTCTCAGCGGCGCGGCGCGCGAAAAGGTCGCGCGCGCCGGGAGCTCGTCGAACGCGCCGCTCACGGCACGAACGAGCACACGTACGGCATCAACACCGGCTTTGGCCGTTTTGTCTCGCGCTCCATTCCCGAGGAGCTCGCGGGCGAGCTGCAGCTCCGGCTGCTCCGGAGCCATGCCTGCGGCGTCGGCGAGCCGTATCCGGACGAAGTCGTCAGGGCGGCGATGCTCCTGCGTGCGAATGCGCTCGCGAAGGGGCTTCTCCGGCGCCCGGCCGCAGACGGTAGAGCTCTTGATCGAATGCCTGAATCGCGGCGTTTTGCCGCACGTTCCCAGTCGCGGGTCCGTTGGTGCCAGCGGTGACCTCGCGCCGCTCGCGCATCTTGCGCTGCCGCTCGTCGGGGAGGGCGAGGCTTGGGTCGACGACCGCGGCTGGACGGCGCGGCTGCGCTCGCGGCGGTCGGGCTCGAGCCGATCGAGCTCGAGGCGAAAGAGGGGCTTTCGCTCGTCAATGGGACGCAGTTCATGGCCGCGTTCGGCAGCCTGGCGCTGGCGCGGGCCCGACGGCTCGCGAAGACCGCAGACATCGCCTGCGCTCTTTCTCTCGAGGCGTTGCAGGGTCGCGCACGAGCTTCCTGCCCCAGATCCATGCGACTCGCCCGCTGCCCGGGCAGATCGATTCGGCGGCGAACGTGCTCAGGCTGCTCGACGACTCGGCGATCATCGAGTCGCATCGCTGGTGCGACAAGGTTCAGGACGCGTACTCGCTGCGCTGCGCGCCGCAGGTGCACGGCGCTTCGCGCGACTTGCTCGGCTACGCCGTGGCGACGGTAGCCGTCGAGCTGAACGCGGCGACCGACAACCCACTCGTGCTCGTCGAGGATGAGCAACTCGTCTCGAACGGCAATTTCCACGGGCAGCCGCTCGCCTTCGCGCTTGACGCCCTGGCGATGGCGGTGATCCGAGCTCGCCAACATCTCCGAGCGCCGGCTCGAGCGGCTGGTCAACCCGAGCCTCTCCGACGGCTTGCCCCCTTCCTCACGAACGACGGGGGCTCAACTCCGGGTTCATGATCCCGCAGTACGTGGCCGCTTCGCTCGTCAGCGAGAACAAGGCTCTATGCCACCCGGCGAGCGTCGACTCGATCCCGACGAGCGCCGGCCAGGAAGACCACGTTTCGATGGGGAACGCCGCGGGCCTGAAGGCCTGGCAGGTGTTGGCAAACGCCGAGAGCGCGCTGGCGATCGAACTGCCTCGCTGGGGCTCAGGCGATCGAGTTCTTCGCGCCCCTCGAGCCGGGGCTCGGCGCGCGCGCCGCGCGCGACGCGGTTCGAGCCTTGTCCCCGCGCGTCGGTGACGACCGGTCGCTGGCGGGGACATCGAGTTGGTCGCGGAGGCGATCCGCGACGGCGGTTTCGTTGCCGCAGTCGAGGCCGACGTGGGCGAGCTCCGGTGAAGCGGGCCGAGCCGCGTCCCTCGCGCCATCCGTTTCGAGACACCGTGATCATGTATGCGCGTGCTCGCGATCGTGATCGTCGTCGTCGCGAAATTCACCAACGGCGACGTAGGGCGGGCGATTCTCGGGGCCGCGGCGTTCTTCGTCGTGGCAACCGCGTGGAGCTGGTGGCGATTTCGGCCGGCGAGTCGAGCAGGGAGCGCGGCGGGTGACCGCGGTCGACACGCTCGCCGCAACGGTCGAGGCGCTGTGCGGCGACCTTTCGACGATCCGGCTCCGCGCGGAACCGGAGCTCAACGCTCGGTCGTGGGCGACCGAGGCGCCGCTTCGGATGCTGCTCAACAATCTCGACGCCGACGTGGCCGAGCTTCCCGAGCAGCTGATCGTCTACGGCGGCTCCGGCAAAGCCGCCCGCAACCACGAGGCATTGAAGGCGATCGTCGCGTCATTGCTGCGGCTCGGAGACGACGAGACGCTTCTGGTGCAGAGCGGCAAGCCGGTGGGAGTCTTCCGAACGCATCCGGGCGCTCCGCGTGTCCTGATTGCCAATTCGCTTGCTTGTCCCGCACTGGGCGACCTGGGACGAGTTCCGGAGGCTCGAGGCACTCGGCTTGACCATGTTCGGCCAGATGACCGCGGGATCGTGGATCTACATCGGCACGCAGGGGATCCTCCAGGGCACGTACCAGACGTTTGTCTCGGCCGGCGAGCGGCATTTTGGCTCGCCCGACCTGGCGGGGCGCACAATTCTCACCGCCGGGCTCGGCGGCATGGGCGGCGCGCAGCCCCTGGCCGCGACGCTCGCCGGGGAGCGATCCTCTGCGTGGAAGTCGATCCGCGACGGATCGGGCGCCGGCTCGAGACCCGCTACCTCGATGAGGCGGCGGATTCGCTCGACGACGCGCTCGCGCGTATCCGCGCAGCCGCCGCCGAGGGTCGGCCTCTGTCGGTCGGCCTGGAGGGAACGCGGCCGAGATCGTCCCCGAGCTCGTCCGCAGAGGCGAGCACTTCGACCTCGTCACCGACCAGACCGCCGCGCATGATCCGCTGACGGGCTACGTCCCGGCCGGGCTGTCCGTCGAGGCGGCCGCTGAGCTTCGAGCCGGCGATCCGGACGAGTACCTCCGCCGTGCTCGGGAGTCGATTGTCCGCCATGTCGAGGGGCTGCTCGAGTTCGTCCGACAGGGCAGCTATGTTTTCGATTATGGCAACAACTTACGAGGTGAGGCCTATGCGGCGGGCGTAGAGGAAGCGTTCACATACCCGGGCTTCGTCCCGGCCTACATTCGGCCGCTCTTCTGCAAGGGCGTCGGGCCGTTTCGCTGGGCGGCACTCTCCGGTGACGAGGCGGACATCGCCACCATCGATGAAACGCTACGCGGGCTCTTCCCGGACGACGCCGCGCTCCAGCGGTGGCTCGAGCTGGCCCCCGGCCGCTTCGCCTTCCAGGGCCTGCCGGCGCGCATCTGCTGGCTCGGCTACGGAGATCGGGCGCGGGCAGGTCTCGCGATCAACGAGCTCGTTCGCTCCGGCAAGGTAAATGCACCCGTCGTGATCGGTCGCGATCACCTGGACTCCGGCTCGGTCGCCTCCCCGTACCGCGAGACCGAGGCGATGCGCGACGGGTCTGACGCGATCGCAGACTGGCCGATCCTGAACGCGTTGCTCAACGTCGCTGCGGGCGCAACGTGGGTAAGCGTCCATCACGGCGGCGGCGTCGGGATCGGCAACTCGATCCACGCGGGGATGGTCGTCGTCGCTGACGGAAGCGACGAGATGGCCGAGCGCCTCGAGCGCGTGCTCACGACCGATCCGGGAACGGGCGTTCTCCGCCACGTGGACGCCGGCTACCCCGAAGCGATCGCGTTCGCCGCCGAGCACGGGATCGAGCCGCCGATGCCGCCCCAGTCCGCCGAGTGAGCGACCGGCCGGGCGGGCGGCGCCTGCTCGTGCGCGACCTCGCACAGCTCGCGACGCCTGCCGGCGGCGAAGCGCCGCTTCGGGGTGACGCGCTCGCGGATGTCGAGGTCGTGCGCGACGCGTACGTCCTCTGCGAGGACGGGCGAATCGCCTCCTTCGGTCCGATGCGCGAGCTTGGTGTGCGCCTTCGGGAATCCGACGGGGAGCTCGAGGAGATTGACGGCCGCGGTCTCTGCGCCGTACCGGGGCTGGTCGACTGTCACACGCACGCCTGCTTCGCCGGCGACCGCGTCGACGAGTTCGAGCTGCGCGCGACCGGCGCCTCCTACGAGGAGCTCCACGCCGCCGGCGGGGGCATTCTCGCGACCGTGCAGGCGACCCGGTCTGCGGGCGAAGCGGGCCTGACCGATGCGGTTCGCCGCCATCGCCGGTGGATGCGGCGCGCGGGGACGACGACGTTCGAAGCCAAGTCCGGTTACGGCCTCGACCGCGAGACCGGAGCTCGCCTCGCTACGCGCGATCCGGGAAGCCGGCGGGATCCCAACCTGGCTCGGTGCCCATGCTGTGCCGCCGGAGTTCGCGGACGCCGATGCGTATCTCGATTTTGCGCTCGCCGAGGTCGCCTGCCGGAAGCAGCGCGCCTGGCGGCGGCCGCGGATGTCTTCCTCGAGGAAGGCGCGTTCAACGTCGACCAGGCTCGCCGCTATCTGACGGCGTGCCGTGCCGCCGGTCTTGCGCTTCGTCTACACGGCGACCAGTTCACCGAGCAAGGCGCGATCCCGCTGGCGGTCGAGCTCGGCGCCCGCTCGGTCGATCATCTCGAGGCGACCGGGAGGCCGGCATCCGAATGCTTGCCGCGAGCGACGTCGTCGGCGTCCTTCTGCCGGCGAGCGCGCTCTTTCTCGACCGCCCGATGCCGCCGGCGCGGGAGCTCGTCGACGCGGGTGCGGCGATCGCAATCGCGACCGACTTCAACCCCGGCAGTTCCTTCTGCGAGAGCCTCGCGGTCGTCTCGTCGCTGGCGGTAACGCAGCTTCATCTCACGCCCGCGCAGGCGCTCTCGGCCTGCACCGTCAACGCCGCCTTCGTCGTCGGCGCCCGCGATGTCGGCCGGATCGCACCCGGTTACGCCGCGGACCTAGCCCTGCTCGACGCGCCGGACTGGCGGTACCTCGCGTACCACCTCGGAGGTGACCTCGTTGCCACGGTAATCGAGGGCGGCGAGGTCGCATGGAGCCGCGCTGCAGAACGATCTGAGCGGATCGGGCCGCGCTAGGCTTGCTCTATGCCTTCACGCAAGCAGCGCCGCCGCCGGGCGAAGGAACGGCGGCACGAGTACGAATACGTCTACGTGGACGACACGGGGCGGGAAATCGAGCCGCCTCCGGCGGATCAAGCCCGAGCGGGACCGGTCGCTCGACAGGGGCAACGCGAACGGTGGCAAGGCGACGAAGGCCAAGGCGGGCAGGCCCCCGCGACAGGCAAGGCCCCCTCCTGGAACCGGTCGATTCGCCGTGCGCTCTTGTTCCTGCCGCTCTTCTTCATCGTCTTCTCACTGGTGAACAAGAGCTCGGCGATCGAAGTGCGCTTCCTCAGCTCGCTCGCCTATTCGGCGCTCTTCGTGCCGCTGACGTACATGATGGATCGCACCGCTTACCGGACCTACCTGCGCAGGTCCGGGCAGCAGCCGGGCGCGAAGCGTTAGCCGGCTTGCAAGGCGCCGGCCCTACGAGGGCCCGTCGCCGCGGTAGTGACCGACGCCCGGCCAGGGCGCGAGCAGCAGGAGGATCCGTGCTCCGTCCTCGGTCGAGACCGACCGCCGCTCGTCGGGCTCGAACATGCAGAGGGTCCCTGGGCCCGCCTCGACCGCTTCATTGCCCGCCTCGACCCGCGCCATGCCTTCGACGACCAGCACGAACGCATGCTCCTTCACCTGATGGTCGCCGAGAGACTGACCGGGCTCGAGCACGATGAACACAGCCCGCGCGGCCTCGTCGGAGTCGAGCACGACGGGTGAGCGGCTACCGCCTTCAACCTCGATTTCGTGAAGGTTCCAGCTCCGCACGAGGGCAGGATCCTAACGAGGCGCTCGCGCCTGCGCGGGCCGTAGACTCGACCGTCATGAGCCTCGCCGTCGAACGCTACGAGCTCGGACCGATCGCGACGAACTGCTACGTCGTCAGGACGTCAGACGAGGCCTCGGAGGGTGTCGTGATCGATCCCGGCGGCGACGCGGCCGAGCTTCGCCGCGAGCTCGAGCGGCTCGGCGTCACTTGCGTGGGGATCCTGATCACACATGGACATTGGGACTACCTCGGCGGGGTAGCCGACCTGGCCGACGCGACCGGGGCGCCCGTCTACATGGCCGCCGAGGAGCGAATCGCGCTCGAGCGAATCAACGACTTCGCGCCCGCCGAGTTGCCGCTCCGGCCCTACACTCCCGACGTCCTGCTCGAGGGCGACGAGACGCTCGATCTCGCCGGGATCATCTTCCAGACCTTGCGGGTTCCGGGCCACTCGCCGGCGCACCTGGCCTACTACGCCGACGGCTGTCTCTTCTCGGGCGACGTCCTCTTCGCCGGCTCCGTCGGTCGCACCGACCTGCCGTTCGGCGACTGGGACACGCTGGTCGCCTCGATTCGCCTGCTGGCGGATCGCTTCCCACCGGAGACCGTCGTCTATTCCGGCCACGGTCCGGAGACGACGCTCGGCGACGAGCTCGCCCGCAATCCGTTCCTCGCCGAGCTGCGCGCCTCGTGAGCCCCAAGTTCGAGGCACCACGGGGGACGCACGACGTCCTGCCGGCCGAACAGCCGCTCTGGCAGCGGGTCACGGGCGAGATCGAGCGCCTCTGCGCGCTCTACGGCTACCGGCGCATCCAGACGCCGGTCTTCGAGGACACCGAGCTCTTCGCACGGACGTCTGGCGCCGGCTCCGACGTCGTCCAGAAGGAGATGTACACGTTCGAGGACCGCGGCGGACGCTCGCTGACACTTCGCGCCGGATGCGACGGCCCCGATCTGCCGCGCGTACCTCGAGCACGGCTTGCATCGCGAGCCGCAGCCGCAGAAGCTCTATGCAGTCGCGTCGATCTACCGCTACGCCGCGCCCCAGAAGGGCCGCTACCGCGAGCACTACCAGGCCTCGGTCGAGGCGATCGGCTCCGACGACCCGCCCTCGACGCCGAGCTGATCCAGCTCTACGTCGAGCTGCTGCGGCGACTTGGCGTGACCGAGTACAGGCTGCGAGCTCAACTCGATCGGCGATGCGGAACTGCCGTCCCGCCTACATCGAGCGCCTGACCGCGTGGCTCGACGCGCACGACGACGTCCTCAACGAGGAGGTGCGCGCAGAAACGTGCGACGACGCCACTGCGGGTCTTCGATGTGAAGGACGAGCGCGTGCGCGCCGCGTTGAACGATGCGCCGAAGATCGGCGAGTCGCTCTGTGCCGCCTGCCGCGAGCACTTCGACGCGGTCGGTCGTTCCTCGATGCCTACGGGGATCGAATACGAGCTCGTGCCCACACTCGTCCGCGGCCTCGACTACTACACCCGAACCGATCTTCGAGTTCATTGGGCCCGAGCACGGCGCACAGAGCACGATCTGCGCCGGGGGCCGCTACGACGGCCTGATCGAGGAGATCGGCGGTCCCCACACGCCTGGCGTCGGCTTCGGCGCAGGCATCGAACGGCTGCTGCTGGCGCTCGAGCGCGCCGGTGTCGAGACGCCCGCCGAGGAGCCGATCGACGTCTTCTTCGTCTGCGACGACGGCGCCCCTCGCGAGCGCGTGCTGGCGCTGATTGCCGGCGCTCCGCGCGGCCGGGCGCACGGCCGATACCGACTACGCAGGCCGCTCGCTCAAGGGCCAGCTCACGCAGGCCGGCCGCCTGGGCGCGCGCACCACTGTCGTGGTCGGCGCCGCAGCGGCGCACGATGTCGCGCGGGGAACACAGGACATCGAGGTTCCGCTCGACGAGCTGGCGGAGGCTGTCGGTGCGTGAGATGGCGCGACCTCGGCTCAGGAGAGTCGCGGCCCGGGCACGTCGGCGAGCGTCACACGCTCGCCGGCTGGGTCGCACGCCGCCGCGACCACGGCGGGCTCGATCTTCGTCGACCTGCGCGACGAGACCGGCGATCTGCCAGCTCGTCGTCAACCCCGAGAACGCGCCCGAGGCGGCGAAGCAGCGCGCACGGGATTCGCAACGAGTTCGTGCTCCAGGCGGAAGGCGAGGTCGTCGCGCCGCGCGGCGGACGCCGTCAACCCGAACCTGCCGACCGGCGAGGTCGAGCTCCAGGTCGACGCGCTGCGCGATCGTCTCGCGCGCCGACGCCGCTGCCGTTCCAGCTCGACGAGGAGGGCGTCGACGAGACGCTGCGGCTCCGCTACCGCTGGCTCGACCTGCGCCGCGAGCAGATGCAGCGCAACATTCGCATGCGCGCGCGACGGTCATCGGCGATCCGGCAGGAGATGGAAGCGGCAGGCTTCGTCGACATCGAGACGCCGATCCTCGGCGAAGCCGACGCCGGAGGGCGCCCGCGACTTCCTCGTCCCGACGCGCCTGCAGCCGGGCCGCTTCTTCGCGCTGCCGCAGTCGCCGCAGATCTACAAGCAGCTGCTCGTGATCTCCGGCTTCGAGCGCTACTACCAGATCGCGCGCTGCTTCCGGGACGAGGATCTCCGCGCCGACCGCCTGCAGGAGCTCACGCAGCTCGACGTCGAGATGGCGTTCCCCGACCAGGAGTTCATCTTCGCGCTGATGGAGCAGACGATGCGGAAGCGTCTGGCGCGACTGCCTCGACGTCGAGATCAAGGGCCCGTTCCAGCGGATGACCTGGGACGAGGCGCAGGCGCCGCTACGGCATCGGACAAGCCCGACCTGCGCTTCGGGCTCGAGATCGAGGAAGCGACGGAGCTGACGCGGGCTCCGAGTTCGGCGTCTTCGCGAACGCGCGCGGCGGTCCGTTTCTTGCGCGTTCCGCAGGAGTTCTCACGCGCCGATCTCGAAGGCTCGAAGGGATCGCAAAGGGTGGGGCGCAAAGGGCCTCGCGTATCTCGTCTACGACGAGGAGGGCGAGGTTCGCTCGCCGATCGCAAAGTTCCTCTCGCAGGCCGAGCTGGACGCTTCCGGTCGGAGCCGGCGACGACGGTGCTGTTCGTGGCCGACGAGCCGGCGATGGTCGCACGCGTGCTCGGCGCGCTCCGCCTCCACCTCGGTCGCGAGCTCGAGCTGATCGACCGCGAGGCCTGGCGCTTCCTCTGGGTGACCGATTTCCCGCTGCTCGAGTGGGACGAGGAGGAGAAACGCTGGAAGGCGGTGCACCATCCCGTTCACGCGCCCGAACGACGAGAGCCTGGAGCTGCTCGACTCCGACCCGGGCGCCGCACGGGCGGTCGCGTACGACCTGGTCGTCAACGGGATCGAGATCGCGGGCGGCTCCTTCCGGATCCACGAGCCCGAGCTGCAGGCGAAGATCTTCGGCCTGCCTCGACATCTCGCCGAGGAGCAGCGCGAGAAGTTCGGCTTCCTACTGGATGCGCTGGCAATGGGAGCGCCGCCGCACGGCGGCATCGCATCGGGCATCGACCGCCTCTCGATGGCGCTCCTCGACGAGCCGTACATCCGCGACACGGTCGCCTTCCCGAAGAACCAGGCGGGGATCGATCCGATGAGCGGGGCGCCAACCGAGGTCTCGGCGGAACAGCTCGCCGAACTAGGAATCGCGGTCATCGTGGAGGAAGGACTAACGCGAAGTGGTCATGCCGCCGATGCAGTCGCCATACTTTCCGAGTTGATGTCCACCGAGAGAGGACAACAGGCGTCGCTGACCCCGCTTCCGAGCGTCGAGGAGCTCCCGACCCTCGCGGACGGTGGTTTCGACCCGGAGCGCGTCAAGGAAGCCTTCGGAGTCCTTCAGACGCCATACGACCCAGCTCAGGTGCAGCTGCGCGTGCTCCAGGCGGCCGCTCGCAGCGGCTAAGTGGAGCCGACCGGCCACGCCGTCCGGATGGACGCGCTCCACATGATCCGCGCGGCCGCCGACATGGCCGACACGATCGAGCGGGATGCACAGACCGCGTCCGCGGCCCAGTTTCGCCGCACCGAGGAAGAGGTGAGCCGGCGCCAGCGCTCGCTGCAAGAGCGCGAGCACGAGGTCGAGCGCTTCCGCCAGGAGAGCGAGCGCCAGCGCGCCGAGATCCTCAATGCGGCGCGGAACGAAGCCCGTGAGGCGCAGGCGGAGGCACAGAGGCACGCGACCGCCGAAATTCGCGAGGCAGAGGCGCGAGCGAGCAGGCTGCTCGAGCAGGCCCGGCACCAGGCGACCGAGCTGACGAACTCGGCCCGAGCCGAGGTCGAGCAGACGCTCAGTGGGCCAGGGCGCGAGGCCTCGGCTGTGATGGCCCGGGCCCAGGAGGGCGCCGAGCAGCTGCTCGCGGCGGCGGGTCTCGGCGACGAGACGATCGCCGGCGTCGCAGACAAGATCGTCGAAGCTGCCCAGGCCGCAACAGAAGCGAGCCGAGGCCCTGCCGCCTCTTCGGGCGGCGCCGAAGAGGCTTCCTCGCCCGGCGCTCCGTCCCCGCCACTGGCGTCAGCCGCACCGCCGCTCTCGTCCACGGCTCCCGTTGAGCCGCCGGTCGCCGCTCCTGACGAAGAGCCGGACGGCTCGAGCTCGGCGTGAAGCCGGCGCTCGACGAGCGCTGAGGCTCTCGGCGTCATGCCTGGCTACGAATGGGGCCGCGGTTTGCGATCGAAGCGCTCTTCCTGATCGCGCTCGCAGTCGGCGTGGCCTACGCCGATCTCGCGACCAAATGGATCTTCGTCGTGATGGCCGGTGGCTGGCTCGTCGTCGCACTGCTCAGAGCTGACCGCGGACCGGATCTGGGCGGCCGCCCCGCCTTGGCGGCGACCGTATTACGTTCCCGCTTCCCGCCTCGGGCGGAGCCCGCTGCAGCGACGCCACCGCCGCGGCAGTCGAGGCCGGAGGCCGAAGCGGAACCGGAACCGGCAGCAGAGCCGGGCGAACCTGAGCCGAAGCCGGGCCCGAACTCGAGCCCGCAGCGGAGCAGGAAGTGGAGCAGGAGCCCGAGCCCGAGCCTGAGCCCGAAGCCGTCACCATCATCAGCTCCGCGGGTCAGGCCGTCCGCAGGAGCACCTCCGGAGCCTGAGGTCGAGGCCGGATACAGCGGAGGACGCCCGTCCCAAGCTGAGAGCCGCTCGAGCCGCCCCGAAGCTGCAGCTGGTTTCGCCGGCGTGAGCGCGAGGCCCCGCTCCGGAGAGGCTCCAGAGATCGAGCTGCCCGAAGCACGTGCGCTGCTGCCGCCCGCGGAACGAAGTGACCGCTCGTCCGCCGAGGTCGCCGAGCTCTTCGATCTGCCTGAGCCAGAGGAGCACTCACGCCCATGAAAATGCGGACCTCCGTGACCCGTTTCCGCTCCCGGCTTGCGGTGCCGGCAGCCTCAACTAGAGGCTGCTCGGGAAGGCGACGAGCATCCGCCCATGCCTGTGCCCGAGCCGGAGCCGACGCCGGAGCCTGCACCGCCAGCGCCCGAGCCGCAGCCGCCGACCCCGAGCCCGGAGAACCGCCACCTCAGCTTCGATCGGTGCCGCCTCCGGAGCCGGAGCGTGAGCCGGAGCCTGAAGACGCCGGGGCGCCGGGCTCGTCGTCCGCCTGCCGCTCGACGGCGCGGAGCCGCGCGAGTGGAACGTCTGGGAGCTCGAAGCGCCTCGCCCAAGCGGCTGAGCGGCGGGGATCCCGCGCGCGACGAAGAGCTCGCCTTTCTTCTCCTGGAGCTGCGTCAATTTGCGAACGCCGACGGCCAGCTCTCCGTGGACTTCGATCCCGTCGTGCGCGAATCGTTCGGCGAGCTCATCTACGCGGCGGTTTGAACCCGGCGCTCGCCCAACGCGAGGTCGCTCTCGCCGGGGTGGCTCTGCTCGCGGCGGTGGTAGCGCTTGTGGTCACCTCCCCGCATGGAACGAACAGCGGCGGGCATCTAAGTCCGGTCGTCGTTCCCGGCGGCGGCTGGTATACGGCCCTGGCCGGTGCGCAGCCGGTGCGCTACGGCACGCGGACGAACTGCTGGGTCATGCTGAGACCGACCACTCGAGGGTCGTCGACTCCGTGCTTCCCTGCAACATCAGGCTGTTCGTCTCATTCGGCCACAGCCCGCGCATCCTGACCCAGGTCATCGCGCGGCGCCCGGTTGTGCCGGGCCGCCGCTTCGACGTCACCCCTGCGCTTGCCGAGAATCTTGGGATCCAGGGATCGAGCGCATCAAGTGGGTGTACGCCCGCTAACCCGCGGCGTCGCTTGCGATGCCGTTTGGAGAAGTGTGGCGGCTTGGCCGAGCGCCCGTCTAATCCCAGTCGGTGGTAAGCAGGCGCCAGGTCTACCTACCGCGAGGCTAAGCTCAGTTCGTGCTCGACCCTGTGCGAGCTCTGCGTTCTCAAAGTAGAACCAACACCTGAGTGAAGGGAGCCTGCGTTCGGCTGGAGGCGTTGCCCGAGGTCGGCAAGGCACCCACCTGGCAGTGCCAGGTTCGCTACGGGCGCGGAGTACCGGCAGGGTGGGGCACATTCTGAGAGCTCACGCTGAGAACTCGAACGGAGTCTTATCACCACCCGGGTCTAGCGGCTCTCGGGCGAAGCCCGGCCAGCCTTTCGGCCGGCGTTCGCAAGCGAACGCCTTTGGGATCGGGAAATGGGGATTCTCCTTGCGGCGCCGGAGGTAGCCTGGTCACTGTGATTGAGGTCGTCGGGGATTCGTCGCGGGACGGCGACGTCGCGCTTGTTCGGCTCGCCGTCGATGGAGACCGGATCGTTGACGCCGACGCGGAAGGGCTGGAGCGCCCACTCGCAGGCCTGACGCTGCTGGAGGCGGCGGCGGTGGCCGGCGAGACGCTCCCGGCCGATGCGCTTGCCAATGCGCTCGGCCAGCTCTTTCGGGCGGCGCCCGATCCCGATCGCGTAGCGGTGGCGATGAGCGGCGGTGTCGACAGCGCCGTCGCGTTGCTGCGCGCGGGGCCGGGAGCGATAGGCGTCACGCTGCGGCTCTGGATCGATCCCGCCGCGCCGGACTCTGAGCGCGCGTGCTGCTCGCCGGAGGCCGTCATCGCGGCGCGCGAGACATGCCACGCCCTCGGCCTTCCGCACGTGACGCTCGACCTCCGCGACGAGTTTCGCCGGGCGGTCGTGCGCTCCGTTCGTCCGCGGTTACGCCGCGCGGCGAGACGCCGAATCCATGCACCCGTTGCAACGGCAGCTTTCGCTTCGCGGAGCTGCTCGCATTCGCCGACCGGGCCGGCGCCTCGCGCCTGGCCGACCGGCCACTACGCGCGGATCGTGGACCACCGAAGCCGCCGGCTGCTGGCGCGCGCCCGCGATCCGAGAAGGACCAGACCTACATGCTTGCTCGTCTCGACCCGCGGTTGCTCGATCGGATCTGGTTCCCGCTCGGCGAGCAGACGAAGGACGAGACCCGGGCCGAGGCCGCGCGAGCCGGGCTCGCGGTCGCCCGCCGCACCGAGAGCCAGGAAGCGTGCTTCCTCGGGGGCGGCGACTATCGCGACTTCGTCAGCCGTCACGGCGTCGCCGATGCCGAGGGCGAGATCGTCGACGAGCAGGGACAGCAGCTCGGCAGGCACGGCGGCTTCTGGCGGTTCACGACCGGCCAGCGCCGCGGAGCTGGGCGTCTCAGCGGCAGAGCCGCTGTACGTCCTGCGCACCGATCCCGGCGCCAACACCGTGGTCGTCGGGCCGCGCGAGTCGCTGGCGGTCGAAACGATTTCTGCCCGTGGACGGTTGTACGTCCGGGTGAATCACGCCGAGGTCAAATGGAGGTATCGGTCTCCCGCGGTCCCGGCCGCGGTTGAGGAGACCGAGCATGGGTTCCGGCTGGAGCTCGAGGCGCCGGCGTACGGAGTCGCCGCCAGCCAGACCGCGGTTCTCTACGACGACGGCGTGGATCGTCGGGGCGGGCCTGCTGTGACGGCCGACCGGATCGTCCTCACGATTCCTCACGACGAGGGCTTCGAGAGCGTCGCCCAGCTCGTCCTCGCGGGAGTCGCAGCCCGGCTCAACTTCACCTTACGAGGTTGTGGACGATCTCGGCACCGCCCTCGAGACGCTGCTCGAGCGGCGCGGGGAGGAGGACGCGAGCTGACCGTCGAGCTGGAGGCTCGGGGAGGACACGGTCAAGGCTGCGCTCGGCCCGTTCGCCGGCGATGGACTGCGGGCCGAGCTCGAAGCAGCCCGACGACGGCGTCGGCTTGCGGCGCGTGCTGGAGACAGTCGTCGACCGTTTCGCCGCGGTCGAGCGGGAAGACGGCAGCTGGATCGAGCTCGAGAAGCGCGTCGAGGGCGTCGAAAGCGCGAAGTGAAGTGATGGAGAAGAGCGACAAGGCGCTCCTCCGCCGGTATCACCAAGAGGGCGACCTGGCGGCTCGCGAGCAGTTGATCGAGCAGTACATGTCGCTCGTGCGTTCGCTGGCACGCCGCTACGCCTATCGCGGCGAGCAGTTCGAAGACCTTGTCCAGATCGGCGCCATCGGCCTGATCAAGGCGATCGACCGCTTCGACCTCGACCGTGGTGTCGAGCTGACCACGTACGCCACGCCGAACATCATCGGCGAGATCAAGCGCCACTTCCGCGACCGCGGCTGGTCGGTGCGCGTACCTCGCGGCCTGCAGGAGCTGAACATCCAGCTCTCGCGGCTGCTGGAGGAGAAGACCGTGGAGTTCGGACGGTCGCCCACGATCGCCGAGCTCGCCAAAGCCGCGGAGGTCTCCGACGAGGAAGTGTTGGAGGCGCTCGAGAGCGGGCGCGCGTACAGCTCGCTGTCGCTCTCGGCAGGCTCCGGCCAGGACGACGACGGCGACCTCGACCCGCTCGAATCGCTGGGAACCGAGGAGCACGAGTACGAGGTCTCGGAGGACCGGGCCATCCTCGAGCCCGGGTTTCCGCGTCCTCGACGACCGTGAGCGCACGATCCTCCACCTGCGCTTCTTCAAGGGGTTGACGCAGTCTCAGATCGCCCAGGAGGTCGGGATCTCACAGATGCACGTCTCGCGGCTGATCCGCCGCTCGCTCGAGAAGATCCGCGAGGAGATCGCAGCGGACGAGGAGGCGGGCCGGCCCCTCCGCTGAGCCGCTCGGAGGCGCGAAGGGCGGCGCCCTGAGAATCAACTCGCATGCGCACGACCGCCGAGCTGCGTGAGGGCTTTCTCTCCTTCTTCGAGGAGAAGGGTCACGTGCGCCGGCCCTCGGCCTCGGTGATCCCGCCTGCTGACGATCGCGACCACGCTGTTCATCGTCGCCGGGATGCAGCCGATGAAGCGGTGGTTCCTCGGCCTTGACGAGCCCTCCGCCGGCGGGTCACCACCGTGCAGAAGGTCGTCGCGAGCAGGCGGCAAAGCAGAACGATCTCGACGATGTCGGCCTCACCGAACCGGCACGCTCGTTCTTCTCGAGATGCTCGGCAACTTCTCGTTCGGCGACTACTTCAAGGACGTGGCGGTCGAGTTCGCGTGGGAGTTCGTCACCGAGCGGCATGAAGCTCGAGCCCGAGCGGCTCTGGGCGACGATGTTCGCCGGCGACCCCGAGCTCGGGCTCGGCGAGGGACGAGGTCGCGTCGCAGGCGCTGGGAGACGTGACCTGCCGCGCGAGCGGATCGTCGGGCTGCCGCGCAGCGAGAACTTCTGGCAGGCGGCCGACACCGGGCCATGCGGGCCCGTGCTCGGAGATCTATCTACGACCGCGGCGAGAGCACGGCTGCGGCCGGCCCGACTGCGCGCCCGGCTGCGACGTGCGAGCGCTACCTCGAGTTCTGGAACCTCGTCTTCATGGAGTTCGAGCTCGCCGCCGACGGGACGCTGACGCCGCTGCCGCAGCAGAACATCGACACCGGGCTGGGTCTCGAGCGCGCGCGCGATGCTGCTGCAGGACGCCGACTCGATCGTCGACATCGACATCCGTGCGACCGCTGCTCGACTGGATCGCGAGCGCAGCCGGGTGTCGGCACTACGGCGCGTCCGACGAGGCGACCAAGGCGCTACCGAGTGCTCGTCGAGCACGGCGCGGACGGCGGCTTTCCTGGTCGCCGAGGGCGTCGCGCCGTCGAATGAGGGCCGCGGCTACGTGCTCCGCCGGATCGATCCGGCGGGCGGTGCAGCACGGGCGGCGGATCGGGCTCGAGCCGCCGTTCCTCTACCGAGCTGGCCGATGTCGTCCGGAAGCAGATGGGCGGCGGTCTACCCGGAGCTGTCGAGGAGCGCCGAGCGAGATCGCGCGACGTCGATCCGTGCCGAGGAGGAGCGGTTCCGCGAGACGCTCGCGCGCGCGGCTGAGAGGCTGTTCGAGGAGATGGTCGCACAAGGGCGAGATCACGGCCGGAGGACGCGTTCACGTCTTCACGACACCTACGGGTTCCGCTGGCGAGCTGACGAAGGAGCTTGCGGCCGGAACGCGAGGCTCGACCGGTCGACGTCGACGAGCTTCACGCGCCTGATGGAGGAACAGCGGGAGCGTCTCGCGTCGAGGGTCGGCTTTCGACGTCGACATCAAGATCAGCGGCTCGGCGCCGCGCTGCGAGTTCGTCGGCTTACGAGCAGAACAGATGTGCTGACGGCGATCCTCGCCTACGCGGATCTCGGCGACGGCACGTTCCAGGCGAAGCTCGAGCAATCCCCGTTCTACCCGGAAGGCGGCGGCCAGGTCTCCGACGCCGGCGTACATCGAGAATCGAGGAGACCAGGCGCACGCGCGCCGAGCTGATCAAGGCGACCGCGGTCGGACGACGACCAGGTGCTCGACCTTCAGCGGCGAGGGGTTCGGCGAAGGAATGCGCGTCCGCGCGGTCGTGCCGTGGTCAGTCCGTTTCCCGACGATGGCGAACCACACGGCGACGCACCTGCTGCACAAGGCGCTCCGCGACGTCCTTGGCGAGCACGTCAAGCAGGCCGGGTCGGCGGTGCGGCCCGACAAGCTGCGCTTCGACTTCACGCATCCCCAGGCGCTCACGACCGAGGAGCGGGAGCGGGTCGAGCATGTCGTCAACGAGATCGTCTTCCAGAACCGCCCGGTTCGGACATTCGTGACGCCGATCGACGAGGCTCGCAACCTCGGCGCGATGATGCTGTTCGGGGAGAAGTACGGCGAAGAGGTGCGGGTCGTCGAGATCGACGGCTTACTCGCGCGAGCTCTGCGGCGGCACCCACGTGCGCTCGACGGCCGAGATCGGACCGTTCGTGATCCTCTCCGGAGAGCTCCGTGGGCTCAGGCGCGCGGCGGATCGAGGCGGTGACCTCCGGCGAGGCGTTCGCCCTTCTCCACGAGCGCAGCCGCGAGGCCGACGAGCTGCGCGCGGAGCTCGTCAAGACGCGCAAGCAGGCGAAGGGGCGAGACGGCGAAGGCGGAGCGCGCCGAGGTCGCGCCTCGCAGCGAGGAGGAGATCGGCGGCGTCAACGTCTACGTCGGGCGGATGAGCGACGTGACGATGGACGTCCTCCTGGCCGAGTCAGACCGCATCAAGCAGGAGCGGCAGCCGGCTGCGGTCGTGCTCGGCGGCAGCGAGGACGGGCGCGTGCACCTCGTCGCGAACTTCGACCGGTCGCTCGAGGGCAAGGTCGACGCGGTCGAGGTGATCAAGGCCGCGGCGGCCGAAGTCGGCGGCGGCGGCGGCGGCCGGGCGACAATGGCCCGCGCCGGCGGCAAGGATCCCGCCAAGCTCGACGCGGCGCTGGAACGGGCCGAAGAGGCGCTGCGAGCCGCGCTCGCGTGAAGATCGTCGCGCGTCGACTACGGCTCGGCGAGAACAGGCGTCGCTGTCTCCGGACCCGACCGGCACGCTTGCTAGACCAATCGGCGTGATCGAGCGTGCGGGCACCCAGGCCGGACTCGAAAGCCTCGTCGAGCTGATCGCGAGCGAGGGCGCCGAGCGCGTCGTCGTCGGCATGCCGCTGACGCTCCGAGGTGAGGTCGGCGAGCAGGCGCGCGAGACCGAGCGCTTCGTCGACCGGCTGCGACAGGCCGCTCGACGTGCCGGTGGAGGGCTTCGACGAGCGCTTCACGACGGACCTCGCCGAGCAGGATCCGGAAACCGTAACCTGCCGCCGGATGCCCGAGCCGCGGCGCACCTGTTGACGAGCTACCTCGCGTGGTCGAGCAGAGGCGCGGAGTAATCGCGCCGCAGCCGCGCCGCCCCGAGCGGCGCGGCGCCCAACGTCGGTCGTCATGCGGCGACGGTTCGTTGCGCTGGGCGTCCTCTGGCCGGGTTGATCGGGATCGGCTTCGCGGTCGCGAGCGTCAGGGACCGCGGGCATGCGGCGAGCACGCCGACCGTGGCACGCGCCGCCGAAGCCGTTCCGGGTCATCTTTCCGGAGGGTTCACCCGCCTCCAGATGGCGGCGCGTGTCAAGAGCGTCGCGCAGATCGCGACGCACGAGCGCGGCCGCAAGCCGCGCCTGAACGAGTCGGCCTACCTCGCAGCTGTCCGGCCGTAAGCGGTTGATCCCCGGGCTTCGGACGGCGCGCCGCTCGAGGGCTTCCTCTTCCCGGCGACCTACCAGTTCACGGCGCGCTCGACGCGCGGCCGAGCTCGTCAGCGCCCAGCTACAGGCCTTCCGCAGGAACTGGAGCACGGTCAATCTGCGCTACGCGCGCTCGAAGAACCTGACCCCGTACGACGTGCTGACGATCGCCTCGATGGTCGAGAAGGAGGCCGTCGCCCCGGAGGAGCGCCCGAAGATCGCGCGCGGTGATCTACAACCGCCTTCATGCCGGAATGGCGCTCGGGATCGACGCGACCGTCCGCTACGCGTTCCACGTTCCGGGTACCCAGTCGCTGCTCGAGTCCCAGCTCAACTCCGACAATCCGTACAACACGCGGAAACGGGTCGGCCTGACGCCGACGCCGATCGCGAATCCGGGGCTCGCGTCGATCCAGGCGGCCGCGCATCCCGTAGCCGGCGACTGGCTCTACTTCGTCCGTAAGCCGGACAAGGTTCACCATTTCTTCACCGCCAGCGAGCGGGCGTTCATCAACTACAAGAACGCGCACGGATTCGGGTGATTGGTGGTTCGACGCGGCTCGTCGCGCTGCTCGGGCAGCCGGTGGCCGAGGTCGCTCTCGCCGCGGATGCAGAACGCCGCCTTCGCAGCGCGCGGCTCGACTGGGCCTACCTCGCGTGCGAGGTCGCGCCGGAGGGGCTGGCGGCGGCAGTCGGCGGCCTCGTCGCGCTCGGCTTCGCGGGCGCGAACGTCACCGCTCCGCACAAGGAAGCGGCGGCCGAGCTTTGCGACGAGGCGGAAGGCCCTGCTGTGAACACGCTCGTGGTCCGGGACGGTCGCGTGCTCGGGTTCAACACGGACAAGGCGATCGTCGCGGGCATCGAAGCCGACCGGGTTCTGCCTGATCGGCGCCGGGGGCGCGGCGAAGGCGCTGTTGCCAGCGCTCCACGGCGAGGTGCGGATGTTCTCGCGCGGTGGCGTCTGGCCGCCCGATGCCTCGGACGCCGACCTGATCGTGAACGCGACGCCCGTCCGCGACGAGCTGCTCGTCGAGCCCCGAGCGGGACAGACCGTGGTCGATCTCGCCTACCGGGGCGACGGGCGCCGCGACCGCCCTCGTCGAGGCGGCACGTGAGGCGGGCTGCGAGGTCATCGACGGCCTCGAGGCGCTCGTCCGCCAGGGGCTGCCTCGTTCGAGCTTTGGACGGGCGTGCCGGCGCCGGTGGATGTGATGCGGGCCGCAGTACGCTCCGCCTGATGCTGACGCTGACAACCGCCGGCGAGTCGCACGGTCCGCGCTCTGGTCGCGATTCTCGCCGGCCTGCCCGCCGGTCTCGTCCTCGACCGCGGCGCGATCGACGCCGACCTTCGCCGTCGCCAGCAGGGCTACGGCCGCAGCCCCCGCCAGCAGCTGGAGACAGGACGAGGTCGAGCTGCTCGCGGGTCTGCGCCACGGCCGGACGCTCGGGACGCCGCTTGCGCTCGTCGTCCGCAACCGCGATCACAAGAACTGGGCGTGGGGAATGAGCCCGTGGCCGCCCGAGGGTGAGCCTGAGGGAAAGGGACGAAGCCGGTGACGCTGCCGCGGCCTGGTCACGCCGACCTCGCCGGCGCGCAGAAGTTCGGGCTCGAGGATGTCCGCGACGCGCTCGAGCGCGCAAGCGCGCGCCAGACGGCCGTCTCGGTCGCGGCGGGCGCCGTTGCGAAAGCGCTCGTCGCGGAGATTGGCATCGCCGTGCGCGGCGAGGCGCGGGCGGAGGCGGGCGCCGACGAAACCGAGGTCGACGAGGCGCGCGCAGAGCGAGACACGCTCGGCGGCGTCGTCGAGGTGCGCGCGCAGGGTGTCCCTCCGGGCCTCGGCTCGTACGCGACGAAAGAGGAGCGGCTCGACGCGCGGCTCGCCGCCGCGCTGATGGGCATTCAGGCCGTCAAGGGCGTCGAGATCGGCGATGGGTTCGAGCTCGCCGGCCTCCGCGGATCGGAGGCCCACGACGAGATCGTCCGCGACGAGCGCGGGTTGCACCGGACGACCAACCGCGCAGGCGGATCGAGGGCGGAGTCTCGAACGGCGAGGAGATCGTCGTCCGCGCGGCGATGAAACCGCTGCCGACGCTGATGCAGCCGCTCGCCTCCGTCGATCTGCGGACCGGGGAGCCCGGCGAGGCGCTGGTCGAACGGAGCGACGTCTCGGCCGTCGAGGCGCTTGCGGTCGTGGCAGAGGCGGCCGTCGCGTGGGAGCTGGCGCGGGCGGCCGAGAGAAGTTCGGCGGCGACGCGATCGGCGACTTCGTCGCGGCGCACAGGGCGTACTGTGGAGCGGATCGACTGGCAGCCGCGGTAGGAGGCATATCGCGCTGGTCGGCTTCATGGGCGCCGGCAAGTCGACGCTCGGCCGGGAGGTTGCGGCGCGGCTGCACCGTCCGTTTCTCGATGTGGACGCAGAGATCGAGTCGCGGGAGGGGCCGATTCCGGAGCTGTTCGAGCGAGGCGCCTTCCGCGAGCTCGAGGAGCGGGCCGCGCTCGAGGCGCTCGGCGATGCCGCCGGGCGTGATCGCCCTCGGCGGCGGCGCCGTCGAGACAAGGGCGATCCGCGAAGCGTTGCGTGAGCGGGCGACAACCGTGCTGGTCGAGGTCGATGTCGAGACGGCGTGGCAGCGCGTGAGCGGCAGCGACCGGCCGCTCGCGCAGGACGAAGCGCGGTTCCGGGAGCTCTACGAGCGGCGGCAGCCGCTGTACGAGGAGTCGCCGACGGCCGGGCGCACGATGCGACGACGTCGTGCTCGCCGCCGGTGGCGTGACCGTCTCGGCCATGCCCCGGGACGCTGGTCCCGGGACGTGGCCGCAGCCGAGCTCGTCGCGGACGAACGGGTGCTCGAGCTCCACCCGCCACCCGTGGACGCCCGGATGCTGACGGTGCCACCGGGCGAGAGGGCGAAGACGGTCGCGACGGCCGAACGCCTCTGGCGCGAACTCCGGCTGGACCGCAGCGGGACGCTCGTCGCGTTCGGCGGCGGGTGCACGACCGACGTCGCCGGGCTTCGTCGCGGCCACCTACCTCCGCGGGATCGACTGGATCGCGGTGCCGACGACGCTCGTCGGCCAGGTCGACGCCGCGATCGGCGGCAAGACCGCGATCGACCTCCCCGAGGGAAGAACCTCGTCGGCGCTTTCCACTGGCCGGTCCGGACGGTGATCGACCCTGCGCTCCTCGAGACCCTGCCCGAGGAACAGCGCCGCGAAGGGCTCGCCGAGGTCGTCAAGACGGGGCTGCTCGCCGGCGAGCGACTCTGGGAGCTTCCCGACGCCGACGTCGTACGCCGCTGCGCCGCCTTCAAGACGGCGCTCTGCCTGCGTGACCCGTACGACCACGGCCCGCGGCGGCGCTCAACCTCGGGCACACGTTCGCGCATGCGCTCGAAGCCGCGGCCGGCTACGAGACCGTCACCCACGGCCGCGCGGTCGCGCTCGGGCTGCTGGCCGCGCTACGGCTGTCCGGGCCGGCCGACGGACGCGGTCGAAGAGGTGCTCGCGCCTCAGCCGCGTCAGGTCGACCGCGACCGTGCCTGGGAGGCACTGCAGCGCGACAAGAAATCAACGGGCGGCGAGCTGACCCTCGTCCTGCTCGGCGACGAAGGCGGGTTCACGGCGAAGCGTGCCCGAGACCGATGTCCGCCGGGCGCTCGACGAGCTGATCGCCGACTGAGCGCGCTCGCTTGCGACGCCGGTCCGGAGGAAGCGCGTTCTCTTTAGGGTTCCCTGCGTGCGCGTAGTCGTCCTCAACGGAGTGAACCTCGACGTCATCGGCCGGCGGGACCCGGAGGTCTACGGCGGCCTCAACATCCGGCAGCTCGAATCGAAAATCTTCGACTGGGCGATCGAGCTCGAGCTGAACGTCAAATGCCGGCAGACGAACAGCGAGGGCGAGTACGTCGACTGGTGTCACGAGGCGCTCGACTGGGCCGACGGCGTGATCGTCAACCCCGGCGCCTGGACGCACTACAGCTACGCGATCCGCGACGCCGTCGAGCTCTTCGACGCGCCGGTCGTGGAAGTCCACCTCTCGAACATCGACCAGCGGGAGGAGTGGCGCCGCAAGTCGGTGATCTCCGACTCTGACCGCGAAACGCGTGATCGGCAAGGACCGGACGGCTATCGGGAAGCGCTCGCATATCTTGCGGGGAACGAATGAACGCCCGCGCCCAAAAACTGGCCGAGAACCTCGAAGAGCCGCTGATCGTCACCACCCCGGCGAACATCCGCTACCTGACCGGCTTCGTCAGCTCGAACGTCTCAGTCGTCGTCGAGCCGGAGCGGTCCGGCTGTTCACCGATTTCCGTTACGCCGGGGCCGCGCGCACCGTCCCGGACGTCGAGTTCGTCGAGACGAGGCGCGAGACGATCGCCCACATGGCCGAGTTCCTGCCGGCACGTTCGCCTTCGAGAGCACCAATCTCACCTACCGAGACTACGAGACAGCTCCGGCGACGGAGGCCTCGAGCTCGTCCCGCGGATCGGCCTGCGTCGAGGGGCTCCGCGCGGTCAAGGGCGAGGACGAGCTGGAGAAGATCCGCCGGTCGGCCGCAGATCACGAACCAGGCGTACGAGCGGATCGCCGAGGAGCGATTCGTCGGCCGCACCGAGCGTGAGCTCGCCTGGCGGATGTTCGAGTTCTTCCACGAGCTCGGGGCCGAGGAGGAGCGCGTTCGACACGATCGTCGCCGCCGGCGCCGAACGGCGCCCGGCCGCACGCCGAGCACGCGGCGAGCGGGTGATCGAGCAGGGAACGACGGTCGTGGTCGACGCGGGCGCGGTGCTCGACGGCTACTGCTCGGACTGCACGCGCACGTTCGCGACAGGCGAGCTTCCAGACGAGCTCGCAGCGCGCGTACGACGTCTGTCTCGAGGCGCAGCTCGCAGGGTCTCGAGGCGGCTCGCCCCGGCATCGAGGCAAAGCAGACCGACGCGGCCGCACGCGAGCGTGATCGACGGAGGCCGGCTTCGGCGAGGCGTTCGGCCACGGCCTCGGCCACGGCGTCGGCATCGACGTGCACGAGGCGCCGCACGTGGCCCCAACGTCGCACCGACACGCTCGTCGCCAACAACGTCCTCACGATCGAGCCGGGGATCTACCTCGAGGGAACCGGCGGCATCCGGATCGAGGATCTCGTCGTCATCACCGACGGTGAGCCGGAGGTGCTCACCAGCTTCCCGAAAGAGCTCGTGATGGTCAGCTGATGGCGGAGATCGTCGGCACGAACCAGTTCCGCAACGGGATGCACATCGAGCTCGACGGCGGCGTCTGGCGGATCGTCGAGTTCCAGCACGTGAAGCCCGGCAAGGGCGGCGCGTTCGTGCGGACGCAGCGTCAAGAATCTCGACACCGGCGCTGTCGTCGACCGCACCTTCCGCGCGGGCGAGAAGTTCCCGCGCGTGCACACCGAGGTCAAGAACGTGCAGTACCTCTACGACGTCGGGCGACGAGGTCGTCTTCATGGACAAGGAGACCTACGAGCAGACCGCACTTCCGCGCGAGTCCGTCGCCGACGCGACTCGAGTTCATGGAGCCGTCGTCAGCTCCGTCCAGATGCTGACGGTCGACGGCACAGCCGGCCGGCGTCCAGCTGCCGGCCTCGGTCGAGCTGACCGTCACCGAGACCGAGCCGGGTGTCCGCGGGCGACACGGTCTCGAACGTGACGAAGCCGGCGACGCTCGAGACCGGCGCCACCGTGCAGGTGCCGCTGTTCGTGAACACGGGCGACCGGATCAAGCGTCGACCCCCGCGAGCGGCGCTACATCTCTCGCGCCTGAGGTTCACCCGCGCCCGAGCTAGGCTCCGGGGTCCACATGCCCGCGCTTGTCGATACGACGATCCGGCTGCTGTCCCAGGAGCCGCTGGCGGGCAGGATGCCGACGGCGGACCTGCTCCGGCTGGCCGAGACTCTGACGGCGCCGGCTTCGCCTACCTCGAGGTCTCGGGAGGCGGTGTCTTCGACAGCGCCGTCCACCGTGGCGTCGAGAGCCCATGGGAGCGGATCAGGGCGCTCAAGGCGCGCACGAAGACGCCGCTTGCGATGGCGTTGCGAGGCCGATTCCTCGTCGGTTCGCGGCCGGTCGGCGCTGATTTCGCGCGCCGGTTCGTCGCCTCGGCGGCCGAGAGCGGGATCGACGTCTTCCGGCTCCACGACCCGCTGAACGACGTCTCCAACCTGCGGGAGGCGGGCGAGGCGATCACCGGAGCGGAGCGCGAGTTCGACGCCGGGCTCGTCTACGGCTCGGGCCACACGGGCGAGACCGAGGACTCTCGTCGAGCAGGCGAAGAAGCTGCCCGAGCTCGGGGCCGTGCGGATCCTCCTCCACGATCCCTCGAGCTCGCTGGAGCCCCACCGCGCCCACGAGCTGGTCGGCGCTCCGCGAGGCGAGCGGCCTGCCGGTGGGCCTCTACTGCCAGGGTGCCGCGAGGCAACGCGCTCGCGGCAGCGCTCGAAGCCGTCCGCGCGGCGCGCCGACCTCGATCGCCTGCGCCCTCTATCCGATCGCGCTGACCCTGCATCGGGTCTCGGGCGAGGTGCTTGCGACCGCACTGGCCGGGCTCGGACTAGGATGCCGGTGTCGACGCTCGACGCGCTCTGGCGCGCGTCGGAGCTCGTCGACGAGCATCTCGGAGACGAGCCCGTGACGCCGATGGCGCCGCGCATCGCCGTCCGCGCCGCCGAGCACCGGCGTGCCGCCCGGCCTGGTCGCGGCGCTCGACACTCACCTGCGCGCGCAGTCCGCCGGCGACCGGCTCGACGAGGTGCTCGACGAGCTCGCTCCGCGTCCGCGAGGAGGTCGGCTGGCCGCCGCTCGCCGCGCCGATCGGCCAGATCCTCGCCTCGCAGGCGCTCCCTGAACGTGCTCTCCGGGACGCGCGTACCTGACGATCGATCGACGAGCTGCGCGCGCTCGTCGCCGGCCGCTACGGCTCGCCGCCTGGCTCGATCGATCCCACTGTTCGCCGCGCCGCCGAGCTGCTCGCCGACGGCGTTCCCGAGGCGGAGCCCGTCGACCTTGAGCGGTTGAGCGACGAGGCCGAGGGGCTGGCGGCGAGCGACGAGGAGCTTCTGCTGCTGCGCGCTCTTCGGCGACGAGGCGCGAGCCGCTGCTCGAGGCGATTCGCGGCCGGCAGCACGGCGCGCCGACTCCCTCGGGGCGAGCGGTGTCGACCAGGCGCGCGCCGAGCGGATCCGCGGAGGTCGTCCGCATCGTCCAGGAGTCGGGCGTGGGCGAGATCACGATCGACGAGGGCGGGATGCGCGTCTCGGTGCGCCGGACGCCGGATCCGATCGAGCCGGTGCTCGCGTCGGCGGCCGGCGACGGCGCGATGACGGAAGCGGAAGATGCGTTCTCGCCGCCGGAAGCGCCCGGCGACGGCATCGTCCGCGTCGAGGCGCCGATGGTCGGCACCTTCTACCGCGCACCGCAGCCCGGCGCGCGCCGCCGTTCGTCGAGGAGGGCGACGCGGTCGGCCGCGGCCAGACGCTCTGCATCCTCGAGGCGATGAAGCTGATGAACGAGGTCAAGGCGGACGTCGAGGCCGTCGTCCGCGCGATCCACGTCGCGCAACGCGGAGCGCGGTGGAGTTCGGCCAGCTGCTCTTTGAACTGGAACCGATAAACGGAAGGCCGTTGGGACTGTGAACGTGCGTGAGACGGTCGCACCGGCAACGCCGGCACGACCTCGCAGACGGCATCGCAAGCGACGCCTCAGTCGAGCTCGAACCGATCAACGGCCGTCCACTATGGTCTCTAGCCGTGTTCTCCCGCGTCCTCGTCGCGAACCGCGGCGAGATCGCGGTCCGCGTGATCCGCGCCGCTGCACGAGCTCGGGCATCGAGGCCGTCGCCGATCTACTCGACCGCCGACAAGGACTCGCTGCACGTCCGCCTCGCCGACCGCGCCGTCGCCATCGGCCCGCCGCCGGCGTCGCGAGAGCTATCTGAACATCCCGTCCGCTGATCGCCGCCGCGACGACGACCGGCTGCGAGGCCGATCCACCCCGGCTACGGGTTCCTGGCCGAGAACCCGGCCTTCGTCGCGGCCTGCGACAGACAACGACCTCGTCTTCGTCGGGCCGACCGCCGAGGTGATGGCGCGGATGGGCGACAAGGTGCAGGCGAAGGCCGAGCTGAAGCGCGCCGGCGTCCCGCTCGTGCCGGGAGCGACGAAGGCGTCGACCTCGTCGTCGCGAGGCACGCTCGGCGGCAGCGGACGCTCGGCTATCCGGTGCTGCTGAAGGCCGCGGCGGGCGGCGGCGGCAAGGGGATGCGGCTCGTCGACGCCGAGGACGAGCTCGAGGGCGCGTTCACGACCGCCGCCGCCGAGGCGCGAGGCGGCGTTCGGCGACGGCAGCCTCTACGTCGAGAAGGCGATCGTCGCCCGGCGCGGCACGTCGAGATCCAGGTGCTCTGCCGACGAGCAGGGCGGCGTGCTGACGCTCGGCGAGCGCGAGTGCTCGATCCAGCGCCGCCACCAGAAGCTGATCGAGGAGTCGCCGTCGCCCGCTCTCGCCGGAGACGCGCGAGGCGATGGAGGGCGCCGCCGAGCGTGCCGTGCCGGCGATCGGCTACCGCAACGCCGGGCACGTTCGAGTTCCTACTCGGGCCCGACCGGCAGCTTCTACTTCATCGAGCTGAACGCGCGCCTGCAGGTCGAGCATCCGGTCACGGAGCTCGTCGACCGGGCATCGACCTCGTCCGCGAGCAGCTGCGGATCGCCGCCGGTGAGCGCCTCGCGGCGACGGGCCGCGCGCCGCGTCGCGGCCACGCGATCGAGATCCGGATCAACGCCGAGGATCCGGCGCGCGACTTCGCGCCCGCGCCGGGCCGGATCACGAGCTTCCGGCCGCCTCTGGGGCCCGGCATCAGGCTCGACACCTTCGTCGAGGCGGGCTCACCGGTGCCGCCGTTCTACGACTCGCTGCTCGGCAAGCTCGCCGTCTGGGACGAAGATCGTCCGGCGGCGATCTCCCGCACGCTCCGCGCCCTCGGAGAGCTTTCGGTCGGAGGGATCCCGACCACGCGTGAGCTGGCGATCCAGATCCTGCGCAGCGAACAGTTCGCGAGCGGCCATTACTCGACCTCGTTCCTGGAGGAGTCAGGCCAGTGGCCTCGTCGCGGTGGCGACGGAATGAGCGTCGCTCGCCTTCGGCTTCGCTCCCGTGGGGAAACCCTGTTTCCCCACGAGCCCCCTTCTCCATAGATGCGGGGAACCTCCCGGTTCTCCCGAGTCCTCTCTCCTGCTCATGAGCCAGAGGCTGGCTCATGAGCGACCAGCTCGTGATCACTGAGCCCGAGGGAACCGTCTGCGTGCCCGCGGCGACGCTGGCGCGGATCGTCGTCCGTGCCGCCGAGGCGCGCGGACGGTGCGCACGTCGCGACGGCCGCGGCGCGGGTCGACGTCGAGGTCGCCGACGGCAGCGCCACCGTGACGCTGCGGCTGGCCGCGCGCTACGGCACCGTGCTGCCCCAGCTGGCCGAGGAGGTTCAGGGCGCGTCGCGAGCGCGCTCGAGCAGATGTGCGGAGTCGAGGTCAGAAGCGTCGATCTCGCGATCGAGGAGCTCGTGTGACGCTCAGTCGCCGCGCCTCCCGCCGGACCGCCTTCTTCCTGCTCTACCAGTGGGATGTGACCGGCCAGCCGCTCGCCTCGCTGTACGAGGGCGAGGTCGACGAGTTCGCCCGCGACACCGCCGATGCGGTCGCAGTGCGCGTCGAGGAGCTCGACCGCCGGATCACCGCCGCCTCGGAAGGCTGGACTGCCGACAGGCTCGGCGCGGTCGAACGGAACATCCTTCGGCTGGCGATCTACGAGCTCGACGAGGGCAGCGTCCCGCTCGAGGTCGTGATCGACGAAGCCGTCACGCTCGCCAAGCGCTACGCGACGGAGGAGGCGGGTCGGCTCGTGAACGGGATCCTCGGACGGATCGCCCGCGAGAAAGAGGTTGCATGAACGCCGAAGACTCATTGCAGCGGGCCGAGGTGCTGCTCGAGCGGCTGGAGCGGACGCGTCAGGAGCTCGAGTCGACGCAGGATCCCGACCGCGCGATCGAGATCCTCTCCGAGCTCGCGGAGATCGCGAAGGAGGTCGAGGCCGAGCTGGCGAAGGCGAAGAAGGAGGCAGGTTGACGGGCCCCCAGGAGTTGATCGCGCTGGTCGAGGGCTACCTCGACGAGCTGGCGCTGACCCCCGAGCTGGGCGAGCTCGCTGGGCCGATTCGCTACGCGCTCCGCCGGAGGCGGCAAGCGGATCAGGCCGGTGTTCTGCCTCGCGGCCGGCGAGGCGCTCGGCCGTGAGCCACACGAGCTGCTCCCGGCCGGCGCCGCGATCGAGCTCGTCCACAACTTCTCGCTCGTCCACGACGATCTCCCCTCGCTCGACGACGACGAGCTTCGCCGCGGCAGGCCGAGCACGTGGGCCCAGTTCGACGAGGCGACCGCCGTCCTCGCCGGCGACGCGCTCCTGGCCGAAGCGTTTCGGCTGGCCCTGTCCTATCCGACGCCGTCCGTCGCGCGCGAGCTCGTCCAGGCGACGCTCGGAATGATCGGCGGCCAGCACGCCGATACGAAGGAGCTCGGCTACGACCTCGAGGAAATCCACCGCCTTAAGACCGGGCGCCTCTTTTACGCCTCGATCGCTTGCGCGCTCTGGGTGGCGGAGCTGCCGGAGGCCGACCAGAAGCCCTGGCGCGATTTCGCCGACGAGCTCGGAATGCTCTTCCAGGTCGTCGACGACATCCTCGACGGCGACGGCTACGTCCTCAGCCACGGTGACGCGGGGGCGCGCAGGCTCGCGGACGAGGCGGCCGAGCGCGGCCCAGGCGCGGCTGGCGGCGATCGACGCCGACACCTCGGTGCTCGCTGAGATCGTCGCCGGACTCGCGACCCGCGACGGCCTAGAGCTCGTCCGCGAGCAGATCGAGCAGCAGCCCGTCCTGCCAGACGCCCTCGGGGTCGCGCCAGTACCGGCGCATGACGCCCACCCGCTTGAACCCGACCGCCTCGTAGGCGCGGATCGCCGGCTCGTTCGCGAGGGCGGGGTCGATCGTCAGCCTGTAGTGGTCCCGCTCGTCGATCAGCCAGCGGGCGAGCGTGCGCGCACGGCGTCGCGGCCGAGCCCTCGGCCGTGCAGGGACGAGGTCAGGAAGAGGTCGATGTTCGCGTGCTTGAACTCGTCCTCGCCAGGCTCGGAGAACTGCGCCAGGCCAATCACCTCGCCCTCGTGCTCAATCGCGAAGCCGGTTGCATCGTCCCGGCCTTCGGCCTTGTCGAGCAGGTGCTCGCGCGTGATCTCGCCCCACCAGCGAGCGATCTCCGGCTCGGCGCACGATCTCGGCCAGGCGCTCGACGTCGCCCGGCTCGAGCGGCCGCAAGCGCACCTTTCACCCTGGAGGTCGGCCACGACCGCGATCATAGGAGCGTGAAGAAACGGGTCGACGTACTGCCTGGTCGAGCGCGGGCTCGCCGAGAGCCGCACCCAGGCGCAGGCGCTCGCTGCTCGCAGGCCGGGTGCCCGGGCACGAGAAGCCGGGCGAGCAGGTGGACGAGTACGCGGAGCTCGCCGTCGACGGAGGCCGACCGTACGTCTCGCGCGGCGGCGACAAGCTCGCGAACGCGCTCGACGCGTTCGGCGTCGATCCGGCCGGACGCGACTGCCTCGACGTCGGCGCTTCCACCGGCGGCTTCACCGACGTCCTGCTTCAGCGCGGCGCTGCGCGCGTGATCGCGCTCGACGTCGGCTACGGCCAGCTGCACCCGCGCATCCGGGAAGATCCGCGGGTCGACCGTCCTCGAGCGGACGAACGCGCGCAACGCTGGGCGAGCTGCCGTTCGCGCCGGAGCTCGATCGTCTGCGATGTCTCGTTCATCTCGCGTGCGAACCGCCGCTGCCGCCGTCGCTCGAGCTCGGCATCGCCCGGGCTGGCAGGCGCGTCGTGCTCGTGAAGCCCCAGTTCGAGGCCGGCCGCGAGCGACGTCCACGGCGGTGTCGTGCACGATCCGGACGACACGCGCGCGGTGTCGCCCGAGGTGGCCGAAGCCGCGCTCGGCTGGGGGCGCGAGACGGCCGGCGTCGTAGACTCAGGGCTGCCGGGCCCGAAAGGCAACCGTGAGTTCTTCCTCCACCTCGTCCAGCGCCCGCGAGCCGAGCTCTCCCACGAGCTCGACGCGCTGGATCGCCGATGCAGCCGGCGTGAGCCGGTCACGCCGGGTCGCCGTCGTCACTCACAGCCACGCGGAGGTCGTGAACGACGCCGTCTCGCGCCTCGAGGCGGCTCGCGCGGACCGATGGGCATCGAGATGCGTCAGCGAGGACGACGAGCTCGATCTCGCCGTCGTCGCTCGGCGGGGACGGCTCGATGCTGCGCGCACTCCACCGCTTCCTCGACACAGGCGTTCCGGTGATCGGCGTCAACTTCGGCCGAGTCGGGTTTCTCGACGATCGACGCCGAGCGACCATCGAGCAGGGCCTCGCGCGGGTCGTTCGGCGGGCGAGCTTCGCGGTCGTCGAGCTGCCGACGCTCGACGTGCGAGATCGGACGGATGAGGCTGGCCGGCCGTGAACGACGTCGTCTGCGACGAGCTCGAAGCTCGGTCGGATGGTCGAGCTCGGCTAGCGGCCGTCGGCGGCGAGGATCTCGGCGTGCTGCCCTGCGACGGCGTCATCTGCTCGACCCCGTCAGGCTCGACCGCCTACAACCTCTCGAACGGCGGGTCCGGTGCTCGTCTGGGGACTCGACGCAATGGCGGTCACGCTTCGTGGCTCCGCACTCGCTGCACGCGCGTCCGCTCGTCGTCCCGCGTGGCCGTCCGCTCACCGTGACGAACCGCACGCGAGGACGGCTCGGTGACGGTCATCGTGGACGGCGATGGAGGTCGGCGAGCTCGAGCCCGGGCAGCAGATCGACGTGCACTCTGGGCGACCAGCAGATCACTGCTCGCGACGCTGCCGGAGACGTACCTTCTTCAGCCGGTACCGCGAAACGTTCGCCTCGTAGACCACGTCTCTGAGGGACCGTAGTCGCGAGCCGATGCGGTGCGTACCATCGGGCGCGTGCTGCGCCGCCTGCGCATCGAGAACCTCGTCCTGATCCGCGAGGCCGAGCTCGAGCTTCGCGCGCCGGGCTGAACGCGATCACGGGCGAGACCGGCGCCGGCAAGACGATCCTCGCGCAGGCGATCGGGCTGCTGCTCGGCGCGCAGGGCGACGCCGGCGCTCGTCGGGCCGGTGCGGCACGAGGCCTACGTCGAGGCGGAGCTCGACCTGCCCGACGGCCTGCTCGAGGAGGACGGGCTCGAGCGCTGGCCGAGCTCCGGCCGGAGGACGAGGAGGGCTCGTGCTCGCGCCGTCGCGTCTTCGCGGACGGCCGCACGCGCGCCTACGCGTGGGGCCGGCGCGCCGCGCGCGAGGATGTGGCGGCCGCCGCCGAGCGGCTGATCGCGATGTCCGGGCAGTTCGAGCAGCGGCGGCTCGCGCGAGCCGTCGTACCAGCTCGACGTGCTCGACGCGTTCTGCGGCGACGAGCAGCTGCGGCGCCGAGCCGCGGCGCGGCTCGCCTGGCGCGAGCTGCAGGCGGCGCGGCGCCGGCACGACGAGCTGCACGCGGCGGCGCCGAGGCCGCCGAGGCGACGGCTGGCCGAGCTGCGCGCGCTCGTCGAGGACACGCGACGGGATGGAGGCCGGAGACGAGGACTCGCTTCGCGGCGAGCGAGAGCGGCTCCGCCACGTGACCGAGCTGGCCGAGGCGCGCCGACGCCGCCAGCGAGCGCTCGCGCCCGACGACGGGGAGGGAGCCGCTGGCGCTCGTCGCGGTCGCCGAGCGCGCGATTGCGCCGCTCGAGCGCGCTCGCCCCGGAGCTCCGACGGGCGGGCGACGAGCTGCGCGACGTCGAGCTGCGCCTGCGCGAGACCGCGACCGAGCTGCGCGCGTTTCTCGCATCGCTCGAGGCCGAGCCCGGCCGGCTCGAGCAGGTCGAGGCGCGAGCTCGACCGGATCGCCGACGCGCAAGCGGCGCTTTCGCTGCGCGTCCTACGAGGAGCTGCTCGCGCGCGCGCGCCGAGGCGCAGGCGGAGCTCGCCGCGCTCGACGAAGGCGCCGATCCGGTCGCGGCGGCCGCGAGGCGCTCGCCAGGCGCGGAGCGGCGGGTCGACGAGCTGGCGCGTCGCGCTGCGCGAGGCGCGCGAAGCAGCCGCCGGCGCCGTTCGCGCAGGCGGTCGCCGGCGAGCTGACGGGCATCGGCATGGGCGAAGGCGAGTTCCTGCGTCGAGCTGTCGCGCAGCGCGAGCCGGCCCGACGCGGCGCCGACGACGGTGGCGTTCCTGATCCGCCCGAACGCCGGCCTGCCGTTCGCGCCGGTCGCGGAGACGGCGTCTGGCGGCGAGCTGTCGCCGCATCGCGCTCGCGATCGCCGCGGTCGGCGGCGGCGAGACGATCGTCTTCGACGAGATCGACGCCGGGATCGGCGGCCAGACGGCGCACGCGGTCGCGGAGACGCTCGAGCGGCTTGCCGAGCGCGCGCAGGTGCTCACGATCACGCACCTGCCGCAGATCGCGAGCCGCGCCGAGCGTCACTTCCGCGTCGAGAAGGTGCCCGGCGATCCGACGCACACGCGCATCGAGCGCGCTCGACGGAGCCGGAGCGGCGCGACGAGACTCGAGCGCATGCTCGGCGGCCAGGAGTTCCTCACCGCCGTGTCAGATCCTAGCAGCCCGACGGCAAGTAGCGCTTCGGCGCCGTAGGCCACGCGCCGCCAGCTTCGTCGAGTTCACAGGCCCGGCGAAGCTCGACCGGCGCACGAAGCAGCTCGTCCGGCGGCTCGAGCCAGACGACGTCGCCGATCATCGACCACACCGACCTCGACCGCGTCTCCGCGCGAGGAGCTGCTCGAGTCGGGCGTGCGCGTCGTCGTCAACGTGGCTCAGCTCTCAGACCGGCCGCTTCCCGAACCCGGGCCCGCTCCTGCTCGTGCGCGGCGGCGTGCGCGCTGATCGACGCGCCCGGCGCGCCGCTCTTCGACGAGGTCGCCGAGGGCGAGCTGCGTCACCGTTCGCGGCGGCGAGCGTCTTCCGCAACGGCGACTGCGCTCGCCGCCGGGCAGACGCTCGTCGGCCGAGAGCTGGCCGGCGCGATCGCGGAGCAGCAGCGGCCGCGTCACGCGAGGCGCTCGAGACGTTCGCCGACAACACGATGCGCTACCTCCGCGAGGAGGGCGGCTGCTCGCCGAGGGCGTCGACTTCCCGCCGCTGCAGACGCGGCTTCCGCGACCGGCACGCGCTCGTCGTCGCGCGCGGGCCGGGCCACAAGCGCGACCTGCGGATCGTGCGCGCCGTACATCCGCGACTTCAAGCCCGTGCTGATCGGCGTCGACGGCGGAGCCGACGCGCTGCTGCGAGGCCGGCTACAAGCCCGACGTGATCGTCGGCGACATGGACTCCGTGTCGGATCGGGCGCTGCAGTCACGGCGCCGAGCTCAGTCGTCCACGCCTACGCCGACGGCGACGCCCCCGGCAGCGCAGCGGCTCGAGTCGCTGGGCGTCGCGTACCAGGTCGTCCGCGGCGCTGGGATCAGCGAGGACCTCGCGCTGCTGCTCGCCTACGAGAAGGGCGCCGAGCTGATCGTCGCCGTCGGGCACGCATTTCAACCTGATCGAGTTCCTCGGAGCGCGAACCGCGCCGGCATGTCGTCGACGTTCGTGACGCGGCTGAAGGTCGGCGAGATCCTCGATCGACGCGAAGGGCGTCTCGCGCCTCGTCTCGAGCCGCAGTCGGCTTGATGCCCCTCGGTCACGTTCGCCCTCGCGGGCCTCGGCGGCGATCGTCGTCGCCGATCGTCGCCTCCCCAGCCCTGAGGCGGCTGATCGGTCTTGCCTGACCGACCGCCTCCGCGACCTGCTCGGATTCGCGTAGCGCCCTCCACATGCCCGTCTACAGCGCAGCCCGGGAGCTGCTCGCGCCCCGCGAGGACGTCGTGGGCCTTCCTGGCCGAGCCGAATCACCTAGCCGACTGGTGGCCGGGCATCAACGGCGTCCAGCGCAGACCGGCGCGGCCTCGCGCCCGGTGCGCGCTGGCGCATCCAGGGGCCTCGGCCGCCCGACCTACGTCGTGGCTCGAGACCGGACGTCGCAGGGACGCTCATCTTCCTCGAAGTGAGGGCGCCTGGAGTTCGCCGCCTGGCAGTTCGTCCAGGCCGCGGCTCGACGTCGAACTGCGGTTGACGGAAGCGGCGGCGAACCGGACGCGACGCCGAGCTGACCATCAGTGCCCCGCTCCTCGCCGGCGCCTCCGGAGATCGCTCCCGCGCAGAAGGCGCTGACGCGGCTGTATGCGCCCTGTGCCAGACTGGGGCGGAGGCCTAGAGCCATGTTCGACCTCCGCTACCACGTGCGCGTCGCTTGCCGCGGTCTTCCTTGCGCTCGTGATCGGGATTCTGGTCGGGGTCGGGATCTCCGATACCGGCTACGTCGACAAGAGGCTACCGAGGACTGCTCGAGCAGCGAGATAGGCAAGCTCCAGAGCGACCTGAGCTGATGCCCGCACGCACGCCGACAACCTTGCCGCCCAGCAGCGCGCGACGCAGGCGTTCGTCACCGACACGTACCCCGAGCTGATGGCGAACCGCCTGCGCGGGAAGAACATCGCGCTCGTCTTCCTCGGTCCTCGGACGGGCATGTGCAGGCGAGCCTCGAGACAGGCGCTCAGCGACGCCGGAGCGAGCGGCTGGGTGCGTCAGGCGCTGAAGCGTTCCCGCTCGACGTCCAGCAGATCGACAACGCGCTAGCGGGGAGAGCCGGCGCTCGCGCGCTACGTCGGCGACGCACGCGCTGCCGCGCTCGGCAAGAGCCTCGGGCCGAGGAGCTTCGCGGCCGGCGGAAGGCGCCGCTCTGGTCGACCCTGGCCGAACGAGATCGTCGCGGAACGCACCGGCAGCGAGAACGTCCGGCCGATGGGGTCGTCGTCGTGCGCACTGCCGGCAAGCAGTACGACGGAACCGCGAAGTTCCTGGCCGGCTTCTACTCGGGCTGATCGCCGCGCGCCGGTTCCGGTCGTCGGCGTCGAGACCACCGACGCGAGCAGGTCGACCGTCAGCAGGCGTTCAAGCGCAACGGGATCTCGACCGTCGACGACGTCGACGACCCGATCGGCCGGTTCGCGCTCAGTCTGCTCTTGGACGGCGCCAAGGCGGGCCACTACGGTGTCAAGCCGAGCGCGGCAGACGGTGTGCTGCCACCGCTCGAAACTGCTCCGCGGAGGTGGCTGAGATCGCAGCGGTCCTCGTCGCCGCACGCGACGAGGAGGCGGCGCATCGCCGGACCGTCGAGTCGTTGCGCACCGCGTTCCCCGGCGCCGAGGTGATCGTCGCCGACGACGGCTCGCGCGACGGGACGGCCGAAGCGGCGGAGCGTGCCGGCGCGCGGGTGCTCGCGCCTGCCGGCCCGCGGCAAGGGACAAGCACTCACCGTCGGCCGAACGCGCGGCGCCGCGCGGGCCGCGCTCCTCCTCGTCGACGCCGATCTCGAGGGCGACCTGGCGACGCTCTGCGGGCGCCGACGGCGACCTCGCGATCGCGGCCTTCGCCGATCGCCAGGGCGGCGGCTTCGGGATCGCCAAGCGCGCGGGGCGGATGCCCGTTCGGGCCGCTCTCCGGCTTCGCACCGAGCGAGCCGCTGTCCGGCCAGCGAGCGCTCTCTCAGGCGGGCGCGCGCAGACCGTGCTTCCCGCTCGCCGCCGGCTTCGGCTGCGAGGTGCGGATGACCATCGACGCCGTTCGTGCGGGCCTGCGGGTCTCGGAGCTGGAGCTGCCGCGTCCGACACCGCGCCACGGGTCGCGACGCCGCCGGCTTCGCTCCACCGCGGCCGACAGCTGCTGGACGCGTTGCTCGCCTGCGGCCCGACGGCGGTCAACCACCGCGGCCTCGCGGCTGCCGCTCGCTGGGCTGGCTCGTCGGACTGCGGCGCGGTCGCGCAGTGCGCCGTAGCGGCAATCGGGCTCGCCGACGATCTCTGGAGCGGGGTCGAGCGCGGCTTTCGCGCCCACCTCGGCGGCCGGCCGCACGACCGGCGTGCTCAAGCTGGTCGGCATTCCGCTCGTCGGCCTCGCGGCCTCACGGAAGCTCTCGGGCGCGTTGCTCGTCGGCGCTCGGCGGCGAACTCCCTGAACCAGCTCGACACGCGGCCGGGGCGCGCGCTCAAGGCGTACCTGCTCGCCGCGCCCGCTTCGCCGGCGCACCGGCTCGGACCGCCGTCATCCTCGCGCCTTACGATCTCCGCGAGATGGCGATGCTCGGAGACTCCGGCGGCGAACGCGCTGGGCGCGATGCTAGGCTTGAGTTCCGTGAGCAGGCTCACGGACGAGGCCGTTGGGTCGCGATCGGCGCCCTCGCGCCGGCCTCACCCTCTCGGCGAGACCCGCTCGCTCGGCGAATTGATCGAGCGCACGCCGGTGCTCTACGCAGCTCGATCGCGCTCGGGAGGCAACCGTAGCCGCCCGTCCGCCGAAGTACGTCTTCGTCACCGGCGGCGTCGTCTCGTCCCTCGGCAAGGGCATCATCTGCCGCCTCGCTCGGCCGGCTGCTGAAGGCGCGCGGGCCTCAAGCGTCCAGGCGCAGAAGTTCGACCCGTACATCAACGTCGACCCGGGCACGATGAGCCCGTTCCAGCACGGCGAGGTGTTCGTCACCGAGGACGGCGCCGAGACCGACCTCGACATCGGCCACTACGAGCGCTTCATCGACGAGAACCTCTCGCGGCACGCGAACCACACGGCCGGCGCGATCTGGGACCGCGGTGCTGCCGCAAGGAGCGCAAGGGCGAGTACCTCGGCTCGACCGTGCAGGTGATCCCGCACATCACGAACGAGATCAAGCGCGCGCATCCGCGCGCGCGCCGAGGCGAGCGACCGCCGACGTCGTCGATCACCGAGATCGGCGGCACCGGTCGGCGACATCGAGTCGCTGCCGTTCCTCGAGGCGATCCGCCAGTTCCGGCGCGAGGTCGGCGCCGGAGAACGTCCTCTACCTGCACGTCACGCTCGTCCCGTTCATCGACGTCGGCCGGCGAGCTGAAGACGAAGCCGACGCAGCACTCGGTCAACGAGCTGCGCCGCATCGGTATCCACCCCGACATCGTCGTCTGCGCGCTCGACGCGAGCCGCTCTCGCGCGACATCCGCGAGAAGATCGCGCTCTTCGCCGACGTCGACGTCGAGCGCGGTCGTCTCGCAACCGGACGTCGCCGACCGTCTACCTCGTCCCCTCGGCGCTGCAGGAGCAGGGCCTCGACGCGCTCGTCTGCGGCAAGCTCGGGCCTCGACGCGCCGCGGCCGATCTCGGCGAGTGGCTGCAGCTGACCGAGCGGATCGCGCGAGCGCGACGAGCGAGGTCGAGATCGCGCTCGTCGGCAAGTACGTGAAGCTCCACGACGCGTACCTCTCGGTGCACGAGGCGCTGAAGCACGCCGGCGTCCACCACGGCTGCCGCGTGCACGTGCGCTGGGTCGACGCCGAGGGCATGTCGCTACGAGGAGGCGCGACGCCGAGCTCGAGCAGGTCGACGGCGTGCTCGTGCCCGGCGGCTTCGGCTCGCGCGGGCTGGGAGGGCAAGATCCTCGCCTGCCGCGTCGCGCGCGAGCGCGGCATCCCGTACCTCGGCATCTGCCTCGGCATGCACGTCGCCGTCTCGGAGTACGCGCGGCACGTCGTCGGGCTCGAGGGCGCGAACTCGACCGAGATGGATCCCGAGACGCCGTATCCGGTGATCGACCTGCTCCCGGAGCAGAAGGAGATCGAGGATCTCGGCGGCACGATGCGGCTCGGCGCGCAGGCGGTCGAGCTCGCCGACGGGCACGCGGACGCGCGCGACCTACGGCGAGGCGGTGATCCACGAGCGCCACCGGCACCGCTACGAGGTCAACAACCACTACCGCCCGCGCTCGTCGACGCCGGCCTCGTCGTCTCGGGCACCTTCCAGGAGGGGCGCCTCGTCGAGATCGTCGAGCTGCCCGACCATCCCGTGGTTCGTCGCCAGCCAGTTCCATCCCGGAGTTCAAGTCGCGCCCGACGCGGCCGGCGCCGCTCTTCCGCGATTTCGTCGGCGCTGCCCTCACCCGGTCGCGCGAGCGCGTCGGCGCAGCTTACTCCGCAGGCGCCTGAGATCGCGCGCCTAAGGCGTCGCTTGCGACGCCGACCCGAGACGTCCAGGCTTGCCGCGGGCGTCCGTTAAACCCGTTTCGCGCAAACGATGCCGGTCGACCCCACCGACACGCCGGAGCCTAAGATCGCGCTCGTGGAGAACAGGCGTCCGAGGTCGCGGAGCTGTTTCTCGAGCTGGCACGCGTGCCGAGCCCCTCGGGGCAGGAACGCGCGGTCGCCGACCAGGTGGTCGACTATCTGCGCGCCCTCGCACTGCCGGTGGACGAGGACGACGCGGGTGCCCGCATCGACTCGACGATCGGCAACCTGCTCTGCCGGATCGAGCCGACCGGCGAGGCGCGCCGCTCTTTTTCTGCGCCCACCTCGACACCGTGCCGCCGCAGGGCCGATCGAGCCGGTGGTCGAGGACGGGGTCGTCCGGCAACGGGGCGGCACGATCCTCGGGGCCGACAACAAGGCCGCGGTCGCGGCGATGCTCGAGGCGACGCGGCGGATCGTCGCCGAGAACCGCCCTCACGGCGGCATCGAGCTCCTCTTCACGCCGAAGGAAGGAGGTCGGCCTACGCGGCGCGGAGGCCTTCGACCAGGAGCGCCTGCACGCGAGGCTCGGGTACGTCTACGACCACGCGGGCCCGATCGGCGAGGTGATTCTCGGCGCGCCGTACCAGGTCAAGCTCGACGCGTCGTTCCGCGGCCGGGCGGCGCATTCGGGCATGTACCCGGAGGAAGGGCGCTCCGCCATCGCCGCTGCTGCGCGTGCGATCGCCGATCTCCGGCTCGGCCGCCTCGACGAGGAGACGACCGCGAACGTCGGCGAGATTCACGGCGGCACTGCCCGGAACATCGTCCCCGAGCGCTGCTCGTTCGCCGCCGAGGCCCGTTGCCACGACGAGCGGAAGCTCGGCGAGCTGGTCCAGGAGATGCTCGAGACGATCACCTTCGCGGCCCAGGTCAGCGACTGCGACGTCGAGACCGCGGTCGATCCGAGCGCCCGAGGCTATCAGCTTCAAGCGAGACGACGACGGCGGTGCGTCTCGCCGCCGCCGCGCTGCGAGCGGACGGGCTTTCAGCCGACCTACGGGCTCAGCGGCGGCGGCGCCGACGCAAACGTCTTCAACGAGCGAGGCCTGCAGTGCCTGAATCTCGCGAACGGGATGACGGACATCCACACGCCCGACGAGCGGATCGCGGTCGCGGACTCTCGACCGGATGGTCGACGTCACGCTCGCGCTCGTGGAGGTCGCGCGCGATGACTCCTAGCCTCCGCCGCGGCACGGTGACGGCGATCGCGGAGGAGCACGAAGGTCTCGTGCGCTGCGAGGTCGACGGCGAGGCGTGCGTCGCCTACCCGGCGCTGACGGGCGCCGTCGCGCTCGGCGACGAAGTCGTCGTCAACGTCCAGGGGACGCGAGCTCGGCCTCGGCTCGGGCGGCTTCGACGTCCTCCACGTCAACCTGACCCGCGGCCTCGACCTGGCTCCGCCGCGCGGCGCGCACGTGATGAAGCTCCCCTATACGCCGGACCAGCACGCCGTTCGCCATGCCGAGGAAGACGGGCCGGTGGCGGACGTGCTCGGCGGCCTGCCGGTCGTCTGCTGCTCGTTGCACAGCCAGGTCGCGCCCGTCTGCGCGGCGCTCGCGGGCACTCCGGGTCGCCTACGTCCAGGTCGCCGGTGGCGCGCTCCCACTGCAGCTCTCGGACACGCTGCGGGCGCTGCAGGCCCGCGCTTTGATCGCCACGACCGTGTCGGCCGGAGCGTGCTTCGGCGGGGACGTCGAGTGCGTGACGGCCGCCTCTGCCTTCGCGTGGGCTGCCGCCGGCGGGTTCGAAGCGGTCGTCTGTGCAATCGGCCCGGGCATCGTCGGCACGGCCTCGAGGCTCGGACATGGCGGCCTCGCGGCCGCGGACGCTGCTGAACGCGGCCGCGGCGCTCGGCGGCGCCCCGGTGCTCGCAGTCCGCGTCTCGAGCGGAGACGAGCCGGCAACGCCACCGGGGCGTTTCACACCACACGCGCGCGGTCGCCGAGCTCTGTCTTCGGCGAGGTCGCAATGGCCTGGCCTGCGGGTCTCGACGCTCCCGGATTGGCTTGTTGGCCGGCGCGAGGTCGATGTCGCGGAATGGCGCGAGGCGTGCGAAAGCCTCCCGCTCGAGCACATGGGCCGCGGCCCGGATGACGATCCGTGGTTCTTCGCCTCGGCGTTCGCCGCCGGCAAGGTCGCTCGGACCATGGTCGGCTAAATGAAGCCGGACGAGTCCCGGCGGGTCTTCGAAGGGAGGCGGATCAGCGTCGACGTCGAGCGCTGGGGCGACCACGAGCGCGAGATCGTCCGCCATCCCGGCGCGGTCGCAATACTCGCCGTCGACCGGGAGCGGCAAGTAACGCTCGTCCGCCAACTCCGCGAGCCGGCGCGCAAGCACTCTGCTGGAGCTCCCGGCCGGAACGCGCGAGCCGGACGAGGAACCGCTCGCGACAGCGAAGCGAGAGCTCGTCGAGGAGGCGGGGCTATGCGGCGGCAGTGGCGGCTGGCGGCGACGTTCTTCTCGACCCCGGGTTTCTGCGACGAGCTGGTCGCGTCTACATCGCCGAGGGAGTCGAGGAGACGCAGCGCGCGCCGCAGGAGGACGAAGAGATCGAGCTCGTTCGCGTGCCCGTTGCGAAGCTGCGCGTCCCTGGTCCCTCAGATCGAAGACGCCAAGACGCTTGCGGGGCTGCTTCTCTACCTGCGCGAGAGGTAGGGTTCGCCGGCATGAAAATCGGCGTGGCCAGGGAAATCAAGTCGGACGAGTACCGCGTCGCGCTGACGCCGGCCGGGGCGCGCGAGCTCGGCCAGCGCGGCCACGAGGTGCTCGTCGAGAGCGGGGCGGGGGAGGGGAGCTCCTTCTCCGACGACGCCTACGAAGCGGTCGGCGCCCGGGTCGTTACGGTGGATGAGGTCTGGGAGGCGAGCGAGCTGCTGCTCAAGGTGAAGGAGCCGGTCGAGCAGGAGTACCGCCGCCTGCGAGAGGGCCTCGTGCTCTTCACCTACCTCCACATCGCTGCGGACGAGCCACTAACGCGGGCACTCGTCGAAAGCGGGATCACGGCCGTCGCGTACGAAACGGTCGAGACCGACGACAGGCGCGTTGCCGCTGCTCGCTCCGATGAGCGAGATCGCCGGCCGCCTCGCGGCTCAGGCCGGCGCGTACTTCCTGGAGAAGCCGCTCGGCGGGCGCGGACTCTTGCTTGGCGGCGTGGCCGGAGTCGCGCCGGGCAAGGTCGTCGTCATCGGCGGCGGCATGGTCGGCTACAACGCCGCCGTGATCGCCCTTGGTCTCGGCGCCAGCGTGACCATCCTCGAGCGCTCGGTCGATCGGATGCGGCACCTCGAGGAAATCCTCTCCGGCCGCGTCAGCCTGCTGATGTCGTCGAGCCTGCAGATCGAGGAGTCGGTCGCGGAAGCCGACGTCGTCATCGGCGCCGTGCTGATCCCCGGCGCGGTCGCGCCGAAGCTGATCACCCGCGCGATGGTCGCCGAGATGAAGGACGGCAGCGTGCTCTGCGACGTCGCAATCGACCAGGGCGGCTGCGCGGAGACGTCGCGGCCGACGACCCACAGCGATCCGGTGCTACGTCGTCGAAGGCGTTACGCACTACTGCGTCGCGAACATGCCCGGCGCCGTGCCGATCACCTCGACCAAGGCGCTGACGAACGTGACCCTGCCCTACGCCGAGGCGATCGCCGACCACGGCCTCCGCGCGAAGCCGTCGCCCGCGACCGAGCGCTTGCCCGCGGCGTCAACGTCCTCGAGGGAAAGATCACCTACGAGGCGGTCGCCGAAGCCCACGGTCTCGACTACTCGCCGCTCGACGACGTCCTACCACTGGCTCCCGTTTGACCAGAACCCGCACCCCCGCCCTTAATTGGGTGGGGCGCTGCCCTCCACCCACGAAAACGACGATATCGGCGAAAGCGCACCCGTGGGTGCCTCGGTTGAGCCGATTTCGTGACGTTTGCTGGGAGGCTGGGAACGGGGCGGCGCTACGAGCTGCGCGGCTCGGCTTCTCTTTCTTCGGGCTGATCTTGACGACCAGCCACGTGATCCCGGCTGCGAGTGCGATCACGCAGACGATGAACACAACCAGGCCGATAAGTCCCAGGACGGTTGCCATGACCGACCTAGAATAGCCGCGTGTCGCGCGCCTGCGTGATCGTCCTCGACGCCGTCGGCGCTGGGAGCCCTGCCCGACGCGAGCGACTATGGGGACGAAGGCTCGGACACGCTCGGAAACGTGGCCAGCGCCGTCGGGCGGTCTCGACCTGCCCAACCTCGAGGCGCTCGGGCTCGGCAACGTCGAGCCTGCTCGAGGGCTGCCCGCCGCAGCCGGGCGCTCCGGCGGTTGCCGGCCGGCTCGTCGAGCGCTCGAAGGGCAAGGACACGACGACCGGCCACTGGGAGCTGATGGGCGTCGTCACGCCGCAGCCCATGCCGACCTACCCGCACGGGTTCCCGCACGACGTCATCGATCCGTTCATGCACCGGACTGGGCGCGGGGTGCTCGGGAACAAGCCGGCGTCCGGGACGGAGATCATCCAGGAGCTGGGCGAGGAGCATCAGCGCACCGGCAAGTGGATCGTCTACACGTCGGCCGACTCGGTCTTCCAGATCGCCGCGCACGAGGACACGATCCCGCTCGAGGAGCTGTACGAGGGCATGCCGCGTGGCGCGCGAGATCCTCACCGGCAAGGACGCGGTCGGACGCGTGATCGCGCGGCCGTTCGCCGGCGAGCCGGGCAACTACGAGCGAACTGCGAACCGGCACGACTTCTCGCTCGAGCCGAAGCGTCCGAACTACCTCACGCTCGTCCGCGAAGCCGGTAACGCAGGTGCACGGCGTCGGGAAGATCTCCGACATCTTCGCGGGCCAGCGACATCGACGAGTCTCGTCCCGACGAAGTCGAACGTCGAGGGAATCCAGCAGACCGAGGCGCTGCTCCATGAGTTGGACGCCGGCTTGATCTTCGTCAATCTCGTCGAGACCGACATGCTCTGGGGGCACCGCAACGATCCGGTCAACTTCCACCGCTGCCTGCAGGACTTCGACCGGCGGCTGCCCGACCTGCTCGAGGCGCTGCGGCCCGGCGATCTCCTGATCGTCACGTCCGACCACGGCTGCGATCCGACGACCCCTTCGACCGACCACTCCCGTGAGTACGCGCTGCTGCTCGCCTACGTGGCAGGCAAGAACGCGGCCGGACGCATCCATGAGGGGAGTTCGCCGATGTCGGGGCGACGGTCAACAAATGGCTTGGCGGAAAGGCGCCTGGTCGAGGGAATCCCCGGCGAGCCGATCCTCGAACGTTGACTCTGAGCGACCCACAGGTCGTCGCGCGCGAGTATGCGAGCGAGCAGGGCCTGCTTGCGCGAGCGGTCGCTGTGGGCGTCTGACCCTGGCGCACGCGAGCCATGGGACGTCGCCCTCGAGGCCGGTCGTCGAGGCTGGGCCGCAGCGGATTCTCGAGGTCGGGCCTGGCCCCGGCGAATTCGCCGAACGGCTGGCAAAGGCCGGCGACCATGAGGTGGTCGCGGTCGACAGCTCGCCCCGCATGGTCGAGCTCGCTCGGGAGCGGGGCGTCGATGCCCGGCTCGGCGACGTCCAGTCGCTCGATCTTCCGACGGGGTCACTTCGACTGCGCAGTCGCCGCTTGGATGCTCTACCACGTTCCGGATCTCGACCGCGCGGTCGCCGAAGCTCGCCCGTGTCCTGACCGACGAGGGGCGCGCTCGTCGCGACAACGAACGGCTGGCGCAACCTCGCCGAGCTGTGGTCGCTCGTCGGCTGCGACGGCGCGATCGAGCTCGGCTTCGACTGCGAGAACGGCGCCGAGATTCTCGGCCGGCGGTTCGCATGCGTCGGACGCTCGAGCTCACCGGCACGATCGATCATCCCGACACGTGCGGCGGCTCACGAGTACGTCTCCGCGACGCCGTCGCGAGCGCACCTGGCCGACAGCCTTCCCGATCACGGCTGGCCCTTCCGGGCGACCCGCGTGAACTGTGTCTTCGTGGCCGATAAGGCGGACCGATGATCCGCGTTCTGCAGGCTGATCGAGCGCAAGCGCGACGGCGGGGAGCTCTCCGCCGAAGAGTTGGCCGAGCTCATGCTCGGCTACGCCGAAGGGGAGATCCCCGACTACCAGCTGGCGGCGTTCTGCATGGCGGTTTTCTTCCGCGGACTGACCAGCGCCGAGACCTACGCGATGACCGACGCGCTCATTCGCACCGGCGAGACCGTCGACCTGCACGGCGCCCTCGGCCGCAAGGTCGTCGACAAGCACTCGACCGGGGGCGTCGGAGACAAAACCTCGATCGCCGTCGGCCCGATTGTGGCCGCCTGCGGGGTGCCCTTCGGGAAGATGAGCGGCCGCGGGCTGGGACATACGGGCGGGACGCTCGACAAGCTCGAGTCGATCCCCGGTTTCCGGGTCGAGCTGACGACCCGGCGAGTTCATCGACCAGGTGCGCTCGGTTGGGCTCGCGATCGTCGGGGCGACCGCCAACCTCGTCCCGGCCGACAAGAAGCTCTACGCGCTTCGGGACGTGACTGCCACCGTCGACAACTACTCCCTGATCGCGGCGAGCATCATGTCCAAGAAGATCGCCGGCGGGCGCCGACGCGATCGTTCTCGACGTCAAAGTCGGAGACGGCGCCTTTATGAAGGCACGCGCGGATGCGGAACGCCTTGCGGACGTCGATGATCGATCTCGGGCGGCGCGCCGAGCCGCGAGGTGGTCGCCGTGATCAGCGACATGGACGAGCCGCTCGGACACGCCGTCGGAAACGCGCTCGAGATCCGCGAGGCGATGGCGACGTTGCGCGGCGATGGCCCGCCGGACTTCGTGCAGCTCGTCGTCGAGGCTTCCACGCAGCTGCTGGCGCTCTCGGACCTCCGGAGTGTCTCGGGAGGAGGCACGGGGCCGGGTCGATCAGGCGATCGCCGACGGGTCGGCGCTGGCGGCCTACGAGCGCTGGATCACGGCCCAAGAGGGCAACCCGGACGAGGCAGCGCTGCCGAGCGCGCCGGTCGTTCGGGAGGTGGTTGCTCCGCGGGCGGGCTACGTCCGGTCACTCGGGGCCGTTCAGGTCGGCAACGCCGCATTGCACCTCGGTGCGGGGCGCCGCGACAAGGACGACGAGATCGATCACGCCGTCGGCGTCCTCTGTCTCAGAAGCACGGCGACACGATCGCGTACGGAGAAACGCTTGCCGAGATCCATGCTCGCGACGAGTCGAGCGCCGCGGCCGCGGCCGAGCAGGTCCTCGCAGCCTACGAGGTCGCAGACGAGGCTCCGCGGGAGCGCAACGGTGATCCTCGAAGTGATCACCGCGTAAGCCGCCGGGCCTGGACCCAGCCGGCGCTCAGGCAGCGCGATGTCCCGGCGCTACGCTGCCGACGCGATGCCCGAGCTGCCCGAAGTCGAGACGGTACGAACCAGCCTCGAACCGAGGCTGGTCGGTAGGAGGTTCGACGATGTCGAGATCCTCGACTCCCGGCTGACGCGCCCGATCGATCCCGCAGAGGTGGCTGCGGAGCTCACGGGCGAGCGCGTCGCGGCGGTCGACCGGCGCGGCAAGTATTTGATTATTCGGTTCGAGAGCGGTCTGGTTCTCCTGATTCACCTCCGGATGACTGGATCTCTTGCGCACTCGCGAAATGGAGCTTCGGCGAACTCCCATGTACGAGCCGTTGTCAGACTAGACGACGGATCGGACGTTGCATACCGGGATGTTCGCCGGTTCGGAACGTGGCTTGTCCTGCGCGCGGACGAGCTCGACTCGTACCTGGCGGCGCGCCTCGGCCTCGAGCCGCTCGAGCGCGGATTTTCCGCGTCAAGCTGGCGGAACGGCTCGAGGGGCGGCGGGCACCGATCAAGGCCGCTCTCCTCGATCAGCGAAACCTCGCGGGCGTCGGGAACATCTACGCCGACGAGGCGCTTTGGCGAGCGCGAATCGATCCGAGGCGGATCGCCGGCGAGCTCGATGTGCCCGAGATCCGCGCGCTCCACCGCGGCATCCGTCGCTCGCTCGAGGCCGGGATCGCGCGCCAGGGAGCGACCCTCCGCGACTATCGGACGCCCGACGGGGCGGCGGGGGAATGCAGCACGAGTTCAAGGTGTACGGACGCGCCGGCGAGCCGTGCCCGCGCTGCGGGGCGCCGATCGAGAAGACGAGAGTCGGCGGGCGCGGGACGCTGGTTCTGCCCGGGCTGCCAGCGTTGAACGACTACGAGAACTACGCGGCCAGCTGCTCGTCGAGCCAGCCGCTCTTGTCCAGCCGCCAGAGCTCGGTATAGCCGCCGATCGGCTTGCCGTCGATGAGGATCTGAGGCACCGTCCAACCGCCGGTCAGCTCGAGGAGCTTCTGCCGGAAATGTGGGTCGTCGTCGAGGTTGATCTCCTCGAATTCGATTCCCTTGCCATCGAGCAGCGCTTTTGCGCGGACGCAATAGCCGCACCAGGCTGTCGTATACATCTGAACGCGTGCCATCCCGCTGCCAAAACGGTGAAAACCGGCTGGGGATTCCCGACCCGTCCTGTCCCTACACTTGACTGCACGGTGGCCGGGCGGACACCACAAGACGGAGGCTGTCGTTCTGCGCTCCTTCCGACTCGGCGAAGCGGACCGCGTGCTCCATCTCTACACACTCGACCGAGGTCGCGTCGGGGCGGTCGCGAAGGGCATCCGTCGGACGAAGTCCCGCTTCGGCGCGAGGCTGGAACCGTTGAGCCACGTCGAGTTGCTCCTGCATCAAGGCTCCGGCGAGCTGCAGACGGTCACGGGCGTCGATCTGATCGAGTCACACCACGCGGCACGCGAGAATCCGTATCTGCTGAACGTCGGGCTCGTCGGGCTCGAAGCGATGCTCCGCCTCTTCACCGAGCAAGAGGCGAATGCGCGCGCCTTCCGCGCTCTGACGCGATTCCTCGAGCTTCTCGACGAGTGGGCACCGGCAACGGAGAGGTCCGCTCGGGCCGCGCTCGACCCGCTCGCGCTCTCGTTCCAGCTGAAGCTCCTGTGGCTCTCTGGCTACTTGCCGCACGTGACGAGCTGCGCTGAGTGTGGGGTGGAGCAGGGCCTGGTCGGCTACTCGCCGCGAGCCGGCGGCGCGGTCTGTGCGACCTGCCGCGACGAGACGACGCTCACGCTCGCGCCCGAAGGCCTGACCGGGATCGAGGCGCTGCTGCGCCGGCCGCTCGCCGAGGCGGGAGAGGCGGGTCTCAGCGCGCGGGCAACGCGGGACGCGCTGGCGGTTGTCAACTCGTCGCACGAGTTTCACGGCGGCTTCCGGCTGCGGACGCTCGCGGGCTGACGAACAGCGTTCGGCGCTTTTTCGCGGCTCTGATAACGGCACAGCCGACCTCCTCCCGCGTCGAGCCTACGGAGAAAAAGCGCGCGGATGGGAAACGCGTGTGTGCTGGAACCGGGACGTTTGCGGGCGCCAAACCCGTCGCGCCAAATGCGACACTCCGGAGACCGTGAACTACCAGGAGATGATCATCGCGCTCGAGCGCTACTGGGCCGATTACGGGTGCGTGCTGATGCAGCCGTACCACACGGAGCTCGCCGCCGGCACGATGAATCCGAACACGTTTCTCCGCTGCCTCGGACCGAAGCCGTGGAACGTCGCCTACGTCGAGCCCGTGATCCGACCACTGGACGGCCGCTACGGCGAGAATCCCTTCCGGTTCCAGCACTACTTCCAGTACCAGGTCGTGCTCAAGCCGGCTCCGGAGAACGTCCTCGACCTCTACTGGTCCTCGCTGGAGGCGCTCGGCATCGACCTCCGCCGGCACGACATGCGCCTGGTCGAGGACGACTGGGAGCAGCCGACGCTCGGCGCCTGGGGCCTCGGCTGGGAAGTCTGGTGCGACGGGATGGAGATCACGCAGTGGACCGTACTTCCAGCAGCTCGGAGGCTTCGACGTCGAGCTCGTTCCCGCCGAGATGACCTACGGGCTCGAGCGGCTGGCGATGTTCCTCCAGGGCAAGCGGACCGCGTTCGAGCTCGAATGGGCTCCAGGGGTCACCTGGGGCGACGTCTACCTCGAGGCCGAGCGCGAGTGGTCGCGGTACAACTTCGAGGAGGCCCCGGTCGACGTGCTCACGCGCCGCTTCGGCGAGTACGAGGCGGAGTGCCGGCACCTGCTGGAGAGTGGGCTGCCGATTCCCGCCTACGACCAGGTGCTCAAGTGCTCGCACACGTTCAACCTGCTCGACGCGCGCGGCGCGCTCTCGGTCACGGAGCGGGCGGCCTACATCGGCCGCGTTCGTAAGCTCGCGCGCGGCGTTGCCGGGGCCTATCTCGGAACGCAAGAGGAAGATGCCGTCGCTGCTGCTTGAGATCGGCTGCGAGGAGCTCCCGGCCGGCGCTTGCCGCGAGGCTGAGGCGCAGCTGCCCGAGCTCGCGCGTGCGCACATCGGGACGGCGCCGTCCCAGCTGTTCGTCGGGCCGCGGCGGCTTGCGTTCCTGATCGACGACCTGACGGAGCGGACTGCCGACGCGTGGGTCAAAGGCCCGCCGGAGAACCTGCGCGATCGTGCCGCGACCGGCTTCGCGAAGAAACACGGGGTCGCGGTCGATGAGCTCGAGTTGCGCGACGGTTTCCTCGGCGTCACCGTTCCGGGCCGCGAGCTCCGCGAGGTCCTGCCCGAGCAGATCGACCGGATCGTTCGCGGCTTCTCGTTCACGAAGTCGATGCGCTGGGACGAGAGCGGGATCCGCTTCGCGCGCCCGGTGCGCTGGGTGCTGGCAAAGCTCGACGCCCAGACGATCGTGGGGAGACGTCGTACGGCCACCGCTTCACTCACGGCGCGGTCGAGATTCTACCGCGGCGGCGTACGCCGATGCGCTGCGCGCCGCCGACGTCGAGCCGGTCGCCGACGAGCGCCGGCGCCTGATCGTCGAAGGGCTGGACGCAATCGGCGGCTGGAGCGACCCCGGCGGCAAGCTCGCCGAGGTCGTCCACCTGGTGGAGAAGCCGATGGTGCTCGAGGGCCGCTTCGACGAGCGCTTTCTCCAGCTGCCGGAGCGCGTGATCGTGACGACGATGCAGTCGCACCAGCGCTACTTCCCGATCGAGGGCAACCGCTTTGCGCTCGTGGCGAACGGGGGCGACCCCGACGTCGTCGCACCTGGGCACACGCAGGTGCTCGAGGCCCGGCTCGAAGATGCGTCGTTCACGTTCGAGCGCGACGTTGCGGCGGGGATCGACGCGCTGGCGGACCGGCTCGCCGCGATCACCTTCTTCGCCGGCGCGGGTTCGTTCGCCGAGAAGGCGGAGCGGGTCGGGAAGCTGGTTGAGCGCCTCGGCGGCGGCGACGCCTCGTTCGAAGCGGCGAGGCTGGCCAAGGCCGATCAGGCCTCCGAGCTCGTGCGCGGAATTCCCCGAGCTCGAGGGGTTACATCGGCGCCGAGTACGCCCGACTCGCGGGCTATCCCGACGCCGTCACGAAGGCGATCGAGGAGCAGTACCTCCCCGAGGCCTCCGGGGGCCCGCTTCCTCAGAGCGAGCCCGGCAAAGTACTCGCGGCCGCGGACAAGCTGGACACCCTGCGCGTCGCCTTCGAGCTAGGCCATAAGCCGTCAGGCTCGCGCGACCCGTACGGGCTGCGGCGCGCGGCAATCGGGCTCGTCCGGGTTGCGCTCGAGGGCGGGCTGACGATCGACCGCGAACTCCTGCCCGAAGAGCTGCGGAGTTCGTGGAGGAGCGCCTGGAGTCGCTGCTCGACGTCCCGGTCGAGTACGTGCGCGCGGCACGCGCGTCGAGATGTCCCCGATCTGGGCGGGGTTGCCCGGCGGGCGGAAGAGCTCTATCGCGAGCGCGAGTCGCCTTGAGTTCGAGGGCGTCTACACCGCCTACGACCGCGCTCACAGCCTGGCTGGAAAGGCGCAGGCGGAGGCCGCCGGGCAGCTCGACCGAGGTCTGCTCGTCGAGGACGCCGAGAAAGAGCTCGCGGAAGTGCTCGCGAAGGTCGCGATCGACGGCAACGGCGACCTCAAGGCGGCGCTCGAGTCCGGCGCGGAGTTGGCGCCGGTGATGGAACGCTTCTTCGACGAGGTGCTCGTGATGGCCGAGGACGAGGCCGTCAGGGCGAACCGGCTTCGTCTCCTGCTCGACGTGCGCGACACCCTCGGGGCGCTGGGCGACTTTCGCAGATACCACGCTAGCCTCCGGGTCGATGGCGAAGACCCCCGTCGAGCTGCACGTCGTCTCCGACGCCACCGGCGAGAGACGCGCGACGCGGCTCGTCGCACGCGCTCGAGGCTCAGTTTCCCGACCAGGCGTTCGAGGAGATCCGCCATCCGCGGGTCGAGACGGTCGACGACCTGCGGCTCGCCGTCGAGCGAGGCCAAGGGCCGGCCCGCGGTCGTCGTCTACACGCTCGTCGAGCCGGAGCTGCGCGAGCAGATGCGAGACTTCTGCCGCCGCGCGCAAGCTCCATTACTGCGACCTGCTCGGCCATCCGATCGACGCGATCGCGAAGATCTCCGGCCGGGCCGCTCAGATGAGCCCCGGCGCGCGGCCACCCGCTCGACTCCGCCTACTTCCGCGCGGATGGCCGCGATCGAGTTCGCGGTCAAGTACGACGACGGCATGGGCAGCGGGCTCCACGAGGCGGACATCGTCCTGGTCGGCGTCTCCGCGAACGTCGAAGACGCCGCTGTCGATGTACCTCGGCTATCATGCGGCTACAAGACCGCGAACGTCCCGATCGTGAAGGGGATCGAGCCGCCGCCCGCCCTCTTCGAGATCGACGCCGCTCAAGATCGTCGGGCTGACGATCGACGCCGGGCGGCTCGCCGAGATCCGGCAGCAGCGGGTGCGGCGCCTGGGCGGCGAACAACCGCCACGTACGCGAAGCTGGTCGAGATCTACGACGAGCTCGAGGCCGCCGAGCGCGATCCACCGCCGGCTCGGCTGTCCGGTGATCGAGATCTCGGACCTCTCGATCGAGAAGAGACAGCCGCCCGTGTGATCCGGCTGATCGAGCAGCGCCGCGCGGAGGCCGGCGCCACGCTCACGACCGCATGACGCCGAAGCCCCCGTGCCGCTGTGGCGCTGGCTCACCTGGAGCGGCATCCTCGCCGCGGCCCTGTTCGTCTTCTACGTGATCTTCACGCCGTTCTGGATGGCGACAAGAGCGCTCGCCTGGCTTGCCGACTTCCGCGCCGCGCCGCCGGCCGGGCTACCGGCCGCCCGTCAGCCAGTCCGAGAGCTTGTGATCTAGGTCACGCGAGACGGGCGCGCACAGCGTAATACCGCTGCTCATGGGAAGATCTATCGCACGGTGAGCGGACGCTACGTCTTCGACTTCGACGAATCGGCCGAAGGGGGCAAGGAGCTCTTGGGTGGAAAGGGCGTCGGCCTTGCCGAGATGACCGCGCTTGGGACCCCGGTTCCGGCGGGCTTCACGATCACGACCGACGCGTGCCGGGACTACCTGCGGACGGAAGGAACTGCCGGAGGGACTCGAGGCGGAGATCGACGAGCACCTCGTCTCGCTCGAGGAGACGACGGGCAAGCGCTTCGGCGAAGCTGGGGATCCCGCTGCTCGTCTCGGTCCGGTCGGGAGCGGCAGTCTCGATGCCGGGGATGATGGACACGATCCTCAACCTCGGTCTCAACGACGACGCGGTCGAGGGTCTCGGCGCGACAACCGGCAACGAGCGGTTCGCTCAAGACTCCTACCGGCGGCTGATCCAGATGTACGGGGAGGTCGTCGACGGCATCGACGCCGACCGTTTCGAGAAGGCGCTTGCCGACCTCAAGCAGAGCGCGGGGCGAAGCAGGATGTCGATCTCTCACCGGATGACCTGAAACAGCTGGTCGCGACCTTCAAGGAGCTCTACGAGCAGGAAACCGGTAGCTCATTCCCGCAGGACGCCCGAGAGCAGCTCGGCCGGGCCGTGCGCGCCGTCTTCGACTCGTGGGACACCCCGCGCGCGCAGGTCTACCGGCGTGCACATCGCATCCCCGACGACCTCGGCACGGCCGTGAACGTCGTCCAGATGGTCTTCGGCAACAAGGGCGCCCGGTCGGGCACCGGTGTCGCCTTCACGCGCGATCCGTCCACGGGCGAGGCGGGTCTCTACGGCGAGTTTCTCGCGAACGCGCAGGGGAGGACGTCGTCGCCGGGATCAGGACGCCTCAGCCGCTCCAGGAGATGAAGGAACAGCTCCCGGAGGCGTTCGAGCAGCTGCTCGAGACGATGCGCCGGCTCGAGGAGCACTACCGGGACATGCAGGACATCGAGTTCACGGTCGAGGACGACCGCCTCTACCTGCTGCAGACCCGCGCCGCGAAGCGCACAGCCGCCGCGGCGTTGAAGGCGGCCGTCGAGATGGTCGACGAAGGCCTGATCTCGAAGGAAGACGCGGTCGCCCGGATCGACCCGGCGCAGCTCGACCAGCTCCTGCACCCGATGCTGGATCCGAACGCCGACTACGAAGTCGCCGCCAAGGGACTGAACGCGTCACCGGGCGCGGCGTCCGGCAAGATCGTGCTCGACGCCGACACCGCCGCGAGCGGGCGAGACCGAGCCCGTGATCCTCGTCGGCTGGGAGACCTCGCCCGACGACATCCACGGGATGATCGCCGCGCAGGGAATCCTCACCGCGCACGGCGGCATGACCTCGCACGCGGCGGTGGTGGCCCGCGGCATGGGCAAGCCGTGCGTCGCCGGCTGTGAGGAGCTGAGCATCGACGCCGAGAATCATCGTGTCCGGATCGGCGAGCACGACCTGGCCGAGGGAGACGTGATCACGATCGACGGCGGGAGCGCGGGCGCGTCATCGTCGGCTCGGTCGAGCTCGTGGCGCCCCAGATCAACGAGGACTTCGAGACCATTCTCGGCTGGGCGGACGAGCACCGTCGTCTACAGGTACGCGCGAATGCGGACACCCCGGACGATGCCGCGAAGGCGCGCGAGTTCGGGGCACAAGGGATCGGCTTGTGCCGGACCGAGCACATGTTCATCGGCGGAAGAACGGCTGCCGATCGTCCGCGAGATGATCATGGCCTCCGGCGAGGACGAGCGGCGGGACGCTCTGGACAAGCTGCTGCCGATGCAGCAGTCCGACTTCGAGGGGATCTTCGAGGCCATGGCCGGCCTCCCGGTGACGATCCGCCTCCTCGACCCGCCTCTGCACGAGTTCCTGCCTCCCCTCGAGGAGGCGACGGACGAACGTATGCGCGAGCGGATCAAGTCGCTCCAGGAGTCGAACCCGATGCTGGGCACGCGCGGGTGCCGGCTCGGCCTGCTCTGGCCCGAGATCTACGAGATGCAGGTGCGGGCGATCGTTCGCGCCGCCGTCGCGGTCGAGGAACGGACCGGCGAGGCGCCCCTCGTCGAGATCATGCATCCACTCGTCGGTTTCGCCGAGGAGCTCCACCGGCTTCGCGCGATCACCGATCTCGACGGCCAACGAGGAGAGCGAGGAGGTCGAATATCTCGTCGGGACGATGATCGAGCTTCCGCGCGCCTGCATCCGCGCGGACGAGATCGCCGAGCACGCCGACTTCTTCTCCTTCGGCACGAACGATCTCACCCAGACAACCCTCGGATTCTCGCGCGACGATGCAGAGGGCAAGTTCCTGTCCCGCTACCTCGAGGACGGCGTGCTCGAGCGGAACCCGTTCGAGACGCTCGACCAGAGCGGGGTGGGTGACCTGATGCGGATCGCGGTCGAGCGCGGCCGCTCGACGAAGGACGACATCAAGATGGGCATCTGCGGTGAGCACGGCGGCGAGCCGGCCAGCGTCGCCTTCTGCCACGGCCTCGGCCTCGACTACGTCAGCTGCTCGCCTTATCGCGTCCCGCTGGCGCGACTCGCGGCGGCGCAGGCCGCGCTCGCGGACCAGGGCGCGGCGCGTCGCCGCCGGCGGCTAATTAGAGAGGCTCCGGCGAGCGTAGTCTGAGCCGTCGGGTGCGCTGCTCGCCCCGAGGCCGTGTCCTCAGTCGCGCCAATGGCTTTGGCTATTGGGCGCTCCCGCGTCCTGCCTCAGAACGACTCATCGCACCCCGAAACGACGAGCGACGTTCCACCGGTCCTCCACTCTGTCTGACGCGGCGCGTACCTTTGGCTCATGTGTGACGGAGATCGCTACGACGACCGGGTGACGGAGATCGTCGACGCGGCGCTCGAGCGCGGCTACCTGCTCGCGTTCAGGGAGCGGGCGGGCGGCTGGGAGGCGGCCTGGCGGCCGACGGCGGCTGAGGCGGCGCCCCCGGTGCCTCCGGCGTTCGCATCGACGCGCACCGCCGCGGCCGAGCAGGCGCTGGCGGCGATTCGCGCCGCTTAGAGATTTCACTACGCCGAGGGATCGCGCAAAAGCTGTGAATGCCGATCACAGCCCCGAAAGAAGAGCTCGGCGGCGCGGCCACGCCGGAAGTCTCAGGAGGTCTCGAACGTGGCCCCGCGCGACGCGAATCGAATCAGGACACTCGCCGCATTGTTCGCCTCGCTTGCTCTGTTTGGCGCCACGAAGGTGCACGCTGCAACCCACCAAGCGCAGGCCTGCACGATCACGGGCACGAGCGGGCCGGATGTCCTGATCGGCACATCCGGACGAGACGTGATCTGTGGACTCGGCGGCAACGACAGGTTGAGCGGCAGCGGCGGTAACGATGTCGTGATCGGCGGGCCTGGGGCCGACGTTCTGGGCGGAGGCGACGGCAACGACGTCGTCTTTGGCGGGCCCGGGAACGACAGGCTCCAGGGCGACGCAGGCAGAGACACCGTCTACGGCGGCCCGGGGCGAGACACGATCTGGGCCTGGGACGGCTTCGCCGACCGCCTCAACGGCGGGCTGGGGATGGACCACGCCTGGAAGGACAAGCTCGACCAAGTGAAGGATGTTGAGCGGTTCGGGTAGTCGTCGACTGAAGCCGGGTCGAGCGCTCGGCTAGCTCGCGTAGCCGCGAACTTTCCAGTACGCGACCACGACACTGAGCGCCGCAACCGCGACCAGACCTGCGATTCCACTTGCGCCAATCCGTCCGTAGGCACCATGGCCGCGGCCGAAGCGCGAGAGCACGAGCATGCACGCCGCGCCACCGATCAGGCCGCCGATGTGGCCCCCGATCGAGATACCCGCGAGCACGAAGCTCAGGGCGAGGTTGATCACTATCAGCCCCATCGCACTGCCGCCGAGCACGTACGAGCCTTGGCGCTCGAGAACCAGGGCGGCGCCGAGAATTCCGAAGATCGCGCCCGAGGCGCCGACGGTGACCGACGTGGGGAGAGGACGAGCGCACCGGCCGAGCCAGCGAGGCCCGAGACCAGATAGACGGCGAGGAACCGGCCGCGGCCCAGGTACTGCTCCACCGGTGTGCCGATCCAGTAGAGGAAGAACATGTTGAAACCGAGGTGAATCGGCCCGTAGTGCGAGGAACGCGGCCGTGATCAGGCGCCACCAGTCACCGTTTGCGACCAGCGGTCCGAACAGGGCTCCCTTCTCGAAGATCTGGCTGCCAACACCGTCGATGTTTCCTCCCGTGGCGAGCTCGAGCAGGTAGACGGCGACGTTGATTCCGATCAGCGTTCGCGTCACGAGCCCGACACCGCCAACGGAGGAAAGCCCGCCAATCCCGAGTGACATTCGCGCGACCCCCGCGGCTTGCCCGAATGCTCGGGGCAACGCTGCCCGACAGGCGCCGCCGTCATGCATTCCGTGCAGATCGGTCGGCCACATTCGGAGCAGGAGATGTACGTCTCTCGGTCGGGGTGCCGGTAGCACCTCATTGCAGAAGCCATGTCTCGTTAGCGTAGTCGCGCGATGCGGATAGACGTCGCCTTTACTCCGGCCGAGGCCGGCCTGCCCATGTGGCCGTCGTCGTCGACGTGATGCGCGCCACTTCGACGATCGCGCAGGCGCTTGCGTCCGGCTATCGGCGGGTGCTCTGCTGTCGCGAGATCGCCGATGCCAGGCGCTGCGGCGGCAGTTGGGCAACGACGCCGTTGTCGGGGGCGAACGCGATGCGGTCCAGATCGAAGGCTTCGATCTTGGCGCCTCGCCGCGGGAATACCTCGAGCCGCGTGCAGAGACGGCGATCCTGACGACGACGAATGGAACGCGGTCGACTCTCGCCGCGGCGGCAAACGCGGAGCACGTCCTGCTCGGCAGCCTGCTCAACCTGGACGCTGTTGCGGCTGCGGCGCGTGAGCCAGGCGAGGACATCACGGTCGTCTGCGCCGGCTATCAGGGGGCGTTCGCGATCGACGACGCCTATTGCGCGGGCCGAATCGTCGCCCTGCTGGAAGGCGAGCCGACCGACGCAGCGGTGGCCTCCGCCGCGATCGCACGGGCGTATCCGACCGCTTGGGATGGTGTGAACGCGCGTACGTACGGCCCGCCAGGGCTCGAGGACGACCTGCGCTGGTGCACGCAGGAAAACACGCTTTCCGTTGTCCCGCGCTTCACGCGAATGGTGGGGACCGCGGCGGAGATCACGGGCGCTAAAGGTTTCTGATCCTCAACCGATATTTACTTCAGTCAGCGAAGGAAGGGGATCCTTTCCGCATGGGGGCTCGCCAAGCTATCCCGGCTGACGACGCAAGGCGGTCTCGCCGCAGGGGCCGCCTTCGTGTTTTTCTGGATTCGCTGTTTAGCTGACAGGTGATTTGACAGCGAACGTGTGTTCGTGTAGAACATACGTTCGTAAGTGATCGCATGTCTTCTCATCCCCGGATTCGAGCTGCGTGCGGCGCTACGGGAGCGGCCTGCGCTCGCGCTTCGGCCTGCTGCGCTCGGGCCGGCTGCGGGGGAGGAGCCTCTGCTCGGGCCTGTGACTGCGGCCGCCGAGGCTGCGGGCGTGCAGCCCGGGATGCGGCTGGGGAGGCGCTCTCGCTCTGCCCTGACCTTGCGCTCGTCGAGCAGGATCCGGCGACTGCGGAGCACGAATGGGAGCAGCTCTTGAAACGGCTCGAGGACTCCGGCTTCGCGGTCGAAGCCGCCGCTGTCGGCTGCGTCTACTTCGAGACGCGCGGAATCGAGCGCCTCTACGGCGGCCTCGAGCCTGCGCTGAAGAGAGGCGCTCGCCGCTGTCGGAGCGGCGTGGGATGCGCGCATCGGCGCTGCGGAGCGGAGGTTCGCGGCGCTGGCTGCGGCGCACGTCGCGCGCTCAGGACAGACCCTGATCGTCGTCCGACCGCAAGACGCGCGATTTCCTCGCACCGCTGCCGCTGACCCTGCTCCCGGTCGACTCGAGCGCCGCGAGGAGCTGGAGGAGCTCGGGGTGCGAAGGCTTGGACAGCTTGCTGGGCTACCGGGCGCCGCCGTTGCCGAACGATTGGGGCCGGACGGCCGGCGGCGCCTGGAGCCTGGCGAGAGGCGAACAGCGCGGCAAGGTCCGCGCGCGGAAGGTCGCCGAACGAGCTCGCGGAGACGCTCGAGTTTCCCGAGGCGGTTGCGAACGAGCTGACGCTCCGGCGGGCGCTGGGCGCCCTCCTCGACCGGCTCCTCGCCCGGCCGGAGCGCGGCGACAGAGCTGTGCGGAAGCTCGCGCTGTCTGCAAAGCTCGTCGGCGGGGGTTCGTGGCGGCGAACGGTCACGCTGCGCGACGCGACGGCGGACCGCGACCGGCTTCGCGTCGCGCTCGGCTCGAAGCTTGCGGAGCTGCCCGCGCCGGTGACGCGGCTTCGGGCTCGAGCTCGTGGAACTCGCGCAGACGGTGGGGCGGCAACTGGAGCTCGTCCAGCCGGAGGGGCTGGAGCTGCGCGCTCATCTCAGCGAAGGCTTGAAGCAGGTTCGCGCCGGTGCCGGTTCCGGCGCGGTGTGCTCAGTCGTGGAGGTCGCTCCCTGGTCGCGAATCCCCGAGCAGAGAGCACTGCTGGTTCCGCGAGACGACTGAACTGTGGCGTCGCTTGCGATGCCACCTAAAGGCCGTGCCGCTGAGGCGGCGCTTGCGCCGCCGTTGAAGGCTGCGCCGACCTGTGCGGCGCAGCCGGTCGCTTCTGCCGGCGCGGCCGCTAAACCCGGGTGGCAAAGCCGGTGACCGCGTCGACACGCCGCCTTAACGCGCCTCAAAGGGCTCTCGTGGAGACGCACTTCGACGGTTCTCCATGCGCCGTGAACCGGCAGCAGGTCGCGCTGGTGCGTGAGGAGTGGCGCGTCGTCGACCGCTGGTGGACGGAGCAGCCGGTCGACCGACGCTACTTCGATGTCGTCCTGGCAAACCGGCGAGAACGCGGTCGTGTTTCTCGACGGGGAGGCGCAGACTTGGTTCAGTCAGCGCGCATAGGTGATCAACCACGCATGCTCGACCATGAGCGCGGCCACGAGGCCTGTGGCTGTGACGGCTGCGCTGAGGTGCTTCCCGTTCCGGTAGAGAACGAGCGCGGTGAGCGTCGCGGCAAGCGTCCTCGACGGCGAAGAAGGTGCCGGCGAGGAAGGAGGACGGTGGCGTTGAGCGAACACGCCCCCGCGGGGCTCGAGGCAGCGCAGGCGCTGCTCCGATCGGACGCCCAGCGGGTGACCATCATCCCTTCGATCTGAGCTGCGAAGGCGGCGGCGAGCGCGACGCCGAGCGGAAACGTGAGCTTGGCGCGCATTGCCTCCGCTATCGGCGCGGGACGGCGCTGGGCTAGAGAGCCGTTAGAGCGAGAGCGCGGCGTCGATGCCGGGCTAGCTCCGCAACCTGCTTACGAACCCGGCGTCGGGCGCGTGGAAGTTGAGGACGCGCAGGTCCGCCGGTCCCGGGTTGGAGAAGCCGTGGCGAGCGCCGGGCGGCGCGGCCAGGAACGAGCCTGGGCCTGCTCGCCGCACCTCGTCCCCGACCACGAAGTCGGCTTCGCCGGCGAGGACGTAGAACGCGTCGACGTGATCGTCGTGCGTATGAGGATCGACGCCCTCGAACTCGGGGCGAAAGGTCATTTCGATGACCGAGAGCTCGGGCAGCTCGGCCTGAATGCGGTGGGAGGTGTGCTCGTGCTCGATCGGCTCGCCCGCGCCGGCGGGCCGGACGATCGCGTCCTCGAAGGGTCTGCCTCCGTCTGCGGGCGGGTCGAACTGGTCGAAATGCTCGTGGCCGCCGCCGCGGAGGACGTCGCCGAAGCCCATGCTCGGGGCGTGGATGTTGAGGAAGATCGCGGTCGCATTGCTCGAGTTCTTGAAGGAATGCACCACGTTCGGCGGCGCGCCTGCGAATGTCTCCTGTCCGGCGGTGATTCGTGTGACGTCCAGGCCGAGGCCGAAATCGACCTCTCCCTCGAGGACGTAGAACGCGTCCGAGTGCTGCCGGTGGACGTGCGGATCCGGGCCTTCTTCGCCGGGCTCGTAGCGAAACCACGACACGATCAGCTGCTCGAGCTCGCAGAGGATGCGCAGTGTCCGCTCGGGACGGTCGGTGGTCGTCTCGCCCTCGACCGGCGGGCTAGGGCAGCGGTTGGGCTACGTCGAGCTCCATGCGCACTCAGCCTATTCGTTCCTCGACGGCGCTTCGCTGCCGGAGGAGCTGGCGATTCAGGCGGCCGAGCTCGGCTACGGGCGCTTGCGCTGACCGACCACGACGGGTCTACGGCTCGCTCGAGTTCGCGCAGGCGGCGAAGGCGTTCGGGGTCGCGTCCGATCACCGGCGCCGAAGTGACGCTCGCCGGACGGGTCGCACGTGACACTCCTCGTCGAGTCGGCGATGGGCTACGCGAACCTCTGCCGGCTGCTGACCGCGGCGCATTCGGGCACGCGTGTGCCCGGAAGAGGAGCGCGAGCTGCTGCGAGCCGGCGCTCCGGCAGGAGCTGGTCGGAGCGCAACGAGGGACTCGTCTGCCTTTCGGGCTGCGCCCGGCACGGGCTTGCGGTGCGGAACCCGAACGCGGCGCGCGCGGCTGGCGAAGGCGTTCGGCCGCGACCGCTTCTTCGTCGAGCTCCAGCGGCCCGTTCGAGCGTGGCGACGCTCGCCGTAACGCAGCGCTGCGAGAGCTGGCCGAGGCGCTCGCGCGTCGAGACCGTCGCGACCGGCGATGTCCATGCGCACCATCCGCGTCGGACGCGCGCTGCAGGACGCCCTTGTCGCCGATCAAGCAACCGCACGTCGCTCGACGGCTGCGAGGCCGAGCGGCGGGGCAACCACGAGCTGTCCTGCGGCCGCCTGCCGAGGTCGCGGAGCTCTTCCCGCGACGACCGCGACGCGGTCGAGCGCACCGGCAGAGCTCGCCGAGCGCCTCGAGTTCGACCTGACCGAGGACGCTCGGCTACCGCTATCCCGACTTCTCCGAGAACGGCGAGCCCGCGATCGCGCAGCTCGGCGGCTGTGTGCAACCGCGCCTTCGCGGAGCGGTACTCGGGCCGCAACGGACACAGAAGCAAGGCTCGCGCTCGCCTTGACGAGGAGCTGAAGCTGATCGACGAGCTCGGCCTGGCCGGCTTCTTCCTGCTCCACTGGGAGGTGCTCGAGCTGGCGCGCGAGCTGCGCCGTCGAGGTGCGCGGCCGCGACTCGCCGCGCTCGACGCGCTGCCGCCCGGTCGGGGCCGCGGCAGCTCGGTCGGCTCGATCGTCTGCTACCTGACCGGGCTCTCGCACGTCGATCCGGTCGCGCGCGGGGCTCTCGCTCGGCCGCTTCCTCAACCGCGAGCATGGCGTCGGTGCCCGACATCGACCTCGACTTTCCGCGCGACATCCGCGAGAAGCTGATCGTCGGCGGTCACCGAGCAGTACGGGCGCGAGCACGCCGCGCTCGTCGCCACGCTTCCCGACCTACCACGCGCGCGGCGCGATCCGCGACGTCGGGCAAGGCGCTCGGCCTCCCGCATGCAGAGCTGGAGCGGCTCGCGCGCGGCTCGACGGACGGGCAGTCCGCGCCGGGTCGCGCGAAGAGGTGGCGTCGCTGCCGGACGCCGAGACGAAGCTCCGCTCACCGCGCTGGCGCGCGTTCGCGCGAGCTCTGCGCGCGAGATCGGCGGCCTGCCGCGGCACATCTCGCAGCACCCGGGCGGAATGGTGATCTCGCAGCCGCCCGCTGGTCGAGCTCGTGCCGGTGCATGCCGGCCGCGATGGCCGGGCGGCAGCTCTGTCCAGTGGGACAAGGACTCCTGCGCGGACGCCGGCTTCCTCAAGATCGACCTGCTCGGGCTCGGGATGCTCTCGGCGGTCGAGGAATGCGTCGAGCTGATCGCGGAGTCCTCAGTCCGGACGGTCAGGACAGCCCTCGGCGGCATCCTCGACCTCTCTCGCATCCCGCTCGACGACCCGGACGTCTACGACGAGATCCAGCGCGCCGACACCGTCGGCGTCTTCCAGATCGAGAGCCGCGCGCAGATGCAGATCGCTGCTGCGCACGCGGCCCGAGAACCTCGACGACCTGACCGTGCAGGTCGCGCTCGTCCGGCCCGGGCCGATCCAGGGCAAGGCCGTCCACCCGTACATCGAGCATCGCCAGCGGCTGCGCGAGGACCCGAGCTTCGTCCCGCCGGTCGACCACCCGCTGCTCGCGGAGCCGCTCGCGCGACACGCTCGGCGTCGTCGTCTTCCAGGACCAGGTGCTCGAGGTCGCGATGGCGCTGGCCGGCTTCTCGGTCGGCGAGGCCGAGGGCCTGCGGCGGGCGATGAGCCGCAAGCGAAGCGAAGAGGCGATCGAGGCCTATCGCGCCCGCTTCGTCGCGGGTGCGATCGAGAACGGCGTCGAAGCGGAGCTTGCGAACGAGGTCTACGACAAGCTCGTCGGCTTCTCGGGCTTCGGCTTCCCGAAGTCGCATGCCGCGGCGTTCGGCCTGCTCGCCTACCAGTCGACGTGGCTGCGCCATCACCATCCGCGCCGAGTTCCTCGTGCGCGCTCCTGAACGCGCAGCCGATGGGCTTCTATCCGCCGGCCTCGCTGGTGCGTGACGCGCAGCGGCGTGGGGTGGAGGTGCGGCCGGTCGACGTCAATCGCAGCGGGGCGAAGTGCGCGCTCGAGGACGATGCGGTGCGGATCGGGCTCGAGTACGTCGCAGTCGCTCGGCGAGCCCGGAGCGGAAGGCGGTCGTCGAGGAGCGCGATCGCCGCGGGCCGTTCGAGGGCGTCCGCGAGCTGGCGCAGCGAGTCGAGCTCGGCCGCGACAGGCTCGAGGCGCTCGCTGCCGCGGGCGCCTGCGACGAGTTCGGTGAGCGGCGGCGGCTGCTCTGGGAGCTCGGTCTCGCCTTCGCTCCCGCAACCGTTCCCGGCTCAGGCGGGGAGGCGCGCCAGCTGACGCTCCGCTCGACCCGACTGCCGCGACGCCGGAGCTGCCCGAGCAGACGCCCTGGGAGCGGATGCTCGCCGACTACCGGCTGACGAGCCTTTCCGTCGGCACCACCCGCTCGCGCTTCTCCGTCCGCGGCTGGCGGAGGAGGTGGTCTCGAGCCGAGACTCTCGGCGACCAGCCCCACGGCCTGCGCATCGCCGTCGCCGGCCTGGCGGTCGCGCGCCAGCGGCCGGTCGACCGCCAACGGCGTTGTCTTCATGCTGCTCGAGGACGAGTTCGGGCAGGTGAACCTGATCGTCCCGCCGCCGGTCTATCAGCGCGTTTCGCCCGCTCGTCCGCAGCGAGCCGTTGGTGCTCGCCCGCGGCAGGTTCGAGCGGGTCGGCCAGAACCAGAACGTGCTCGTGGACGAGTTCGCATCGCTGGTTCCGCTTGCGAAGGAGGTCGCAAACGAGCGCCGACGTGTTCGGCTCGTTGCCGGCCGCACACCACTTCGGGCACCGATAATCCGCTAGCGGTTCTCGATCTCCGAGCGCGAAGCGCGGCAGGCGCTTCAGCACGGCGCGGTTGAACTCTTCCTCGTAAGCCTCCGACGTCTGCTCGTCGAGAGTCGCGGCGAAGTGGTCGCGCAGGTCGGCGAGTAGCTCGGTGCCGGTCTCGACGACGTCGACGTAGTCGCCGTACTTTTCCTCCGCCTCGTCGCGCGGCGCATTGTTGTAGGCGTGCTCGGCCTCCTCGCACTCGCGGATCAGATCCGCTTCCTCGCGGACGAAGAGATCGAGCTGCCGCGAGATGACGTCGGTGAAGCGGCGGCGCCGAAACACGCGCCTACACTAGCCGCGCTCTGGCCCTGCTCATACGCACCTGGAACGTCTTTCACGGCAACGCGAAGCCGCCCGAGCGCCGCGCCTACCTCGAGCAGATGGTGCGTCTCTCCGTCGCCGATCGGCCCGACGTGCTCTGCCTCCAGGAGCTGCCGGTCTGGGCCGGCCTCCACCTCGCCTCGTGGAGCGGACTGCAAGCGTGCACCGAAGTGGCGCATCCGCCGAGCCTGGGGCCGCTGCCGATCACAGCGGAGCTCGGGCGCGAGATCACATCACTGAACCACGGCCTCTTTCGTTCGGCGGTTAGCGGCCAGGCGATCGCGATCCTGCTCGGCTCCGAAGCGGAGGTTCTGGGCTGCGACGTCCTGGTGCTGAACAGCCGCGACTTTCGAAAGGCGCAGGCACGTTGGCTCTCGCTTCCGCTCGTGGCACGGCTGGCCTGGGCAAAGGAGCGCCGTGTCGTCCAGACCGTCAGGGCGCGAATGCGCGACGGGTCGACCGTGCTCGTCGCAAACTTGCACGCCACGAGCTACCCCGCAGACCAGCGGCTCGCCGACGCCGAGCTGCTTCGCGCCGCGGTCTTCGTCGACGGCCTGGCCCAGCCCGGCGACATCGTCGTGCTCGCCGGCGATTTCAACGTTCCGGCCGCGCGGTCGAGCTACCCAGGCTGAGCTGACGAGCGAGGAGTGGGGCTTCTCGGGCCGGTTGCCGCGGGCATCGACCAGATCCTCGTTCGCGGGGCGTCCGTCGACTCTCTGACACGTTGGCCACGAGAGCGGCGCGCTTGTCGACGGCCGCGTCCTCTCTGATCACACGCCCGTGGAGGCGAGAGTCGCTTGACGTTCGAGGAAGCCCGAGCCCAGTTCCCCGTCCTCGAGCGCTATGCGTACTTGAACGCGGGCACGAACGGCCCGCTCGCGCGCGCGACCGTGGATGCTATGGACGGAGTTCGACCGCCGCGACCTCGAACAGGGTCGCGGCGGGAATGCGTACTTCGAAGAGATACTCGCCCTGCGCGAGCGCGCCCGAGAGGCGCTGGCCGGAGTGCTCGAGGGTCGCTCCGGAGAACGTTGCGCTCGTCAGCTCGACCACGAACGCGTGCAACGTCGTGCTCGCCGGTCTCGGCCTCACCGGCGAGGACGAGATCGTGACCACCGACATCGAGCATTTCGGACTGCTCGGACCGCTGCTCGCATCGCCGGCAAAGGTGCGCGTCGCACGCCTCCGTGATTTGCCGCCGGAAGAAGGCCCGCGCCTCGTTTCCGAGCAGCTGACCAGCCGGACGAAGCTGATTGCGCTCTCGCACGTCCTGGGTGACCGGCAACTCGCTCGCTTCCGTCGAGAGCTTCCCCGCCGAGCCGGGGCTTTCGATCCTCGTCGACGGGGCGCAGTCGCAGCACCTGCCGTAACCCGGAGCCGACGAGTTCGACTTCTACACCGTCTCCGGGCAGAAGTGGCTGTGCGGACCGGACTCGACCGGAGCGCTCTACGTGCGCGATCCCGAGCGCCTGCGGGTCGCGCTGCCGACCTACATGTCGCAGGCCGCCTACGACGTCGAGACAGTCGTTCACGCCGAAGCCCGGCGCGCCCCGCTTCGACTCCGTTTGGTACGGCGCCCGGCATCATGGCCGGGCTGCTCGCGGCGCTCGAAGCGGCGCCGGGTGGCGCTACGAACGGGTGGCCGAGATCGCGGCGTCTTGCCGGGCGCGGCTGGTCGAAGCCGGCTACGAAGTGGTTACCGCGCCCGAGCAGGCGGGCCTGATTACGTTCGCCGCGGAAAAGCGACGCGGCGGAAACTGCGGCGCGGCTTTGCGAAGCCGGAGTCGTCGTCCGCGACGTCCCGGGCACAGGCTGGCTGCGTGTCTCGTGCGGCTGGTGGACGAGCGAGGAGGACGTCGAGCGCTTGCTGACCGGCCTGCTAGAGCCGGAATCAGTCGGCGCGCGGTGCCGCAGGCCCGAGCTCGCGCGCGATCGGGCTGCAGCGCCTCGATGACGATCGCGATGTGCTCGTCCAGCTCGACGCCGAGCAGCTCCGCGCCCTTGTAGACCTCGTCGCGGTTGACGCCCGCGGCGAACGACGGCTGCTTCAGCTTCTTCGTACCGACTTCGGCTCGAGCGCCGTCGAGTCCCGTCGGGCCGCACGAGCCCGCAGGCGTGGACGAACCCCGAGAGCTCGTCGCAGGCGAAGAGCGTCTTCTTCAGCGGCGTGTCGCGCGGGCAGCGCCGAGGTGCTCGGCGTGCGAGAGCACGGCCTCGATCAACCTCCTCCGGGTAGCCCTCCTCGCGCAGGATCGGCGCGCCGTCCTGCGGATGCTTGTCGAGCGTCGGGTGCATCTCGTAGTCGAAGTCGTGCAGGAGCGCGGTCGACGCGCCACAGCTCCTCGTCCTCGCCGAACTTGCCGCGCGTACGACGCCGACGGACGCCTCGACGGCGAGCGCGTGCCGCAGCAAGCGCCTCGCTCTGCGTGTACTGCGTCAGCGTCTCCCAGGCTTGTTCGCGCGTCGGTCTCCACGGGTCGAGCGTACGATAGCCGGCCGCCGATGCCGTCGACCGCAGTCGCCAGACGCGCGCGCTGCCGAGTCGTTCGTGATCGAGGGCTCCCAGCCCCTCTGAACGGTCGCATCACGCGCGTCCGGGAACAAGAACGGAGCGCTACCGATCCTCGCCGCGTGCCTGCTCACCGACGAGCCGGTGACGCTGACGAACGTGCCGCGGATCCGCGACGTCGAGACGATGGTCGAGCTGCTCGCGCAGCTCGGCGCCGACGCCGACTGGACGGGCGCGAACGAGGTGCGCGTGCACGCGGCGGACCTCGCCACGCACGGAGGTCGACGCAGAGCTCGCCGAGCCGCATCCGCGCGTCGTTCCTGCTCGCCGGCCCGCTGCTCGCTCGCGCTCGGCCGCGCGTCGTGCCGCCGCCCGGCGGCGACGTGATCGGGCGCCGCCGGCTCGACCCGCACATCCACGCGCTCGCGCGAGCTCGGCGCGAGGATCGACGATCAACGAGCGGCTACGAGATGCAGCACCGACGGGCTGCGCGGCGGGCGAGATCTTCCTCGACGAGGCCAGCGTGATGGCGACCGAGAACGCGGTCATGGCGGCCTCGCTCGCGCCGGGCGAGACGGCGATCGGCAACGCCGCCTGCGAGCCGCACGTGCAGGATCTCTGCCGCTTCCTCGTCTCGCTCGGCGCGGAGATCGACGGGATCGGCTCGAACGTCCTGCACCGTCCGCGGCGTCGAGCGGCTGCGAGGCGGCGAGTGGCGGATCGCGCCCGAGCACATCGAGGTCGCGAGCTTCATCGGCCTCGCGGCGGTGACCGGCGGCGACGTGACGATCGACGACGTCGTCGCCCGAGGATCTGCGCCGATCCTGCCGTCGTTCGAGCGGCTCGGCGTGCAGGTCGAGCTCGACGGGACGACCGTTGCGCGTGCCGCCGGACCAGGAGCTCGTCGATCCAGGACGACCTCGGCGGTCAGATCCCCGAAGATCGAGGACGGGCCGTGGCCGGCGTTCCCGGCCGACCTGACGTCGATCGCGCTCGCCGTCGCGACGCAGGCGCAGGGAGACCGTGCTGATCTTCGAGAAGATGTTCGAGAACCGCCTGTTCTTCGTCGACAAGCTCGTCTCGATGGGCGCGCGGATCATCCTCTGCGACCCGCACCGCGCGGTCGTCACCGGGCCGGCGAGGCTGTTCGGCCAGCGGATGGCGAGCCCGGACATCCGCGCCGGGATGGCGATGCTGATCGCGAGCCTCTGCGCCGAAGGCACCTCGACGATCGGCAACGTCGGCGAGATCGACCGCGGCTACGAGCGGATCGACGAAAGACTCAGGTCGCTTGGCGCCCGGATCGAGCGGGTCGAGGGTAGGCGCACAGACCACCCGGGTTTAGCGGCCCGCCCGAGTGAATCGGGCGGCCTCTTAATCGGCATCGCAAGCGATGCCGAGGGCGCGCGGATAGAGCGCGTCGACGGCTAGCGCATCCGGAGCGTGACCGTGCGGCTCGTTGCAGGCGCGAGGTCGTCGGCGCCTGCGTAGCTCGCTCGAATCCGGTAGCTGCCGCGCCTGAGCGTCAGCGTCCACGTCGCGACGCCGGTCTTGCCCGTGCTCGCCGCGGCGAAGCGGTGCCATGCGTGCCCGTCGAAAGACTCGAGGACGAGCCTGCGCCCGGCGCAGGGCGACGCCCTTGCTCTCCGGGGCGAAGAGACTCGAGAGAGCAGTATCTGCTTGCTCTTTCGCCGGCGAGGTGCGTAGATCCAGCTTCACGGCCGAATAGGGGAGCGTGATCGCGTACGGGGTCGAGGCGACCCTCAGACCCCAGGTGTCGGTGGCGGTCACCGTGAACGAATAGGAGTGGCCCGGCTCGAGCCTGTAGCTCGCCGCCGTCGCCGTCGTCGATCCAAGCACGATCTGAGGGGAACCGCCGTCGCGGCTCACCAGGAGGCGGTAGCTGACGGCCCCAGGTGAGCTCCAGGAAAGGCTGACGCGCAGTCCGGAGCGAGCGTGCCGGCCAAGCTGACCGTCGGCACTGCGACGGACGTTCCCTGCGCCCTCGCGACTGCTGCGGCGGCGTCGAGGGCTCCCGTAGCCGGTGTTCTCGTTCCAGCCGCCGTGGCCCGAGGCCGACTGCTTCAGGATCCCCGCGACGTCCGTGGCCGTGAGCCCTGGGTTGGCGGCCCAGACCAGCGCCGCCGCGCCGGCGACCTCGGGCGATGAGTAGGGATGTGCCGCTGCCGTAGCCGTAGATGCCGGTGACAGATCCGGGAAGGCTCTGGCGAGGCCAGTAGTTCGGGTCGGCGCTCGAGGAGAGCGCGCCGAAGACGTTCTCGCCCGGGGCGGCCAGAGAGATGTACGACCCGTAGTTCGAAAAGGACGCGCGCTGCCCGCTGAGGTTCGAGGCCGCGACCGCAAGGCCAATTCCGCCAACGCCGTTGGAGCCGAGCGGCTGGAGCAGGGCGGCCGGATAGCTCGGCTGGTTTCCGCTCTGGCCGCTGTTGCCCGCGGCGGCCACCAGCAGGACGCCGTGGGCGGCCGCATAAGCGATCGCGCTCTGCTCGGCCGGCGAGCTCATGGGCCCGCCGAAGCTCATGTTGATGATCTTCGCGCCGTGGTCGACCGCGTAGACGATCGCCGCCGACTCGTCGATGTCCGTGAACGTGCCGTCCGGCGCCGAGGCCTGGACCGCGAGCAGCTTGGCGTCGCCGCCGAATCCCGCCACGCCTTCGCCGTTCGTTGTGGACCCCGCTGCCAGGGACGAGACGAAGGTGCCGTGCCCGTAGTAGTCGGTGACGTCGGAGGAGTTATCGCGAACGCTCAGGTTGTGGGAGCCTTCGCGGCCAGGTCAGGTGCCGAGACGTCTGCGCCCGTGTCGATGACGGCGATCGTGATCGCCGAGGCCGCATGCAAGACACTCGCCGGCACGAGGTGCTCGCGGGCCGCGCCGTACTGCCACTCTGTAGGCGCCGCCGATGACGGGCGCGGGCGCGAGAGCCGGGTCGACGAGCTGGCGGCGGAGGACCGGCTGCGCGCTGTAGCGGATGCCCCGTAGGCCGTCGAGAACGCGAGCTGCCGCCGGGGGCGTTCGGAGGACCGCTACGCGGATGGCGCGGATGCGGCGAACGATGCGGGAGCCCGATCGCGCGACCGCCCGGCGAAGCGCGCTCTCCGAGCTGTAGCCGACCACCGTGACCGGCCCCGCGCCTGCCTCCCGGGACCGTGACGAGGCAGCCGCCGTGCCTCCGAGCGCAAGCGTCACGGTGCACGCAAGCGTGGCGAGCACCGCGAGACGCGAAGAGTGAATGAACGCACGTGTCATTGGCCGCAGGCAGTCCGCAGGGGCCGCCACGAGCCGTATCGGTGCGCGCTGAGGGCTGCGATACCCCTGCTTCGAGGGAATGACGCTGACCGGTTACGCGGGCGAGGAAGGCCGGCTACAGGCGCGGGGTCGACGTCAGCGGCACCGGCAGAGCGACGGTCGAGACCGGAATTCCGGTGCTCGACCACCTCCTGACGCTCCTCGCCGAGCACGCGTCGTTCGACATCGCCCTCGAGGTGGCCCCGGAAGAGCCCGACGCGGAGGTGGCGGCCGCAGGCCGAGCGCTGGGCCAGGCGCTCTCGGACGCGTTGCAGAGCGAGAGCGTGCGCGGTTACGGGTCGGCGGCCGTGCCGGCCGACGAGGCCCTGGCGCAGGTCGCCCTGGAGGCCTCGGGCCGACCGCTGCTCGTCTCCAACGTCGATCTCTCCGACATGGGCGTCGGGGGGCTCGCGACAGACCTCGTCGCCCGGTTCCTGACCCAGTTCGTCGAGGGCGCCGGGTTGACGCTGCACGTCCGCCTGATCGAAGGGCGGGACACGCAGCACGTGCTGGAAGCGATCTTCAAGGGCCTCGGCGTCGCGCTGGCCCAGAGCTGCCGTCCCCGGAGAGAGGAGAGCAATGGCTGAGACGAAGTCCATTGTCCGCACGGAGGACGCACCCGGGCCGTTTCAGGGCGCGCCCTATTCGCAGGCGATCCGCGCGGGCGGATTCGTCTTCGTCTCCGGCCAGCTCGGACTGAAGCTCGGCGACGAAGAGATCAGTGGCTCGATCGCGGAGCAGACGGAGCAGATCTTTGTGAACCTGCGCGCGATCCTCGAGGCGGCTGGGAGCGGCCTCGACCGGCTCGTGAAGACGACCGTCTACCTCGTCGACCTGAGCGAGTTCGGAGCGATGAGACGAGGTGTGCGCGCGGCACGTCGGCGAGGCGCCTCCTGCACGCGCGACCGTCGAGGTGGCGGCGCTCCTTCCGGAGCAAGAGTCGAGATCGAGGCGATCGCAGCCTCTAGACCACAATGTGGGCATGCGGGCCGAGATTCTCGTCGCAACCCATACCAACACCGATTTCGACGCGTTTGCGGCGATGCTGGCCGCGCGACGCCTCTATCCGGATCGGTCGTCTGCCTGGCGGGCTCGCTCAACCGGAACGTCCGCGAGTTCTACCGCCTGCATGCGGACGAGCTCGACTTCGTCGTCGACGCGTCGCGGCTCGAGCTGGACGCGGTCCGGCGCCTGATCGTCGTCGAGACGGTGCATGCCGGGCCGGCTCGGAGAGCTCGAGCCACTTCGCCCTCGATCCGGCGGTCGACAAGGTCGTGCTTCGACCACCACGGCGAGGCGGAGCTGCCCGGACTGGGCTCGGCGCGGAGAACGTGGTCATCTCAGAGGACGGCGCGCTGACGACGACGCTTGTCGGCGTGCTCGCCGAGCGCGAGGTGTCGGTCAGCCCGCTCAGGCGACCGTCTTCGCGCTCGGCATCCACGAGGACACGGGCTCGCTCACGCACGACGACGACGACGCAGCGCGATGCGGAGGCGCTCGGCTGGTGCCTGCGCCACGGCGCGGAGCAGGAGGTGCTCTCGCAGCTTCCTGCATCGCCGCTGGCGGAGACCGAGCGCGAGCTGCTCTCGACGCTGCTCGACGCGGCTCGAGCCGCACGAGGTCGCGGGCATCGAGGTGCTCGTCGCGCGCGCGTCGACTGCGCCGGAGTACGTCGACGGGATCTCGAACCTCGCCCACAAGCTCGATCGACCTGACCGACATGACAGGCCTCGCCTGCTCGTCGAGATGGACGGCCGGGTCTTCTGCGGTCGACGCGCAGCCGGACCCGGAGCTCGACGCCGCGGCGCTCGCGGCGACGCTGCGGCGGCGGCGGCCATGCCGCAGGCGGCTTCGGCGATCTATCGAGGCCCGCTCGACGAGGCGCGCCGCCTCGTGGTCGAGCGGCTGCGGCGAGGCGGTCCGCAGCCGAGCACGCGCACGCGACGTGATGTCGAAGCCGCCCGGACATTCGTCGCCAGACGAGACCGTCGCCCGCGCGATGGTGCGCCTGCCAGCGCTTCGGTCAGAGCGGCATCCTCGTCACCGCGGCCGACGAGGTCGTGGGTGCGGTCAGCCGCGAGGACCTCGACAAGGCGATCGCGCACGGCCTCTCGCACGCGCCCGTGAAGGGAATCATGAGCTCAAGGGTCGCAACCTGCGACGAAGAGACCCCGCTCGCTGGAGCTGCAGCGGCTCGCTGGCCGGCGGGCAACGACCGCGATCGCCGTCCTGTCGCGACGAGCGAGGCTCGTCGGCGTCGTCACGCGCGGCGACGTGCTCCGAGGCGCTCGGTGAGCCGGGCCGCGGGGAGTCAGGCGCCCGGCCGTCATCGCTCGCGGACGAGCTCGCGGGGCTCGAGCGGCTCGCTGCCGGTCTTCGAAGCGGTCGCCGCGGCTGAGCGAGGCCTACGACGGCGTCTACCTCGTCGGCGGCACCGTGCGGGACATCCTGCTCGGCGAGCCCAGCTTCGACGTCGACATCGCCGTCGAGGGCGACGCGATCGCGCTCGCGCAGGCGCTCGCCGACGCTCTGGACGGGCGGGTCGCGCGCGCACGAGAAGTTCGGCACGGCCGTCGTCGTCTACGGCGACGGCGAGCGTGTCGACGTCGTCACCGCACGGACGGAGTTCTACGACGCGCCGGCGGCGCTGCCCGACTGTCGAGCACGCCTCGATCCGCGAGGACCTCTTCCGCCGCGACTTCACGATCAACGCGATGGCGGTGTCGCTGAAGGGCGAGCGACTACGGACGGCTCGTCGATCCCTTCGGCGGGCGTTCCGATCTCGAGGCGAAGCGGATCCGCGGTCCTGCACAACCTCTCGTTCATCGACGACCCGACGCGGATCTTCCGCGCGATCCGCTACGAGAACCGCTACGGGTTCCGGATGGACGAGCACACGCTGCGCCTCGCGCGCGGCGTACGATCGAGATGGGACTCGTCGGCGATCTCTCCTCAGCGCGCCTGCGCGACGAGCTGCGTTGCGCTGCTCGAGGAGGGAGAGGTCGAGCACTCGATCCTCAGGCTCGCCGAGCTCGGCGCCGACCGGGCGATTCACCCGCACCTCGCTGCCGGACGACGGAGCCGTGACGCTGCTCGCGCGGCTCCGCGCGAGCTGCGCGACGGCAGTACGAAGTGCGACGTGCCCGCCTGGCGGCTTGGCTTGATCGCCCTCGCGCGGCAGCTGCCGCCCGACGAGGTCTACGACTGGTTCGCAGCGGCTGAAGGTGCGTCGGCGCGACGCCGAGCGGATCGCGGCCGCTGTTACCGTCGGGCCGCGGCATCGCCGAGCGGCTGCGCGAGCAGGACGTCGAGCCTGCCGAGATCGTCGCGCTCGCCGAGCCGCTACGCCCCTGACGCGCCGCTCTTCGCCCTTGCGCTGGCGGCATCTCGAGCCGCTCGCACCAGTACTTCCAGCGGCCTGCCGCGACATCCGCCTCGAGGTGACCGGCAGCGACCTCGCCGAGCTCGGGCTGGAGCGAGTCGCCGCGCGTGGGGCAGATCCTCGACGGAACTGCTGCCGCCGCAAGCTGAACGGCGAGCTCGACGGGCCGCGAGTCGGAGCTCGAGGCCGCGCGAAGGAGCTCATCAGCGCGGTGATCCGCTGGGACGCGCACGGGGCCTTACGAGGTCGTCTTCACGACGCGTCAGGCGGCGTCAGCGAAGGCGCCGTATCGCGTCGCTCAACCTCGGGCGTAAGACCGGCGACGATGCCGGAGCGCGTCGACGAGAACCGCCGGCGCGCTCTGCGCAGGAGGTCGGCGCCGACGCCGCGAGGCTCGCGCTGAACTGCCAGGTTCACTCGCGCTCGTCCACCGCGCTCGAGACGGCGCAGCGACGGCGGAGTCAGGGCAGACGGGCTCTGGACCGATGAGCCGGGGCTGCCCGTCCTTGCGCTCGCGGCCGACTGCCTGCCGATCGCGCTCGCCCGCGAGGGCAGAGCCGCCGCGAGCCGGTCTGCCGTCCTGCATGCGCGGCGGATCGGGCTGCTCGACGGCATCGTCGAGGCGGGCGTCGACCGCGCTCGGCGGCACGTCGCCGCGGCGGTCGGGCCGGCGATCGGCCCCTGCTGCTACGAGGTCGGCGAGTGAGGTCGCCGACGCCGTACCGCCGCGCGCTTCGGCGCCGGGATCGTCGTGCGCGGCCGGAAGCTCGACCTCTGGCAGGCGGCAGAACGAGCGCTGCGGGAGGCCGGCGTCGCGCAGATCGAGCGGCTCGACGTCTGCACCGCGTGCAACCCCGAGCTGTTCTTCTCGCATCGGCGCGACGGGAAGCCGACGAGGCGTGCAGGGAGTGATTGCGCGTTGTCGCGCTGACGAGGTCCGCGCAGCGCTACGAGCGCGATCCGCGGCCGAGGTCGGCGACGCCGTGTCACGATCGTCGCGGCGACGAAGTACGTCTCCGTCGAGGAGCTGGCGGTCCTCGCCGAGGCCGGGATCGAGGTCGTCGGCGAGAACCGCGCGCGCAGGATCTCGAGGCCAAAGCACGCCGGTCTACGGCGACGCCTTCCGCTGGCACTTCATCGGCCACCTGCAGAGCCGCAAGGCGCGAGGTCGTGAACGCGATCTGCGAGCTCGTCCACTCGCTCTCGTCGGAGTCTGCCGCGCAAGCGCCTCGAGATCCCGGCGCTGGTCGAGGTCAACCTCTCCGGCGAGGAGACGAAGTCCGGGTGTCGCGAGAGCGAGCTCGATGGGCTGATCGCGGCCTATCCCGGACGTGCGCGGGCTGATGACGATGCCGCCGCGAGACCGACGACCCGGAGGGCTCCGCGCCCGTACTTCCGGCGCCTGCGCGAGCTGGCGGCCGAGCGACGGCCTGCGGGAGCTGTCGATGGGAACGAGCCAGGACTACCGCGTAGCGGTCGAGGAGGGCGCGACGCTGATCCGGATGGGCTCCGTGCTCTACCGCGGTTAGAATTCCGCTGGAAATGGCCTTCGGAGACGTCTGGAACCGCACGCTCGTCTACTTCGGGATCGCCGAGGAGGACGACGAGTGGGACGAGGACGGCTACGTCACCGAGGAGGAGCTCGAGCGCACCTACAGCGAGCGTCCGAACGTCCGCCGGCTGACACCGCGCAGCAGGCGCGCAGGAGTTCGACGACTGGACCGATCCCGAGCGCCGACGAGCAGCGCACCGCCGTCGTCAGGCCGCAGGCGTCGCGAGCGACGCGGCGAGGTGGCGGCGATGCCGGTCCCGACGCCCGTGCCCTCGGTCCGCGTGCATCTCGTCGTCCCGCACAGCTTCAGCGACGCCCAGCAGATCGCCGACCGGTTCAAGGACGGGATTCCGGTGATCCTCAACCTGCAGGGCGCCGACCAGGAGCTGTCCGAAGCGCCTGATCGACTTCACCGAGCGGCCTCACGTACGCCCTCGACGGCGGGATGCAGCGCGTCGCCGACAAGGTCTTCCTGCTCGACCCCTCGCAACGTCGAGGTTTCCGCTGAAGGAGCGTGCCCGCCTGCTCGAGAGTGGCGGCTTCTTCAATCAAGCGTGACGCTGAGCGTAGGAAGGCCGCCTTCCAAGCCGAACCTAGCCGCATGGGCCTGAGCTCGCAGTCCGTCCTGCTCTTTCGACGCAGCGTCGTCGGCGAACCGCTTCATCGACGACTTCATCTGGGTCTACATCCTCTTGATCTTCATCTACGTCCTGAGCTCCTGGATCCGAGTCCCGTATTCGCCCTGGATCCGGCGCATCCAGGACTTCCTGCGCGATGTCTGCGAGCCGTACCTGCGGCTGTTTCGCCGCCTGCTGCCCTCGTTCGGGCCGCTCGACCTCTCACCGGTCGTGGCGGTCATCTCCCTGGTGATCCTGATGAGAGTGGTCGACGCAATCTTCAACGCCTTCTGACCGAGAAAGGAGGGGCCTCGATGGCCTACACGCCCGTTGAATTGAGACATGTCCGCTTCAAGCGCGGTCTGTTCGGCTACCAACGCGCACCCGTCGATCGCACAATCGACGAGGTCGCCGACTCGTTCGAGACCGTCTGGCGCGAGCGAGCCGACTACGCGGACCGGATCGAACAGCTACAGGCCGAGCTGAAGCGCCATCGCGAGCTCGAGACGCTGCTGCGCACGACGCTGACGGGGGCCGAGCAGAGCCGCCCACGAGCTCAAGGACCAGGCCCGGCGCGAAGCGGCGCTCGTGCTCGAGGAAGCGCACGCAGAGGCGCGGAAGATCACCCGCGATGCGCTGGCCGAGCGGGAAAGGCTCGGGGCCGAGACCCACCGGATCAAGGCCCTGCTCCGGAGCTGCGCTCGACGCCGTCGGCGACGCCGATGGGGAGCCTCGGGCCGAGGCGGCGTAAACCTATACTGGGCGGATGGCCGCACCATCGACCCGTCTTCGCCTGCGCGTTTCTCCTGGAGCGCGTTCGAACGCGATCGTCGGCAGGCACGGCGAGGGTGGAAGGTCCGGGTGACCGCTGCGCCCGAGGGCGGCAAGGCGAACGACGCCCTGCTCCGGCTCCTCGCCGAGCGTCTCGACTTACCGGTAAGAGCCTCGACCCTCGTTTCGGGGCCCTCGAGCAGGGACAAGATCGTCGAGACTGCACCGGCATCGACACGGCAGAGGCCGAGCGGCGGCTCGCCCGACCCCGGTAGAAGCGATGAGCACGCCAGATCGACATCGGAGCACTTCCGCGCACGCCTCGAAGACGAGCAGCGGAAAGTGCAAAACGCGATCCACTACCTCCAGAAGGAGAACCCGGCCGTGCCTGAAGAGATCACAGGCGACCTGGCGATGGGCCCCGGGGACAATCACCTCGCCGATCTCGCAACCGAGACCATCGACCGCGAGATCGACTACACGCTCGAAGAGAACTCCGGCAACGTCCTGCGCGAGATCGAAGCGGCGCTGAAGCGCATCGACGACGGCAGCTACGGCCTCTGCGCGGGCTGCGGCAAGCCGATCGAGCTGGAGCGGCTCGAGTACCTGCCGTGGGCGACGCAGTGCGCTGACGACGCCCGAGGAGGCCGCGGTTGAGGTCAGCCCTGATCACACGCCAAGCGGAAGCCACGCCTTGAACGAGCCGCGAGCGGTTGACGTCCGCGTTGGCTCGTCGACCGACGCCCTGACGCCGATCTCGGTGGCGACGCGCTCGCTCGCGGCGCGCTGGCCGCAGTGGATCGCGCTCGGCTTCGTGGTCGGGGCGGCCGTGCTCGCGGACCAGGTGACCAAGCACATCGTCGCCGAGCCAGCTGGCGCTGGACGACTCGGTTCACGTGCTCGGCCCGTTCTCGATCCATCACGTCCAGAACTCCGGGATCGCCTTCGGCTTGTTCGCGAACGCGACCGCGCTCGTAACCGCGCTGACGGCGCTCGCGGTCGGCTGGATGCTGGTCTTCTTCGCCCGCTCCGGCGCCCGCCACCCGGTGCTGCCGGTCGCGCTCGGTTTGCTGATCGGGGCAGCTTCGTCCAACCTCGTCGACCGGATCCGGCTCGGCCACGTGACCGATTTCCTCGACTTCCGCTACTGGCCCGCCTTCAACCTCGCCGACACGTTCATCGTGGTCGGCGTCAGCATCCTCTTCGCCGCGATCCTGCTCGGCGACGCCCGCCGCTGAGTTCTTCTGTCAGCCTCCGGTTCCCCCGACGGCTGCCGGCGACCGGCTCGACCGGTTCGTTGCCGCATTGCCGGAGGTCGCCTCGCGCGCTGAAGCCGAGCGCCTGCTCGCGGGCGGTGCAGTGCGCGTGGACGGCGAGCCGCGCGCCGAAGAGCCACCGGCTCGCCGGCGGCGAGCTGTTGAGGTCGATGCTTCTGAGCGGCGGACGTCGCGCTGGAGCCGGAGACGCGCGACCTGCGGATCGCCTACGAGGACGAGCACCTGCTCGTCGTCGACAAGCCGGCGGGGATCGTCGTCCATCCCTCGGCGGGCCACGCGGGCGGGACGCTCGTGCAGGCGCTGCTCGAGCGCGGCGATCGCGGGCGGTGACGTGCCGGAACGCCCCGGCATCGTCCATCGTCTCGACCGCGACACCTCGGGCCTGCTCGTCGTCGCCCGTTCGCAGGAGGCCTACGCGCGGCTGCAGGACCTCGTTCGCGCAGCGGGCGCTCGACCGCCGCTATCTGGCGCTCGTCCGCGGGCAGGCCCGCGCTCACGGACGGGCCGGATCGAGGCGCCGATCGGCCGCGACCGCCGCGATCCGACTGCGGCGGTCGCTCGACACACGACACGCCTCGCGAGGCGATCACGCACTTCGAGGTCGAGCGCCTGCTTTCGAAGCACGCATTGCTCGCGTCAGGCTGCGAGACGGGGCGGACGCACCAGATCCGCGTTCACCTCGCCGCGATCGACCTTCCGTCGTCGGTGACCCGGTCTACGGCGTCCCCGACCCCGAGCTCGGCCGGCAGTTCCTGCACGCGAACAGGCTCGAGCTTCCCGCATCCGTTCGGCGGCGCGATCGTCGAGGCCGAGTCGCCGCTGCCCGACGAGCTTCAGGCAGCGCTGGCGCGCTTGGCCTCGTAGAGGCGCAGCGTCGGCGACGGCAAACAGCGCCTGCGCTGTCAGTCGCGGTCGAGCACAGGCATCCGTTGCAAACAAACCTGAGTTCTAAAGCGGATTCCGTCGTTGCTAAGATGCAGCGGTTTTCCGTCCCCGATCCGGTGGGTCGGCTGGGTGGCGGTGCCGGCGTAGACGACGCCCGGTTCCACCCGTTTCCACCGGCAGCAGAGCAGCCAAAACCAACAGAAAGGGGCTCAGCCCGTGGCAGTCGTCAGCATGCGAGAGCTTCTGGAAGCCGGAGTCCACTTCGGCCACCAGACGCGCCGCTGGAATCCGAAGATGAAGCGCTTCATCTTCGGCGAGCGCGGCGGCATCTACATCATCGACCTCCAGCAGACGCTCGAGCTGCTCGAGGAGGCGCACGCGTTCGCGCAGCAACCTCGCCGAGCGCGGCGGCTCGGTCCTGTTCGTCGGCACCAAGAAGCAGGCGCATGGACGCGATCGCCGAGCGAGGCGCAGCGCGTCGGCATGCCGTACGTCAACCACCGCTGGCTCGGCGGCCTGCTCACGAACTGGCGGACGATCTCCGAACGCGGATCGAGCGTCTGCACGAGCTGCGCCGCCTGCGCGACGACGGGCAGCTCGACGCTGCTGCCGCTCGAAGGAGCGCATCGCGATGCTGGCCGAGCTCGAGAAGCTCGACACGAACCTCGGCGGCGTCGCGGACATGCGCAGCAGCCAGACGCGGTCTTCGTCGTCGACCTGCGCAAGGAGCAGCTGGCGGTGCGCGAGGCGCAGCGGCTCGGCCTGCCGATCATCGCGCTCGTGGACACGAACTGCGATCCCGACGAGGCGGACTACGTGATTCCCGGCAACGACGACGCGATCCGCTCGTGCTCGCTCGTGATCCGCGCGATCGCACGACGCGATCGAGGCCGGCAAGGCGAAGGTGACGCCGGCCGAGATGGCCGCTCGCGCCGCGGAACCCGAGGAGCCGCCGCAGAAGCAGCCCGAGGCTCCTGCGAGAGCCCAGCCGGAGCGCCGAGGCACCGCCCGAAGCCGAGGCCGAGCCTGCGCCCGAGGGCGAGCCGGAACCTGAGGCTGCGCCCGAGGTAGCCAGCGGCAAGCTCACGGCCCGAAGGCGAGGCGCGTGACCGAGATCTCGGCGGCGCCTCGTCAAGGAGCTCCGCGACCAGACGGGCGCCGGAATGATGGACTGCAAGCGCGCCCTGCAGGACACGAACGGCGACCTGGAGGCGGCCACAGACGCTGCTCCGCGAGCGAGGGCTGGCCAGCGCGGCCAAGCAGCGCCGGCCGCGAGACGACCGAGGGCAAGGTCGGCTACCGCGTCTCCGACGATGCCAAGCTCGGCGCCATCGTCGCGGTCGGCTGCGAGACCGAGCCGGTCTCGAACAACGCAGGAGTTCCTCGCCTTCGCCGTCAAGCGTGCTCGAGGCGGTCGAGCGGGAGGGCCCGGCTGCCGTCGAGCAGCTCGACGGGGAAGCGGCCGGAGCTCGCGGCCAAGCTCGGCGAGAACATCGTCGTCACGCGGCGCAGCGCGGTTCGAGGCCGGTCGACGGCGCCGTGATCGACGGGTACGTCGCATCCGCCCGCGAACAAGCTCGGCGTGCTCGTCCAGGTCCGCGGCGGCTCGAACGAGTTCGCCGCGCAAGCTCGCGTTGCACATCGCAGCATCGTCCGGCGACGCGCTGGATCGGCCGCGAGGACGTCCCGGAGGAGCTCGTCACGGCGGAGCGCGAGATCTACGCGAACTCGGACGAGGTGCAGTCGAAGCCGGAGCAGGCGCGTGAGAAGATCGTCGAGGGATGCTGAACAAGCGCTTCTTCGCCGAGCAGGTACTCGATCGACCAGCCTTGGATCCACGAGGCGTCGAAGTCAGTCGGGCGAGGTGCTCGGCGAGCAGGGCGCAGAGGTGCTCGAGTTCGAGCGTCTCCAACTCGGTTAGTCGCTACGCGCTGGCCGAGTGACCGAGCCGCAGTCTCCGAAGCAGGCTGTCGCGAGCCGGCACCGGCGTTTCAGCCGCGTTCTCCTGAAGCTCTCCGGCGAGGCGCTGATGGGCGACAAGGAGTACGGGCTCGACGCGGGAGCGGATCGACGCGGTCGCCGGGAGATCGTCGAGGTACAGCAACAGGGAGTCGAGCTCGCGATCGTCGTCGGCGCCGGGAACATCTACCGCGGCATGGCAGCGGCTGCGCGAGGGAATGGACCGGGCGACCGCCGACTACGCGGGGATGCTCGCGACCGCTGCTGAACGCGCTCGCCCTCCAGGACGCCCTCGAGCGTCGCGGCGCGCACACGCGCGTGCTGTCGGCGATCGCGGTCTCCGAGGTCGGCCGAGCCGTACATCCGCCGGCGGGCGATCCGCCACCTCGAGAAGCGGCGGATCGTGATCTTCGCCGCCGGCACCGGCAACCCGTTCTTCACCACGGACACCGCCGCGGCCCTGCGCGCGCTCGAGATCAACGCCGAGGCGATCCTGATGGCGAAGCACGGGGTCGAGGGCGTGCTACGACGGCGATCCGCGACTCGATCCCGGACGCGCGAGTTCCTGCCCGAGATCACCCACCTCGAGGCGATCGAGCGCGGCCTGCGAGGTGATGGACACGACGGCGCTCTCGCTCTGCATGGACAATCGATCTGCCGATCTACGTCTTCGCGCTCGCGGACGGCAACATCCGCCGCGTCGTCGCACGGCGAGCGCGTCGGCACCATCGTCTCCACCCCGACCGCCGGAGCAGACAGATGACGATCGACGAGTTCATTCACGACGCGACCCGGCGGATGGACAAGTCCGTCGAGGCCGCGCAGCACGAGTTCAACACGCTGCGCACCGGGCCGCGCCTCGCGCGGCACTGCTCGACCGGATCCAGATCGACTACTACGGCACGAAGACGCCGCTCAAGCAGCTGGCCACGATCAACGCGCCTGAGCCGCGGCTGCTGACGGTGCAGCCGTTCGACCCGAGCTCGTCTGCCGACGATCGAGCGGACGATCCAGGAGTCCGACCTCGGCCTGACGCCGTCGAACGACGGCAAGATCATCCGCCTGCCGATCCCGCAGCTGACCGAGGAGCGCCGCAAGGAGCTCGTCAAGGTCGTGCGGCAGATGGCGGAGGACGGACGCGTCGCGGTCCGCGAACGTCCGCCGCGACGTCATGCACCACCTGAAGGAGCTTGTGGACAAGGGCGAGGTCGGCAGCGACGAGGAGCATCGGGCCGAGGAGCGCGTCCAGAAGCTGACGGACGACCACACGCACAAGATCGACGACCTCCTCAAACGCAAAGAGGAGGAGATCCTCGAAGTCTGAGGCCTCCGTGGGCCTGCTCGACCGATTCCGCAAGCCTCAGGCGCCGGAGCTGCCGCCGGAGCCGGCCGGCTGCGTCGCGATCATCCTCGACGGCAACGGGCGCTGGGCGATGTCGCGAGGGCTGCCCGTCGCCGAGGGCCACCGGGAGGGAACGCGCGCGCTGCGGCGGACGGTCGAGGCGGCGATCGACCTCGAGCATCGGCTCGCTCGTCGTCTACGGCTTCTCGACCGAGAACTGGACTCGGCCGTCCGGACGAGGTCGACTCGCTGATGGAGATCTTCAGCGAGACGATCGATCGCGAGCTGCCGGATCTCGCGAAGCAGGGCGTCCGCGTGCGATTCCTCGGCCGCCGCGACCGCGCTCCTGACGAGCTGCAGGAGAAGATGGCCGATCTCGAGGCGCGAACCGGCACGAACGACCAGCTCGACCTCTGGATCGCGTTCGACTACGGCGGCCGCGCCGAGCTGGCCGATGCGCGCGAGGCGGCTCATCCAGGCGGGTATTCAGCCGGACGAGATCGACGAGGACACGTTTGCCCGGGCGCTGTACGAGCCGGAGCTGCCCGATCCGGATCTGCTGATCCGCACGGCCGGCGACCAGCGGATCTCGAACTTCCTGCTCTGGCAGCTCGCGTACGCCGAGCTCGTCTTCGTCGAGAAGCCCTGGCCGGATTTCGGCGAGGAAGACTTGCGCGCGGCTCTGGCCGAGTACGCGCACCGCGAGCGGAGATTCGGCGGCAGGTAGTTGAGCTCCTTCTGGTCGCGAATCGTCGTCGGCGCCGTGCTCCTGCCGGCGGTGCTCGGGCTTGTCTATCTGGGCGGCTGGTGGCTCTGGGTACTCGCACTCGTGGCGGCGCTGATTTCCTCGCACGAGCTCTATCGGATCGCGCGGCCGCTCCGACCGCTCGTGCTGGCGAGGCTACGCCGGCACGGTGCTCGCTCTGCTCGGCGCCCAGCTCGGCGGGATTCCGTGGATGACGGCCGGCTTCCTCAGCACGATCGCGCTGGCGTTCGTCCTCAAAGGCATTTCCGACACCCGGCAGTCGCTGACGGTGGCGATCGCGACCACGGTCTCGGCGTCGCCTGGATCGGGCTCGGGCTCGGGCACGCTCTGCTGCTGCGCGTCGATCCCCGAGCACGGGCGACTGGCGGTCTTCACCGTGCTGCTGACCGTCTTCGCGGCGGACGCGTTCGCCTATTTCGTCGGCGCTGCTGATCGGCAGGCACCAAAATGGCGCCGGTGCTCTCACCGGGCAAGACGTGGGAGGGCCTGGCCGCGGGGACGATCGTGGCGATTCTGGTGCCGTTCTTTGCCCTCTACCACCAGCACTTCCTGACGGTCGGGGAATCCCTCGCACTGGGTGTCGTGATCGCGATCTCGGCGCCGCTGGGCGATCTCTTCGAGTCCGCCCTCAAGCGCGACATGAACGTCAAGGACTCGGGCCGCCTACTCGGCGGCCACGGCGGGATGCTCGACCGGATCGACGCTCTGCTCTTCGCTTCGGTCGCGTCTTACTACCTACGATTCTGCGCTTTTGGTTGGGTCCGAAACCGCAGCCCTCGGCCGCCTCGTACACTTCTGATGCAATGAAGCGAATCGCCCTCCTCGGGGCCACCGGGTCGATCGGGCGACAAGCGCTCGAGATCATCGCTGCGCACCCCGAGCTCGAGCTCGTCGCCGCCGCCTCCGGCTCGCAGCCGATCGACGGGCTCGCCCCGTTGACGCAGGTCGGCGGCGACCTGACCGAGCTGCTCGAGCGCGCCCAGCCCGACGTCGTCCTCAACGCGGTCGTCGGCTTCGCCGGCCTACCGGCGACGCTCTGGGCGCTCGAGCGCGGTGTCGACGCTGGCGCTGGCGAACAAGGAGAGCCTCGTCGCCGGCCGGCGAGCTGGCGACGAGCGCATGGCGGCGTGGGGAGGGCGGTTGCTGCCGGTCGACAGCGAGCACTCGGCCGCCCATCCAGTGCCTCGAGGGCCGGGCGCCGAGACCGTGCACTCGCTGGTGCTTGACCGGCGTCCGGCGGCCCGTTCCGCGGACGCAGCCGCGAAGAGCTCGGCGACGTGACGCCGGCGGAGGCGCTCGCGCACCCGACCTGGAACATGGGCCCGAAGATCACCGTCGACTCGGCGACGCTCGCCAACAAGGGCCTCGAGCTGATCGAGGCGCACTTCCTCTTCGGCCTCCGACTACGAGCGGATCGAGGTCGTGATCCATCCGACCTCCACCGTCCACGCGCTCGTGCGCTTCCGCGACGGCGCCTCGCTTGCGCACCTCGGCTACCCCGACATGCGCGTGCCGATCTCCTTCGCGCTGACGTATCCCGAGCGCGCGGCGACGCCCGTGCCGCCGCTCGACTTCGCGTCCGGCCTGACGCTCGAGTTCGCAGCGCCTGACCTGGAGACGTTCCCGCTGCTGGCGCTGGCGCAGGCGCGCCGGCGAGCAGGGCGGCACCTACCCATGCGCCTTCAACGCCGCTAACGAGGTCGCGGTCGCCGCGTTCCTCGAAGGACGGCTCCCGTTCCTCGGCATCGCGGAGACGGTCGAGGAGACGCTGGGCTGCTCGACGGTGCGCCGGCACGAAATCTGAGCAATCTGGTCGACGCCGACGCCGAAGCGCGCCGCCTCGCAGAAAGGACCGCAGCGACGGCATGACGGCCAGCTACCCTCGACTCGCGACGCCCTACAGGCCAGGATCAGCGGTCGGCCGAGTCAAATCGGCCGACCTCTTAGGCTGGCCTCGCAAGCGAGGGCCTGGGCGTGAGCATCCTGATCGCGATCGCCGGGCTCGCCTTCCTCGTGCTGATCCACGAGGCGGGCCACTTTTCACCGCCCGCGCGGTCGGCATGAAGCCGAGACGCTTCTACGTGGGCTTCCCGCCGGCGGTCGCTCAAGACGACGCGGAACGGGAATCGAGTACGGAATCGGCGCGATCCCGCTCGGGGGCTACGTCAAGATCCCCGGCATGCACAGGCCGGCGCCGTCCGACCTGGACGCGAGTTTCGGGCCGGCGCTGCTCCACGACCCTTCGCTTGTCGGGCCGGTCGAGCGGCTGAAGCGGCTGGTAGCTGAGGGCGACTTCACCGAGGCCGCATCGCGCTTGCGCAGCCTCGACGAGGGTTGGAGCGAGCGGAGCTGCCTCCAGTGGCGGCGCGAGCGGCTCGCCGGGGCCGCGAGCGAGCTCGCCGACGCCCTCGGCCCCGAGGCGTACTGGCGGGCAGCCGACCTGGAAGCGCGTCCTCGTGATCGCGGCGGGCCCGCTGACGAACATCCTCTTCGCGATTGTCGTGCTGGCGGCCGTCTACATGCTCGGGATCCCTGACGGCGCCTCTCGCCGTGTCGAGAAGGTTTCGCCGAACTCACCGGCGGCGCAGGCCGGGCTGCGCCCGGGGACGAGATCGTGGCCGTGAACCTGCAGCCGACGAGAACCTTCAAGCAAGTCTCGAAGGCGATCAGAGCAACCAAGGGAAGCCCGTGATCGTCTCGGTGCGCCGGCCGCCGGGGAGGTACATCGAGCTGCCTCCGGAGAAGACGATCAAGCAGAACGGCTTCTACATCTACGGCTTCCAGCCGGCCGGGGTCGTCTACAAGCGGTACGGCCCTGCCACCGCGGTCGGCTTCGCGGCCAGGGACACGTGGGACGTGACCAAGAGCATCGCCACGTCATTGGTCTCGATCGTCGAGGGCCCGGGACGCAAACAGGTCTCGTCTCCCGTCGGCATCGTCGACGTCTCCAGCCAGGCGGTGAAGACGGACTACCGCGACTATCTGGAGATCCTGGCGCTGATCAGCCTCTCGCTCGCGCTCCTCAACCTGTTGCCGCTGCTCCCGCTCGACGGGGGCCATATCGCGTTCTCGCTGATCGAGGGAATTCGCGGCCGTTCGGTCGGTCGCGCCGTCTACGAGCGGGTCTCAGCCGTCGGCATCGCGCTGGTGCTGCTGTTGTTCTTCGTCGGCCTTTCGAACGACGTCGGGAGAATCGGCGGAGGCTAGACTCGCAACGCGATGGCAAGCGAACGCTCGATCAACGTAGGCGGCGTTCAGATCGGCGGTGGCGCTCCGGTTGTCGTCCAGTCGATGACGCTGACGAAGACGCACGACGTCGAGGCGACGACGGCTCAGATCGCCGCGCTCGCCTCAGCAGGGTGCGAGATCGTCCGCGTCGCGGTCCCGAAGTCTGAGGACGCCGAGGCGCTGCCGAAGCTCGTTCGGCTCTCTCCGATCCCGGTGATCGCGGACATCCATTTCAACGCGAGCCTGGCCCTGCGGGCGATCGACGCAGGAGTCGCCGCCGTCCGGATCAACCCCGGCAACATCGGCGGGCCGGACAAGGTGGCGGAAGTCGTCCGCGCGGCGAAGGCCGCCGGCATGCCGATGCGCATCGGCGCCAACTCCGGCTCACTGCCGAAGCACCTCTCGGACGCTGGCGCAGAGCGACCAGGCCGAGGCGCTCGTCGAGGCGGCGCTCGAGGAGGTTCGCCTGCTCGAGAGCCTCGACTACTACGACTTCAAGATCTCGGTCAAGTCGAGCCACGTGCCGACGATGATCCGCGCGTACCGGCTGCTCGCCTCGAAGGTTCCGTATCCGCTCCACCTAGGTGTCACCGAGGCCGGAACGCCGTTCTCCGGCTCGGTCAAGAGCGCCGTCGGCATGGGCGCGCTGCTGGTGGACGGTATCGGCGACACGGTGCGGGTCTCGCTGACCGCCGACCCGGTCGAGGAGGTGAAGACCGCCTTCGAGATCCTGAAGGCGCTGGGCATGCGCGAGCGGGGCCAATCATGATCGCCTGCCCGAGCTGCGGGCGCGACAACGTCGGTGTCCAGAACGCTGGCCGAGAAGGTCGAGGAGCGCCTGCACACTATCCGCAGCACTTCGAGGTCGCGGTGCTCGGCTGCGCGGTCAACGGACCGGGGAAGCGGGCGACGCCGACTTCGGCATTGCGGGCGGTCGCGACGTCGGCTTCGTCTACGCCCACGGCCGCGTCCTGAAGAAGGTCTCGTCGGACATCCTCGTCGACGAGCTCTTCCACGCGATCGACAAGTGGATCGCCGACGGCATGCACCGCCCGAAGCGCCTCAAGATGGCAAAGCCGGCGGCTCTGGCCATGGCAGAGGCTTCGCTGATCCCGATCGAGTAGCCTCGATCGGCAACGTGATCGCCCGGGCCTCACAGCTCTTTCTGCCGACCCTGCGCGACGACCCGGCGGATGCCGAGGCCGTCAGCCACAAGCTGCTCGTCCGCGGCGGCTTCATCCGGCAAGTCGCCGCAGGCCTCTGGACGTTCACGCCGCTCGGCTGGCGCGTCCACCGCAAGGTCGAGCAGATCATCCGCGAGGAGATGTCACGCGATCGGCGCCCAGGAGTGGCTCGCGCCGGTGCTGACGCCGGCCGAGCTCTGGGAGGCGACCGGCCGCTACGGGATCACCGAGCTCTTCAAGCTCGACGACCGGGCAGGCCGTCACTACGTGCTCCCGCTCACGCACGAGGAGACCTTCGCGTTCCACGCACGCGAGATCCAGAGCTACAAGGAGCTGCCGCAGCTCTGGTACCACTTTCAGACGAAGGACCGCGACGAGCCGCGCCCACGCAGCGGCCTGATCCGCGTCCGCGAGTTCATCATGAAGGACTCGTATTCGTTCGACCGTGACGAGGTGGGTCTGGACGAGAGCTTCCGCAAGCACGGCGGGGCGTACTGGAAGATCTTCGAACGCTGCGGGCTCGAGTTCTACGAGGTGGCCGCGGAGTCCGGGATCATGGGCGGCAGCGGCTCGCGGGACTTCCTCGCGCCCGCCGGCTCCGGCGAGAACACGCTCGTCACCTGCGAGAACGGCGACTTCGCAGCCGACATCGAGGTCGCCCAGACAGTTCCACGTCGGCCCGACGTTCCCGGAGCGACTCGAGCGGCCCGAGGAGGTCGAGACGCCCGGGACGACCACGATCGAGGCGCTCGCCGAGCTCCTCTCGATCGACCCGGGGCGACGTCGAAGGCGATGCCGGTCGTGAAGCGCGACGGCGCGCTCGTGCTCGCGCTCATCCGCGGCGACGACCGGCTCGACGAGATGAAGATGCTGGCCGCCCTCGGCTCCGACTTCCGGCCCGCGACCGATGAGGAGATCCGCGCGGCGTTCGGCGCCGATCCAGGCTCGATCGGGCCGATCGGCTTCCACGGCGAGGTGATCGCGGACGAGACGCTCGGAGAGGGCCAGTACGTCGCGGGGGCGAACCGCACCGGCGTTCACCTGCGTGGGGTCGAGGCCGGCCGCGACTACCAGCCGCGGTTCGCCGACCTACGGGCGGCGAAGGAAGACGACACGTGCCCCGGCTGCGGCGGCCGCCTCCACTTCCAGACCGCGATCGAGATCGGCCACATCTTCAAGCTCGACACGGTCTACTCGGCGCCGCTCGGGGCAACCTTCCTCGACGAGGACGGGACCGAGAAGCCGCTGGTCATGGGCAGCTACGGGATCGGCCCCGGTCGAGTGATGGCTGCGATCGTCGAGCAGAGCCACGACGAGCAGGGAATTGTGTGGCCTCGATCTGTGGCACCGTACGATGTGCACGTGGTCGCGCTCCCAGGCGTCGAAGAGCAAGCCCTCGAGGCGGCGACGGTTCTCGACGCCGCAGGGCTCAGCGTCCTCCTGGACGATCGCGACGCGCGCGCGGGCGAGAAGTTCGCCGACGCCGATCTGATCGGTCTGCCGACCAGAATCACGGTCGGCAAGAAGACGGTCGAGGACGGCGCCGTGGACGTACGCGACCGGGCGACCGGCGAGGAGCACCGGGTGGCGATCGCATCCCTCGGAGAGGCGTTCTAGTGGCTCGCCGAAAACGCAGGTTCAGCGAGGAGCCATTCGGCCCGACGGTCGAGAAGCTGATGGACGAGACCGGCGTCACGTACCGGGCGCTCGCAGACAAGACGAAGCTTTCCGCCGGCTATCTCAATCATCTCGTGCACGGCAACCGGCCGGTGCCCTCCGACGACGTGATGCGGACTCTCGCGAAGGCGTTGGGCGTCGAGCCGAGCACTTCCGTGAGTACCGCCTACGCGTGATCACCGAGCGCCTCGAGGCGATGCCGGATTTGATCGACCGGCTGTACAAGCGCCTGCGGAAGTAGTTCGGGGCGCGTTTTTCTCAAGAGAGCCGAGCGACCACAGCTGAGCCCTCTCCCCATTCACTCTCCGCTCGGCTCCCCAACACGAGGATAACTCGGAGCAGCGGCACTTCAAAGTAAAAGTAGGTGGAGCCGGAGCATGGCGCCCGTTCCGCTGCGGCTTAGAAGGAGCGCCCCTCCGGGGAGAGGCAGGAGGTGCTCCGACTCCATACGCCGCAGTGGCCCTGAATGTCCTCGCCTATCGCGGGAGACGATACAAGGTCAACCTCCTCGAGATACACGCTGGAGTACTCGGGCACGTCGAGGATGCTATTGCTTCCGGCGTGTCGGTCTAGGGTCACCCGAAGGGGCCGGCACCCATCCCGCACTCCCAGGCGGCACGTCGGCGCGCCCCTCGATCTGCGTCCGTAGCTCCTCGAGGAAGCGGGCGCAGTCGGCGCGCAGGTCCTCAGAGACAAACTCGCCTGGAAGCTCGGACTCACGGGCAGACGCGCGTTCAGGCTGTTGTTCTGGGTCCAGAAATCACTCCCCACTCGCTGTGGAAACTGTGGGTAACTCGTGTGTGTGAACCGCGGGCGCTTCACGCTTCGGGCTCGGACGACGAGGTCGCGGCGCAACTCTACGCGGTCGCGCCTGGTGCGCCAACCACCCAAACGTTCGGGCCGACCACCCCTACGGGGGGCGAGGTCGAACTCAGCGTTCACGATTATTTGTTGAAGCCGGGGCAGGGCGAAAGCGTCTACCGCATGACGCCCTCGGCGTTGGGGAGAGGCTGCCGTCGCCCGGCTTTACATTCATTGTTGGCAGGGACACAAGACAGAATCAAGGTCAGCCCACGCTTCTCAGGCAGTCAGGGCGCCCGGATTTGAACCGGGGACCTCTTGTCCCCCAGACATCTCTTTCTCGTCATCTCGCGTGAAAGCCCCCGTCCCCGCCCGGCGGTTCGGCTTGGTCGGCGCCTGGCCGTGCAGAGGCTCCCTGTTCTGGGGGTCAATCCTGTACTCCCGGATGGCGCTCGCAGCGAGTGAGCACGCCTAGTCGTTCGACCTGTAGGCAGGACGAGTTCGTGCGGGAGGCTCCGCGTGGGTCAGGGAAAGCTATGCATGGCAGTAGGCAGACGCGCCTGCCCGTCGAGGCAATTGAGAAGACGCTCGACGTCTTGGTACGTCGAGCGTCAGCGACTCCATGAGCAGCGCTCAGGCCCCGAGCCGCTTGAAGCAAATCGACGGGCGATCTTGTACTGGCAACGTGAACTTGCTCGAAGCTCGGCTGGCCGACCAGCCCGTCCGCTGAGCCCCGGCGTTCGGCTCGCCGCACGCGCCTTCGCCATGAGCGTAGTCATCACGTCACAGGGCGGCGAATCCCAGAGGGGAGTCACGGTGAAATGAGCCGAGGACCCCAGAGCGCACGCCCCTCTCCCCAAAGGCGTTTTGTCGCCTGCCGTCAGATGTGAGGCCTCTCGGCTCGCGAAACAAGATACGCCTGTCACTTGCAAGAGTTCAATCCCCGCGCCGTACTTGATTGCGCGCCCGGCCCGACCCCAAAACGTTTGGGCAAGGTCAGACCTACGGGGAAGCGGCTGAAGCCGAGCCGGGCGGATGATTTGTGCGAGCCGGGGCCTCGGCGTTTGGCCCCTGCGGCTGGCCAAACGCCAGTGCGGTGGGGAGAGGATGGCCGCGGCCCCGGCCTAAACTCATTGTTGGCAGGCGACGAGACAAGTTCAAGGTTCGTCAGCACACCGGCGTCCGGTTTTCTTGCCCACCTGGCTGAGGAGGGACGCCAGGGAAGATGACGAGCGATGCACCGTTCTGCTGAAGCCACCGTGACGGTCTCCGCGACGGAGGTAGAGTCGCACCGAATGCTGTCCACTGACGGAGGAGGCACGATGCAGCAGGAATCAGCCCGCAAGATCCTGGCCGCCAGCTTCACCACTCCCGACGGTGGCTCGCGTGCCGCCGGTGCGCTCGGAGGCGCCATGCGCGACAAGATCGGCAACACCGCCGTCCTCTTCGTCCGGCCGGACGGCAAGGCGAAGTTCGTCGAGTCGAAGGACTGGGGCGCCGGGCGCGGCGCGCTCCTCGGTGGTGCGATCGGCATCATCGGCGGCCCGATCGGGATCCTGGCCGGCGGTTCGATCGGCGCCCTCGTCTCGAAGCTGCGCGATTCCGGCTTCAAGAACGACCAGCTCGAGCAGCTCGGCAAGTCGCTGGAGCCGAACACCTCGGCGGTCGTGGTGGAGATCGCCGGTGACGCGATCGACACGGCGAAGGAGCTGCTCGAGCCGCTCGGCGCCCAGAACTTCGTCGTGGAGGACCTCGACGAGAGCGTTGCTTCGCTCTTTGCGCAGGAGGCGGAGCCTGAGACCGAGCCCGAGCCGGCCGCGGTCTCGAGCGAGTCACCGAGCTAGAGCGAACGGGCATGGCTTCTAACTTCGGCCGCCGCTCGGCGGTCGCAGCGGTCGACGCCATGAGACCGCTTCGCCTGTCCCTCCTCGCGCCTAGCAGCAGCCCTCGCGTTGCCGGCAGCCGCATCGTCGGCACCGCCCTCGACCAGCTTCGCGATCGTCGGCTACGAATACGCGTTCACTTCAACCGTCGGTTCCTTCTGCCGGAAACGGCAGTGGGACAGAAGGCGGCACGGTGTACTGGAACGCGACGGTGAAGCATGACCGGCTCGGCTCCAACCCGACCTACGTCAACGGCGGCTCGTTTGCGATGGCGATTCGCCGGCCCCGGCAGCTCGGTCGATGCCGTCGTCGGGACCTTCACCCATCACGGCGGCAAGATCACGACGCTCGACCGTGGGCCGAACTGCACGAACCAGAAGTACCTGGTCGCCGACACGCTGAAGGCTGTTTCGACGCCGACGACGTCGAACGGCAGCGGCAACTTCAGCGTGACGCTGACCCATTACCGACACCGGCTCCTCGGCCGCTGTGTCGCCTACAAGGCGAGAGTGTCCGGGCAGGTGAGCTTCACCTACTAGACGGCGAACCGGGGCTAGCCTGAGAGGCAGGCCAAGCCGAGGATCGGATGCAACTCGATTTAGCGATGCGATGAGCGACCGCCGGTCGCCTCACTTCGCCCTCGCCTCGACTGCGGCGAGGGCGCCGCGCGCGGCCGCTTCGCTCGCGGTAGCCGAAGCCCCACTGGGACTCGACGCGGCGGTCGACGCGGATGAGGACCTTGAGCGCTTTGGCGCCGTGCCACCAGCCAAACCTCGCGCCGGTGACGATCCAGGCGTGCTGGTAGAGCCAGTGACGCTGGTTGGCGGCGGTTGGGCCGCGGCCGGGAGTCAGCCAGGCCTCAAGGCGCCGGGCGCGGGCCGGCAGGGGGATCTCGTCGAGCGGCTCCTTCGGCGCGCCTGGCACGTGGAAGGCGGCCGGCCGCGGCCGCCCCAGAGTTCTGCGTTCGGACGCCGCTCCGAGGGCCGGAGCCGCCTATTCGCTTTCCGGCGTGACCGCGTCGCAGGTCTGCCGTAGCTTCTGACCGGCCACGCCTTGCTTCGATGGTCTCGCTGTCGTCGTTTCGCCGCGCTCGCTAGTGGCAGTCGCCGGCGACCGCTCGCGCAGCGGCTGAAACGGGGCCTGCTCTATTCCTCCGGAGCCCGAGGCGCCGTCGTCGTACCGAGCCCAGATGGCAGCGGCCCCCCGAGCCCGGCCGCGAGCACGATCACCGCCGCGATGACGCTGCCCTTGCTCCATGCGCGACGCGTGGGTTCGACTGGCTCCGCGCGATCGGCGCGCGGGGCCACCCGCGAGGGACGGAGCGATTGCGGCGGCTGTTCCGGCTGCCTACAGGTGCCGCTGGCGAAGCCGAGCTCGCCATCGGCAAGCTGTGCGCGCGCCCTATCGGCCAGTTCCGGGTCGACGAGCGCAAGCTCCGGACTGAGCACCGCTTTCTTCGTCGCCCGAAGGCGCAGGCGCGATCCCATTGGCGTGAGACGTGGGCTGCACCCCGGCGACGAGCTCATCGCCGTCGTAAGTCCGAAGCGATGCGCGCGCACAGTTGCTAGCTCCGGGTCGACGAGCGCCAGCTCGGGGCTGATCACCTCGACCGTTTCCACGCCGGACGTCGGCTGCGCGCCGCCATTGAGCACACGCAAAGGCGGCGGCTGCGTTCTCGGCGGGGTCATGACCGCCACAGGTCTCGAGCTTATCCCAGAGTGAGCCGTGGACGAACAGGGACGACAGGCCCGGAAAACCGCAACGGGAATCACTGAAGGCGCTCTATGCAAGGCCCTCTCTCTATCGGGGCGCCCGGATTTGAACCGGGGACCTCTTGTCCCCAGACAAGCGCGCTAACCAGGCTGCGCCACGCCCCGTCGACCGTTGATGGTATCGCGACCCGGGGTTAGCGGACCGCCCGAGTGAATCGGGCGACCTCTTGGGCGGCATCGCGAGCGATGCCGCAGCAGGCCGCGCCACGCCCCGTCGGACCGTTGATGGTTTCGCGACCCGGGGTTAGCGGCCGCCCGAGTGAATCGGGCGACCTCTTGGGCGGCATCGCGAGCGATGCCGCATCAGGCTGCGCCATGTGGGCGCGCAATGGAGTTGGGGCGTCGGGCGAGAGGCTCTCCGATCTCCGTCTCGCCCGACGCGTAACTCTGACTCGGTTACTAGGTCACCCTGAAGCGACCGAACATGAACGATTCGTGGTTCGGGCAGTAGTACTTGTATTTCCCGGCCTTCAGCGTGATCGTCGCCGTCTTGTTGCCGACGAACGGGATCTTGCTGAAGTCATGCGCGAAGCCGTTGGGGCCGTCGAGCGAAAAGGCGTGGATCGACGACTTGTCGCGGATCACGAACTTGTAGGTGCCATGCCTGAGCGTCTTCACCGCCGTGCCGCCCTTTGTCAGGGTGATGTGGAAGCCGCCCTGGCCGACGGTGCCGACCAACGTCGGCGTGCTGCTCGAGTGGCTGAGAGCGCTGCCTGCGAGGACGAGTGTCGCGACCGCTGCCGCGATCGCGGTCAGAGTTACCCGGGCCATTCTTCTCCTTTGTAGAGGAACGAACAGCCCTTCCTACGCGGCGAGGGGTCGGGCGGTTTTGCGCTCAAGCATCGGCCGGCGTAAACACTTCGGCAGAGCAGCCCGAGACGAGGGCCGCAAAGACGTCCTCCTCCGCGACGCCGCGTAGCGATGGGTGCTCGAGATCGACTCGCGATCTCGCTCCACGATTCGAGCCCGAGCGCTGCGGCGCTCTCGTCGGCGCCGAAGCTGAGCAGCGAGTCCGGCGAGACGATGTTGCGGCGGCCGGTGCGGCGCCGCGCGATGCCCTCCAACTCGCGCAGCTCCTCGAGCGGGTCGATGCGGACGTTCGAGTCGGAGCCGATGCAGATCCCGATCCCGCGCTCGCACAGCTGCTCCACCGGCGCGAAGCCGTCGCCCGAGGTTGGCCTCGGTCGTCAGGCAGACGCAGACTCGCGCGCCGGCATCGGCGATCAGATCCAGCTCGAGAGCGTCGGCGTGGGTGGCGTGCACGATGGTCGTTCGGGGCCCGAGGCAGCCGCAATCGGCCAGCAGCTCGATCGGCCGCAGGCCCTGTTCAGCTAGGCACTCCTCGATCTCGCGCGGCTGCTCGTCGGCGTGCACGTGCAGCGGTAGACCCTCGCGCACGGCGTAACTGGCCGAGCTCCTCGAGCCAGGACGCGCGGACATGCCCGAACGGAGTGGGGGCGAGCCCGACGCGAACGCCCGCGCTCGCGCAGCGCTTCGAGCTGCAGCAGAGTACTCGGCCACGCTCGTCTGCCGGAAGCGCTCGATCCCGCCGCGCCCGTAGGCGGCGTAGCAGCAGAACAGAACTCGATGCCGGCTTCCTCGGCTGCCTCGAATGCGGCAAGACGCCTCGTCGAGCCCGAGGTAGTGGAACTCCCCGACCGCCGTGTAGCCGGCGTCGAGCTGTTCGCGATAGACGTCGACGTAGTCCGTGCGGACCTGATCTGGGGTCAGACCCGCAGCCACGTCCAGCATGGACTCGCGCCAGGCCCAGAAATCGCCGCCCTCGGTCCGTGCCGCGCAAGGCCCGTTGGAACCCGTGGCTATGGGCGTTCACGAACCCCGGGAGCGTGAGCCGCTCGGCCACCTCCGTATCCTTTCACCATGGCCGCGCGCGCTGTGCCAGCCCCGCTGGCAGCGATTCCGAACCTTCTCACGATCGGCCGCCTGATCCTGATCCCGGTCTTCGTCGTGCTCGTCCTCGTCTCCGACGGCGGCCACAGCTGGCCTGCGGCGATCGTCTTCGGCGTCGCCGGCGTCACCGACCAGATCGACGGGTGGCTCGCGCGCCGCTGGCACGTCGAGTCCGAGTTCGGCAAGATCGCCGACCCGCTCGCCGACCGCCTGATGATCGACGCCGCCGTCATCTTGCTCTGGCACGCGGGCCGCCTTCCCTGGGTGGCGCTCGCGATCCCCGCGCGTGATTTGGCGCTCGATCGCCGGGTACAAGCTGGTCGTGGGACGCGGGTACGAGCTTCGCGGTCAACCTCGCCGGCAAGGCGGCGACCTGGCTGCTCTACGCCTCGCTCGCGTTCATCATGGTCACGAGCCCGGGAACCGACTGGCCGCGCTGGCTCTTCTGGGCCGGCTTCGTCGCTGGCCGCGGTCTCGCTCGTCGGCTACCTCGCGAAGGCGAAGCGAGAGGTCGTGGACGGCGTGAAAGCGGTTGTCATGGCCGGTGGCGAGGGCACGCGCCTTCGCCCACTGACCTCGAACCAGCCGAAGCCGATGGTTCCGGTCGTCGGCAAGCCCTGCATGGAGCACATCGTCGAGCTTCTGCGCGGCCACGGAATGGAGGACGTGATCGTCACGGTCGCCTTCCTGCCGCAGGCGATCCGCAGCTACTTCGGCGACGGCGAGTCGCTTGGCGTCAACATCGAGTACTCCGTCGAGGAGTCGCCGCTCGGCACCGCCGGGTCGGTCCGGCTGGCGAGCGGAGAGCTCGACGACACCTTCCTCGTCATCTCCGGCGATGCGCTGACTGCGATGTCGAACCTGCAGAACAATCGTCGACTTCCACCGCGAGAAGGGCGCCGCGGTCACGATCGGGCTCAAGTCGGTCGAGAACCCGCTCGAGTTCGGGATCGTCGTCACCGACGAGCGACGGCCGGATCGAGCGCTTCCTCGAGAAGCCGTCCTGGGGCCAGGTCTTCTCCGACACGATCAACACCGGCATCTACGTGCTCGAGCCGGAGGTGCTGCGCCACGTGCCCGCCGACCGGCCCGTACGACTTCTCGAAGGAGCTCTTCCCGCTCCTGCTCGAGATGGGCCGGTCCGCTCTACGGCTACGTCTTCGACGAGCTACTGGCAGGACATCGGCAACCTCGACCAGTTCCGTCAGGCGAACTTCGACGCGCTGGACGAGGCGCGTGCAGCCTGAACGTCCCGGGCATCCGCCTGCGCGGGAACGTCTGGCTGGGGGAGGGGTGGAGCTCGACGACCTGGACGCGATCGAGGCGCCCGCGTTCGTCGGCAACTACGCGCGGATCCGTCCCGGCGCGACCGTCGGCGGCATACTCGGTCCTCGGCGCGAGCGTGACACTCCGCGAGCAGGCGCGGACCGAGCCGCGCGCGTGATCGACGCCGGCGACCCACATCGGCCGCAGCGCCCGTCGTCGAGGGCTGCAATCATCGGCCGGAGCTGCGACATCCGGCACGCACGTCCTCGTCAAGGAGGGCGCCGCGATCGGCGACGAGGTGGCCCTGGGCGCCCAGAGCGTCGTCCTGCCCGGGTGTCGGATCTACCCGTACAAGCAGGTCGAGACCGGCGCCGCAGGTGCACGGAGAGCCTGATCTGCGAGTCGCGCGCGGCCTCGCGTCTGTTCGGACCCGAGAGGGCGTCTCCGGACTGATCAACGTCGACATCACGCCCGAGGTTGCGGTTCGCCTCGCCGCCGCGCTCGGGACCGCGCTGAAGCGCGGCGACCGGGTCGTCTGCAGCCGCGACGCGCCGCCCGGCGTGCCGGATGATCAAGCGGGCGATGATCGCCGGGCTCAACTCGACCGGCGTCGACGTCGCCGACCTGCGGGTGCTCCCGTGCCGCTGTCAACCGCCACCTGCTGAAGACGGAGGGCTACGACGCGGGCTTCCACGTCGGGTCAGCTACACGGACCCGGAGGTCGTCGAGATCACGCTTCTACGAGCAGCCGGGCATTCAGCTGACCTCCTGCGATGCAGAAGGAGATCGAGAAGGACTTCACGCGCCTCGAGCTTCGGCGCGCCGCCTACAACGCCGTCGGCAGCGTCAGCTATCCGGCCCGCGTGCGCGAGACCTACGCGCAGGACCTGCTGGCCACGCTCGACGCGCACCGCGATTCGCGCGCGCGGTTTCCGGATCGTCGTCGACTACGGCTACTCGGCTGCTTCCTACGTGCTGCCGCTCGTGCTCGGACCCGCTCGGTGTCGAGGCGGTCGCCGCGCACGCCTTCGTTGCCGACTCTGCCGCCGCCGGCTCGTCGACGTTGAGGGAATCCATCGGTCAGGCGAAGCGGCTCGTTCCGCGCCGTCGGCGCGGATCTCGGCGCCGTCTTCGACCGAGCCGCCGAGCGGCTCTTCCTGATCGACGAGCGAGGCGCGGGAGATCCCCGTCGAGCAGACGCTGCTGCTCCTGGTCCGGCTGCTGGGCTCCAACGGCCGGCGCGGCAAGCTCGCCTTCCCGGTCACGGTCACGAGCCGAGGTCGACAAGATGGCCAAGGGAACCGGGCTCGAGATCGTCCGAACGCCCGGCGAGCGCTCGCCGAGCTGACCCAGTACGCCGCCCAGGACGGCGTCGTCTTCGCCGGCGCGCGTCGGCGGCGGCTACGTCTTTCCCGAGTTCCTGCCCGCCTACGACGCCGTCGCGAGCCTGTGCAAGCTGCTGGAGCTGCTCGCGCCGATCGGCCGGCCGCTCTCGGAGCTCGTCGGCGGAGCTGCCCGTCTCGCACGCTCGTCCACCGCCAGCTGCCGTGCCCGTGGGCGATGAAGGGGACTGGTCATGCGCGTCCTCACGCGAGCGGTTGCGCGACCGCGAAGCTCGACCTGACAGACGGGATCAAGGTGTTCGACAAACGCGGCTGGGCGCAGGTTCTGCCCGATCCCGACGAACCGTTCGTCCACATCTACGCCGAGGGCGAACACCAAGGAGGACTCCGAGGCCAGCTCGAGGCCGAGTTGCACGCGCATGGTCGAGGAGATCATGCAGACGGAGCAGGGCGACAAGCTACAAACACTGTAACCTCAAGTTCAGGTTGACCCTTCGTCGGCCTGTTGGTTTACTTCGTTGACCCGTCCACCTCGACCGAAAGGCGTCTTTTGGAACCTCTACCTGATCTCGGATCGCTATCCGACGACGACCTCAAGCGAGGAGATCGACCAGCTGACGGAACAGGAGCGGGAGATCTCCTACCAGCGCCGGATCCTGCACGGCAAGATCGACATCCTGCGCGCGGAGCTCGTCGCGCGGCTGCAGAAGACGGGTGGCAGAGCGTGCTCGACAGCGTCGACGTCGAGTCGCTCGACGGCGATCCTGGCGGGCAAGGCAGCCCCGCCGACCAAGGTGATTCTTGAGCTTACGTCTACTGCCCGGAGTGCGGCTTCCAGAATCCGGAGTCGGCGAACTACTGCTCGCAGTGCGGAGCGCTGCTCGTCAAGGACGAGGGCGGCGCCGAGACGACGCATGACCTACACGCCCGAGGAGATCGCCGACGAGGAGGGCCCGTGCGCTCGATGAGATCGGCGGCCGAAGGCCCGGCGCTCGTCGTCCGCTCGGGCGGCGGCCGAGCCGGCGAGCATTTCATCCCGACAGGCGACCGCACCACGATCGGCCGCTCGCCCGACTGCGACATCTTCCTCGACGACGTCACCGTCTCGCGCAAGCACGCGGTTGTCTGTGCAGTCGGGCGGCGAGCTTCACGATCGAGGATCTCGGCAGCCTCAACGGCACGTTCGTCAACCGGCAGGCGGATCGAGTGCGGCCACCCGGCTCGAGAGCGGCGACGAAGCTGCAGATCGGCAAGTACCGGCTGAGCTTCATCAGCAAATGAGCACCGCCGGCTAAGACGTCCGCGAACGCAGCGCCTGCTGACGATCGGCACGGTCTGCGCGCCGCCTGCAGGACGAGTTCCCCGACATCTCGATCTCGAAGATCCGCTACCTCGAGGATCAGGGCCTGCTCGCGCCGCGACGCGACGCAGGGTGGCTACCGGCTCTTCAGCGAGGACGACGTCGAGCGGCTCGAGACGATCCTTCGCCTGCAGCGCGACGAGTTCCTGCCGCTGCGGGTGATCCGCGAGGAGCTCGTCCTCGCCGGGGTCGGCGAAGGGCACCAAGCGACGACGAAGCGGACTATCCGCGGCCGAGGACGAGCTCGACATCGGGGAACTGTGCGAGCGTGCCGCGAATCACGCGCCGCGCTGGCCCGCGAGCTTGAGGAGTTCGGACTCCTGGCGCCCAGAACGACAACGGCGACCAAGCTCTACCGGCGAGGGTGACGTCGACGTTGCGGCGCGTGCGCGAAGCTCGCGCGGTACGGCATCTCGGCGCGCCACCTGCGGACGTTTCGGACCGCGGCCGATCGCGAGGCGGGGCTGCTGGAGCAGATCGTCCCGCCGGCGCTCCGCTCGCGGAACCCAGACCGCAGCGCAGGCCGGGCTGGACGAGCTGCAGACGCTCGCCGAACTCGCCGCAGGAGCTTTCGCAGCTCCTTTCTGGCGCGACCTGAAGCAGCTCGCCGACCGCTGATGGCGATCGACCTCAACGCGAACGGTACGCGATGTCCCGACTGGCCCGAGCCCGGGATCGTCTTCCGGCGACATCACGCCGCTGCGCCGACCCCGAGCGCACTCTGTCGGCGAGACCGTCCACGAGCTCGCGCGGAGTGGGGATCGAGCCGCGAAGCCGGACGTCGTCCTCGGCGCGGAGGCCCGCGGTTTCATCCTCGGCGCAGCGATCGCGCCGGGAGCTCGGGTGCGGCTTCGTTGCCGCGCGCGGCGCCCCGGCAAGCTGCCGCCCGAAGACCGATCAGCGCGACGTACGCGCTCGAGTACGGCGAGAACACGCTCGAGCTCCATCCGAGACGATCCGGTCCGGGCGACCGCGTCCTGATCCACGACGACGTGCTCGCGACCGGAGGTACGGTCGAGGCGATCGCAGGCCTCGCGGAGAGCCTCGGAGCCGAGGTCGTGGGCGTGGCGTTCGTATCATCGAGCTTGACGTTCCTCGGCGGGCGAGAAACGCCTGCAAGAGTACGACTTTCGCTCCTGATTCACCTACTCAAGACGTCATCCGTCCCGTCCGGCCGGCCGATTACAAAGGGGTGATCTTACGACCGCCTGACGACCCGGTACACGCTTCGCGTGTCCCGAGCACGGCGACGACGCGGTTGCCTCTGTCGCGCTTCCGCCGGCTCGGAGCGTCTGCCCGGAACGCGCAGCCCGCGGTCTTCCGAGGTCGACTTCGAGTGCGGGTGTGGCGAGGAGCATCCTGGTCTCGTCACCCACGCCGAGCTCGACTGGGCGCCGCTCGGGCTTGGGGACGGGCTGACTCGTTCCTGAACCTGATGACCGCGCCGTCTGGACGAGCTCGAGGCCGAGCTCGCCGACCTGGCGCGCGACGAGAATCGGAGCGGGGAGTGGCCGTGAGCTTCTTCTGCTACCCGGAGAACCAGCCGCGGCCTGTGTTTCCGTCCTCGTTCTTGCTGCTCGCGCCCTCGGAGCGGGGCGGGGCGGTCGGGCTCGCCGTGCGCTGCCCTGTCTGCGGCCGCGATGTCCATCAACCTCGTCTCGCAGGCAGCACGTCGACTTGCCGTTCCACAATGACGCGAGATCGGCGTCGTCGAGCACGTCTTCGCAGCCGATGCCGCCCACGCCGCTGAGGAATTCGCTGCGAGCTCTATTCGGCGCAGTTCGACGCGCCGTCAGCTTGATGCTCGAATAGCTCTTCCGCTGGAACAGGGTAACCGCCGCGAGGAGGTGGTGCCTCGATGTACGGACTGACCCGCGCGAACCGTCACGCTGATCGCCTCGGCGATTGCTGGACTCCTGATCTGGCTCGCCACGCAGATCGGAACGAGCTACGAACGGCGACTACTGGGCGTCCTACGGCGTGATTGCCGCCGCCGGCCTGGTGATGGCGCTGTCGCAACTGCTCGGCGGCTGGACGAAGTGGGGTTGGCCCCGGATCTCGCTCCACCGTCTTCCTCTGGGCGTTCGTTCCGGTGGCGATTGCCGTGCTCTGGATCGTGGTCTTCCACCAGCCTCATCACGGTCTCGGCCGCAATCACATCCGCAACTGGTCGGACGACATCGGCATCGACGGGTTCGTGTGGGACTTCACGGACTATGTCGGCGTGCTCGCCTTCGGCTTGGGCCTTGTCTTCGGTTACTCCTTCGACACGACCGGGCCGATCGTCGACCGCCGGCCCGCCGAAGCTCCTCCGTGACCGACGGTTGCGGAGACGACAGCGCCGGCGCGACGCCGCGCGAGGCGCCGTCTGCTGATGCGCCGCCACCTGAGTGACCAGGCGGTCCATCCGGCTAGGGATGAAGTCGCAGCCGTGTGCGGGCGATATTCGTGGCATGGGCGCCGCAGCTCATTACCTCGTCGTCTCCCGGGGCCCGGGATTCCTGATCGCCCATTGCTGAGCACTCGATTACGAGGAGCATTTGCCTGGCCACCGCTCATCGCCTCCATCGGCTGATCGGCCCGGACCTGACGCGCCTCCTGCTGGTCGCCCTGGCGGGCGATCACCGCATGGGTTCTCGCCGCGTAGCGGTCAGTCTCGCGGCTGCGTCGCTTGCGATCTGCGCCCACGCCGGCGTAGTCGTCTTGGCGGCGTTTGCTCGCCGGAGACGCGGACGAAGACGAAGATCGGCGAAGGCCGGCGAGGGCCGCGAAGATGAACGCGGTCCCGCCTGAGACGCCGACCGCGAGCGAACCGTAGATAGATGTAGAGCGCCAGGAGCCCGACCGCCCACAGCAAAGAGGTCACGCCGCGGTCGATCGAAGGAGGGCGAGGCATGCCGTGCGGCAGTGCAAGACTCTAATTCAACGCGATGAGGGACTTTCCACAAGCTGCAAGGTGTGCTGTGGAAATGTGGAAAATTGAATTTCTGCAAATTGCGCCCTTTTCATCGTTGACCTCTTGCGGAAGCGACCTGACCTCTCCTAGATTGCCGTTTGCGCCGAGCACGGAGCGCAAGTAGGTCGAAGCCGGAAGCGAAGGCAGTAGGCGGAAGCCGAAGGTCAGCGGAGCCGGTGGACGAAAGCGAAATCGACTCGGCGAACCAAAGGGCGCCCTCCGGGGCGCCCTTTGATTTTAAACGGCCGACCGAGTGAATCGGTCGGCCTCTCCCGCGCAGACCCTCGCCGCCGTTCCGGCGGCGAGGCCTTCACGCACCGGGTCCCGCGCCAAGCGCATCAGCCGGGCTCAGTCGAAGCGCCGCGTCCTAACGACGTTGACTAAGCTGCGCGGTCGTGGAGCGTGGCCGTCTTCTCGTCTGGCTCGCCGTCCTCGTCGGCCTCGCGTTGATCGTCCTCGCGGTCGTCTACTGGGCGGAGCCGGCCAAGTCGTTGCCTTCGTGGCTCCCCGGTCACGAAGCGGGTCGAACCACCATCACGTCAAGCACGGAATCGCCGCGTTCCTGCTCGGGCTGGCGTGCCTCGTGTTTGCCTGGTTCCGTTCCGCGGGCCCGCGACCCGAAGCGCCGCCGCCTAGCCAGCCGCTGACCGTTGCCGATCTCCTACTCGCAGGCGATCGTGCTCGGCCTGCTGCAGGGCTTCAGCGAGCTGTTCCCGATCTCGAGCCTCGGCCACAGCGTCATCCTGCCGCAGTTGCTCGGCTGGAACATCCACCAGAACGACTCCTACTTCATCACCTTCCTCGTCGCGACGCACCTGGCGACGGCGCTCGTGCTGCTCGGGTTCTTCTGGAGCGACTGGCTTCGGATCTTCCGCGGCCTCGGGAGCGCCTTCGCGACCGAGAGATCGCCCGGACGACACCGATGCCAAGCTCGGCTGGCTGCTGGTCGTCGGCACCATCCCGGCTGGGCTCCTGGGGCTGCTGCTCGAGCACAAGCTGCGAACCGTTTTCGCCTCCGGCGCAGTCGGCGTCTTTCTTCCTGATGATCAACGGCCTCCTTCTGTTCGGCGCCGAGGCGCTCCGCCGACGCGCCCGCAGCCTGAGCACGGTGACCCAGACGGCCGGGTCGCCAGGCGCGTCAGCTGGCGCGACGCCTTCGGGTGGGGTCGATCCAGGCCGCGGCGCTCGTGCCCGGCATCTCGCGCTCGGGGGTGACGATGGGCGGCGGCCTCCTGGTCGGGCTCTCCAACGAGGATGCGGCCCGATTCGCCTTCCTGCTGGCGACTCCGATCATCGGCGCAGCAGCGGCCCTGAAGCTCCCGGAGCTCTTCGGTTCGCAAGGAAACGGTGTTCGCGGCCCGGCACTAGTCGGCGCACTCTGCGCCGCCGTCACTGCATATTTTTCCGTCCGCTTCTTGATGCGCTTCTTCGAAACGAATAGGTTGACACCCTTCGCTGCTTACTGTCTGGCTGCAGGCCTCGCCTGCACCCTCTACTTTCTCGTCTAGCCCAGGGGAGGCCCGTGAGAAGAATGTCCAGATTCCGACTTGACATAACAATGGTTACCGTGCGCCGGCTTTTGGTTTGGACATCCGCTTCTCGTGGAACCATCGAGGGTCGGGTATGACGACAGTCGAGCTGGACTCCCTCTGGTCAAACCAGGAGTTTCAGCAGCTGCTCGAGGCTGCTGAGCAATCCGGTTCGGTTCGGCACGCTGAGCTCGCGGAGGTGCTCGAGCCGCACGAGCTCGGACTCGCTCGAGACCGACGCCGTCTACCGCGAGCTCGACCAGCGCGGGATCGAGGTGATCGAAGAGACGAAAGAGGCGGCGCCCCGCCACCGCCTCCGCCGCCTGCCGTCGCGCAGGAGACGACGACCGACGCGCTGCAGCTCTTCCTGCGGAGGCCGGCCGCCATCCGCTGCTGAACGCCGCCGCAGGAGGTCGAGCTCGCCAAGCGCATCGAGCGCGGCGACATGGACGCGAAGCAGCACGATGATCCAGTCGAACCTGCGCCTCGTCGTCTCGATCGCGAAGAACTACCGCAACCAGGGCCTGCCGTTCCTCGACCTGATCCAGGAAGGCACCCTCGGCCTGATCCGCGCGGTCGAGAAGTTCGACTGGCGCCGGGGCTACAAGTTCTCGACCTACGCGACCTGGTGGATCCGGCAGGCCGTCGCCCGTGCGCTGGCCGACAAGGCGCGGACGATCCGGATGCCCGTGCACATCGTCGAGCGGATGCAGAAGCTGAATCGCGCCGAGCGGACGCTCTGGACGCAGCTCGGCCGGGAGCCGACCCTCGAGGAGATCGCCGAGGAGGCGAACCTGCCGATCGCCGCAGGCGCACGAGGTGAAGGCGGCCGCTCGCGCCTCGACCAGCCCTCGACCAGCCGGTCGGCGAGCAGGAGGACGCCGTCTTCGGCGACTTCGTCGCCAACGACGACCCGCTACCCGAGGAGACGGTCGAGGACTCGCTGCGCAGCGAGGCGCTCGCGCAGGCGCTGGCGGCGCTCTCCGAGCGCGAGCGCCACGTGATCATCCTCCGCTACGGGCCTCGCCGATGCAGAGCCGAAGACGCTCGAGGACATCGGCCGCCGGCTCGGCCTGACGCGCGAACGCGTGCGTCAGATCGAGACCGAGGCGCCTCAAGCGCCTGGCGAAGCTGCGCGAGATGGAGTCGGTAACGCTGTAGGTACGGGACTGTCGCTGTAGGGACGGGACTGTCCCCGCAGGGGACTGTCCCTACAAACGCCTGAGTCACTTAGAGCGCTCACAGGGACAGTCCCCGTTCGGGGACAGTCCCTACGCTCAGCTTCGGTAGCGCCAGGGACTGTCCCCTCGCAGGGGACTGTCCCTTAAAAACGCCGGGAGTCACTTAACGGTCACAGGGACAGTCCCCGTTCGGGGACAGTCCCTACGGCGAGCTCCAGCGCAGAGCCGTCGAACAACGGAGAGGCCCGCTCCTCCCCACGCGGGCGCGTGTGAGCTCGTAGGCGCCGTCCAGCAGCATCGGGCGCGTCGCCCGGTGGCCGTCGGAGGCAACGAGCGCCGCAAGCCCGTCGTCGACCAGGCGCCAGCCCTCGCGCGCCATCTCCGGGCTGTGGCGGCCCAGGAGGCTGCTGGCGTTGACCCTGCAGCGGCCAGCCCCGCCCCGCCAGCTCGTCGGCCAGGTCGGGGTTCCGGAGGACCGCCTCGGTTCGCTCGGGGTGGGCGACGACCGGCGTCAGCCCGGCACGCTCGATCCACTCCTCGACCTCGAGGAAGACGTCGGCCGAGCCGACGAACGGGATCTCGACGAGCACGGACTCGGTCTCCTCGAGCACGTATCGCCGCGGATCCTCGTCCAGGAAGGCACGCATCGGCGTCAGCTCGAAGCCGAGCCGAAGCTCGAGCGGCGCCCGCTCGCGGAGCTCGGCGAAGGCCTTGCGGATTCGGTGCTCGCGCTCCTCGGTCAGCGGCAGCGCCGGCGACACGTGCGGCGTGGCGTAGAGCAGCGCGGTCCCGTGCTCGAACGCGTCGCGTGCAAGGTTCAGACCTTCAGCGATCGTTTGGACGCCGTCATCACCCGAAGGCACGACGTGAGAGTGGATATCGACGAAGCGGGGTGCCCCCACCCCATCAACGTAGCTATTCAGCCCGTAGATACAACTGGAGTGCCGGAGCGACGGTGCGCAGCTCGCGCAGGGCGCGTGATTCGAGCTGGCGGACGCGCTCGCGCGTGATGCCGAGCGAGGCGCCGACCTCTTCCAGCGTCTGCGGAACCTCGCCGTCGAGCCCGAAGCGCCGGGCCAGGACGAGCCGCATCCGCGGATTCAAGACGTCCAGCGCGTCGCCGAGCTCGACGGCGCGCAGATTGTCCGCGCGTGGTCACATCGGGTCGATCGAGCTTCGTGTCCTCGATCAGGTCGCCGTACAGGCTCTCGCCGTCGCCGACGGGCGTCTCGAGGCTGACCGGATCCTCGACGAGCTCGAGCAGCTCGTTGACGCGCGCTCCGGCGTCAGCCCGGCCTCCTCGGCGATCTCGTCGACCACGGGCTCGCGGTTCAGCTTCTGGGCGAGCAACGGCGCGCGCGCATCACCTTGCGAACCTGCTCGGCCACGTGGACGGGGAGCCGGATCGTGCGGCCCTGGTCGGCGAGCGCGCGCGTGATCGCCTGCCGGATCCACCAGGTCGCGTACGTCGAAAGCTTGTAGCCCATGCGGTCAGTCGAACTTCTCGACCGCGCGGATCAGGCCGAGGTTGCCCTCCTGGATCAGGTCGAGGAGCGGCACGCCGGCCTTCGTGTAGTTCCGCGTGATCGACATCACGAGCCGAAGGTTGCGACTCGATCAGCTTGCGCTTCGCGTCCTCGTCGCCCTCGTCCTTGCGCCGCGCGAGCTCGCGCTCCTCCGCCGGTGTCAGCAGCCGGCCGTCGCCGATCTGGCGGACGTAGAGCTTGCAGCGGATCCTGCGTTGGAGCCGCGGCTCGCCTTGACGTCGATCTTCGTCGACCTCGGCGGCGTCCTGGACGAGCTCCAGCTTTGGCTCGAGGACCGGCTCGGAGGAGAATCTGGAAGCGGCCGCTGCTCCATCGTGTTTGAGCTATCGGCCTCGGGGAGAACCGTCTTGATCGTGTCAACCCTCGACCGAGGAGCGAGGTTTTGCGTTTGTAACTGACGCGCAAAGTCATGACTAACTCGTGCTCAGGCCCGCGTCAAAGGCCAGAAGACCGCCCGTCTCGGCTAGGGAAGATCGTCCAGTTTCGGGGTCACTACACTCACTGATATGTGCGGAATCGCCGGATATAGCCTCACTGCCTCGAGCCCGCTCGAGCGGACGCTCGCGGCTCAGGCCTCCTGGCTGGAATCGCCGAGCGCGGCGCCGACGCAGTCGGTTACGCTCACCGCGCTCCCGGCGAGGGCGTCGGTTCGATGCACAAGCAGCGCTCGGGCGCAAGCGCCGCTGCTCGAAGAGATCACCGTTCCGCAGAGTGCGACCGAGTCCTGGTCCACGTCCGCGACTACGAAGGGCCATCCGACCGTCGCGGCGAACAACCATCCCATCCGCCACGGCGCGGTCATCGGCATTCACAACGGGGTCATCCACAACGACGACGAGTTGCTCGCCGACCACGACTGCGCGCGCGCGAGCCCAGAATGACGGTCGACTCCGAGGCGATCTTCGCCGTCGCCAGCGCCCTCCGAGGTGCACCCGCCGAGGCGCTCGAGGCCTCTCCGCGGCTCGATGGCCACCGCCTGGATCGACGAGCGCCGCGAGAACGCGATCTCGGTTGCGCGCGGCGTCGGCCGCCCGGTCTGGCTTGGCACGCCGGCGACGACGGCGTGTTCTTCGCCTCGCACGAAGCTCGGGCTCGAGGTCGTCGAGCGCTTCCTCGGCGTGAAGCTGGAGATGCGACGAGCTCGAGGAAGGCACGCCTCGTCCCAGCTCGAGCGCGGCCGTGAGATGAGCCGAACGCGATTCAAGCCCGACCGGCGCTTCGGCAGATGCACCACTCCCGGCCGTGCGCGCACCAGAGAGGCTGCGTTGCTTGCCTCAAGCGGCTGGCGGTACTGCCGCCGCCGCTCACTAGCCGGGCGCCGCTAGCTGATCGTCCCGTCGGCGGCCACGTCGACGCCGGCCTCGCGTAGCCGTTCCCGTACGAGGAACTGGAACGTCGACCAGGGCCCGCGCCGGGCGTCGAACATTCGATAGATCTGCCACTCGGTGAGCATTGCGTCGTCGGTCTTGCGCGCCTGCGGTCCAGTCCGCGAACTTCGGCAGACGGCCGAGCTTCTTCGAGAGGCTGACCGCCTGGTCGAGCGCGCGCTCCAGCCGCTCCTCTCCCACCGGCACGTCGAAGCCAGCCTCGCGCAGCGCGTTCGTGAGCGAAGCCGAAGGTGTGCCAGTAGAGCGACTTCGACGGCAGCTTGCCGCGGTGCTCGTCGATGTCGCGCGCGGTCGGCACGCGGCCGAGCTCCTCGCCCAGCTCGCGGCAGGGCCGAGCAGCTCCTCGCGGGTCGCGAAGCGGCGCGGCACGAGCCCGGCCGCGCGCTTGGCGCGCGTTCCAGCTGCCGAAGTGCTCGATCACCGTCTGCGGGTGCACGTGTCGTCTCCGGGTCGGCCGCGAACTCCCGCATCGTCGGCGAGCGGCCCGAGCCGCTCGGCGCATGCGCGTCAGCTCGGCGAGGATCTGCTCGTCGGTGTAGCGCTTGCGGATCCCGGCCTGGAACTCGGCGAGCGCCTCGCGGTCGATGCTCGCGACCGCGCGGTAGCGGGCTTGCGGGGCATCGCTGCAAGACAGGATAGAGCAATTGCGCGAATCTGCAAGTCGCGCCAGCTATCGCGAGCTTGTACCAGCGACGGCGGCTAGAACGCGACGGCTGCGCGCTCGGGCGGGCTCGGCGTCGCCTCGACGCGCAGGATCCGCCTCGAGCGCCGCGACGCAGCGCGGGCAGAACTGGCGTGCCTGCGGCCGTCCTGGAGCTCGTCGAGCGCGTCCTCGCGCCGGCCGGCCGGCTCGGTAGATCGCGCGTCGTCAGCATCGAGTCGAGCGCGTCGGCGACGTGGATGATCCGCGCGCCGAGCGGGATCTCCTCGCCCGCCAGGCCGATCGGGATAGCCGGCGCCGTCGAAGCGCTCGTGGTGGTGGCGGATCGCCGGGACGGCGTCGTTCAGGAAGCCGAGCCGGTCGATGATGCGCGCGCCCTCGTCGGCGTGCTGCTGCATCAGCGCCCACTCCGAGTCGGTCAGGCTGCGCCGGCTTCAGCAGGATCGCGTCCGGGATCGCCGAGCTTGCCGATGTCGTGGAAGAGCGCGGCGTGCCCGAGCAGATCGAGCTCCGCCTGCGAGAGGCCGAGCTCGCGGCCGATCGCCAGCGCGAGCTGCTGGACGCGGCGCGAGTGGCCGGCGGTGTAGGCGTCGCGCGCGTCGACGGTCGCCGACAGCGACTCCATCGCGGCGGTCGAGCGCTCCTTGAGCAGCCGGTTCGCCTGCTCGAGCGACACGTTCTGCGATCTGGATCGTCTCCGGCGGCCTCGCGCAGCTTCTCGCGCGCTCTGCTGCGTGTGCCGGAGGTACGCCTCCTGCGTCTTGCGCATCAGGAAGCAGCGGCACCGCGAAGACGGCGAGCGCCCAGAGGCTGCGGCTGACTCGTCGCAGGCAGATGACCGCCGGCGATGAAGCCGTAGACGAGGTAGTGCGGGACGGAGCCAGGCGAAGCGCTCCTGGAAGACACGCAACCAGCGCTCGTGGCCCTCGACGGCCGACGGCGAGGCTGACGCAGACCCATGTTGACGCGCGAAGTAGGCGAAACCGCGGCGACCCCGGCGACGATCGCAGGATGCGGCCGGTCTCGCTGGCCGCCGAGGAAGTGCAGCGAGAAGACGCCGCGGCCGCGAGCGAGGCGAGCGACAGCGCGCCGACGTTGAAGAGCACGCTGGTGGAGCGACTGCCGCCGCGGCGCTCCACTCGACCGCCGCCGTCGTGAGCGCCAGCGCGAGCGCGGCACGCGGGCCGAAGAGCGCGGCGCCGGCGATCGCGCCGACCGCGCTGACGGAGATCGATCCGACGCTCGACCTCGAGCGCGAGCGCTGGCCCAGCGCCGACGAGCGCGATGATCGCGATCAGTCCGCTGACGTCGTCGACTGGCGCCGAAGACGACGGCCGGCGACGCCGGCGCAGTGCCGACCAGCGCCGACGAGGCCGACGACCGCGGCCAGGCGCCGCGAGAGCGAGAAGAAGTCGCGGCCGTGCGAGCGGCGTGCGGCCGCGGGTGGCGGCGCCGCCTCCGCGGGGCTGCGCGTCGGATCGGCGCGCGGCAGCGGCGCGCGTGCTCGCCGTCGTCGGGAACGGCGACGAGGGGCGTCGCGCGTGCTCGGGCAGCGACGAGCGGCTCGAGCTCGCGTCGAGGACGCGGTTGCGGCCCTGGAGCTTCGCCCGGTAGACGGCGAGGTCGGCCTGATGGATCAGCTCGTTCGCGTCGGCGCCGTCGCGCGGGAACGCCGCGACGCCGATCGAGACGGTCGCGCGGATCGGCTCGCTCGAGGTCTCGACGTCGAAGTACGCGCGCGGCGACCGCGCCGCCGGATCCGCTCGGCGATCTCGAAGCGCCTGCTCCGGCGGCGTCTCCGGGCAGGAGGATCGCGAACTCCTCGCCGCCGAAGCGCGGCAGGCACGTCGTAGTGGCGCAGCTGCGTCGCGGAAGACCTCGGCGATCCCGCGCAGCACGGCGTCGCCGGCGAGGTGGCCGTAGGTGTTGTTGATGTCGCGCAGGAGGTCGAGGTCGGCCATGATCAGCGACATCGGCCGCTCGAACCGCTGCGCGCGCGCGAGCTCCTCCGCGCAGCGTCGCCGCGAAGTAGCGGGCGTTGAAGAGGCCGGTCTTCGGGTCGACGCGCGCCTCCTCCTGCGAGCTGCGGGACGCTGCAGCGAGCGGTGAATCAGCAGCAGCGGCGCGATCGCGAACGGCAGCAGCCACGGGTTGAGAACCCAGAAGGTGCCGATCCCGACGCCGAGGGCAGCGAGCACGAGGTCGGCTGAGAGGCTCTCGAACGAGAAGATGCCGAGCTCCCTGAACGAGTGGCTGTAGAAGAAGTGCAGCATCGGCGCCAGCAGGATGTGATTGACGGCCACGCAGACCGCCGCGGCGGCCATCCCGGCGAGCGCCAGGCGAAGGTCGTGGTTCTGGGAGCAGGTGGCTCGGCGCCGGCAGTGGCGTGGAAGGCCGCCCAGGCCGCAAGCAGCGAAATCGTCCAGTTGCAGATGTTGAAGGTCTGGCTGTACCAGGCGTTCCGATTCTTCAGCCATTCCGGAACGTGCTGGATCACCCCGATCAGTGCGACCAGTTCCGGCAGGGAGCAGCATCACCGCTGGAATCAGGAAGACGACAGTCGTGTGGTACGACTGATTCCGCGGCGATCCGAACGACGAAGAGCTGCGCCACCGCGGCAGCCGAGCCGAGGATGATGAACGTCGCCCAGCTGTGCGTGCCGGCTTTCAGGTGTGGCAGCAGCGGAACCGGGCGGCGGCGCTAGCCACGACGCCGATGACGAAGAGTAGATCGTCGCCCGAATCGGCGGCTTCTTGTCGGCGCCTCGTGCTCGTCGATCGTGCCGGGCACCTCGGGGAGGACAATGCTTCCGGGAACGGCGCTCACGAGACGGCTCTCCGAGGAAATGTCGGCGGCATCCCCAACGCCGTAGCGGGACCGGCCGGGATGGAGACGAGCCAGGATGAAGGGTCGCGGCCGGCGAAGCGCACGAGCTCTTCGACGCGCCTGCGCGATTCTCCGGTCGGGTCGATCGACCGCACGCTGCGCGGGTCGTCCTGAGGAAGACCACGCAAGCGAATGCCGCTCAGCGCTCAAGCCTTGCCGTCTCCTTTCCGCCCTCGGGCCGGTGCCGCGATTACAGAGGCCGGCGTGCCTCGCACGACCTACGCCGCAGTTCGTTCACTACACGGCAAGCTACGGGGCGCCCAACAGGGGGACATCCCCTCTTCGGGACAGGCGCAAGATCCCCGATCGAGGGAGAGGCCCCGAATTCGTGGTCTTCGGTCAACGGGCACGCGCTCAGATAGCGTCTCCGGGCCTTGCGAACCCGCTTCCTCTGCGGTTGGAGATCCTCTTGGCCCGCGCCACTGGGCGGCCTCTCCCGGCTCGCCGGCACCGGCGGCGGCACGACTCGTGCCCGGCAAGCTGCTCTGGAAGCTCGATCCGGCGGCGGTCGACGCGCTCGCCCGCGCGGCTTCCGCTGGGCTCCGCGCTCGTCTCCGCCACGAACGGCAAGACGACGACGGCGGCGATGGTCGGCGCGAATCCTCGCGCCGCGGCTGCGGCTCGCACACAACAGCTCCGGCGCGAACCTCGTCTCCGGGGTCGCCTCGACCCTGCTCGCCGCCCGCGACGCGGAGCTCGGCCTCTTCGAGGTCGACGAGGCGGCGCTGCCCGAGGTCGCTCGGCGGCGTCCGGCCGCGGGCGGTCTGCCTCGGCAACCTGTTCCGCGACCAGCTCGACCGCTACGGCGAGCTCGAGCGTCGTCGCCGAGCGCTGGCGGGCGGCTGTCGCAGCGCTGCCCGGCCGACTCGGCGCTCGTCGTCAACGGCGACGACCCGCAGGTCGGAGACCTCGGCCGCGAGCGCGGCCCGGACACGCACCGTGTTCGGGCGTCGACGATCCGCGTCAGGCGCGCCCGGCGCTCCAGCACGCCGCCGACTCGAAGTGGTGCATCCGCTGCGGCACGGCCTACGAGTACGCGGCGGCCTACGTCGGCCACCTCGGCGACTACCGCTGCCCGGCCTGCGGCCACGCCCGCCCGCCGCTCGACGTCGTCGCCCGCGAGATCGAGCTCGCGCGGGCTCGACGGCGTCGTCGTTCGACCTCGTCACCCCGGACGGATCGCGGCGCGTCCAGCTGCCGCGTGCCCGGGCTCTACAACGTCTACAACGCGCTCGCCGCGGCCGCGCTCGCGCGCGGCGCTCGGTGCCTCGCTCGACGAGATCGCGGCACGGGCTCGAGGCGTTTCACGCCGCGTTCGGGCCGCTTCGAGCGGATCGCAGCTCGGCGACACGGCGCCTGCTGATGCTGCTGATCAAGAACCCGGCCGGCGCGAACGAGGCGATCCGCACGCTGCGTCGACGGCGGCGCGCCGGCGACTGCGTCCGTGGTCGCGCTCAACGACGCGATCGCCGACGGCCGCGACGTGTCGTGGATCTGGGACGTCGACTTCGAGCCGCTCCTCGCCGGCGCTCGAGCGGCTCGTCGTCCACCGGCGACCGGGCCGCCGAGCTCGCGCTGCGCTTCAAGTACGGCGGCTTCGACCGAGCAGGCGATCGAGGTCGTGCCGGAGCTCGAAGCGCGCCTCGACCGCGCGCTTCGAGCTGACGCCCGCGGGCGGCAAGCTGATTGCGCTCCCGACGTACACCGGCGATGCTTGCGCTACCGCGGACATCGCCAGCCCGGCTGCGGCGTTACTGTGCGCTACAGTACCTGCGGGAAGCGGCGTAGAGGCTTTATAGAGAGGAGAGCCGCGGGGCGGTGAGGCCCCGGGCTCTTTGATGGCAAGCGAGGAAGTGCTCCGTTAGGGAGCGACGTGTGCTCGTCGTCGCCGTCGAATCCGGGCGGAGACGAGATCGGCCGGCAGCTGCAGATCAGGATCGACCGCTGCGGCCGCGAGGTCGGCCGGGTCGGCGAAGCGAGTCGGCGGTGTGTTGCCCGCCCCGTCGCCGTCGGCTGCGTCTTCGTAGGAGGAGTCGCTCCACGAAATGTCAGCCCACGAAACGTCCGCCGAGCTGAGGCTGTCGGCCCAGCTGACGCTCGCCTCAGGAGATGTCGGCCTCAGGAAACGGCCGCGAGCGTGGAGTCGCCCCAGGAGACGTCGCTCCACAGAGACGGCGTCCCACGAACGCTCGCCTTGGCAGTGTCCGACCAGCTGACCGCGTTGAATACCGGACGCTGCCGCCCGCAGGGTCGGCCGCCAGGAACTGCTCCAACGCCTTGTTCGTTCGAACGTTGATCGCCGTCACGGATTTGACCGCGTTCACCTCGCCGAGGCCGAGCGAGTCCGGAATCGCCGACGGAGTCGGCCGAGCGTCGCCATCAGCGCGCCCTTGATCTGGTCCGGGCCCCAACTCGGGTTGCGGGCGATGGTCTGCGCCGCGATTCCGACACGATCGGCGCCGCGAACGATGTACCCGAGAGCTGGATGTACCCCGGCGAGACGATGTTGCTCGCCTTCTGCGACGCGATGCGTGCGAGGTCATCGGAATCGGGCCGACCATGTAGTCGCCCGTCCGCTGCGACCTCGGGCTTCCGGAAGCCGTCGTTCGTGTAGCCGTAGGCCGACCAGAACGGCGCTGTCGTCGTCGTGATCGAGTTCGGATTCCCGTCCATGTCGGCCGCGCCCACAGTGATCACTGAACGGGTCGTTGCCGGGTGCGCAGGGAACGCCGCTGCTGGCCGTTCGCGAGCGCCGTAGTTGTCCGACCGCCGCACGACGACCGTGACGCCGCTGAACCACAGCTTCTCGACCGCCTTGTCGAGCGGGTCGTGCGTGAAGCTGCTCGAGTTCGAGGCGTGCAGGCGAGAAGTTCGCGACCTTGATGCTGTACTTGTCCTTGTTCGCGAGGATCCACCGTGCCGCCGCGATCACGCTCGCTCGTCCGCGCCAGTGCCCGTGTCGTCCATGACGTCGAGCGAGACGATGTTCGAGCGTGGCGAAGCGCCCGCGCAAGCCGGGCGTCTGCCTGCGCCGCGATTCCGGCAACGAACGTGCCGTGCCCGCGACCGTCGCCGGGCGAGTTGTTCGGCAGCGTCGTCAGGTTGACCTGCTGCACAACGCGTCCACCGGAAGTCAGCACCTGGGACGCGTCGATGCCGGAATCGACGACCGCGATCGTCGGGGCCGCCAGGTCGGACTGCGCTCTTGCGTGGAGCTGAGTGCCACCGGCGCATTCCAGAGCTTGTCGATGCCGCATGTTCGCTACCCAGAGCTGCTTGACGCGATAGGTCAGGCCCGTCGGATGAGCCGGTGCGTCGGGCGTGATCGTCAGGCCTGGATGCTAGCTGCGCAAGCCGGTTCGTGCGGAGATCGAGCAGATGCTTCGTCGATCAACGAGCTTACGATCGACGTTGCCGAGCGTCAGGTACCGAGAACGGCTCGGCAATTTTGCCGCCGTTGGACGTCACGATCACGTGGATCGTCTGATGCCTGATGCTTGTCGGCCTGAATGAGCATGCCCGGCGAGACGTAATGTCTGCTGGGTCGAATCACCCGTAAGCAGCCGCAGCTGCCGGCGCTCGTGCCGCCGGGAATCCTTCCGGAGCACGAGCATCGGCTCGCCATCATCGCGACGAGGCCGCGTCCACTCCTGGCCCCAGAGCGCATTCGAGCGCGAATCGTCGCCAGCTACCTCGTCCCCCAGAGCGCGCTCGAGCGGCTCTTGGCCGCCAGGTCTTCCGTCTCCTCAGCATTGCCATCCTTCCTCACCCGCCAGCAGCGTGGTCCGGCATTTGCCGCAGTAAGCGCCGCGCTCCTCAGCGCCGCGCGCAGATCGAACCCTGGCGCAACGTGTGTTTGGGCCGCCTCAGAGGCGCGACATCCCCCCCCGCCTGGGTGAGGGCGCGCCGGTTCACCCGTCCGCGGTCGAGGCTCAGGCTGGGTCGCAGCGGTTTGGGCCAGTGAAGCCGCCCGGTCGTCGGCCATCGTTCCCCGGATTACACCAACATCTACGCCGACCGGGCGGCAACATCGCCGTAGCTCGCGCCGGCCGCCTGGCGGGGCTATCAGCTGAGATGTCCGAGCGCTCGGCGCAGGCGCCGAGATCCGGCCCGGCCGACCACGATCTCTTCTACGTCGGCGGCGGGGCCAGGGATCGTGAGCAGGCGCTGATCGCGCCCGAGCTCGCCGCGCTGGGCCGGCGCTACTGGCGAGTGCGATGAGGCCGGCGCCGCCGCTGTCCCGGCCGCCCGCGGTGGATATCAACTCGCTTCCCGGCCGTTCTACCGCGACCAGAGCGGCGTGACGAGCTGCCGGGCATCGGCCTCTCCTGCCACTACAGACGGTCGCGGGCTCGGGGCAGAGGATGGATACCTGGCGCATTCGCCTTCTGCGCCGGACGCGAGCTCTGAGCCGGCTGGAGCGAGACGCTCGCCGGCTTCGGAGTAGAACCACGCCGGCCGGATCGATCCTCGACCCCGCGGCCAGTGAGCGCCTGCCTGGGGCGTGCGTCGTGGCCGGCTTCGGCAACGACGGAGAGAGCGGCTACGAGGGCTGCCGCCTGGGCCGCGCGATCGGCACCTACCTCCGGACCGTTGCACCGGACGCAACCGTGGTTCGCCGACTGGCTGCTCGCGCAGGCGATTGCCCACCGAACAGGCGATCTCCCCTGCGTTCGGAGCCGCTCCTGACGAGCTCGAAACGCAGGCCCACGCAGTCTCCGCCCGCCGAGCGGAAACCCGGGGCGGCCGCTTTAACCTTCCCAGACCCGCCAGCCCACGCCCGGCACGTCCCACGGCTCACTGCGGAGCCGTGCCTGGGGTCCAACCCCCACCCCTTGATTTGTGGGGCCGCGCCTCCGCCCTCGGCGGATGACGATCGGGCAACCTCCGCGCTTGTCTGGAACGTGCATGGCGCCGAGTTCGTGACATTCCTGACCACCATTGAGCGGAGCCGGAGCAGGACGAGGCCGGGCGCGCCAGCCGGGCCGCCTATCGTCGCCCAGAGGCTCCTAGGTAAACCGCGGGTCACGCCCGGCCGCCAGCGCTGGACGAAGCGTTGGATCGGCGGATGCAGGACGACGTCGTCGAGGTCGTCGAGGCCGAACAGCCGGTGCCCACGGACGGCCGCGTCCTGCGAGCTGGACTTCCTCGAGCGAGCGCCCGCCGAGGTCGCGCCGCGAAGATGATGATGTGCACGACGTGCTTGCGCCGCGAAGCTCTGCACGGGCGAGATCGAGTCGACGATCGCAGACGGGGCCCTCGACCGCCACCGTCCTCGCCGATCCCGAGCTCCTCCGCAGAGCTCGCGGTGCAGGGCATCGACCAGGCTCTCCCGCGTGTTCGACGCCGCCGCCCGGCAGCAGCCAGTACTCCTTGCCGGGCTTCTCGTGCCGGCAGAGCAGCACCCGGTCGTTCCAGCGCAGTAGCGCCGAGACGCGGATCCGGGGCTCAGCCCCCACGAGCCTCGGATCGACGGCTCGTCATCGCGCGCGCGCGAGGACCTGAAGCCGCGCTCGCCGCGCTCGCTTTCGGGCAGCTCGTCGGTCTCGACGAGCTCGAGCTGCGGGACTTCGAGGACGACGAGCTGGGCGATCCGCATTCCCGGCTCGACGACGAACGTTTCGCGCGGATCGGTGTTCAGCAGCACGACCCGCAGCTCGCCGCGGTAGCCGGAGTCGATCAGGCCCGGCGCGACTGACCACGAGAATGCACGCGCCGCGAGGCAAGCCTCCGGAGCGCGGCTGGACTGAAGCCCGCGCACCCTTCCGGAATCGCAACCGCAGAGACCCGTGCCGACCACGGCCCTCTCCCCGGCCCGAGAGCTCGGCGGCGCTCGGCAGGCCGCCAGGTCGGGTCGGCACGTCGCCCGGAGTGAGGCGCGGACGGGGCACGACCGCGCGTCCTCCCGGCCCGAGGCGCTTGGAATGCCAGGCGCTCGACTACTATGGCTGAGCGCGCCGGCTCGTCGCGCCTCCGCCCAGCGCAGAGGTGAAGCGCGAACCGCGGCAGCTCGCGGCGTGGCAGGTGCGCGCGAGCGAGCCGCCGTCCGTGGCTGGTCGACCCGCTCTCGGATCGGCGCTCCGGGCGCGTGGAGCTCCAGCCGGGCGCGCCCCCTCGTCGTACCCAGTGGAGCAGCATCCGGACGCTTTCAAACACGCCGTCGCCGAACTCGGCCGCGACGCCGCTCGCGCAGTGCGTCCGAGGCCCCTCGCCCGTGGCTGCAGGGACCAGCAAGGGGGCGTCCGGGACACCGGTTGGCGAGGCGTCAGCGCCGCAAGGGGTCGACGAGGTCGACCTTGTTCTTCAGCACCAGCGGCTCCACCGGGGACGTCAGTGACGCCGGATCTCGCCAGGGACGTCCTCGACGGCCCGCGCGCATCGTCGAGCTCGACGTCAGGCCTGAGCCGTGATCGAGCCCACGAGCCTGCAGGACGAGGTCGGCGACGAGCGTCTTCCTCCGAGCGTTGGTGGCAACGAGCCCTCACGAAGGCTGGTGAGGCAAGCGCCGAGATGGAAGCCGACGCGTGACCGTCAGCGAGATGCTTCCGGCCGTCGACCCTCGAAGCTGCGCGCGTCGTCGGATGCAGGCAGCCTCGAAGCGATGTCGGTCGCGGTGGACGGCGACGTCGGCGCCGGGTGGGCGGTTCAGGGCGTCGACTTGCCGGCGCTCGTGTAGCCGGCCAGTGCGATCACTGGCGTCTCGGAGCGGCGTCGGGACTTCCGAGCGCGCGGCGCGCTGGCGCTCGAGGCCGTGAGCCGCCCCCGCAGAACGGCGATCCGGCGGTTGCGCGCCGGCCGGTCGGCTCAAGCCCCGCTGCGACTCCCCGGGGCCCCGTGTCTCGAGCCCGCCTCCGTGAGCCGCTCGGAGGTGCCGCCAGAGCCCTCGCATCCGCGGAAGGTTGTACACTCCAGCTGCGCCAGCTCGACCTGGAGCTTTCCCTCACGCGGCTCAGCGGCATGCTGGGCGGAGTGCCGAGGATCAGCCGCGTCCGTCGATCACCCGCGCCTGGAGGGCGTTCTCGCGCTCGCGCTGCTGCATCGCGCGACAGCTCGTCGTCGACCAGCAGCGCACTCGGCGCCGGAGCGTACAAAGGCTTCTTTCAGCTCGACCAGCTTTCCACACTTGCCGACTGCGTAGGTGCGGGGGCTGCCAGGCCTGGCCGTGCTCGCTGGACCAGCGCTCCACGCGGGCTCGACCCCTGCAGGTGCGCGCAGGCTCCTGCAGCTCGCCGAGCTCGCGATCGGCGTGCCGACCCCTGCGCCAGCACGGCGACGACGAACCGCGGGCGCTCGGGCTCGGCACCCGGCGCAGGATCCGCTGCTGCGGGCGTAGCGTCACGCAGAGATTATGACCTTCAACGCTGACGGGGAGCCGTGGATCGCCTGTTGGCGATGTACGCTCGCCCTCGTGTCAACAGCAATACGTAAAATCGAACGAAGCGCGCTC
>ERZ1370068.2957-contig-2082_pt1 | contig 156175 bp, 165 predicted proteins | sample MGYA00561227_ERZ1370068 | MGnify/ENA primary metagenome ERZ1370068 (study PRJEB38410, sample SAMEA6850437) | metagenome | study: Metagenomic assessment of the ecological functions of the soil: analysis of the soil microbiota associated with the... | reverse complement strand
CGTCGCCGCGAGGTCCTCGTTCAGGCCCGAGGAGAAGACGACATTGTGCTCGGCGAGGAGCTTGGGATTGCGCTCGAGGGTCTGGTCGAGGCCGCCGAGCGGCGACCCGCGGTAGCCCGAGATGAACGTCGCCGTGTTGAGGCCGCGCGCCCGGTCGGCGCGATGCTGGTCGAACGGAAGGCGGACCAGCGCCTGGATGCCGGACAGGTAGACACGGCCGCGCTCCAGGGTGTACTTGGCGTCGAGCGAGAACTCGTCGGGCGTCGTCGTCATGCAGCTCCTCCGGGATGACAAACCTGGTCAGCGCAATCGCGCACGTCGGCGGAATCGCCCACATGGTATGCGTGAACGCGCCACGAAGCAACCGGGCGGTTACTTCCGGAGCAGGGGGCGTACGACACGAGAATGAATATACGGATGGGCAGCGGTATGGCGGGGCGAGGACGTGGACGCGATCCAGGGCGTGCTGGGGCCCGGCCGTAATCGCGGCGTGATCAGACTACCGGCCGGGGCGCCAGAGCTCAAAGCCCGCCGCGGTGAAGTCGTGATCGAAGGCGAGTGCATGCCGGCAGCGCAGGCCTTCCATCACGGCGAAGCTGACGGCATCGGTATACGTGATCGGATGGGGCACCAGGCGCTCGAGCCAGCGACGCGCCGCCTCGTGGTGCTCGGCCGCGGCGAAGTGGACGGTCACGCTGGGGCTCTGGTCGATGCGGTCCAGCGCTCGCAGGGCGGGCAGAACGCCGGCCCGGAACAGCGTGAGGCGGTGCAGCTCGGCGAGGACGAGATCGGTGGTCGCGAGTGGGATGCGGCGCCGAAGCGCCTCCCGGAACAGCCGGTCCGCCTCGGCATGATGCTGATCGCGCCGGCTCCGCAGCGCGATCCACGCACCGCTATCGACGAACAGTCGACGAGGCTCGCCGACGCCGGGCACGGTACGGGGCCAGAGGCTCCGCCACGAAGGTCTCGTTGACGTAACGGTCGAAGCTCCGGCTCAGGTCCTCCGGAAGGCCGTCGATGTCCCCGCTCAGCTCGAGCAGTGGGTCGCCGGTCGGCGATCTCGTGAGCGCCCGGATGGCGACACGGACGGCCTGGGACTTGGTCCAGCCTCGTTTCCGGACCCAGGCTTCGAGCCGATCGAGGTCCTCGCTGTCCAGGTACACCTGAAGAGGTCGGGGCATGATTCAGTATCCTGATACATCATGAGTCTGATGTCAACATACTCATGATCCATTTACTTCCGTGAGCAGCGGGCGCAGGTAGGGCCAGAGGCGGTCCGCGATGATCCGGTACCCCTCCGCGGTCGGGTGAATGCCGTCGGCCTGGTTGAGGCGCGCGTCCGCCGCCACGCCGTCGAGAAGAAGGGCATGAAGGCGGCCTTGTGCTTGCGCCGCCACCTCCGCGAAGAGCCGCTCGAACCCGGCGCCGTACTGCTCGCCGTAGTTCGGTGGGCACCCGCATGCCCGCTACGAGCACGCGCGCGCCGAGGCCTGGAAGCGCTCGACGATCGCGTCGAGATTCGCGCGCACGCCGCCCAGGTCCTGGCCGCGCAGGGCGTCGTTGGCGCCGAGCTCCACGATCACGATCGCCGGCTGAGTCGGAGCGCCCAGTCGACGCGCCGCAGCCCACCGGCCGTCGTGTCGCCGGACACGCCGGCATTGACCACGCGATAGGCATACCCTTCCTTGCGAAGGCGCGCCTCGAGCAGCGCCGGATACGCCTCCGCGGGCGACACGCCGAGCCCGGCGGTGAGGCTATCGCCGAACGCCACGACGACCGGCTCTTCAGCACCTGCGCCGGGCGTCACGGAGAGCGCGCCGACGGTCACCGAGAGGAGGAGCAGCACCACGAAACGAGCGCCGCGCACACCCGAGTGTAGTATGGATTTCGCGATGATCAGCATCCGCGATCTCTCGATGCGGCTCACGAGCGGCGGCCGCCACGTCGACGTCTTGACCGAGGTCACGCTCGACGTCCCGCCGGGCCAGTTCCTCGCGGTGGCGGGCCCGTCGGGCAGCGGCAAGTCGACCCTGCTCGGCCTCATCGCCGGCCTCGACCAGCCGACCGCCGGCTGCATCCGCGTGGCGGGCGTCGAGATCACGCGGCTGTCGGAAGACGCGCTCGCGCGCTTCCGGCTGCGACACCCTCGGCTACGTCTTCCAGGCCTATCACCTGATCCCGACGCTCACCGCGCTCGAGAACGTCGCGGTGCCGCTCGAGCTCGCGGGCGATCCCGACGCGCTCCCGCGGGCGACCGCGCTCCTCGCCGAGGTCGGCCTCGCCGACCGGGCCCATCACTATCCCGTCCAGCTCTCCGGGCGGCGAGCAGCAGCGGGTCGCCGTCGCGCGCGCGATGGCGCGGCGCCCGGCGCTCCTCCTCGCCGACGAGCCCACGGGCAACCTCGACTCGGGCACGGGCAAGCAGATCATCGAGCTGCTCGTCGGCCTGCGCGACACGCTCGCCAGCACCCTCGTGCTCGTCACCCACGACGCCGCGCTGGCCGCCCGCGCCGACCGCGTCGTGACCCTCCGCGACGGCCGCGTCGTGAGCGACGAGCCGACGGACGGCCGCCCCGCGTGACCGCCGCGCTGGCCATGGCCTGGCGCGAGACGCGCGGCGCCGGGCGGCACTTCATCTACTTCGTGGCGTGCGTCACCGTCGGCGTGGCCGCCATCGTCGCCGTCGGCAGCTTCGCCCGGAACCTGGAGGCCACGGTGGGCCGCTCGGCCCGGTCGCTGATGGGCGGCGACGTGGAGATCCGCGCGAGCCGACCGCTGTCGGCCGACGCGGCGCACGCCGTCGCCGATCTGGCCCGCGGCGGCGCCGCCGTCACGCGCGTGCGCGAGCTGGCGGCGATGGCGCAGGCGGGGACGGGCGCCGACGCCCGCACCCAGCTCGTCGAGCTCAAGGCGGTCGAGCCCGGATATCCCTTCTACGGCCGGCTCGTCGCCAATCCCGATCGCCCGCTCCACGAGCTGATCGGCGGCGGCCGCGCGCCTCGTGCAGAGCTCACTGCTGGCGCGGCTCGGCCTGCGGGTCGGCGACCGCGTGCGGATCGGCGACGCGGAGCTCACGCTGAGCGGGACGATCGCGCAGGAGCCCGACCGCGCCGTGGGCGTCTTCTCCCTCGGCCCGCGCATGCTGATCGCGGCCGAGGACCTCGACCGGACCGGCCTCGTGCGGCCGGGCAGCCGCGTGCGTCATCGCACGTTGTTCCGGCTGCCGGAGGGACGGGACGCCGAGGCCTTCAAGGCGCAGCTCGCCGCGGCGGTGCCCGACACCGCCGTCCGCATCACCACCTATGCGCAGGCACAGCCCGGTCTCCGCCGCTTCTGGGACCAGCTCACCATGTACCTGGGCCTCACGGGGCTCGTGGCGCTCATGGTGGGCGGAATCGGCGTCGCCGTGAGCGTGCGCGCCTTCGTCCGGCAGAAGCTCGCGACGATCGCCATCCTCAAGTGCCTCGGCGCGACCTCCCGGCAGGTGCTCGCCATCTACCTGCTCCAGACCACGCTCCTGGGACTCGGCGGCAGCCTGCTCGGCGCCGTCCTCGGCAGCGCGCTGCAGCCGCTCCTGACGCCCTTCCTCATCCGGCTCTTGCCGATCGCGCTCGACGGCGGCATCTCGCCGCTCGCCATCCTCCGGGGCCTCGCGATGGGAGTCGGCGTCACCCTGCTCTTCGCCCTCTGGCCGCTGCTCGAGATCAGGCGCGTTCCGCCCGCGCTCATCCTGAGGCGCGACGTCGAGCCCATCCTGCGCGGGCGGCGGCCGTGGCTCGGCCTGGTCCCCATCGCGGCCGGCCTCGCCGGGCTCGCGTTCTGGCAGGCGGGCTCGTGGAAGATCGGCGGGCTCTTCCTCGGCGGGCTGGTCGGCGCGCTCCTGGCGCTTGGCCTCGGCGCGCGGCTCGTCGTCGCGCTGGCCCGGCGCGGCCGGTGGCGCTCGCTCGCCTGGCGGCAAGGCGCGGCGAATCTCCACCGCCCGGGCAGCCACGCACCCGCCGTGCTCGTCTCGCTCGGCCTCGCCGTGATGCTGATCGTCGCCGTCGCGCTCCTCGAGTCCAGTCTGCGCGAGCAGCTCGTGACGAGGAGCGCCGAGAGCGCGCCCGCCTTCTTCTTCATCGATGTGCAGCCCGACCAGGCGCCGGCCTTTCGCGCAGCTCGTGGCCGATCAGGGCGGCACCGCGCCCGAGCTGATCCCCGTCGTGCGCTCGCGCCTCGCGGCGATCGACGGCGAGCCGCTGCCCGCGGACGTGCGCACGCGGCGCGAGGATCCGTGGTTCCTGACGCGCGAGTACGTCCTGACGTGGGCGTCCGCCGCCGCCGGGCCGCAACAGCGTCATCGCCGGACGGTGGTGGACGCCCGAGGAGGCCGCGCGCGAGCCTCTGATCTCCGTGGAAGAGGAGCTCGCCAAGCAGCTCGGGGTCGGCATCGGCGGCACGCTCACCTTCGACGTCCAGGGCGTGCCCGTGACGGCGCGCGTGGTCAACCTGCGGCGGGTGGACTGGCAGAGCTTCGGCTCGAACTTCTTCGTGATCTTCTCGCCGGGCGCGCTCGACGGGGCGCCGTCGACCTTCATCGCCACCGCGCGCGTGCCCGAGGACAGAGAAGACCGCGTCCAGTCCGCCGTCGTCGCCGCCTTCCCCAATATCACGGCGATCCCGGTGCGGGAGGTGCTGACGCGCGTCACCTCGGTGCTCGACCAGATCGCGCTCGCCATGCGGATGGTCGCCGCGCTTCAGCATCGTGAGCGGCCTCGTGGTGATGGCCGGCGCGCTGGCCATCACCCGCTATCAGCGACTCTATCAGTCGGTGATCCTGAAGGCGCTCGGGGCCACCCGCGGGCTCGTCGCGCGGGCCTTCGCCGTCGAGTACCTGCTGCTCGGCGCCGGGGCCGGGCTCTGCGGGACCGCGCTCGCGGCGGCGCTGGCCTGGGCGGTGCTGCGCTTCGCGCTCGACGTGCCGCTGGGCCTGGGCGCCCGGCACGCTCGTCCTCGGTGTCGCCGCGGCCATCGCGCTGGCGGTGGCCGTCGGCTTCCTCGGCACGATCCGCCTGCTCGGCCAGAAGCCCCTCGGCGTCCTCCGCGGCGAGTAGCCAGCGGGAGCTAGAGCGATGAGAAGGGCCCATCTGCTTCGCTTGGCGCCCTCGACCGCACGCTCAACGTACAGAAAGTACGCCTCGCGTGCGGCCATCGGGCGCCGCCTCGCAGCTGGACCCTTCTCATCGCTCTAGCTGCGCTTCTCCGACAGGCTCCTGGCCCGACTTCCGCAGAACGGTTGGGTTCATCCGGCGATTGTCCGGGCGGACGGCACGCTCTGTCAGGCGCGCTCGGGCTTGACCCGTGGCCGTCAAGCCGCATACTCTCCGATCACAGCCAGGCCAGGAACGGATCACCCGCGAGCGCAATGCCCAGCGAGCACGAGAGCCGGTTCTATCCCCGCATCTTCGCCCTCGTCACCACCGCGATCCTCGGCGTCGCGGTGTGGAAGATCCTGCAGCCCTTCATCGGGGCCATCCTCTGGTCGATCCTCGTGGCCTTCTTGCTCTACCCGGTGAATCGCCGGCTGCGCGACGTGCTGGGCGGGCGCCGGGCGGGGGCGGCGGTCCTGCTCACGCTCGGCTTCATCGTGCTCTTGCTGGGGCCGGCCCTCGCCGTCTCGGTGACCTTCGCCAATCAGGCGACGGCGCTGTTCAAGCAACTCAGGCGACCGCCGGACGCTATGAGATCGCGCGGCCCAGCGATCTGCTCCGCATTCCTTTCGTCCATCAATTCCTTCAATGGGCGGAAACGGTGACGCCGGTGAGCGCCGAGCAGGTCCAGGAGTGGCTCATGAGCGCGGCGACCGGGCTGCTCCAGGTGGCCGTCGCGATGAGCGGCGTCTTCGTGGTCGAGGCGCTGGGCACGCTGGTGAGCCTCGTCATCATGCTCTTCCTGCTCTTCTTCTTCCTGCGCGACGGCGAGGCCATGCTCGACACGGCGCTGCACCTGGTCCCGCTCGACGCCGAGCGCCAGGGTCACCTGCTCCTGCACCTGTCCGCGGTGACGCGGGCGGTGGTGTTCGGGTCCCTGATCACCGCGGTGATCCAGGGCACCCTGGTCGGCGTGTCTTTCGCCATCATCGGGCTCCCGTCGCCCGTCGTCTTCGGCGTGCTCGCGATGCTCGCGGCGCTCGTCCCGCTCTTTGGCACCGCGCTCATCTGGGTGCCCGCCGCTGGTGTGCTCGCCGCCCAGCGGCGCTGGGGCGCCGCGATCTTCATGGCCGCCTGGGGGTCGTCGTCGTCTCGGGATCGGACAACGTCGTGCGCCCGCTGTTCATCTCCGGCCGCGCCCAGATCTCGGCCTTGCCGGTCTTCCTCGGGCTCGCGGGCGGGCTCAGCGCCTTCGGGCCCATCGGCATAGTGCTGGGCCCGGTGATCGTCGCGCTGGTGCTGGCGCTCTTGCGCTTCGCGGAGGAGTCGCGCCAGCCCGTGGTGATCGCGGCGGGTGACGAGGAGTCGCACGAGCCATCGGTGAGAGTCGCCGGCGGAGACGGGTAGCGAGCCATGGCGCCTTCGAGCGCGGCCGTGGTCATCTGCGGGGCCGGCATCGCCGGCGTGGCGACGGCCTATCACCTGGCGGTGCGGCGCGGCGTGCGCGGCGTCGTGCTCGTCGACGAGCGCCCGCCGCTCACGCTCACCAGCGACAAGTCGGCGGAGTGCTACCGCAACTGGTGGCCGGGACCGGGTGACGCCATGGTCGCCGTGATGAACCGCAGTATCGACCTGCTCGAGGAGCTGGCCCGCGAGAGCGGCAACGTCTTTCGCATGAACCGGCGCGGTTATCTCTTCGCCACCGCCGATCCCGCCCGGGTGCCCCAGTTCCACCGCGCCGCCGCGGAGGCCGCAGCCCTCGGCGCCGGTCCAGTCCGGGAGCACGCGACGGCGGCGAGCGGCTACGTCCCGGCTGCCGCCGACGGGTTCGACTCGCCGCTGACCGGCGCCGACGTGATCACGGAGCCGTCGCTGATCCGGCGACACTTCCCGTACCTCACCCCGGACACGCTCGCGGTCTTGCACGCGCGCCGCTGCGGCTGGTTCAGCGGGCAGCAGCTCGGCATGTATCTCCTCGAGCGGGCGCGCGAGCACGGTGTCGAGCTCGTCGAGGGCCGCGTCGAAGCGATCGACACGACCGGCGGACGCGTGCGCGGCGTGCACGTGACCGGGCCGGGCGGCGGGCGCGTGATCGGGACGGAGCGCGCCGTCATCGCCGCCGGGCCCTTTCTCCACCGGGCCGGCCGCCTGCTCGGCGTCGAGGTGCCGATCTTCTGCGAGCTGCACGCGAAGATCGCCTGGAACGACGCGCTCCGCGCGATGCCGCGGGACGCGCCCCTCACCATCTGGGCCGATCCGCTGACGATCCCGTGGTCACCCGAGGAGCGCGCCGAGCTCGGGGCGTCGGGGGCGCATGACCTCTTGCTCGGGGAGCTGCCCGCGGGCGCGCATGGCCGGCCCGAGGGCGCCGGTGACAGCACGGCCGTCCTGGGCATCTGGACCTACGACACGAAGCCGGCGGACCCGGCGTTCCCCTCGCGTTCGACCCGGCCTACCCCGAGGTCGTGCTGCGCGGGATGGCGCGAATGATCCCCGCGCTGACGCCCTATCTCGAGCGCCTGCCGCGCTGCTTCGTGGACGGGGGCTACTACACCAAGACGCGCGAGAACCGCTTCCTGTCCGGGCCGCTGCCCGTCGCCGGCGCCTACATCATCGGCGCGCTCTCGGGCTACGGCATGATGGCGTCGAACGGCGCCGCCGACCTCCTCGCCGATCACATCGCGGAGCGCCCGCTCCCCCACTACGCGGCCGCCTTCCGCCTCGACCGCTACGACGACCCCGCGTACCGCAAGCTCCTCGACGACTGGGGCGACTCCGGCCAGCTCTGACCTCGAGCATCGAAGGGGCCCCGACGGCCCTCCGAGTCTCCCCAGGAACCGATTGCGCCGGCGAAGCCGGCGTCGAGAATCGAAGGGGGCCCGACGGCCCCCTCCGAGCCTCCCCAGGAACCGGATTGCGCCGGCGGAGTCGGTCGAAGGGGCCCGACGGCCCCCGAGCCTCCCAGGAACCGGATTGCGCCGGCGAAGCCGGCGCTCGAACGAGGCCAACCAAGGACGGGCATTCACAACTCGTGGGGGCGACTCCGGTCGGGTCTCGACGCGCTCAGACGACCTCGACGCGCGCGATGGCGGGCGGACGCCAGCGCCGAATCGCGGGTCACCAGGGGCGCGTCGAGTGCCTCGGCGAGCGCGATGTAGCGCCGCGTCATAGGCCGTCACACTGCTCGCGAAGCTCCCAGATCCTGGGAAGAAAGACGTCGTGCGGATACCGGTTGATCGCCAGGTCCGCCAGATCGTCGAGGGCCTGCGCGCCGCGGCCTGGCATCGAGCTCTCCCGAGCGCGCGTAACGGCGGAGGACCTGGGCCACCTCGAGATCGATCAGGTGCGGGGCGTGCAGCGTCTCGCCCGACGACAGCAGGCGGGCAGAGATGCGAATGCCCGCGGCCGTGTTCAGCAAGAGCTCGATCGCCGCCGAGGCGTCGACCACGATCACCGCCGATCCCGTTCGGCACGCACCGCCCGGGCCGGCGAAACCCGCGGGCTCACGGCGCTCCGCTGGGCCAGACGGTCCCGAAGCTCGGCGAACGTCGGCCGCTCGGCGACGCGCCGCACCTCCTGGAGAAGGTATTCGGACAGCGAGAGCCCTTCCATCGCGGCTCGGGCCTTGAGCTTTCGGTGAAGGTCGTCCGGCACATGCCGGAGCTGGATCATCTTGGACATGTGCTCACCATAGGTGCATGTCATGCACATGTCAACGGCCGACCGCGGCTCGGCCGGGTAGCCGATCCCGGCCCGCGGTATAGTAGCCGCCATGACGACATTCCCCCTCGCGCTCGACGGCATCCGCGTGCTCGACCTCTCCCGCGTCATCGCGGGGCCCTGGTGCGGGGCCCTGCTGGGCGACTTCGGCGCCGACGTCATCAAGGTGGAGGACACGGACGCGGGCGACGAGTCGCGCACCTGGCCGCCCCGCAAGGACGGCGAGACCGCCGCGTACCTCCTCTTCAACCGGAACAAGCGCGGCATGACGCTCGACCTGAAGTCTCCCGACGGTGTCGACGTGATCAAGGCCCTGGTGCAGAAGTCCGACGTGCTCGTCGAGAACTTCCGCACCGGCACGATGGAGAGCTTCGGCCTCGGCTACGACGTGCTCGCCGAGATCAACCCGCGCCTCATCTACTGCTCGGTCTCGGCCTTCGGCCGCACCGGGCCGCGCAAGGACAGCCCGGGCTACGAAGCGCTGATGCAGGCGTTCAGCGGCATCATGTCCATCACCGGCGAGCCCGGCGGCCCGCCCGTCCGCTCGGCGGTGTCGTTCCTCGACCTCACCACCGGCATCCTCTGCGCACTCGGCGTCACCGCGGCGGTGCACCAGCGCGAGCGCACCGGGCTCGGCCAGCGCGTCGACGGCTCGCTGCTGGACACCGCCATCGCGCTCCTCGCGTACCACGCGGAGGGCTACCTGCTCGCCGGCCTGGTCCCGAAGGCGCTCGGCTCCGGGCACCCGTCGCTGTCGCCCTATCGCAACTTCAAGTGCAGGGACGGGCAGTGGATCTTCATCGCCGCCGCCAATGACCGGTTCTGGGGAAGCTCACCCGCGCCCTCGACCTCGAGGCGATGGCCGCCGACCCGCGCTTCATGAAGAACGGCGACCGCGTGGCGCACCGCGCGGAGCTCGAGGCCATGCTGGAGAAGATCATCGGCGAATACGACCGCGAGCCCCTGTTGAAGCGGCTCGAGGAGGCGGACGTGCCCGCCACGCCGGTCAATACCGTGGACCAGGTGATGAACGACCCGCAGACCATCGCCCGGGGCATGATCGAGCGGGTCGTGCACCCGACGCTCGGCGAGATCCCCGTGGTCGGCACGCCGCTCAATTCTCCCGGATGAATCCGGGCGTGCGGCGGGCGGCGCCCCTGCGCGGCGAGCACACCGACGCGGTCCTCGCCGAGTGCGGGCTCTCACCCGAGCGCATCCGTGAGCTGCGAGACAAGAAGGTCATTCTCTGACGGAGGATCACACCATGTTCGGACGACGCAAGAACAGCATTCCCTCGGCGCAGGAGGCACTCCCGGACGGGCGGCGCGCCTGCCCGTTCCCGAGCAGCACTTCGTCAACGCGGCCCGCCTCGAGCCGCCCTTCCCGGACGGCATGGAGCTCGGCCTCTTCGGCCTCGGCTGCTTCTGGGGCGCCGAGCGCAAGTTCTGGGAAGCCAAGGGCGTCTATTCGACGTCGGTGGGCTATGCCGGCGGCTCGACGCCGAACCCGACCTATGAAGAGGTCTGCAGCGGCGCCACCGGGCACACGGAAGTCGTGCGGGTCGTCTTCGATCCGCGCGTCATCAGCTACGGCGAAATCTTGAAGATCTTCTGGGAGAACCACGACCCGACGCAGGGCATGCGCCAGGGCAATGACGTCGGCACCCAGTACCGATCGGCGATCTACTGCTACGGGCCGGCCCAGCTCGCCGCGGCCGAGGCCTCATCGCGCGCGTACCAGCCGGTGCTCACCAAGGCCGGCTACGGGCCGATCACCACGGAGATCCGCGAGGCGCCCGAGTTCTACTACGCGGAGGACTATCACCAGCAGTACCTCGCGAAGAACCCGTGGGGCTACTGTGGGATCGGCGGCACGGGCGTGAGCTGCCCGTCGGGCCTGGTGTCGGCCGAAGCCAGTCGGTGATCCCCGGCTGACGCTCCTCGACCGGCTCCGCGCGCTGTATCCCGAGGCGTCCCGGCGAAGCCACAAGCAGTGGATCGAGGGAGGCCGAGTCACCGTGAACGGCCTCGTGGCGCGCGACGCGCGCGCCCCGGTCGACGCCGGGGATCACGTGATGCTCACCGGGCACAGCTCGCCAGCGCATCAGGCGGGCCGCGTGCCTTTCCCGGCCTCGCTCCGGCTGATCCACGAGGACGAGGACCTCCTCGTGATCGACAAGCCGCCCGGCCTCCTCACCGTCGCCACCGACCGCGAGCGGGAGCGCACCGCCTATCGGTTCATCTGGGACTACCTGGCCTCCCGGCGGCCTCCCGGCCGTCCCTTCATCGTGCATCGCCTCGACCGGGACACGTCGGGGCTCGTCGCGTTCGCCAAGTCGCCCGCGGCGAAGCGGCAGCTCCAGGCGCAGTTCGAGGCGCGCACCGCCGAGCGCGAGTACGTGGCGGTGGTCGAGGGACGCGTGCAGGCCGAGGCGGGCACGCTCGAGAGCCGGCTCGTCGAGGACCGCGCGCTGCGCGTGCGCGCGGCGCCGTCGGGGAAAGCCGCCATCACGCACTACCAGGTCCTCGAGCGGCGCCGCGACACGACCGTGCTCGCGCTGACGCTCGGCACCGGCCGCCGGCACCAGATCCGGGTCCAGCTCGCCGACCTGGGTCACCCGATCGCGGGCGATCGCGAGCACGGCAGCCGCCACAACCCATTCGGCCGGCTCGCGCTCCACGCGTGTCGGCTCGGCCTGGTCCATCCCGCGACGGGCCAGCGCGTCAGCTTCGAGAGCGCGCCCCCGACGGCTGGGTATAATCGCCGCGGTTCGCCCACCACCACCCGGAAGGAGTCCCCATGCCCGCATCGCCCTTTTCGCTCGAGAACAAGATCGCCATCGTGACGGGCGGAGGCGTCGGCATCGGCCGCTCGATCGCCGTCGAGTTCGCCCGCGCGGGCGCCGACGTCGTGGTGGCCAGCCGCAAGCTCGAGAACCTCGAGCCCGTCACCGCGGAGATCAAGACGCTCGGCCGCCGGTCGTTCGCCATGGCCGTCGACGTCCGCCAGGAGGACGCGGTGAAGGAGCTGGTCGAGCGCACCGTCCGCGACCTCGGCCGGCTCGACATCATGGTCAACAATGCCGGCGCGTCGTTTCGCGCCAATCCTGAAGACATCACCGCCAATGGCTGGAACACCGTGGTCCAGATCAACCTGAACGGCGTCTTCTTCGGCTGCAAGTGGGCGGGGCGCCAGATGATGGCCCAGGGCGGCGGCGTCATCATCAACGTGTCGTCGATCGCCGGGACGAACGGCTCGGCGATGATGCCGCACTACGGCGCCGCCAAGGCCGCGGTGGTCAACTACACCCGCTCGCTCGGCATGGCCTGGGGGCGAAAGAACGTGCGCGTGAACTGCATCGCGCCGGGCCCAATCGAGACCGAGGGCTACATGGGCGTGTTGACCAAGCAGGATCCCGCCGTCGCGAAGAAGGCCTACGACACGGTGGCGAGCCGCGTGGGCATGGGCCGCTGGGGCAAGGTGGAGGAGATCGCGTACCCGTGCATCTTCCTCGCCTCGGATGCCTCGTCCTTCATGACGGGCGAGACCATCATCGTCGACGGCGGCCCCCCGCCCAGCTCGGCGACGGGTAGGGCAGGATGCTGAAAAAGGCCCATCTGCTTCGTTGGCGCCCTCGGCCGCACGCTCAACGTACAGAGAGTACGCCTCGCGTGCGGCCTTCGGGCGCCGCCTCGCATCTGGACCTTTTGAGCATCCTGCAGGTTTTGAGCATCCGGCCGGCGCCTGACGACGCGCACGGCGGCGTGTCCCTCCGCCGGGCGGCCGTGCTGCTCGCGGCCGTGGTGCTCACGTGGGGCATCACCTGGCCGGTGAACAAGGTCATCCTCCAGACCTTGCCGCCCCTCTGGTCGGTGGCGCTGCGCACGGGGATCGCCGCCATCGTCCTCTTCGCGATCACCGCCTGGTGGGGGCGCGTCGTCCCGCCGCGCCGGGAGGACGTGCCCATCGTGCTCAGCATCGCGCTCCTGCACATGGTGGGCTTCTCGGTGCTGATGGCGATCGGCCTCACGTTCATCCCCACCGGCCGCTCGGTGGTGCTCGCCTATACGACGCCGCTCTGGGTGACGCCGGGCGCGAGCCTCTTCCTGCACGAGCGGCTCACACCGCGGCGGGCCGCCGGCGTCGTCATGGGGCTCCTCGGCCTCGTGGTCCTCTTCAACCCGCTCGCCTTCGACTGGTCCAATCGCACCGCGGTGCTGGGCAATGGCGCCCTCGTCCTCGCCGCGCTCCTGTGGGCGGCGAGCATCGTGCACATCCGCGGCCACCACTGGCGCGGCACGCCGTTTCAGCTCCTGCCGTGGGAGACGCTGCTGGCCGCGGCCATCGTCACGCCCGTGGCCCTCGCCGTGCACGGCCTGCCCGCGGCGCGCTGGGATGCGGCGCTGGTCCTGATGCTGCTCTACGCCGCCGTGCCCGGGACGGCGCTCGCGTATTGGGCCGTGGCGGTGGCCAGTCGCCGATTGCCCGCGGTCACGACCTCGCTCGGGCTCCTGGGCGTGCCGATCATCAGCATCGTCACGGCCACCCTCGCCCTGGGCGAGGCGCTGACCCCGTCGCTGCTGGCCGCGGTGGCGCTCGTGATCGGGGGCGTCGCGGTCGGCACGATCGGCGCCGCGGGACCAGGCGCCGAGCGCGCGAGCCGTTTTTGACAAGGCCGCCGGCGGCGCGTACCGTGGGCGCACGATGACGGTTCGCGTCAAGATCCTCATCCTCTCCGCCGTCCTGCTCCTGCTCTTCGCGGTCGTGCTCGCCAGCTCGATGATCATGCAGCGGCGCAGCAACGACAAGGTCGCGGCCATCATCGAGTTTCAGCTCCCGCTCGCCGCCGCCATCTCCAATCTGGACGTCGGGACGTCCGACTACGAGCTGCTCCTCGAGCGGATGCTCAGGCGGAACGATGACTCGCCCGCGGCCGCCGAGGCGGAGCACCAGGCCCTCGACCGGACGAAGGCCCGCATCACGGCCGACTTCGCGCGCTCGGAAGCCCTGCTCGACCGTGCCCTCGTCGATCCGCGCACCGAGGGCGCCGACCGGCTCGTCCTGGCTCGGGTCCAGCGCTCGCTCTCGTATCTGAAGCGACAGCAGGCGCCCTTCTTCGCCCTCGGCGAGGAAGTGCTGGCCGCCCACACCGCCGGCCGGGCCGCCGATGCGCGCGCCCTGTCGCGAGCAGTTCGAGCGGTTCGAGCAGTCGTTCAGCGCGGACCTGCCCGCGGTGCGGGCCGAGCTGACCGCGCTGGCCCGCGCCTCGACCGAGAGCACCTATGCGCAGGAGCAGCGCGTCCTCCGCCTGAACCTGGTCCTCTTCGCGGTGGCGCTGGTGATGGGCCTCGGCCTCAGCGCCGCGGGCGCGAAAAGCCTGGTCCGGGCCCTCCGGCGCCTCGTCGACGGGGCCAAGGCCATCGCGGCGGGCGACCTCGCGGTGACGGTGCAGGTGACGAGCAAGGACGAGATCGGCCAGCTCGCCGAGGCCTTCAACCACATGGCTCGAGGAGCTGCGCACCAAGGAGCGGATCAAGGACACCTTCGGGAAGTACCTCGACCCCCGCGTGGTCGCCCGGCTCATCGACACCTCGAAGGAGGACATGGACCAGGCGGAGCGCCGCGTCGCCACCGTCCTCTTCTCCGATCTGAAGGGCTTCACGTCGATGAGCGAGCAGCTCACCGCCACGGCCATGGTGAAGCTCCTCAACCGCTACTTCACCGTCGTCTGCGATCAGATCCGCGCCCACAACGGCGTGGTCGAGAAGTACATCGGCGACGCCGTCGATGGCCTTCTGGGCGCCGCCGTTCTCCGCGGGCGATGATCACGCGGCCTCGGCCTGCCTCGCCGCGCTCGCCCACCGCGACGCGGTGATCGCGCTGCGTCCGGAGCTGCCGCAGCTCCTCGGGCTCCGCCGGAACGTCCCCGAGCTGGCCGTGCGCATGGGACTCGCCACGGGCGAGGTGGTGATCGGCACCATCGGCGCGCCCACCTCCAAGTCCTACGCGGCCATCGGCGACATCACCAACCTGGCGTCCCGCCTCGAGGGCGTGAACAAGGTGTATGGCACCACGGTGATCCTCGCCGAGGAGACCCATCGCCTGGCCCAGCAGGTGATCGACGCCCGCGAGCTCGACACCGTCATCGTCGTCGGCAAGAGCGAGCCCGTGCGCATCTTCGAGCTCCTGGGCCGGGCGGGCGAGGTCGACGCGAGCCTGCTCGAGCTCCGGGACCTGTACGTCGAGGGCCTCGCGGCCTATCGCCGGCAGGACTGGGACACCGCCGAGCAGCGGTTCGCCGAATGCCTCCGGCGATGCCCTGACGACGGCCCCGCGGCAGTGCTGCGCGAGCGCAGCGTGGCCTTCCGGGCGGCCCCCACCGCCCGACTGGGACGGCGTCTGGCGCCTCAACGAGAAGTGAGGAGCGCCATACCATCGTATGGCTGTATTGCAAGACGTGTGGTAGCGTTCAAGGGTGTCGAGGACCCGCTTCGAGTGGGATCCAGACAAGGACATCGCGAACCAGGAACGACATGGCGTCTCGTTCGGCCTGGCGCAGTTCGCCTTCGCCGACCCGCGGCGCGTGATCGCGCAAGATCTCTCGCACAGCGAGACGGAGAGCCGGTATTACTGCTTTGGCTGGGTCGGTGGGGGATTCTGACGGTTCGGTTTCACGCACCGCGACGACGTCATCCGGATCTTCGGAGCCGGGTACTGGCGAAAGGGAAGCGCATCTATGAGCGCGAAAATCAGATACACGGATGAGCCCCTCGGACGGATCCGGATTGTCCCGGACTTCCTGCCGCGTCCCGAGGACTTGGTGTTCCGCGACGACGGGGTAAAGATCACCATTTCCCTGAGTAAACGGAGCGTCGAGTTCTTCAAGCAAGAGGCGGGCAAGCACAAGACGCAGTACCAGCGAATGATCCGTCGGTTGCTCGACGCATATGCCGAGCACCACTCGCGGCCCCGGACGGCGCGGCCGGCGCGGACGCGCGCGGAGAGCGTCGCGCGTCGGCTGAGGACGCGCTCGGCGCCCGGCGGTGCCGGGGCCTATCCGCCCCCGGCGCCCATCGCGTATAATCCCCGCAAGCCTTCCCCCACGAAAGGAGCCACACCATGAGAGAAGCTGTCGTCGTCGCCAGCTCGCGCACCCCCTCGCCAAGTCCCATCGCGGGTCGTTCAATATCACCCGACCGGACGACCTGGCCGCCCACTGCATCAAGGACGTCCTCGGCAAGGCGCCCCAGCTCGACTCCAAGGAAGTCGAGGACGTGATCCTGGGCTGCGCCCAGCCCAATGGCCCGCAGGGCAGTAACGTCGCGCGCGTGGCCCTGATCCGCGCCGGCCTGCCCGCCTCCGTGGCCGGCACCACCGTCAACCGCTTCTGCTCCTCGGGCCTGCAGGCCATCGCCATGGCCGCCCACCAGATCATGATGGGCGGGGCCGAGGCGGCGATCGGCGGCGGCCTCGAGAGCATCAGCATGATGAAGCGCGACGGCGATCCGAACCCCTGGGTGAAGGAGAAGAAGCCCGGCATCTACATGGTGATGGGCGACACCGCCGAGGTGGTGGCCAAGCGCTACAACGTCAGCCGCCAGGCGCAGGACGAGTACTCCCTGGTGAGCCAGCAGCGCACCGCGCGCGCCCAGCAGGACGGCTTCTTCAAGGAAGAGCTGGCGCCGCTGCAGGTCGTGCGCGGCATCGTCGACAAGAAGACGGGCGAGATCACGGGCAAGGAGGACTACTACGTCGACAAGGACGAGTGCAACCGCGCCGGACACCACGCTCGAAGGGCTGCTGTCGCTCGCGCCCGTCTTCGACAAGACGAGCGGCCAGGGCTCGGTGACGGCGGGCAACTCCTCCCAGCTCTCCGACGGCGCCTCCGCCACCCTGCTCATGTCCATGGACCGCGCCAAGGCCCTCGGCATCAGGCCCAAGCTCATCTTCCGCGGCTTCGCCGTCGCCGGGTGCGAGCCCGACGAGATGGGCATCGGGCCGATCTACGCGGTGCCGAAGCTCCTGAAGCGCGCCGGGCTCAAGATGGAAGACATCGACGTGTGGGAGCTGAACGAGGCCTTCGCCTCCCAGGTCGTCTACTGCCGCGACACGCTGGGCATCCCCATGGACAAGCTGAACCCGAACGGCGGGTCGATCTCGATCGGGCATCCGTTCGGCATGACCGGCTCGCGCATGGTCGGCACCATCGCCAACGAGCTTCAGCGCCGGAAGGGCAAGTACGGCGTCGTCACCATGTGCATCGGTGGCGGCCAGGGTGCCGCCGGCCTGTTCGAGGCCTGCAACTAACGTGGGCGACGGACGCCGATAAGGGCCCATCTGCTTCGTTGGAGAGGGCCGCGGCACCCCTCAACGTACATCAAGTACGCCTCGGGGCCGCGGCCCTCTCCGCCTCGCATCTGGACCCTTCTCGCCGCCCGTGCTTGCGCTTCGCTTAGCCTGCTTCGATGGGCGCTCGTCGCCCACCTTCCTGCCTTGATGATGACGGAGGAACTCCATGCTTGAGTATTTGAAGAAGGCCTTGGCGCGTCCTGCGGAGTCGGATGAGGCGGCTGTGCGGGCTGTCGTCGCGGAGATCTTGGGGGCTGTGCGGCGCGAGGGCGATGCGGCTGTGCGGCGGTATTCGGAGAAGCTTGATCGGTGGTCGCCGGTGAGCTTCAAGCTGAGTGCGGCGGAGATCGAGGCGGCGATCGCGGGGTTGGCGCTGACGATCGCGCCGTTGATCGACTACTGCCGCGACCAGATCGCGGCGTTTGCGCGGCGCCAGCGGGCGAGCCTCACGGAGTTCGAGGTGGAGTTGCAGGATGGGGTGCGGCTCGGCCAGAAGCTGATCCCGGTGGCGACGGTGGGAGCGTACGTGCCCGGCGGGCGGTATCCCCTGGTAGCCTCCGCGCTCATGAGCATCACCACCGCGAAGGTCGCGGGGGTCGGGCGCGTCATCGCGTGCTCGCCGCCGAGCCCGATCAGCGCGGCCAATCCCGGCGGTGGGATCTATCCGGCCACGCTCTACGCGATGGTCGCCGCCGGCGTCGACGGCGTCTATTGCATCGGCGGCGTGCAGGCGCTCGGGGCGATGGCGTACGGGACCGAGAGCATCCCGGCCGTCGACATGGTGGTGGGCCCGGGAATCAGTACGTGGCCGAGGCCAAGCGGCAGATCTTCGGGACCGTGGGCATCGATCTGCTCGCGGGGCCGACGGAGATCCTCGTGATCGCGGATGACGCCGCCGATCCCGTCGTGGTCGCGGCCGACCTTCTGGGTCAGGCCGAGCATGGGCCGACGTCGCCGGCGATCCTGATCACCACGTCGCGCGCCCTCGGCCTAGCGGTGCTCCGCGAGTGCGAGCGCCAGCTTCCGCTCCTCGGCACCCAGGAAGTCGCGCGGCGGGCGTGGGAGGACAACGGTGAAGTCCTCCTGGTCGACGGCGACGAGGAGGCCGCGCGGGTCGCCGACGACTACGCGCCCGAGCACCTCGAGGTGCAGACGAAGAACGACGACTGGTTTCTCGGCCGCCTCCGGAACTACGGTTCGCTCTTCGTGGGCGAGGAATCGACCGTCGCCTACTCCGACAAGACGATCGGCCCCAACCACATCCTGCCCACCGGGCGCGCCGCGCGCTATACCGGAGGCCTCCATGTGGGGAAGTTCATCAAGACCGTCACCTACCAGCGCCTCACGCGCAAGGCGAGCGGGCGCGTGGCGCCCATCGTCGCGCGCATCTGCGAGATCGAGGGCATGCTGGCCCACAAGGCGACGGCCGACCTGCGCGAGACGCGCTACGGGAAGGACTGAGGGCATGGCCCACGACTTCGACACCGTCGTCGATCGCCGGCAGACGGAGAGCAATAAGTGGCGGAAGTACCCCGCCGACGTGCTCCCGCTCTGGGTGGCCGACATGGACTTCCCGTCGCCGGAGCCGGTCGTGCGCGCGCTCCGCGAGCGCGCCGAGCACCCGTTCTACGGCTATGGCTTCGAGGAGCCGGAGTTCTACGAGGTGATCGTCGACCGGCTGCAGAAGCGCTTCGGCTGGCGCGTGTCGGCCGAGGCCATCCTGCACCTGCCCGGCGTCATCCCCGGCTTCAACCTGGCCTGCCGCGCCGTGGCCGCGCCGGGCGACGGGCTCCTGCTCCAGACGCCGATGTACCCCCGATCCTGCGCGCGCCCGTCAACTGCGGGCTCACGCGGGAGGAGGCGCCGCTCGGCCGCGGGGCGGGCGGACGCTACGAGATCGACTTCGACGTCTTCCGCTCGGCCATCAGCGAGCGGACGCGGATCTTCTTGCTGTGCAATCCGCACAACCCGGTGGGCCGCGTGTGGGAGCGGACGGATCTGTCGCGCATCGCCGAGATCTGCCTCGAGCGGAACCTGGTGATCATCGCCGACGAGATCCACTGCGACCTCGTCTACGCCGGCCACCAGCACGTGCCGATCGCCTCGCTCGGCCCCGAGGTCGAGCGCCGCACGATCACGCTGATGGCGCCGAGCAAGACCTTCAATCTCCCCGGCCTCAAGTCCTCGATCGCGATCATCCCCGACGCCACGCTCCGGGAGAAGTTCGTGGCGTCCCAGCTCGACCTCGTCAGGGCGGTGAACGTCTTCGGCTACGTGGCGACGCTCGCCGCCTACCGCGACGGCCAGCCGTGGCTCGACGACCTCCTGCGCTACCTCGAGGCCAACCGCGACTTCCTCGCCCAGTACGTGGCGGACAAGCTGCCCGGCATCACCATGACCAAGCCCGAGGGCACCTATCTCGCGTGGCTCGACTGCCGCGGCGCGAAGCTGCCGAATGACGACCCCTTCGCGTTCTTCCTCGAGCGGGCGAAGGTGGCGCTCAACGACGGGGCGGCGTTCGGCACGCCGGGCCGGGGGTTCGCGCGGCTCAACTTCGCGTGCCCGCGCGCGCTCCTCACCGAAGGGCTGGAGCGGATGCGGCGCTCGCTCGCCGCCCGGTAGAGCGATGATAAGGGCTCATCTGCTCGGCGCTCGGCACGCTCAACGCAGCCGCGCGTGCCACGGCCTGCCTCGCGCGAGACCGATCGAGGCCGACGATAGCCCTCGCTGCGGCGGCCCAGACACTGGCCCCGCACTCCGCTCGCGCGAGTACGCCTCGCGTTGCCTGCCATCGGGCGCCGCCTCGCAGCTGGACCCTTCTCATCGCTCTAGCTGGGTTCTCCGACAGGCTCCAGGGCGGTCGTCACCGAGGAGTTCGTGCCGGCAAAGCGCCGGGCGCGGACAGGGGCCCTCCCTCCTGGACACCCGGAGTTGCAACCGCAGTGCACCACTGGCCGGGAAAACTGACCCGCATGGCTCGTTTCGGGCCGCCACGCGTTAACAGCACCGTAGGATCGAAATCTCCAGGAGGCCAGCATGCGCAAGCGCGTGGCGATGACGGTGTGGATCTCGGCCCTGATCGCGGGGTGGTTGTTCTGGGTGGGCCCGGTCGCGGCGGTGGCCGCCCCCAAGGCGTACGTGGGCCTGTTCAAGGACGATGCGGTGGCGGTGATCGACACCGCCCAGAACAAGGTCGTCGGCACCATCCCGATCCCCAAGGGCCCGCACGGGCTCGTGATCACGCCGGACGGCCGGAAGGTGTACGTGAGCAGCGACGGCGCCTCCACCGTCAGCGTGATCGACACCGCCAGTGACCGGGTGATCGCCACCATCGAAGTCGGGGCGAATCCTCACGGCCTCGCCGTCTCGGGGACGGGCGGCGGGTCCTCGCCATGGGCTGGGGCACGAACCGGGTGCTGGTCATCGACACGGCGACCGATCGCGTGACCACCGAGGTGCCGGTGGCGCAGCCCCACAACGGCACCCTGAGCCGAGACGGGAGCATCGCGTGGGTGGGCTCGCAGCAGCAGGGCGCCACCGCACTGGTCCGGCTGGACCTGACGGCCGGGAAGGAGACCGCGCGGCTGGCGCTGGACAAGACGCCGCGCGGCCTCGAGCTGAGCCCCGACGGCAAGCGCGTGTTCTTCACGCTGGCCGGGGTCGACTCGATCCAGGTGCTCGACACCACCAGCAACCAGATCGTCGCGCAGATCCCGGTGGGGGCGTCTCCTCACTACGCGCCCTTCACCCCGGACGGCCGCTGGGCCCTCGCGGTCGTCCAGGGGCCGGGCGAGCTGGCGATCCTGGACACCACGGCCAACACGGTGGCGGCGGCGGTCCCGGTGGGCAAGGCCCCGCACTGGAGCACGTCGAGCTCCGACGGCCGCACCGCCTACGTGACCAACGAGGCCACCAATGACGTCTCGGTGGTGGACCTGGCCGGTCGCCGGGTGCTGGCCACGATCGCGGTGGGCAGCGCGCCGCGAAAGATCGCGGTGCAACCGGGCGCCACCGCGGCCGCCGCGAGCCCCGCGACGGCGACGGCCGCCCCCGGCAAGAAGAGCAAGACCGTCACGATGAACGGCGTCACCTACGCCGACCACGGCACCAAGGACGTGCGGAAGCTATCGAAGCTCGAGCTGGAGGCCGACGACTACTACTTCGGGCCCACCTTTCTGCGGGGCAACCCGGGTCAGAAGCTGACGCTGATGATCGAGAACGAGGTGAGCACCCTGCACAACATCACGATTCCCGCGCTCGGCATCGACAAGGACATCCCGCCCAAGGGCAAGGTGCGGATGGATGTCACCTTTCCCGCCTCGGGCACGCTGACCTTCTCGTGCAAGTTCCACGGGCCGCTGGGGATGGCGGGAATGCTCAAGGCGGGCGAATAGTTCACTCGCGACGCGCGCTCGACAGCCGCCGATCGAGGTCGTAGGCGGCGCTGATCAGGGCCAGGTGCGTGAAGGCCTGCGGGAAATTCCCCAGGTGCTGACCCCGGTGGCCCAGTTCCTCACCGTAGAGGCCCAGGTGGTTGGCGTAGCCGAGCATCTTCTCGAAGTAGAAGCGCGCCTGCTCGAGGTCACCGAGCCGCGACAGGCACTCCACGTACCAGAAGGAGCACATGCTGAAGGTCCCCTCGGTCCCGGTGAGCCCGTCGGAGAACCGGTCGTCGACACGGTAGCGATACACCAGCGAATCGCTCACCAGTTCCTGCTCGATGGCGCGGAACGTGGAGATCCAGCGCGCGTCGGTGGGCGAGATGAACTTGATGAGGGGCATGAGCAGGGCCGAGGCGTCGAGCGTGGTGGAGCCCGGAGACTGCACGAACGCCTTGAGGCTCGGGTTCCAGAAGCGCGCGAAGACGTCGTGGTAGATCTCGTCGCGCGTGTCGTGCCAGCGCGCCCAGGGCGACGGAAAGGATCGCCGCCCGGCGAGTCGCACCGCGCGATCGACGGCGGCCCAGCACAGCACGCGGGAGTAGAGAAACTCCCGCCGGCCGCCGCGCACCTCCCAGATGCCTTCGTCCGGCTGGCGCCAGTTGGCGCACAGCCAGTCGATGAAGCGCGTGACGTTGCGCCACAGATCGTGCCCGATCGGCTGGCCGTACTTGTCGTACAGGTAGATGGCGTCCATCAGCTCGCCGTAGATGTCGAGCTGGAGGTTGCCGTACGCCGCGTTGCCGATCCGCACCGGCTTGGAGCCCAGGTAGCCGTCGAGATGCGGAAGGGTCTCCTCGGTCAGCTCGTGGCGGCCGTCGATGCCGTACATGATCTGCAGCGCCCCATCCGGCTCCAGCTCCTCGCACCTGGCTTCCACCCAGCGCATGAAGGCGGCCGCCTCCTCGGTGTAGCCGAGCCGGATGAGCCCATACAGGGTGAACGATGCGTCGCGGATCCACGTGTACCGGTAGTCCCAGTTCCGAGGCCCTCCCACGGCCTCGGGCAGCCCGAAGGTGGGCGAGGCCACGATGGAACCGTGTGACCGCGAGGTCAGGAGCTTGAGGGTCAGCGCCGACCGGTTCACCATCTCTCGCCAGCGCCCCCGATAGGAGGATCGCGAGACCCAGCGTCGCCAGAAGTTGACGGTCTCCTTGAAGGCCTCGGCGACGAAGTCGGGATTGGCGGCCGGCGACTCCTGGCCGGGCCGCACGGCCTCGAGGACGAACGATGCGGACTCGTCGGCGCGCAAGGTGAACTCGGCCACCACCGCGCCGTCCTCGACGCGCACGGGCACGGTGGCCCGGAGCCGCAGGGCCAGCGGGTACCGACCGGTCGAGACGAACAGCGCCCCTTCCGGTGTTCGCTCGACCGTGTGAGCGGCGCGCGCGTAGTCGAACCGGGGCTGGCAGATCATCCGGAACTGGACCTCGCCGCGCACCGTCTTGACGCGGCGGACGATGTCGTGCTCGTCCTTCGTCTCGGCGATGGGCATGAAGTCGGACACTTCGGCCACGCCGGCATCCGAGAGAAAGCGCGTGAGCAGCACGCACGTGTCGGGAAGATAGAGCTGCTTCTGCCGCGCCTGGTCGAAGAGCGGAGCCACCTGGAACCGGCCGCCCTGTCGCTCGTCGAGCAGGGCGGCGAACACCGACGGAGAGTCGAACTCCGGCAAGCACATGAAGTCGATCGACCCGTCCATCCCGACGAGGGCGACGGTGTGCAAATCGCCGATGACACCGTAGTTCTCGATGGGCTGGTAGCTCATGGCCGTGTGTCAGCTCTTGTTGCGGCGGATCGTGCGGCCGGGGCGGGCGCCCGTGTGGGCGCCGTTGTCGGCGACTCGGGTGCCGTTGACGTAGACGGCCCGGATGCCCGCGGGGAATCGCTTCGGGTCTTCGTAGGTGGCGGTGTCGGTGATGGTCGACGGATCGAAGACGACCAGATCGGCGAAGGCGTTCGGGCGGAGCTGGCCGCGGTCGGCGAGCTTGAACTTGGCCGCCGGCATCCCCGTCATGCGGTGGATGGCCGTGGGCAGGTCGAGGACGCGCTCCTCCCTCACGTAGTGGCCGAGCACCCGCGGGAACGTGCCGTAGAGGCGCGGGTGCGGCTTGCCGCCGGCGGGCACGCCGTCGGAGCCGATCATCGTGGTCGGGTGCGCCATCACGCGGCGCACGTCGGCCTCGTTCATCGTGAAGATCACGACGAAGCAGCCGTCCTGCTCCGTGTCGATCACGCGGCGGGCCGCCTCCTCGTCGCCGAGGGTCCAGCGCCGGCCGAGCTCCGAGAGGCGCAGCCCCTCCCACTCGGGACTGCTCCGGCGATGAGGCGATCAGGACGTCTGCGCCCGACACGTGCCCGAGGCCGCCCGGGCTGTCGGTGCGAAAGGCGCCGTTCTGGACGATGGCGGCGAGCGACGTGCTCCCGGCGGTGTAGGGATACTGATCGGCGGTGACGTCGAGGCCGCGCGCGCGGGCCTGATCGATCAGCTCGAGCGAGCGCTCCACCAGGCCCCAGTTGCCCCGCCCCGAGGCCTTGTGATGGGAGATCTGCACGGGCACGCCGCCGTCCTCGCCGACGCGGATGGCCTCGGCCACCGCGGCGAGGAGGCCCTCGGCCTCATTGCGCATGTGCGTGGCGTAGAGGCCCCCGTCCACGCCAAGGTCGCGGGCGAGGTGGATGATCTCGTCCGTGGCGGCGTAGCGGCCGGGCTCGTAGATGAGGCCGGTGGACAGGCCCACGGCGCCCGCATCGACTCCCTCGCGCACCCAGTCCCGCATCCGGCCGAGCTCCGACGCGCTCGGGGCGCGCTGCGCGAGCCCCATCGCGCCGTGGCGCAGGGTGCCGTGGCCCATCAGCACCGCCACGTTGCAGCTCGGCGCCGCCTCGTCGATCCTCGACATGTAGCCGGCGAAGCTGTCCCATCGCGGCGGGTCGGCGCCCGGGTTGAAGCGCCGGAACCGCTCGCGGCCCGACTCGAAGGGCATGATGCCGGAGCCGCAATTGCCCACGACGTCCGTCGTGACGCCCTGCATGACCTTGAACGCCATCTGGGGATCGAGGAGCACGGCGAAGTCGTCGTGGCTGTGCACGTCGATGAAGCCGGGCGACACCGGCGAGCCCCGTCGCGTCGAGCTCGGCGCCGCCTCGCTCGGGGATGATCCCGACCGCGGCGATGCGCTCGCCGCGCACGCCCACGTCGGCGCGCGCGCCGGCGGCTCCCGTCCCGTCATAGACCGTTCCGCCCCGGATCACCAGATCGTAGCCCGCCATGGTCACCCTCGGCTCGGCCGCCGTGTAGTGGATTAATCTGGCCTCTGGCACTGGGGCAAGTTGCGAGCCAGACGAGGCGCGACCGCCCTGGCAACCCGAGGCGTACGTGAGTGTACGGCGAGCCGCAGCCGTAGGCGAGGCCAGGGCTGGTGGATCTGGCGAAGCAAATCGCCCCAGTGGCCTCGCAACCGTCGAGCCGGTACAATGCCGGCCATGAGCCAACCCGCGATCCTCCCGTTCGTTCATGCCCAGGGCTCGTGGGGCGAGATCGGCCACACCGTGGGCTCGATGTTCGCCCCCTCATCGCCGATCACGTGGAGGCGTGGACCCGCCACGTCATCGCGGAGACGGGCGCCACGCGCCGCGCCGTGCTGGAGGCGGCCGCGGGGTTCCGCGCGCCGATCGAGGCGCACGCGGCATTCCTGTGGGAAGAGATCGAGGGCATGGCCCGCGGCTCCGCGCTCTCCCTCGACGAGCTGTGCCTGCTCCAAGCGCGCGCCGAGGTCCTGCGGGCTCTCAGGACGCGACCCGTGGCGCCGACTCCCGAGTGCACGACCTTCGCGGTCGGTGGCCGCCGCACGGCAACCGGAGGCGTGCTCTTCGGCCAGAACGTGGACCTGGCGCCCTTCGTCGAGGACTTCGGCGTCATCGTCCGCCAGTACCCGAAGGGCGCGCCGGCCTGCCTCCTGTACACCTCGGCGGGACTGGTCGGCCACAATGGCCTGAACGAGGCGGGCGTCGGCATCTGCGCCAACTTCGTCGATGATCCGTCGGGCTGGGGCGAGGGGCTGCCGCGCTACCTGCTCTCGCGCCTGGCGCTCCGGGAGGACAATGCCGAAGCGGCGCTAGCCGCGGCGCTCCGTCCGCCGCGGGCGGCATCGCGCAATCTCCTGCTCGCCGATCGCAGCGGGACCTTCATCGACGCGGAGTGCCTCAGGACGACGGTGGGCGTGATCCGCGGCGCGGACGACATGCTGGTCCACGCCAATCATCTCGAGGCGGCGGACCTCTGCGCGCTCGAGACGCCCAGCGAGAACTCGCTGTGCCGCCGCCGCCGACTGCAGGCGCTGATCGAGGGCGCGACGGCACCGCTGACGGTGGCGCAGATCCGCACCTTCTATCGCGACCATGCCGACCACCCGCACAGCCTCTGCGCGCACCCGTTCGAGGGGCGCAACGTCAAGACCGTCGCCTCGGTCATCGGCGACCTCGACGCGTGCGAGCTGCACGTGGCCAAGGGCTCGCCGTGCCGGGCGCCCTACGCGACCTACACCCTCGCCACTTGCCAGACAGGCGCCCTGTCCGTGACGGTCGCGGACCCGTTCGTCGCCGCATCCTGAAGCGTCTCCAGCGGGGCTGACGCAGGCGCCGCCGGCGCGGGCACGACCTCGGCGGTCTGCCGGATGCTGTACGGGATCAGGAAGAGCCAGCGCACCCAGGCCTCGTTGTGCTGCGTGACGGGCACGTGGAGCGCGTGGCGCAGGTTCGCGACCACGAGGTCGATGAAGTGGCGCCACTCTCCGGCGTCGTCGGGCGGAACCAGCGCGGCCAGTGACCGCGTCAGCGCGCCCTCGGGCCGAAGATCCGCTGCCAAGGCGGCGAGGCCGACGTCCGGGGCGAGCACGCGGTCGATGATCCACTCGTGGGTGCCGAGCAGGATGCGGGTCTTGACGCGCGGGTTGTCGCCCATCCAGTGATGGGTCAAGCCGAGGTACCAGGTGACGAGGCTGCTCGGGGTCCTGCCGGACGTCAAGGCGGCCGCGAGTGGTCTCCGCGCTCGTTGGGCCTTCGCCGAGAGCATCCGGGTCGCGTCGGCGGGTGCGGGCATTGGGGATTCTCCTTTCGTGCGATCGGTCGTGATTGGCGCGCCCGGGGCTCTCCGCCTCCGGGCTGAGGCGCCACACGGCCTCCCCGCAGGTGCTCGGGGAGGCCGCTGGCGCCATGATCTCTACCGCGCTCGCCTAGACCGCCACGTACATCGTGGCGTTCTGGCGCTGCACCAGCATCACCATCGGCGTGCCCTTGGCGTGCTTGTCCACGAGCTGCCGGAGCCCGGCCACGTCCTTGACCGGCTGGCGGTCGACTTCGAGGATCACGTCACCCGCCCGGATCCCCGCATTGGCCGCGGGGCTGCCGTCCTCGACGCGCTTCACCACGAGGCCCTTGGCCTCCTTCAGGCCCAGCTCCTTGGCGATGGCCGCGGTCACCGGCTCCACCGCGACGCCGAGCTTGCCCTTCTCGCCCGCCTCAGCGGCGACCTTCTGGTCGGGGTCGTCGAGCTTCGCCACCCGCGCCGTGAGCTTCACCGGCTTGCCGTCGCGCAGCACCGTCACCGGCACCTCGCGCCCGGCCTGCGTCTCCGCGACCATCCGAGGCAGATCCTCGGTGCGCGCCACCTTGCGTCCGTCGTACTCGGTGATGATGTCGCCGGCCTTGATACCCGCCTTGTCGGCCGGGGAGTCGTCCGTGACATTGCTCACGAGCGCGCCCTTCGCATCGCCCAGGTTGAAGCCCTTCGCCAGCTCCGGCGTCAGGGGCTGAATGGCCACGCCCAGCCAGCTCCGCGACACGTGGCCGCTATCGGCGAGCTGCATCACCACCGTCTTCGCCTGGTTGCTCGGGATCGCGAAGCCGATGCCCACCGACCCGCCGCTCTGGCTGAAGATCGCGGCGTTGATGCCGATGGCCTGACCGCGCGCATTGATGAGCGGACCGCCGCTATTGCCCGGGTTGATCGACGCGTCCGTCTGGACGAAGTCGTCGTAGGGACCCTGGCCGATCACGCGGCCCGTGGCGCTCACGATGCCGGTGGTCACCGTCTGCTCGAGCCCGAAGGGATTGCCGATCGCCATCACCGGCTCGCCCACCTTCAGCTCCGACGAATCGCCCATGGCGATCGTGGGCAGCCCGGTGGCCTCGACCTTCAGGAGCGCCAGGTCGGTCTTCGGATCGCGGCCGACGAGCTTGGCAGTGAGCTCGCGCCCGTCCGACAGCTTCACGATGATCTCCGTCGCGCCCTCGACCACGTGGTTATTGGTCACGATGTGGCCGTTGCTGTTGATGGCGAACCCGGAGCCCATGCTGCGAACGCTGCGCTTGGGCGCCTGGTCACCGAACTGCCGGTAGAACTGCTCGAACGGATCGCCGCTGCCGGAGGGCCCGCGCATCTGTGGCCCGCTCTCGACGCGCTTCGTGCTGACGTTCACCACCGCGGGCTTCAGCTCCTTGGCGAGCTCGACCCAGTTCGGCGCCTGCACCTGCGTCGGCGCGACGTTGACCGCGCGCTCCGTCCACAGCGGCGTCTTCGGCCCTGCCGTGAAGCCCATGTGCGGGCCGAATGCGACCCCTGCCACCAGCGCCAGGCCCACGAGGCCTGCGCCCACCAACTTCCCACCGTGATTCCCGATGAATCGCTTCATGCGAGTGCTCTCCTTGGCGGTCAGTCTTGACCGCGAGATCGAATGGGCCCGGTGATTCCCAGCGACGCGGCATTCCGGCAGGCCAGGCCGGGGCCTGCGAAAAGGCGCCGATACTGCGGCGCCAGTCGCGCGGCCTCCCGAGATGGATCGACGCGGCCCCGCACAGGCCGACTCCGGCATAGGCGAGGCCGAGGTAGTAGTGGGCGCGAGCATCACCGGGTGCCTCGGCGACGATCCCTGACAGCACCCGGATGGCCGGCACGTATTGCTCCTCGGCCACCAGCACCCTTCCGTGCTCATCGAGCGCGCGCATGTGCCAGTGGCCGAGGAAGAAGGCCAGCGCCACCACGCCGGCCAGCGTCCCCGCCCCCACTGCCACCCACCCGATCGAGCGCCTCATGGTCATGTCCTTTTCATCCTCGTCGCGGACAAGCATAGCCGCCGGTCATGAGGGCAAGGTGAGGCCCGGATGAGAAAGCTCTTAGGAGAGAAGGGTTGCGGAACTGCCGGAAAATTAGGGCTGCTACGACGCGAGCGGCAGGCTGATCACGAAACAGCTCCCCGGCCCCGGCTCGCGCTCCAGGGTGAGGGTCCCGCCATGGGCGAGGACGATGGATCGGGCGATGGCGAGCCCGAGCCCGGTGCCCCCGTTTCCCGCGCGCGGGCGGCGTCCAGGCGCACGAAGGGCTCGAAGATCCGCTCGGCGTCGGCGGGCGCGATGCCGATGCCGGTGTCCTGCACCGCGAAGACGGCCTGGCCGTCGGCCGTCCGGAGCGTGAGCTCGACCGTCCCGCCCGCGGGCGTGTACTTGACCGCGTTCTCGACGAGGTTGCGCATCGCGCGGACGAGTGCGCTCGCGTCACCCCGTACGGCGGCCGGAGCCACGGGCCCGAGCTTCACGTGCACACCGGTGCCCTGGGCCAGCCGCGTGCCCAGCTCGAGCGCTTCCAGGACGAGGGGCTCGAGCTCGATGCGAGGCCGCGGCATCTCCGGTGGGACCGCCGCTCGGGACAGGAGCAGGAGATCCTCGGCCACGCGGATGAGCCGGTCGACGTCCTCGAGGCTCGAGATCAGCACCTGCTGGTACTCCTCCGGCGTGCGCGACGCGCGCAGTGCCACCTCGATCCCGCCCTTCAGCGCGGTGAGCGGCGTGCGCAGCTCGTGGGCCGCATCGGCGGCGAAGCGGCGCATCTGCCGGAAGGCCTCGTCGAGCCGCGCGAGCATGCCGTTGAGCGTCTCGGCGAGGCGGTCCAGCTCGTCCTGGGTGCCCTGCCGCCCGATGCGCTGGTGCAGATCCTCGGCGGTGATGCGGCGGGCCGCCGCCGTCATCTCGTCGACCGGGCGAAGCGCCTTCCGCGCGATGACGGCGCCGCCCGCCGCCGCAAGCCCGACCCCGAGCGGGATCAAGACGACCAGCGTCTCGAGATAGCGGCGCAGCACGCCCTGGGCTCGGCTGAGCGAGCTGCCGACCTGGACGATCCGGACGACGCGGTTGCGCTCGACGATCGGCATCGTCAGGATCCGGACCTGTTCGCGGTCCTGCGTGATCGTCTCGAAGGTCTTCATGCCGCGGCGCGCATTGGCCTGAGCCTGGACTGAGAACGGCAGCGCGGAGGCCCGAGGCTCGGGGGCCCGCGGGCGCGGCCGGCCGTCGGGGTCGAGGAGCTGGACGAACCGCTCGTACGATTCCGGCCCGAGCAGATTGCGCAGGATCGTCTCCAGGTCCGAATCGTCCGCATCATCCGACCGCGTGTCGTGAACGACCTGGGCCACGGTCATGAGCGAGGAGTCGAGGTCCTGCATGAGGCTCCAGCGGAGCACGGAGTAGGAGAGCGAGCCGATGACGACGAGGATGCCGAGCAGGATGGCGCTGTACCAGAGCGTCAATCGGGTCCGGATCCGCATCGGCCTTCCTCACTCCTCGGCGGCGAGCTTGTAGCCGGCGCCGCGCAGCGTGTGCAGGAGCCGCCGGTCGCCCTCGCCGTCGATCTTGCGCCGGAGATAGCCGACGTAGACGTCGACGATATTGCTCTCCGGGTCGAAGTCCAGGCCCCAGACGTGCTGCGCGATCATGGGGCGTGTCAGCACGCGACCGACGTTGCGGAGAAAGTACTCGAGCAGCGCATACTCGCGGGCCGTGAGGGTGATGCGCCGGCGGCCCCGCGTGATCTCTCGGGTGGCGGGGTCGAGATTGAGGTCGAGGAGCTTGAGCGCCGGCGCGCCCTGGGTGGCGCCCCGGCGCAGGAGCGCGCGGACCCGCGCGAGGAACTCCTCGAAGGCGAAGGGCTTGGTCAGGTAGTCGTCGGCGCCCCCGTCGAGGCCCGCGACCCTGTCGGCCACGCCGTCCCGCGCGGTGAGCATGAGGACGGGCGTCCGGATCTTCTGCGCTCGGAGCATCCTCAGCACTTCGAAGCCGTCCCGCTTGGGCAGCATCACGTCGAGCACGACGAGGTCGTAGGCCTGATCGCCCTGCATGAGGTCGAGGGCGACCGCGCCGTCGCCGGCGACCTCGACCGCATGCCCTTCTTCCTCGAGCCCCTGGCGGAGAAAGCTCGCCACCTTGCGCTCGTCTTCCACGACCAGGATCCGCATGAGCTCGTGCCAGCCAGGGTAGAATCTCACCCGGAACCCGGCGCGGCAACATATGGGCGAATCGGCGCCGGCATCGGGAGGCATGGGAGCGCATGCTGCGGCAGGAGCTGTTCAGGCGGATGGACGAGTCGCCGGATGCGCTGTTCTACGAGGTGCCGCGCCTGGTGACGCACATCGACGACGCGGCCATCGCCGCGGTCACCCAGCTCTATCGGGACTACTTCCCGCGGGCGGGACCATCCTCGACCTCATGAGTAGCTGGGTGAGCCATTTGCCCGAGGAGATCGCCTACCGCCGGGTCGTCGGCCTCGGGATGAACGCCGCGGAGCTCGCCGCCAATTCCCGCCTGCACACCCGGGTCGTCCAGGACCTGAACCAGGACCCGCACCTGCCGTTCGCCGATCGGGAATTCGACGCGGGCGGGATCTGCGTGTCGGTGGACTACCTGATCCACCCCGTCGAGGTGCTGCGCGAGTGCGGCCGCGTCATGCATCCCCGGCGGCCCGCTCGTGATCACCTTCTCCAACCGGTGCTTTCCCACCAAGGCGATCGCCGCGTGGCAGATGCTCGACGACGAGGGCCACCAGCGGCTCGTCGAGCAGTTCTTCGAGGCGGCGGGCAACTGGACTCAGATCACCCGGCTCGACCGGAGCCCGGCGCTGGGCCATGACCCGCTGTACGCGGTGGTGGCCCGAAGCACCGGCGCAGGATGCTGAAATCCTGCGAGTCTTTCCCCATCGTGCTAGATCGAGAAAGGACTCGCCCATGATCTCGCCGGCTGAGCTCGAACTCCTGATGAAGAGCGACACGCCCCACGCGGTGCTCGACCTCCGCGAGCGGGGCGCCTATCAGAAGCGCCACATCTTCCGCGCGACGAGCCTGCCGCGCCGGCTCCTCGAGCAGCGCCTGCCGCTCCTCGTGCCGGCGCTGCCGACCCCGATCGTCCTCTGCGACGACACGAGCGCGCTGTCCGCGCTCGCCGTTCCCACCCTTCGGGCGATGGGCTACTCGAACGTCCTTCCGCTCGCGGGCGGCCTCGACGCCTGGGTGGCGGAGGGCCGGTCCACCGCGCAGGGTGTCAATACGCCGAGCAAGGTCTTCGGCGAGCGCGTGCTGCACGACCTGCACACGCCCGAGGTCACGTGCCTCGAGCTCGACCGGCGCATGGCCGCGGGCGAGGACATGGTCATCGTGGACACGCGCACGCCGGAGGAGTACGCGCGCGGCTGCCTGCCCGGCGCGTGGAGCATGCCGGGGGTGAGCTGGTGCTGCGCCTCGGCGAGCTGGTGAAGCGCCCGGACACGACCATCGTCGTCCACTGCGGCGGCCGCACCCGCTCGTACCTCGGCGCCGAGTCGGTGCGAAAGATGGGGCTGCCCAATCCTGTCGTCGCGGTGAAGAACGGGACCATGGGCTGGGTGCTGGACGGCCTCGAGCTCGAGCGGGGTGCGAGCCGCTGGCCGCCCGAGCCGTCGCCGGGGGCCGCGCGCTCGCCGCGAAGGTCGCCAAGCGCGTGGCCGCCGACGAGGGCGTCCCCTTCGTCTCGCCCGACGAGGTGAAGGCGCTGCTCGCCCGGCGCGATCGGGAGAACGTCTACATCCTCGACGTGCGCACGAGCGAGGAGTACGCGGCCTCGCACATCGCCGGCGCCGTCTGGGCGCCGGGCGGTCAGGCCGTGCAGGCGACGGACGAATACGTCGCCGTCCACAAGGCCACGGTCGTCCTCGCGTGCGACGGCTTCGCGCGCTCCGTGATGACCGCCGCCTGGCTGCGGCGCATGGGATTCCCGAACGCGGTGGTGCTGGCGGGCGGCCTCGAATCCTGGAAGCAGTCGGGCGGCGCCGTCGACTCGGGCCATCCGGCAGCGGTGCCCTGGGGCCTGGAGACGGCGCGGCGCCACGTCGCCACGGTGCCGCCCGGCCCGCTAGGCGACGCGCTGGTACTCAACGTGGACACGAGCGATGTCTACGCGCGCGGCCACGTGCCAGGCGCGGCGTGGATCTGCCGCGAGCCGGCTCGAGCTCGAGCTCGGCGGGATCGCGCCTGACAAGACGCGCCCGATCGTGCTGACCTGCGCTGACGGCGTGCAGTCCACCCTCGCCGCGATCACCGTGGCCGGCATGGGCTACTCCGCGGTGCGTGTCCTCACCGGCGGCACGCGCGCCTGGGTGGAGGCGGGACTCGGCGTCGAGGGCGGGCTCACGCGGCTCGTGGGCCACGCCGACGACGTCGTCCTCAAGCCGTACGAGAAGGGCCGCCCGTCGATGGAGGCCTATCTCCGATGGGAGGAGGAGCTGGACTCCGAGGGCAAGAGTCCCCACGAACTCCTGCCCGGAGGCGACTGACAACCGAGCGCAGCGGACTGGAGAAGGCTGTCACACACTCAACCTCAGCGGTCGTCAACCTGGCCTTGAATGGGGTTCGCCGCCTTGAACCGGGCTCGCTTATCGGCTACCCTCCAGTGCGCAATCAGTCCCACGTTCGAAAACCGCTCGGATACGCGCCGCAGCGCATCGCGGGGGAGCGCTGACTCTATGACCACAGCCCAGAAGTTCGACCTCGTGGTGATCGGTTCCGGCCCCGCCGCCGAGAAAGGGCGGCGCAGGCCGCGTACTTCGGCAAGAAGGTGGCGGTCGTAGAGCGCGCCGCAGGCCTGGGTGGGGCGTGCGTGCACACCGGCACCCTGCCGTCCAAGACCCTGCGCGAAGCCGCCCTGTACTTGACCGGCTTTCAGAAGCGGCATCTGTACGGGATGACGGTCGAGATCGACCGGACGCTCAGCCTCAGGCGGATCATGGGGCGCCTGCACACGGTGATCCAGACGCAGGAACAGGAGGTCAGGGCGAACCTGGACCGCCACGGCGTCGCGCTGATCCACGGCGAAGCTTCGTTCCTGAGTCCCAGTGAAGTCATGGTCCGCGCGGAGGGCAGCGATGAGATACGGCTGTCCGGCGCGTGTTTCTTGATCGCCACCGGGAGCTCGCCCCACCGGCCCCCGGAGTTCCCTTCAGCGATCCGGACGTAGAGGACTCGGACGGAATACTCGACCTCGACCGGATCCCCGACGCGCTGGCCGTCGTCGGTGGCGGGGTGATCGGCTGCGAATACGCATGTCTGTTCGCTGCGCTCGGCACCCGCATCACGCTCATCGAACGCGACCGCCTGATCGGGGCCTTGGACTCCGAGCTGTCGGAGGTGTTGAGGCAGGCACTCGAGCAGGCCGGGCACCAGGTCTTGCTCGGCGATGCCGTCGAACGGATCCACCGCGTTCCCGCAGGGCCCATCCACATCGAGCTCAAGAGCGGACGAGTCCTTGAAGTGGACAAGGTCCTCTATTCAGCGGGGCGGGCTGGCAATACCACGCAGCTCCATCTTGAGCAGGCGGGCATCAGCCCCGATTCGCGGGGCCGGATTCTCGTGGACGAGCACTTTCAGACGTCCGTCCCGCACATCTACGCCGCCGGGGACGTGGTCGGATTCCCCGCTCTCGCGTCGGTATCGATGGAGCAAGGTCGCGTGGCGGTTTGCCATGCCTTCGGCTTCTCCTACAAGACCCACGTTTCCCCATCACCCCGTACGGGATTTTCACGATCCCCGAAGCCTCGATGGTCGGGGCGACCGAGAACGACCTCAAGAAAACCGGAACACCCTATGAAGTCGGCCGCGCTCGCTACGCGGGGAACGCGCGCGGCCAGATCATCGGGGACACGGACGGGCTGCTCAAGCTCGTCTTCGAGGTCCCCACCAAGCGACTGCTCGGAGTCCATATCATCGGAGAGCGGGCCACGGAGCTCGTCCACATCGGTCAGATGGTGATGGAGTTCGGCGGCACGATCGACACGTTCATCGATTGTGTCTTCAACTTCCCCACGCTCTCCGAGATCTACAAGTATGCCGCCTACGACGGCCTCGGGCGGCTCGCGCGGCGCCTGGCCCCGGTCGCCTGACCAGGGACCCGACCGTTCGCCATCGCCGCCTCTGCCGTCGTCTTCACGACCCACTGACCGCGTCTCCCGCGCTCCCACTCGGTGGACGTGAGCGAACGCCACTCGATTTCGAACACCTGCACCGGCTGCTGTCGATTCTTGACCGTCAGCGAGCCGCACGGAACGAACGGAAGCCCTTCGCGCCCTGCCCCCGCCTCGTCGCCTCGCTGGCCAGGATCTGGCCGGGCTTCGAGTTGGACTCAAGGCGCGCCGACAAATTGACCGTGTCGCCGATGGCCGTATACTCCGAGCGCCGCTCCGACCCGATGAATCCCACAGTCGCGTCGCCCGTGTGAAGGCCGATGCCGATGCTGATCTCGCCCAGGCCACTGCTTCGGACTTCCTCGTTGATCCTCGCCATCTCCCGCTGCATCTCCATGGCGGCGATCACCGCATTGCGGGCATCATCCACCGTGACCGTCGGCGCGCCAAAGAGGGCCATTAACCCGTCGCCGATATACTTGTCGAGCGTCCCGCCGTGCTTGAAGATGATGTCCGACATGCCGGAGAAATACCGGTTCAGCAATTGCACGACCCTGTCGGGAGGAGCATGCTCCGACAGCCGCGTGAATCCGCGGATGTCCGCAAACAGCACCGTGATCGTCTGGTTGACGCCGCCGAGCTTGAAGGATTCCGGATGCTGAAGGATCTGCTGGACCACGTACTCCGGCAGGAACCGCGCGTACGCGGCGCGCGCCACCTCCTCGGGCCAGACGTTCGTGCGCCTGCACGTTCTCGACGGCAACGGCCGCCTGGGCCGCGATCGCGGTGGCGAGTTGGAGATCGTCGCGAGTGAAGGCCGTGAGCGGATCGAGCCGATCGGCATACAGTACGCCTAGCACGCGTGAATCAGCGATGAGCGGCGCGCAGATGGTCGAGCGCACCCCCTGAGCGAGGACGGACTCGCTGGCGAGCTCGGGATCAGCCGCCAGGTCCTGCGACAACAGCGCGACGCGCTGGCGCACGACCTTGCGGGTAACGGTGCGTCCGATGGTGGTCTGCTTGGCCCAGGCCTCCAGCTTGGGATCGCGCACCTTCGACGCCACGACCTTGAAGCCAAGGTCGCCGCTCGCGGGGTCGCGATCGACGCCATCCGTCAGGAGGGCAAAGACGCGGTCAGCCGGGGTCACGCGAAGCAAGATGTCAGTTGCCTTCTCGAAGAGCGCCTCGAGGGTAAAGATCGAGCCGAGGGCACTGCTCATCTCGTATAGTAGCGAAAGCACGTCTGCCTTGCGTCGCAGACCGCTCATCTCTTCGTCGCGTTCGGCGACCGGCGGCTTGGGCTGCAGGGCGGAACGGATGACGTCGCTTGCCGAGATGAGAAGCTGTGTACGGCCGAGCGGATCGTCGTCATACTCGACGGCGGCCGGCTCGAGCACCGGAGCTGTTTGCTCGAACCGCAGGGTGCTGGCGCCGATAGTGATCACATCACCTTGCGTCAAATTGTGCTCGAAGCTCTGCGCCCCGTTGACGAAGACGTGGTTGGCGCTGCGCCGGATCTGCCCGTCGACGACGACGCCATCGACGAGACAGAAGAAGCCATCTCGGTACGTGATGTGCGCGTGGTGACGCGACGCCTGCGGGTCAGTCAAGACGATGTGGTTGTTGTCGGGCGCGCGGCCGATCGTGCAAATGTCTTGTGCCGACAATGGGTACTGCCACCTCGCCCGCTGGCGTCGGTGATTCGGATCAAGGCCATGCCGCGACTCCTAACTAGGACAGGGACCCCCGGTGTGCCGCTCGGGGGCCAGTTTTCGACCGGATTGTCTGATCGCTCGTGGACGACGACCACAGGGAATGTAACCCAAGTCCCGGAGTGTTTCAAAGCCATTCGACAGATGGCAGACCGCCAATTCCGCTTCCACACCGGGCAAGCAGTACGGGCACCACGAAACGAAACCGGCAGGGCGAGAACAACCGTAGAATGCAGGGGGCAGCGGCGATGCCGGTCGCCTCGGACGACAGGTTGCGCCGTTTCAGGGCCTCCCTCCCCTGCTCCCGGGTGTCGAAGCGAATGGGTCTGCGAGCACCGTGGGGGTGGCACTTCGGGTTTGCCCTGCAGGAGGCGCATTGACTACATCCTGCGAGGCTCGATATTGAGCGGCAGAGGCATACCGGGCTACCAGAGAGGAGGGTCTTTGCAATGATCTCTTTCCACGGTCAGACCGACGTCGGGAGGCGCCGCAGCCTGAACGAGGACGCCATCTTCACCGAAGACGGTCTGTTCCTGGTCTGCGACGGCATGGGCGGCCACAAGGCCGGCGAAATCGCCTCCAAGCTGGCCGTCGACGTCATCACCGGTTTCGTCAAGCGCTCCGCCGAGGACTCGGAGATCACCTGGCCCTATGGCTTCGTGACCGGCGAGTCCCTCGACGGCAATCGCCTCCGCACCGCCATCAAGCTGGCCAATCGCACCATCTTCCGCAAGGCCGGCTCCTCCGACGACTATACCGGCATGGGTACCACCGTCACCGCCTGCATGCCCGCCCGCTCGCGTCCGCAGATCACCTACGCCCATGTCGGCGACAGCCGCATCTACCTCCTCCGCGCCGGCATCATCCGCCAGCTCACCCAGGACGACTCCTGGGCCAACCTCTCCTGGGAGGACGACGCCGTCGATGACACGACTCGCGCATCGATGAAGCACGTCCTCACCAAGGCCCTCGGCGCTCGCGACGACGTCGACTTCGAGGTCAAGACCCTGGAGCTGACCGACCGCGACGTCCTGCTGCTGTGCTCCGATGGCCTCACCAACATGCTCCCTGACCAGCGTATCCTCGAGATTGTGTCCGCCCACGGCGTCAACCTCGACGCGGCTAGCCACCAACTCATCGCCGAGGCGAATGGCCTGGGTGGCCGGGACAACATCAGCGCTGTCCTCGTCCGCTATACCACCTGACCACCCCGTGAGCCGTCCCCACCTCAGGCCGTAGCCACCCCATGCCCGAGCAGATCGGTAAGTACCATGTCCTCGGGCGCATCGGCCGCGGCGGCATGGGCATGGTCTACAAAGCCCATGACCCCGTCCTCGACCGCCCCGTCGCCCTCAAGGTCATCTCCCCGAGATCGAGGTCACCGACGAGCTCCGCGCCCGCTTTTTCCGTGAAGCCCAGGCCTGCGCCCGCCTCAGCCACCCCAACATCGTCACCATCTACGACATGGGCGAGCACGACGGCCGCCTCTTCATCGTCATGGAGCTCCTCGACGGTGACGAGCTCCGCGGCCTCATCGCCCAGCGCAAGCCGCTGCCCCTGGAAGACAAAGTCTCCGTCATGGCTCAGATCTGTGGCGGCCTGCACTACGCGCACCAGAAGGGCATCGTCCACCGCGACGTCAAGCCCGGCAATATCTTCCTTCTCCGCAACGGTCAGGTGAAAATCCTCGACTTTGGCATCGCCCAGATGGCCACCACCGAGGCCGGTCTCACGCGGACTGGCCTCATCATGGGCACCCTGCGCTACATCGCCCCCGAGCAGGTCCGCGGCCGCGCCAATGCCCGCTCCGACATGTATTCCGTCGGCGCTGTCTGCTACGAGCTCCTCACCCTGCGTCCCCCTTCGCCGGCGACGATCCCATCCATCTGCTCGAGCAGCTTCGCACCGAGGAGCCCACACCTCTCCACGGGTTCGACCCTCCCTCCTGCCGGAGCTCATCGCGATCGTGGAACGCGCGATGCGGAAGGATGAGGTCCATGCGCTTCCCGGACCTCGGGAGCATGCGGGTCGAGCTGGAGCAGGTGGCGCGGGGACTGATCGAAGAGGCGCAGCAGATCCGGAGCCGTCTTCGCGATCAGGTCCATCAGATCCAGCAACTTCAGGCGGCCCTCGCCGAGCGCCTCGGGTCGCCTTCGGAGGGAGCGCCGCAAGTCCCGGTGATCGACGAGCGATCGGGCGTGCAGGCGCTGCACGCGCTCGAGCGGGAGGTGGAGTCCGGGATCGAAGGCTTGCGAGCTCAGATCGCCCGGGCGGTTGCCGTCGCCCCCGCCCTCGAGCATGCCACGGAGCTCCTGGAGGCCGGGCAGTTCGCTGCCGCAGTCGCCGAGCTCGAAGCCATCGTCGCAGACGTGCCGGAGCACATGCACGCGCTGGAACGCCTTGGGCGCGCACGCGCCCAGGCCGAAGCGCAGGTGCGCCGGGAACGGGTCGCCAACCTCTTGCGGGAGGCGCGCACCGCGCTCGATGGTGGCGGTTACGCTCTGTGCGTCGAGATCCTCGACCAGGCGGCGGAGATTTCCGTATCGTCCGACGCGTCCCAGGAGATCGACTCTCTGCGACAGGCGGCGAGGGCTGCTCTGGCGGCGCAGGAGGCAGCCCGACTCGCCCGCCAGCAGGCCGAGAGGGCTCGGGAGGAGATGGCGGAGGCTCGGCAGACCGCGCAGGCGCGCGCCAGTCGATATGCTCCCGCCCTCTGGAATGAAGCCGAGGCGAAGGCCGCCCAGGCCCAAGCCGCCTTCACCCGGGAGGCCTACGCCGGGGCCGAGCAGGCGTTCGAACTGGCATCCGCCGACTATCGACGTTTCGAGGAAGCGGCGCGGGAGGCCGAGCTGCAGCAACGAAGGGCGGCCGAACAGGCGCTCGCCCAGGTGATCGAACATCGGCAGCGGGCGCAGGAGGCAGATGCCCCCAGTACGCTGGAGGGCTTCTGGGACGCCTCGGCCGCGAAGCTCGCCGAGGGTCAGGAGGCCTTGAGTAGCGAGCAGCACGATCGCGCCGCCAGCCTCCTCGACGACGCCTCCGCCCTCTATCGCCAAGCACGGACAGAGGCCGAAGCCGGACGCGCCGCCAAGCTCTTGCAGGAAGCGCGCGCGGCGCTCGATGGAGGCGGCTATGCCTCGTGCCTGGACATCCTCCGGGAGGCGGCGGAGATTCCCCTGCCGCTCTCCGTGGCTCGGGAGATCAACTCGATTCGACAGGCCGCCGAGACTGCTCTAGCAGCGCAGGAGGCTGCTCGACGTGCTCGCCAGCAGGCCGAGCGCGCGCGCGAGCAGATGGCACGGGCCCGGGGCACCGCGCAACAGCAGGCCACGCGGCACGCCTCCGTACTCTGGGATGAGGCCGAAGCAAAGTCAGGCGAGGGCGAGGCCGCCTTCACGCGCAACGCCTACGGCGAGGCGGGGCAGGCCTTCGAGCTGGCCTCCGTCGCCTATCGCCGATTCGAGGAAGCCGCGCGGGCGGCCGAGCTAGAGGAGCGCAGGGCGGCCGAGCAGGCGCTCGCCCAGGCGACGCAGTCCCAGCATGCGGCACAGGAGTCCGACGCGCCCCGGTACGCGCGAGAGCTCTGGGAGGCCGCGGCCGCGAAGCTCGCCGACAGCGACGCGGCCCTGAGCGGCCAGCGACACGATCGCGCAACCGCCCTCCTGGAAGAGGCGTCCGTCCTCTATCGCCGCGCGCTGGAGGCAGCGCGTCAGGCTCGTCAGCGTGAACGCCGCCGGGCCGAGGAGGCGGCCGAGGGGCAGCCCAAGGTCGGCGGGCCGCGGCGGCCCTGAGCGCCGCGCGCGAAGTGCCCGCTCTTTGGCAGGAGGCGGCCGCCAGGAGCAAAGATGCGGAGGCCGCGCTCGCTCAGGAGCAGTACGCGAAAGCGGCCGAGGCATTCGATGCAGCGGTGGCGCTCTACCGCCAGGCAGAGCGCGAGGTGCGTGAGGCCCGTCGCCGCGAGCGCGAACAGGCCGAGCAGGGGCGTGGCTCGATGCTGGAGGGGCGGCGCGGTGCCCTCGCCGTCGAGGCCGCGACGCATGCGGCGCCCGACTGGAGTGAAGCCGAGACGATAGCGGCATCCGGCGAGGCCAGCTTTGCGACGGAAGCCTACGTCGCCGCGGGGCAGGCGTTCGAGCATGGCGCGGCAGCCTACCGCCGAGCCGAGATGCTCGCGCGCGAGGCCATGCGGGCGCGAGCCGATGCCGAGAAAGACGCGAGGCGGCCCTGGTCGCCCGCCGCTCGGCCGCCGAGGCGCAGGCCACCAAGTACGCCTCCGAGCCGTGGCAGGCCGCGGAGGGCGTCCAGGCGCGGGCGAGCGCAGCGCTGGAGCGCCAGGCGTACGGGGACGCCCAGCGCCTCTTCGTCGAGGCGCGCCAGCTCTACTCGACGGCGGGCCGCGCAGCCGGCATTGCGGCCGAGGCCGAGGCCCGCCGCGCCGACGCCATGATGGGAGACGCCCGGCGCCTTCTCGAATCTGGCGATGCCAAGGCATGCCTGCGCCGGCTGAATGCGCTGCTCGGCCTGAGGCCCGGGCACGAGGCGGCGGAGCGGCTGCGCGAGCAAGCCGAACACGAGCTCGAACGGCTCGCGGCGGCGGCACGCGAGGCGAACCCACGCCTGGACGAGACCGCCGCCCATCGTCGGGATACTGCGGCTCCGGTCGAGTCCGACGCCGGCGCGGTGGAGTCGCGCGAGCCGATCGACGCAGAGACCGCCCCGACGATAATCATGCCCGCGCCGCCCCTGGTCACCGAACCGACGCCGGCGACGCCCGCCGAACACGCAACCGCTGCACCTACCGCCCGCGCGGATACGCCTGCCGCTCCGGCGCCGGCTGCATCTACGATTGCGCCTGGGACGCGTGAGATTACCGGCGCCACGACCGTTGCACCCGCGAGGCCTGGGGCCTCAGCGCCAGCGACCGGCGCACCGACCGCGAGCGTCCCTGCTTCCGCCCCCGTCGTCAGCAGGGAGCCAGCCCCGCCTCAGCCACCGGCCCCGGTCGAGCCCCTGGTACTCCGCCCGACCGCATTGGGGTGGTCGACAAGAGTTTTCTGGATGACGACACCGTAACGATCCTCGCGCCGCCGAGACGAATGCCGACGGTGGCACAACCCGTCGAGCCGAGTCGCCCTCGTCCCACCGCATCTGGGCCGCGCCGCCTTGTGCGCGCCGGTGTCATCGCCCTGGGGAGTCTCGCCGCTGCTGCCGCAGCAATCTTCTACCTGTGGCCAGCTTCGCCGCCGAGTGATCCCCTTCGGCGGATCGAACCGCCACCGCCGGTGGCCTCCCAGTCGCCCAATCCCACGGCCCCACCGCCAAAAGAAACTCCAGGGCAACGGACCGCGACCGCACCCCAGTCCCCACCGGCGGCGACGCAGCCCAGGACTGCTCCCGATGGACCCGTCGTCCCTCCGGCGAGGCAAGAACCGACGCAACAGCCTCCCGTTGCACCGCAGCCTCCCGTTGCACCGCAGCCTCCGTTGCACCGCAGCCTCCTGCCGCACCACCGGCGCTCGCAGCCAAGCCATCGGTGCCCGCCACCGCCCCCGTTCCACCGAGCCTGCCCCCGGCTCCGAATCGGCAGGACGGGACCAATCGCGCCGGCGAGAAGCCGGCACCGGAGCCTCCAAAGCAAAAGCCGGCACCGGAACCTCCCCAAAACCACCCCAGATCGCCGCGGTCAAGGGCGGCCCCGAGGCGGCGCAAGCCCAGAGAGCGGCGGTAGACGCTCGGCAGGACGCCGACAAGGCGCAGGCACCGCGCTACGCGGCCACGACGTTCGCCGCGGCGCTACAGAAGAAAACCGGACGGCGACGCTCTGATCGGCCGTGAGGATTTCCCCGCCGCCAGGAAGCACTTCGAGGACGCTCAGGCGCTGTATCGGCAGGCAGCGCAGGAGGCCGTCGCGATGATCGAGCGCCGACGGTCGGAGACGGAGCAAGCGCGCGGAGCCATGCAAATCGCACGGCGCGCCGCGGACCAGGCTACGGCCGACAAGTACGCCCCGACGCTGATCGCCGCCGGCCTCGCCAAGGAGCGCGACGGCCAGACGGCGGTCGGCCGCTCGGACTATGACCTGGCCATCCGTCACTTTCGCGACGCCCAGGCCGACTATCAGGCGGCTGCCCAAGCGGCTGCCCAAGAGGCCAAGAAGGAAGAAACCCGACAGCAGGTCGCCGCGCTTCAAACCAGCACGGAGCAGTCCCGGAAGGAGATGGAGGCTCGCCGCGACCAGGCCGTGAAGGCGGAGGCGGACAGGCTCGCCAAGAATCTGTTCGACGCCGGCCAGACGAAGCAGGCCGAAGCCACCGCGCTGGCGAGTCGTCAGAGCTTTGCCGCGGCGACCAAGGCGTACCAGGATGCGGCGGAGCGGTACAGAGAAGCCGCGGATCGGGCGAGGATCATGCGCGAAGCCAGGGCGCAGGCCGACAGCGCCAAGGCGCGAATGCTCTCAGAAAGCAGCGCGCCTTCCAGAACGCTCCGGAGTTCTCGTCGGCCGAGGCGGAAGAGAGACAAGCCAATGCGTCGTACGACCGCCTGGCCTACAAAGAGGCCGCCGACAGGTTCAGCTCGGCCGAGACGCTCTACGCTAAGGCCAAGCCGGCGGTGCCCACGCCGCCCGTACCCACGCCAGAATCGCCTGCTCGCGAAGCCGACCCAGCCACCTCGCCGGCCGCCGCCCCCATCGTTCTAGGCGGTTTTCGGAGCTTTCCAGCCGACGAATCGCCTCTAAGGGAAGACCGGGAAGATTCTGGACCGGTAGCCTGGCGTGAGGCTGTCACCCCGCCCCTTCGATCTGAGGCCAGCCTTCTCCTCGATCGTCGCCGCGAGGTATTCGCGCACGTCTCCTGGAAGGGGCTGTTTGAGGAGCGGCAGGACGCGCGAGACACTGCGGCGGACCTCCGGGTCCCCCTCGCCACCGAGGTACCTCGTGAGAGAGTCCTCGGCCTGGCTCTGCGCCCCGGCCCGCAGGTAGGCGAGCCCGGCGTAGAGATCGCGCTCCGCAGCCGTCCCTCCTGCCGCCACCATCCAGACCACAATGCCAGCGGCGGCAGCCGCCGCCATCCGTCCGACCTTCAGCACGGCTCTGTCGCGGAGCACCGGCGTGACGCCGGATCACTTCCCCCGAAACGAACCGACATCCCCACCAGAGGGCCGTAGGCCAGGTACTTGTCGTGCGCGTTGATGTACTGAACACGCATGCCTGCATAGGCGGAGAACGTCTCGTTGATGAGCCACCGGACGGTCATATCGCTGGTTACGCCGTAGGCGAACTTCGTGCCGTCCTGGCGATTCACCTTAAAGGAGCGTCGGCTCGAGCAGATCGGAAATGTTTGCTGGGGCATTCAGGCTGTACACAATGTTGTGATCATTTCGAGTCTCGGCGCCGATCAACGGCGTGATGCTGAACGGCAGCAGCCACTTGGCATCGCGTGTGAGATGCAAGGTGGCGCTCATCGGAAAGGTCGCGCCGTAGAGATACGACTGCTGCTTGACTCGTGACCTGCCGTTGGCGTCAGAACAGTCATCTTGAACGCATATGGTGTACAAACCAGGTGATTTGCTCGGAGAAAGGTTGAGTGCCTCAGTGCTGACGACGGCCGCGGTCGGGCTCAAGTTAGCGAATTCTCGCGAGGCAGACGCGTAGATGAACTTGAAGCCCGCGCCCAGAGAAACATCGACCCAGTCCTTCACGACGTCGGGAAAGAAATAGCTCGCCGAGAGATCCACATCCATCCGCGTGGTATCGACAAACTCTTGGGCCCAACGCTCACCCGAGTTAATGCAGAAAGTAACGCACAGCTGAGATCCGTTGTACGTGAGGTCGTTACGCGTCTCGAAGGTGACGTACTGGAACGCGGTGGCGAAAGTCCATCGGCCCTTCTGCGCTGCGAACTGCATGCCCCACTGGGGGTTCAGGCTCTCATTCGGGCTCGATGTAGACGGGAAAGGAGCCTGGTTGATATTGCCGGCCTGGTCGAAGACGAAAAAGGGCCCGACTGTGGTTGCGTCAGGCGAGGAGGCGAACCCATTCTTCGCGATGTGGCTGATCCAAACCTGGGGCGTGAGGACGAACGACCATGGGTCGCTCTGAGCCCACGCGGGGGCCTGCGCACCCAGGCCGCATCCGGCGACCATCGCGACGATCCTGGTCCACCATAGCCAAGATTGATGTCTGCTCATGCTTCCCCCTCGAGATCGGTCGTCCCGCTCTTGCTGCTGGAAATACAGCGGGATACTACACGGATGAACGCGGAATGGTCAACGATTCTTTGGGTGACACTCTGTGGCGTGGAGCCGACGGCTGAGGGTCACCGCGACCGAGAGGAACATCGCGGGCTCCCGGCGCAGCAGCTCCAGGAAGCGGTCGCGGGGAAGGCTCAGTACCCGGCCACCTCCTTCGGCGCAGACCGTGGCCGACCGCCGTTCTTCGGTGAACAAGGCCATCTCGCCGAACACGTCACCGGCGCTGAGGGTGGCCAGCCTGACCTCCCACCCCTCTCCCGATGGAGCGGCGAAGACCCCGAAGCTCCCGCCCGCCACCACGTAGAGGGTGTCGCCCGGCTCGCCCTGGCGGACGACCGCGCGGCCGTCATCGACCTCGACCAGATCGAGCTGCGCGGCGAGCCGGGCGAGCTCCACACGCCCGAGGCCCTCGAAGAGCGGGACCCGCGTGAGCAGCTCTTCGGCACCCGTCTCGTCGCCGTCGCTCGGCGCGCCGCCCGCGAAGGAACTGCCACGCTCGTCAAGCGCGACTGGCTCGGCCATGAGCTCGCCGGCTGCTGTGCCCCTACTCGAACGGATTCCGCGGGAACTTGAAGAAGGGCAACCTCACATCATCGATCACGACGCGGTCGGCGCGGATGTCGGGCGGAGGCGCGAAGCCAGTCGCTCCCCGCCGTCACGAGATCATCCTGCTCGACTCCGTCGCCGCTCACCCCGAGGCCACCCACCATCTGCCCATTCTTGAACAAGGGGACGCTGCCGGGGAAAACACGATGCCGCTCTGATTGGCGTTCGGCGGCTGACTCCTGGCGGCACGCCGTCGCGACGTCGTTCAGGAAGAGCTGGAAGAACGGACCCGGGCTCGAGGCGTCGATCCCCGGCGGAAAGAGCGGCTGGGCGCCGAAGCTGATCGTCCGGCTGGTCACTGCTGTCCCCATGGGGACGCCGGGAAGGTCGGAGGGCAGGCGACTCAGCCCGCTGAAGAAGACCACGTTGCGCGCCTTCGCCACGGAGACGTCGATGCTGAAGATCGTGGCGTCGGCCATGCGGAACAGGCCCAGCAGCTTCCCGTGCAGATCGCTCACCGCGATCATCATGCGGGTCTTGCTGCCCAGGGGAAGCCGGATCGCGGCTCTCGCCTGATTGGCGATGTTCACCGCCTGATTGACGATCGTCGTGACGTCGTCCGCGCTCAGGTCCGGGCTGGCGAGCGGACCCACGAGCCACCCCGCGGGCACGCCGGCGGCACCGAGCGGGCTGTCGATCGGGCGCACGAAGTACGTGCCCGTGGCATCCCCGGACCCACGCCGCCTGGACGGGTCATCTGGTTGACGAACGGAAGCTGGATCCCGTCGAGGAAGATCACGCCGGGCGCCGGCACCTCGAGGCCGAACTTCGCGCTCGGCACGCTCCCGGTGAACGCCGCGAACTCCGCCGAGTCCAGCGAAACCCCGGTCACGCCGACCCCCGCCGACCAGGATCCCCTCCTTGAAGATCGGCACGCCACCCGGGTTCACGGCGGCTTGATTGCTGTCGAACACGTCGGCCTTGCCTGTCGCGATACCGAGCCCGCAGCCCCGTTGATCGGCGCTGTTACACGGCAGCCCATTGATGGCATTGATGGAGCGGGAAGGCGTGATCTGCTGCCCGGGAAGGAACGTCGCGTTCAGATCGCAGCCTCGATTGGTGTTCTCGATGCCGTAGAGGGCGGCGTTCGGTGTGTTGGTGATGCCGGCCGGGAAGTGGATCGTGCTGATGAAGCGGACCGTCCGGGAGGACAGGGGCGCCTGATTGTTGCTGAAGAATGCGCCCGTCCGGGCAAGGGCGACCGCCTGGTCGTTGGCATCGACGGTCGCGCCGAAGTTGCCGCTGACGGTGCTGGGGGCGTTCGGCTTGCGAAAGACACCCAGCACGTTGCCTTCCCGATCGGTCACGGCGATGACCATCGTGGTCGCGTCGATCGCGCGGGCGGCGGTGTCGAGGATGCTGGCGACATCCAGCGCGGTGAGGAATGGCGCCGCCGTCACCGCGACGCTGGTCAGGCCCCGCGTCACCCCGCCCCCGTCCCGAAACCGGACGAAGATGCGGTTGTTCGCGGGGTCGAACGGGATCCCGCCGACGCGGTCACGAAGATGCCGAATGTCGGCGTGGCGTTGGCACCGAACGAGACCGTCAGGCTCCCGCCGGTGGGGGTCCCGACACAAGCCCCGTTGACGGGCATCGTCTGACAGATCGCCAGGGTGAGCGGCAAGCTGACCCCATCCGTGTCCGCGGAAACCGCGATGGTTCCGCCCGCGCCAACATTCACAGTCGCCACCGCGAACGCGCCCGTTTCGCCGGTCCCGCCGACGTTGATGACGCCATCGCCCGAGGGCGTCGTCGCGAGCGCCACGATGTCGGGCCCTGCCGCGAGCGAAGCGGTCAGCAGGAACGTGTTCACGCTCGGGAGGGTGGGCGCCGGAGCCGCATTGGCGCAGCTGAAGTTGAACGCGACGTCGGTGCTCGGAATCGGCGCCGAGGGGGTCAAGGCGAAGACGAAGCTCTGAGACGCGCCCGCCTGGATGTTGGCCGGCGTGTTGGGTGTTCCCGTGACCTGATTCGTGGTCGGATCCGTGGTCTGGTACGCAAAGGCCGCGGGCAGATTCGTCGCCAGCGCGGGCCGGCAACCAAAGGCTGTCCCCGGCCCCGCGTTGATGATCGTCGCGAAGGCCGTGGCCGGCGTGCCCACCTGCACCGAGCGGCTGAGTGGTAGAACGGACGCCGAGAGGGATTGCCCCCAGCTCGGCGCGGCGAACAGCAGGGAGAGGACCGGCATCGCCCACAGAGCCTGCGGGAGCTTCTTCGACATCTACGCCTCCTTCCCGAGCCTGTCGTTGCCGATGGCGCGGGATCAGCAGGGTCCGGACACGCTTGTCGCCTTCACCGGTGCCGGACCACGCGGGGCCGGCGCGCCGGTCAAGAGCTCGCGGATCGTGAGCGGCCCGTTCAGGTCGCGAGTCTTGGCCTTGTCATGATAGGGGTGACACTCGACACAGCCCGCGCGCGCGCCGCCGCCGTGGTGGCACTCGCGGCAGGTACCGATCGACGGCATGAGCACGTCCGTCGTCTCCGTGCTCTGCAACGCCTTGTGGCACTCCGTGCATGCGAGCGGGCGGTGAGCGGCGTGATCGAAGCGGCTGTGGCGGAGCCACCGCGCGGGAATGCACGTCGGCGCCACCGCGGGGAGCTTTTCTCCTGCGGTGACCGTGTGGCAGAGCTTGCATCCCTGCCCTTGCCTGTTCTGAAACAGAAAGGACTCGGCCTCCTTGAAGCCCTTGGGTGCTGCCTTTCTTCGGGCTCGTCCCGCCGGCCGCCGAGGCGACCCCGGGCCCGCGGCTCTTCCTCCGCGGGTTCATCGCGGCGGCCGAGCCGCCGACGCGGCTGGGCCTCGTCCTCTTCCTTCGTTTCCGCCTTCTCGCCCTTGTCGAGCTTGGCGCTCTTCTCTCCTTCCGGAGCTTCGAGGTACTTCGTGCGCAAGTACGCGTGAACGATCTCCGGCTTGTCGTGGGGGCCACCGCATCCGGGAACTTCTCGGCGTCGAAGCCCAGCGGGTGACAGACCGCGCAGTGGTCCTTGTAGGTGACCGGCGCCATGTAGGCCTGCTGCGCGTCCGGCCGATGACAGAACGTGCAGCTCAGCTGAAGGCCCTTCTGGGCCTCGACCAGCCCCTTCGCGCCTTGCTTGGCGAGGTCGTCGAGCCCCCGGAGGCCCACCTTCAGGTGCTTCTGGTGATTCAGCTTCACCTGGGCGGTGTCCTTGAGGCGCGCCTTGTCATCCAGGCGGACCCGAACCGCGCGGTCGCCCTCCGTGACCTGGACCGCGAACTCGGGATGGCGCCCGGTGAAATCGTCGATCTTCCGCTCGTAGCTGCTCGTCCCATCCTTCGTCCTGAGGTCAGCGTGACACCGGGTGCAGTGTGCATCCTTCATCGCCGCCAGGACGACCTCCCCTTGTGCTCCACGTGGCAACTCACGCAGGGCGTGTTGCCCACTTGCGTCTCGTGATGAACCGCGCCGTCATGGCACTTGAGGCAACTCTGATCGGATACCCGGAGCCAGAAGCCGCTCCCCTGGCCGGGACCAGTCCGGCCGCCGCGGAAGCCGGAACATGGCACTGCGCGCACTGGACGCCGAACATCGCGTGGCCCGTCGAGACCGGGCCGCTCGTGTAGACTCGCTGATCGCCGCGCGCCGCCATGACGAGCAGCCAGGCGGCGGCGATGGCGGGGACGGCGATCGTGAGGATGAGCTTCCAGCGCCGAAAGGGATACAGGTGCTTGAAGTAGTGGAGCTCGATGCGCTTGGCGCGAATCTTGGTCGTATAGCGGCTGGGCATGGCGTCGCGGCGCCGCTAGTAGCGCAGGGCAATCACGGCGTGGGCGACGGCGAGCACCAGGAGTGCCGCGGACAGAGGCACGTGCACGAGCAACCAGCCATGCAGCAAGTGGTGCAGCCTCTTCTGCCTGGCGAGCTGCCACCGCTCCTCGCAGATCGCCTCGAGCTGGTTCACGGTGTCCTGCAGCGGCGGCAGGAGACTCATCCGAAGCTGCTGGAAGAGCAGCTTCGCGTGGGCCGGGGTCACCAGCCGACCGTCGCGCGGCAGATTCGTCCCGAGGAATGTCTGAATGTCGGTCAGGTAGAGATCCTTCAGCATCTTGCTGCCCGGCAGCGGCTCCGCCGATGGGGGCAAGGGCCGGGGCGTCGGACGCGGCGTGAGCTGGCCGGCCAGGAGCCCTCCGCCACCCCGCGGCCCCTCGGACATGGCGGGCATCCGTGACGGGCAGCGGTCCGCACGCCGACGCCACGAGGGCCGCCGCCTCCGCCGCGAGCTGGGCCACGACCGAGTCGATCTGCTCGTAGATCGTCTCGTACGGAACCTCGACCATCATCAGGCGAGGCACGAACTGCTGGAGCACGACGCCGAAGATCCCGCTCAGGACTACCACGGTGAACAGCACCATCAGGATGAGCGTGAGCGGGCCGCCCAGATGGAAGCCGGCATGGAGCCAGATCAGGGGAAAGCTGAGAAGCCCGAGCCAGAGGTGACCTTTCATCCATGTCGTCGCCCGTCCGAGGCGCCACGTCGGCACCTTCCGCCGAAGACCCAGCACCCCCGCGTAGATCATGAGGGCCAGGCCGGCGACGCCGTAGGTCAGGCCCGGCCAGCTCCTCCTCGCGGGCCGTCGACCGCCGTGCGCCGGTAGGGGACATAGGCGACGGCCGCGATGGCGAAAAGAGCGAGGCACACGATGATCCAGCGCCGATGGGTTGCGTCGACGATCACGTGAACCCCTCAGCCCTTCTTCGTCCCCAGTTCCTTGGCGAAGAACTTCAGCGGTTCCACGCGCATCGCCGCGTCGTGCGGGCAGGCGACCACGCAGGCCGGCGCCGAGTACTCGCGACTCAGGTCACAGGTAGTCGCCTTCTGCTTGACCACGGCCCGGCGCTCACCCATGCCCGACGCCTCATCGCCCTTGATCGTGAACGAGTGCATGTTGATGTTGCCGTAGGGACACTGCTGGGCGCACAGCCCGCAGCCGATACACCAGTCCTCGATCATGATCTCGAGCGAATCTCTCCGGCGGATCGCGCCGACGGGACAGCCGACCATGCACAGCGGATCGCGGCACGAGTAACACGACGTCGCCACGAGGTACTTGTCGAAGCGCAGGCCGTCCCGGATGAGACGGGTCACGCCCTCGTGGGCGGCGGCACACGCACGCACGCAGAGGTCGCAGCGGGTACATCGCTCGAGGTCGATGAGCAAGAGGCTCTGGGCTTCCATCAAGCCACGCTCGAGGAAGTCGTCGAGGGGAATCGTGCTGACCTTCTCCACCCGTTCCCGGTTCGCCTCGAGGCGCGCACGGGCGACGTTGGTCAGCATCTGCCGGATCTCCGGGAACTGCTTGACCATCGCCTTGAAGTCCTCGGCGCGGATGCGCACGAGCTCGACGTGGTCCAGCGCGGTGCACGTGGCCACCCGGCGCCCTTCGCCCAGCAGACCGATCTCCCCGAAATACGAGCCGCGGCCGAGGTAGTTGACGACCATCTCCCCGGCGGGGAAGTTTTGCGTCACCTTCACGAACCCGATCCGCACGAGATAGAAGCTGTCCGCCATCTCGCCCTGACGGCAGATCACTTGCCCCGGCTCGATGCGCAAGAGGTCGACGCTGTCGCGGAGGCGGTCCAGGAAGTCGTCGGTCAGGCTGGCGAAGACGGGGACCCGGCGCAGATGCGAGTCCAGCGCCCGGGCCCGGTAGGTCCGCTCGAGCGTGGCCCGGAACAGCTTGCTCCGCTGGAGGATGTACAGCACATTGCGCAGCATCTCCAGAACTTCGGTCTCCTCCACCGCCCGCACGGTCGCGGACCGCGGGTAGAAGCTGGTACAGGTCATCTCGCCGAAGAGCTCGCCGGCCCCGAGCTGGACCAGCGGGTTGTCGTAGGCGAGGTCCACCGAGGCATCGATGGGGATGAAGCGCGGGGCGCCTCGTCCCGTGGGTCCTCGTGGCTCCCGACCAGGTTGGTGAACCGGCGGAAGAAGTTCAGGATCCCGCCCGCGTGCGCCTCGGAACCGCTCTTGGCGTGGGCCATCGGAGTGCTGAGGAAGACCTCGACCTTCCCGCGCAGCACGTAGAAGGCCGTGGATCCGAACTCTCCCTCTCGGCAGATGATCTCGCCGGGCCGGAACTTCCGGCGGACCACGGCCCCTGGTTCAGCGCCAGGAACGTCCCCGACACGCCCTCGAAGATCGGCAGATCGAGCAGCTCGGCGGCTGCCACGTCCTCGCCGGCGGGGAGGCCGACCTCGACGACCCTCTTGTTCGTGAGCGCGCCTGTCGGGCACGAGACCATGCACTCGCCGCACGCCACGCATGTCGACTGTCCCATCGGCACGTCCGAGTCGAAGGCGATGCCCGCGCTATCGCCCTTGCCCGTGCGCCCGATGACGAAGTTGTGCTTGACGTCGTCGCAGCCGCGGATGCAGCGATCGCACAGGATGCACGCCGCGTGGTCCACCGCGATGACCTGGGACGAGTCATCGCGCGGCCGCGTTGACTCGCGCGCCGCGAAGCGTGGCGTCCCCACCCCGTCGCGGGCGGCCATCCCTCCAGCTCGCAATCCCCGGTCGCGCGCTGCCGGGCGCACGGGCTCGGGTGGTCTGACAGGAGCAGCTCCAGCACGGTGCGGCGAGCCCGGCGCACCGGGTCCGAGCCGGTCTCAACCGTCATCCCGGGCTCGATCGGCCGAATGCAGGCGGCGGCGAGCACTCGCGCGCCTTTGACGGACACGGTGCAGACTCGGCAAACACCCACCGGAGTCATGTGCGGGCTGTGGCACAGGGTCGGAATCTCGATCCCCAACCCGCGCGCGGCCTCGTAAATGGTCGTCCCCGGCGCGGCGCTGACCCCTTGGCCGTCGATGGTGAGCTGGACCTGGTCTGGGCTCATGGCCGCTCAGGCCGCCACGCAGACGCCCGACGGGCAGCGCTTGTGGAGAAGGTGATCGTCGACCTCGCTGCGGAAGTGCTTGAGCACGGACAAGATGGGCTTGGGCGCGAACTGCCCGAGACCGCAGATCGAGGCCTGGGCCATGGCGTGGCTCAGCTCGTCGATGAGATCGAGGTGCTCCGGCCGCCCGCGGCCCTGGGCGATGTCCGTGAGGACATCGACCATCTTTGGCCGATCCGACACGGCACGGGACACACTTGCCGCACGATTCGTTCTTGAAGAAGCGCTGGGCGTTGAGAGCCATGTCGAGCATGCACGTTCCTCCGCGCAGACCACGATCGCGCCGGAGCCGAGCATGGAGCCGGCCTCGTCCAGGGCGCTTGAAGTCGAGCGCGACGTCGACGGCGGATGCCGGCAGGTACCCTGAAGAAGGCCCCGACGGCGCGAACGCCTTGAGGGCGCGTGCCCCCGATACCCCGCCGGCGTGGTCGAAGATCGCTTCCCGGAGGGTGGTGCCCATCGGGACCTCGAAGACGCCAGGCCGGGCCACGTGGCCGCTCACCCCGACGAACTTGAGGCCGAGACAGCCCGAGCGCCCCCGAGCCTTGAACCAGTCCCCCCTTGACCAGGATCGACGGCACGAAGGCGAAGGTCTCGACGTTGTTGATGACGGTCGGCTTGTTGTGCAGTCCATGCGTCCCCGGGAAGGGCGGTTTGTTGCGGGGCTCCGCCCGCTTGCCTTCCAGCGCCTCGAGCAGCGCCGATTCCTCACCGCAGATGTAGCCCCCAGGGCTCACGAAGATCGTAATGTCCAGGCCCAGGTCGGATCCGAGGACGCTGCGGCCGAGCAGGCCGTCCCGGTGGCACTGGTCGAGCTCTCGCTGAAGGACCTCCCGCTGCCCCTCATACTCGTGTCGAATGTAGATGATCCCCTGCCGGGCGCCCGTGACCACGAGGGCCACCATCATGCCCTCGATGACGAGGTGCGGGGCGTGCTCCATGATGAACCGGTCCTTGATCGTGCCCGGCTCGCTCTCGTCGGCGTTGCAGACGACGTACTTCTCCCGCCCCGGTGCGTTCTTGACGATCTCCCACTTGAGACCGGTGCCGAATCCAGCCCCGCCCATCCCGCGCAGGCCGCTGGCCTTGAGAGCCGCCAAGGTCCCCGCGACGTCACCGCCGGCGATCAGTTGCCGGACGGCGCTGTAACGGCTTCCCGAACCATACGGATCGGCCACGAGGGGAGCCGCGGAGGCGGCGGCTTGGACGTGAGCCGGCGCTCGGCCGGCCGCCGCGCCCTCGACATGAGCGTAGAGAGACTCGGCGGTCAACCCGGCGCAGATCACGTCATTGATCGAGGCGGCCGGCGCGCGATCACATTGCCCCAGGCATGACGTCGACTGGATCACGACATCTGCGGGCCCGAGCTGGGCGACGCGGGCTTCGACGGTCCGGCGAAGGCCATCGGCGTCCCGCAGGTGGCAGGCCATGTCGCTGCACGCCAGGACCTCCACGCGCGGCGGCGGCGCGAGCCGGAAATGAGGAAAGAAGCTCGCGACGCCGTGCAGCTGATACAGGGGAGCCTGGGTGCGCTGGGAAAGGGCGGTGAGCTCTTCCGCGGGGAGGTACCCGTGCTTGCGCTGGATAGCCCGGAGCTCCTCTATGATCATTCTGCGCTGACCCCTCACGCTCTCGCGACCCGCTCGGCTGCTGGCCGGAACTCTAGGCTGTTTGCCGCCCGCGTGTCAAGGTTGCGGTGCGTGCATGGCGTGTCTGTCGTCGGGCGTCGCCCATGGCGATCTCGACCGGCGTGGGACTCCTCACCTGCCGAGCAAACAAGGACCGTGTAAGGACACGTTTAGACCTGGTTTCACTTGACGGCAGGTCGAGAAGTCCGTAGTCTCGGCGCCACCTAGGTTTGAAGTCAACGTGCGGCGCGTCAGGCTGACCGATCACGAGTGCGCGCGGCCCCCGTGCGTCGGGTCGATGCTCAGAAGGTCACGGCTCCATAAATGCCGGCTGCAGAGCAACGTGACAGTTACCCACACGAGACGCGCAGCGAGATCAGCAAGAGGGGGAGCCTTATGAGTTGGTCCTCGAACGTTGGGGCGGCATTGACCGCACTTGCCCTTGTGGCAGTGAATGCGTCTGCGGAGCCTGTCACTTTTTTCGGAGAGGATCTCGGCCTGGGAGAAGACGTCAGGTTGCCTTCCCACCCCAATGCTGACGCCGCCAGGGCCAACTTCTTGGCATCCCTCACCGGGGTGGTCACGCAAACCTTCGAGAGTTTTCCGGATGGCGCCACCGCGCCTCTGCGACTGGATTTCGGCGCCTCCGGGTTCGCAACGTTGCAGGGTACCGGTCTCATCAGACGAATCCCTTTCGGCACCGACACCTTCGGCCGCTATCCAATATCGGGCTCCCAGTACTTCGAGTCGGGCACCACGTTCTCCGTCGTGTTCGCGAAGCCCCAGGCAGCGTTCGGATTTTATGGCGTCGACGTCGGCGATTTCGCGGGCCGGCTCACCGTGACGTACGTCGACGGAAGCGAGCACGTCCTCCAGGTCCCGCACACCATATCCACCCCGAGTATGCCCGCCCCGGGTGGGTCCGTCATTTATTTCGGGTTCATCGACGTGGCCAATCCCTTTACCAGCGTTTCATTTGGCAATACTATTTCTGGGTCCGTAACAGACTTTTTCGGCTTTGACGATTTTACGATCGGGACAGCAGTTCAGGTGACGCCACCCCCGAATGGGACCGTCTCCGGCGTGCAGGGCACCGTGCAGGCGATCGTCCAGGGCGTTCCCGTCGCGGTCACGGCTGGATTCAATCTCGCCAAAGGCATCGGAGCTCAGGACGGGGGCAACGGGCAAGTCCAAAGCGGGTGTGGCAACGGGAATGGCTTTACCTTGGGTTCCAGCGCGAGCGTGTTTCTCGGCGCCTCTGTTTGCGATCCGGCGGCCGGGGGCTCCGTTGATGTAACCCAGGGGCTGTTTCGGGTCCAGGTTCAAGGGGCAGGGCTCAACGCTCGCAGCGCTGCCAGCGCAGACCCGATGGACGTTCGCACGCCCGTCAGCCGGGCCACGCCCGCAGGGACAGGCTCCAGCATCGCAACGCTTTACACCCAGGTGGGCAACACGGGAACCGCGATCACCTCGGTGCAGAGCGGGAGTGCCGTCCTGACCGACCCCAGAACGGGGGTCTCCACGACTCTCTCAGCCGGAGGCATTGGCAGTCTCTCGGGGCAGCTCCCCGATGGTCGCTGCAGTCCTACCCGCCAGCCGGTCGATCCAGTTGGGCGTCCCCGCCTCCGCCTTCGCGACGATCCTAAACGCCGGGAACACCGTTGCCATCGTATGTAAGATCGCGCCGTTGGAACCCTTCGAGAACGTGCCGTTCAGCTTCGCTGCCACGGACCCCATCACGAATCAGGTTGTGGGCGAAACGAGTACGCCGGTCGTCATCCCGGCCGGCGCCGCGCAAAGCTTCGTTTTTGATTTTCGGCCCGACGTCGCGATCTTTCCTCCCGCAGACGTCCAATTGAGCCTTGGCTGCGCTGGTACCTCAGCCCCGGTCGTGATCGGTCTCAACACGCTGCTGTTGTCTGCCTCGCCAACTCCAGTCCCCGACATCATCGCGCTGGCCGCGACCGCCACGCCCGGATTGACCCTCGTAATCCCCACATCCACGAATGTCGGCGCCTTCGCGGTGGCGACGAGCAATGTTGGGGCAAGCGGGACGATCACGGTCACTGCGGATACCGGATCCGCTTCCCCACCGGTGGCCATCACGGTGTGCCAGACGAATTCGGCGAGCAACTGTCTCGCGACACCGGCAGAGCAGCGTGACGACAACGATTGGCGCCGGGCAGACGCCGACGTTCAGCATCTTTGTCACGGCAACCGGAACCGTGACCTTCGACCCGGCCCACAATCGGATCTTCGTGCGATTCAAGGACGGAGCCATCACGCGAGGCTCCACGAGCGTGGCGGTGTGGACCCAGTGATGGCGCCCACCCGCTCGACGCGCGCGCCATCTTCGCCGACCCCGGCGAATCCCCGACTCCGAGGTCGGTGGTCCCCGCCCGGGCCGCGCGGGCCGATAGACTCCGCGTAGAAGCACGGAGGATGGGTCGGCTCTGGACGGGCTGGATCGCCGGCGGGCGCTCTCGACCGCCCGAGTCCTTTGACACGAAGTTCGGTCCCATGCTATACGGTGGCAGCGCGCTGGGCCCAACACTGCTGCCACGGGCGGGGGATAGATTGCTCACTGCGAAGCATCGGGGCATGTTGTTTGTCGCGTGCCTGTTGTAGGGGCTGCCCGCGGTCGCCTGGGCGCAAAACCAGGGTCGAGTTCCGGCAGTGCCTCCGAACGCGGATCTCCGCGCCCTCCCCGAGGTGAGCCCTCCGGGCCAGCCTCCTTCCCTCCTGGCGCAACGGCTCCGCCGCCCCGGGCCGGAAGAGTCGGAGGAAAAGGCGCCCGCGCCCGAAACGCCTCCACCCGCGGAGAAAGAGCCGGGCCGTCCCGGCTGCGCCCGGGGGACCCAGCTATTCTCCCCGGGATTCTCCGGGCGCGGCTTCTTCCTCCTGCCGCGCGGGACGCCGCCCAGCGCCGACTTCGTCCCGATCCCCGACCGGTGGCGGCTTGGCCTGCCGGACTGGCGGCGCTACGAGCGAAACATCGAGGCGCCCTACGTACAGGGCCACTGGTGGGATCCCTATAACCAGAGTGTCATCAAGGGCGATTACCCCATCCTCGGCCAGCACACCTTCATGAACCTGTCGGCGATCAGCGACACCCTCTTCGAGGCGCGCCTGATTCCCGCGGCGGCCAAGCCAAGCGCCGCCAATCCGGACAGCGCCGACGTTCTCGGAAAGGGCAATCAGCTCTTCCTCAACCAGAACTTCATCATCTCGCTCGAGCTGTTCCACGGGGACACCGCCTTCAAGCCCCGCGACTGGGAGTTCGGATCACGCCGGTCTTCAACGTCACCTACCTCGACGTCAAGGAGACCGGCATCGTGAACGCTGACGTGCGCGAGGGGACGACCCGCCTCGACAGCTTCATCAGCTTCCAGGAGCTGTTCCTCGAGTACCACCTGCTCGACATCAGCCCCAATTACGACTTCATCTCGACGCGGTCCGGCATCCAGGGCTTCACCAGTGATTTTCGCGGGTTCATCTTCAACGATAACCAGCTCGGATTCCGGCTGTTCGGCACCCTCGAGTCGAACCGCGACCAGTTCAACGTCCTCTACTTCCGACCCCTCGAGAAGGACACGAACAGCGGGCTCAACCGGCTGTTCGAGACGCGCGGCCAGCACCTCGCGATCGCCAACTTCTTCCGCCAGGACTTCATCTGGCCGGGGTACACGACGCAGCTCAGCGTGCATTACCTCCAAGATACGGGCCCCGACCAGATCGACACCAACGGGTTCGTCGTTCGGCCGGCCGTGGTCGGCCTGCCCCAGCAACATCAGATCGACGCGACCTATCTCGGGTGGACCGGCGACGGCCACATCGGGCCCGTCAATCTCACCCACGCCTTCTATTGGGTCCTCGGCGGGGACAGCCGAAACCCGATTGCGGGCCGGCGGCAGGATATCAGCGCGCAGATGACGGCGCTCGAGCTGTCGATGGACTTCGACTGGATCCGGCCGAAGGTGTCGTTCTTCTGGGCCTCGGGGGACAAGCGATCCGGGGGACAAGACTGCCCGCGGATTCGACTCGATCTTCGACAACCCCAACTTCGCCGGGGCGCCGTTCAGCTACTGGGTTCGCCAGGGCCTGCCCTGATCACCACGAATCTCGAGCTCAAGGGCCGGAACAGCCTCCTGCCCAGCTTGCGGAGCAGCAAGATCCAGGGGCAGCCGAACTACGTCAACCCCGGCCTGTTCCTGCTCAACGCGGGCGCAGACATCGAGCTGACCCAAAAGCTTCGCGCCTCCGTCAACGTGAACTTTCTTCGGTTCCACCACACCGAGTCGCTGTCCCTCCTGCTCTTTCAACGCGACATCCGCAACGACATCGGGATCGACACCAGCCTGGGCTTCCGTTATCGACCCTTCCTCAACGAGAACGTGGTCATCGCGCTGGGAGGAGCCGTCCTCACGGCCGGCAATGGTCTGAAGGACGTGTACGCGGCGGAGAAGCTCGCGTTCACCGCCAACGGGCTGGAGACCGTCAAGAGCAGTTTCTCCTATGGCCCCCTGTACTCGACGTTCCTGTCCCTGACCTTTGCCTACTGAGAACCGACGCGTGAGCTCGCGGCGCGATGGAGGAGGGAATGCCAGGTGATCACTGACCGGCCACGTCCACGGGGCGCTCGGTCACTGTTCGTGCTCGGCCTTGCCTTCGTCGTCGGGGGTGTCCTGCTCGGCGGGCTGTGGACGGCGTGTCAGTCGCCCGGGATGATGGCGGCGCAAACGGGGCCGGCGAGCGCGGGCGCCACGCGCGGCCCAGATGCAACCCGGGCTGCCGGGACCGGAGACCAGGATCTCAGCAAGCAGAGCCAGGCCGACGCCGATCGCAAGAGCGCGGGCTGCATCACCTGTCACACGACGACGGACTCGCCGAGCATGCACACGTCCACGACGGTGAAGCTCGGGTGCGCCGACTGCCACGGCGGCCAGGTCGAGGTGCGGCTCCCGGCGGGCGTCGTCGCCGGCACCCCGCGCTACGACGAGGTGAAGAACGAAGCGCATGTCCTGCCTCGGTTCCCCCGCATCTGGAAGGACGCCGCCAACCCGCCGCAGACCTACACGTTGCTCAGCCGCGAGAGCACGGAGTTCATCCAGTTCTTCAATCCCGGTGATCTGAGGGTGGCGAACCGGACGTGCGGGGCGAACGGGTGCCACCCGGCGGAGGTCGCCCAGGTCCGGAAGAGCATGATGACGACGGCGCCGATGCTCTGGAACGCCGCCCTCTACAACAACGGCAGCTACCCGATCAAGCTGCCCCGCTTCTCCGAGAGCTTCGACGGACAGCCCACGCGGGTCTTCACCCTGCCCCAGCCCACGGCGGAGGAGACGAGCAAGAAGGGCATCCTCGCCTATCTGGATCCGTTTCCGCGATTCGAGATCAGCCAGCCAGGCAACATCCTGCGGGTCTTCGAGCGCGGCCAGCGCAAGCCTCTGAAATCGGCGTCCCCACCGTCGAAGAGATCCCGGCAAGCCGGCCAACCGGCTGAGTGCGCGCGGGCTCGGGACGCTCAACCGCACCGATCCCACGTTCCTCAATATCCAGAAGACGAGGCTGTACGATCCGATGCTATCGTTCCTGGGCACGAACGATCATCCCGGCGACTACCGCTCGAGCGGATGCTCGGCCTGTCACGTCATGTACGCGAACGACCGCTCTCCGGTACACTCGGGCCGTTCGCCCAGTACGGGCACCTCGGACGGAGCGCGACCGCCGACCCGACCATCCCGAAGAACGAGTCGGGACACCCGATCAAGCACACGTTCACGCAATGCCATCCCGAGCAGCCAGTGCGGTGTCTGTCACAACCACCCTGGCACGACGCTGACGATCAGCTATCTCGGGTACACCTGGTGGGACCACGAGACCGACGGCGCGCAAATGTATCCCAAGGCAGAGCGCAAGCTTACCGCACGGCAGATCGACGAGATCCAGCGCGCGCAATCCCGAGGCGGCCGCCTTGCGGGACTCTGGTCGATCCGACGTTCCTGGCGAACGTGACCGACCTCAACCCGACGCTGACGCGCACGCAGTTCGCCGACTTCCACGGTCGGGGCTGGATCTTCCGCAGCGTCTACAAGCAGGACCGCAAGGGCAATCTGCCTCGACGACAAGGGAGCCCTGGTGTCCGCCGACGATCCCGACCGCCTCAAGAAGGCGGTCCATCTGAAGGACATCCACATCGAGAGGGCATGCACTGCACCGACTGCCACTTCAAGCAGGACGTGCACGGCAACGGCAAGCTCTACGGGGAGACGCGCAACGCGATCGAGATCAACTGTGTCGATTGCCACGGCACGATCCAGAGTCGGGCGACGCTTCGAACATCGGGCCCGGCGGCCCCGGCGGGCGGCACCGATCTGGGGCTGATGCAGACCCCATTCGGTCAGCGCCGCTTCTTCCGGCGGGGCGACAAGCTCTTCCAGCGCTCGTCTGTCACCAAGGACCTCGAGTGGGAGGTCGTCCAGATCCTGGACACCATCGACCCCGCATCGGACTGGGCGCTGGCGCACCCGGAGCAGAGTCAGCGGTCACGGCTGGCCAAGACTCTTCGGAAGGACGGAACGACCTGGGGCGACGTCCCCGACAAGATGCCGGACTTGGCGCACGCAGACTCGCGGATGACCTGCTACACCTGTCATTCGTCCTGGGTCACGAGCTGCTTCGGCTGCCACCTGCCGATGAAGGCGAACGAGCGGAAGCCGCTCCTCCACAACGAAGGGGACACGCTGCGGAACTGGACCTCCTACAATCCCCAGGTGCTCCGCGACGACGTGTTCATGCTCGGGGTCGACGGCACGGTGACGGGGAACCGGATCGCCCCGGTGCGCTCGTCGAGCGCCGTCCTCGTCGGCTCCCAGAACGCCAACCGCGAGTGGGTGTACTCACAGCAACAGACCGTCTCGTCCGAAGGCTATAGCGGGCAGGCCTTCAATACCCACGTCCCCCACACCGTGCGCGCCACCGAGACCAAGATGTGCACGGATTGCCACGTATCGGCGAAGAACGACAACAATGCCATCCTCGCCCAGCTCCTGTTGCAGGGCACCAACTTCGTCAACTTCATGGGCCGCTACGTGTACGTCGCCGAAGGCAAGTCCGGGCTCCAGGCGGTCGTCGTCACCGAGCAAAACGAGCCTCAGGCGGTCATCGGCAGCCACCTCCACCAGCTCGCCTATCCAGCCGCGTTTCAGGCGCATCAGGAGCGGGGCCAGGCTCTCCGGCAAGCCGCTCACCACCGGGGCCGGGACGTGCTCGACGTCTTCGGCGGAGACGAGGTGCTCGGCATCCAGCTGCGGGGTGAGTTCCTGTACACGGCGAACGGACCGGGCGGATTCCGGGCCTATGACGTCGCTCAGGTCGACCAGAAGGGCTTCTCCGAGAAGATCGTCACCGCCCCTGTCTCGCCTCTGGGACAGCGGCTCTACGTGAAGACGAAGTACGCCACGGCGGTGGCCTCGCCGACGACCCTGGCCGTGGACCCGACTCGGTCCCGCCGTCCGGAGAACCAGGAACAGCCGATCCACCCGCTCTACGCGTACCTCTACGTCACCGACAAGTATGAAGGGCTGGTCGTCATCGGCAATCCCGCAGGCGACCGGAACCGACCGGGGGTCGCCACTCTGCTGGACGGCGACCCGAACAATAACTTCCTGCAGCGGGCGGTGACCTTCAACCCGGGCGGGGTGCTCGACGGCGCGGTCAACCTGACCATCGCGGGAACGTACGCCTACATCGCCGCCGACCGGGGCCTCATCATCGTGAGCCTCGATGATCCGTTGAAGCCGAAGGTCGTCGCCGAGATCGGCGCGCCCGCGATCGTCAAGCCCCGGGCGGTGGCCGTGCAGTTCCGCTACGCCTTCGTCACCGACGAGAACGGCTTAAAGGTTGTCGATGTCACCACACCGGAGCGCCCACGAGCCATCCCGGAAGCGGTGGTTCCGCTTGCCGACGCGCGCGGGATCTACCTGGCCCGCACCTACGCGTACGTCGCGGCCGGCGCGCAAGGGCTGGTGATCGTCGACATCGAGTTACCGGAGCGACCAGCCCTCGATCAAGTCTACACGGCCAACGGCGCGATCAGCGACGCGCGTGACGTCAAGGTAGGAATGACCAACGCGAGTCTCTTTGCTTACGTCGCGGATGGGAAGAACGGGCTGCGCGTCCTCCAGCTCACGTCTCCGAAGACCACGCCGACCAACTTCGGCTTCAGCCCGCGGCCCGGCCCGGTGCTGATCGCCACGTATCGGACCCACGGGCCGGCGCTGGCGATCTCAAAGGGGCTCGATCGCGACCGAGCCGTGGACGAGAGCGGCAACCAGGTCGCGGTCTTCGGACGGCTTGGTGCGCGTCCATTCACCCTCGCGGAGATGCGGCGCCTCTATCTCCGAGGAGGTCAGCTCTACACGGTGACCGATGAGCCGCCGGGATCTCCTGTCCTTCGGAAGGAGCCAGCGAAGGAGGGAGGCCGAGCCTGAGCCTCCTGGGCAGAGGCCTCGGCGCGTACCGAGGACGGAGTAGCTCAAATGTCGAGCGAGAGGGTCTGATCATGCTGCCATGCGAAATCCGCCGTGCCATGCTGGTGATCGCCGCCGTCGTGCTCTCCCTGGGGATCGGGTCGAGCATCGTTCATGCCCAGACGCAGGCGCAGGACACGTACAAGTCCACGGGGGCCGCGTCCTGCGGGTCTTCGAACTGCCACGGCAGCACGAAGCCCAAGGCCGACTACCCGAAGCTCAACGAGAGCCTGGTCTGGTTCCAGAAGGAGCGGCACGCGAAGGGGTACGACACCCTGGTCAACGAGAAGCTCAAGTCCGGGGTCCGGCCTTCGAAGATCGCCCAGGCCCTGAAGATCCCCAAGGCCGAGACGAGCGATCGGTGCCTGAGCTGTCACGCGGTGAACGTGAAGCCCCAGATGCGTGGGCCCAAGTTCGACATCACCGAGGGTGTTCACTGCGATGGCTGCCACGGGCCAGCAGAGAAGTGGTTGGAACCGCATGCCGAGAAGGGCTGGACCCACGAGCAATCGGTGAAGCTGGGCATGTATGACACCAAGAACCTCCTGCTCCGAGCGGAGAAGTGCGTATCCTGCCACCTGGCCATCGAGCCGGACCTAGTGGCGGCGGGGCATCCGGATCTGCTGGCGTTCGAGCTCGACACGTTCAGCGCGCTCATGCCGCCCCACTGGCGCGACAAGGGCGTATGGTTCGGCACAGCGGCCTGGTCGACCGGGCAGGCCATCACGCTCCGCGAGGCGATGAAGCAGCTCGCGGCCCGCGCGAGCGGCAATGCGCCCGCGGCAAGGGTGGAGGAGGCATGGGCCAAGGCGCGGGGAACCGCCGTGGTGTTCCGGAGCGCGCTGGGCCTGTTCGCGCCCGACGCCCAGAAGAGCCTCGATCAGGACATTGCCACGCTGAGTGATCTCATGGCCAAGGGCGCCAGTGATCGCGCGAAGATCGCCGCGACCGCGATCCAGGCCGCGAGGACGGCGGACCAGAGCGCCACCAAGCTGGCGTCGACGCCGTTCGACAAGGCTGCGACCCAGGCGCTGATGCAAGCCATCTCCGGGGACGCCGACAACGTGTCGGCCGGCGGCGTCCGCGCCGCCGAGCAAGCGGCGATGGCCCTTGACCGCCTCTACGGCACTTACTCGAAGGCGCCGGGAGAAAAGCCCGACAAGGCCACGCAAGCATCGCTGGACAAGCTGTTCCCCATGGTAGAGGACCCGAAGCAATACAACGCCAAGCAATTCGCGACTGAGCTGAAGGCATTCCGGTCGAGCCTCAAGTAACCGCTCGGTCGCCCCTGGGCGAGGGCCAGACGGAGTTCCGGCTCTCGGGCACGCTCGGAGACGGTGACGTGCGCACAGGCGCGGTCGGCGGTGGTCACGGCGGCATTTGCTCTGGGCCCGCGCCATTGGCTACAATCGCGGCGGACTCGATGAGCGGGGCTGTGACCTGTGCCGCGCCAATGACCACCGAGATGACACCCGAGCATCAGCGGCGGAGCATGCAATGACCCATTTCTACGCCCGGACGGTCGTCGCGCCAATGCCCAGGGCCGCCGCGGCAACTATCAGCGCCGTTGTCGTCCGGTGCACCGCCTGACCCGTGAGCCGCGCCCACCCCGCGCCCTAACGATCCCATGCCGGAGCAGATCGGCAAGTACCGCGTCTTGGAGCGCATCGGCCGCGGCGGCATGGGCACGGTCTTCAAAGCTCATGACCCCGTCCTCGACCGCCCCGTCGCCCTCAAGGTCATCTCCCCGAGATCGAGGTCACCGACGAGCTCCGCGCCCGCTTTTTCCGTGAGGCCCAGGCCTGCGCCCGCCTCAGCCATCCCAACATCGTCACCATCTACGACATGGGCGAGCAGGACGGGCGCCTGTTCATCGTCATGGAGCTCCTCGACGGCGAAGAGCTTCGCCGCCTCATCGCCCAGAGCAAGCCCCTGGCCCTCGAAGACAAGCTCTCCGTCATCGCCCAGATCTGCGACGGCCTGCACTACGCCCACGAGAAGGGCATCGTCCACCGCGATGTCAAGCCCGGCAATATCTTCCTCCTTCGAAACGGCCAGGTGAAGATCCTGGATTTTGGTATCGCCCAGATAGCCACCATCGACCGCGGCCTCACCCGCACCGGCCTCATCATGGGCACCCTGCGGTACATCGCCCCCGAGCAGGTCCGCGGTCGCGCCAACGCCCGCTCCGACATCTACTCTGTCGGTGCCGTCTGCTACGAGCTCCTCGGCCTGCGTCCCCCTTCGCCGGCGACGATCCCATCCGCCTGCTCGAGCAGCTTCGCACGGAGGAGCCCACACCTCTCCACGGGCTCGACCCCTCCCTCCCGCTGGCGCTCATCGCGATCGTGGAGCGCGCGATGCGGAAGGATCCGCAAGAGCGGTACGTCGACCTCGCCCAGATGCGGGCCGAGATCGATCTCGTGCAACTCGGACTGCGCGAGGAAGCGCAGCAGCTCCGCGCCCATCTTCGCGCGCAGCTCGACGAGATCTTCCATCTCCAGCGGTCGCTGGCCGAGCGCATCGGGACGCTGCCTGAAGAGGGAGCGCTGCCCGCCATCGATGACCAAGGCCGGTTGGCGGCGATGCAGGCGATCGAACGGGACTTCGCCGCCCGGATCGACGCGCTCCGCGAGAAGCTCGCCCGAGGCGACGCCCTGGTGCCCGCGATGCGACGCGCTAATGAGCTGCTGCAGGCCCTGCAGTTCGCGGACGCCGCCCTGGAATTCGAGGCCATCCTGACCGAGATGCCGGAGCACGTCCGGGCACAGGAGGCCCTTCGACAAGCCCGAGCTCAGGCCGAGGAGCAACACCGCCAGCAACTGGCCTCGGAGCTCCTCCGCGATGCCCATGCGGCCTACGACGATGGGAGCTACGCTCTCTGTCTCGCGATCCTCACGCAGGCGTCGGGGATTCCTCCCCACGGCGCGATCGTCCAGGAGATCGACTCGTTGCGCCAGACGGCCGAGGCCGCGTTCGAAGCCCAGGAAGCTGCGCGGCGGGAGCGCCAGCGGGCCGACCAGGAGCGCGAGAAGATGGCCCGCGCGCGGCGCGACGCCGACGGACAGGGCGCGGCCCACTACGCGCCCGATCGCCTGGAGTCAAGCGGAGGCCGACGCGATCAGGGCCGAGTCAGTACGCGCAGGAGGCGTACGCTCAGGCCAGCCAAGCCCTCGAGCGGGCCGCCACCGCTTACAAAGCGGCCGAGGTCGCCGCCCGCGAAGCGCGCGCGCGAACGGGAGGCCGCGGAGCGGGCGCGCGACCAGATGATCCAGCGCCGCGAGGAGGCGCAGGCCGCGGGCGCGCCGGAGCACGCGCGCGATCTCTGGGACGCCGCCGAGGCGAAATCCGTCGAAGCTCGGGGCACATTCGGGGCCAGCTCCCTCGCCCAGGCCATCAAGCGTTCGATGAGGCCTCGTTGCTCTACCGCCAGGCCGTCGATGTCGCTGTGCGAGAGCGGGATAGACAACGCGCGGCCGAGGCGAGCGAGCGGGTGAAGGGAGCCGGCTATCCGCGTCGGCAGCCGGCGCCGAAGATGACGCCACCGCCCGCTGGAATGAGGCCGGGCTCAAGCTCGCCGAAGCCGAGGCGGCTCTCCAGCGACAGTCGTACGCCGATGCCATCCAGGGGTTCGATGGGGCCGCTGTCCTCTACGGGCAGGCGGAGCGGGACGCGGTCGAGGTCCGGCGCCGCCGGCGCATTCAGGCCGAGGAGATGCGTCAGGGCATGGCGGACGCTCGTCGCGATGCGATGGCCGCGGAAACGGCTTCACTGTCCCCGGCCGTCTGGACGCAGGCCGAGGCCACCGCAGCCACGGGCGATGAGGCATTCGCGAGCGCGGCCTACGTCAGGGCGACACAGACGTTCGAGCAGGCCTCGGCTCTGTACCGGCAGGCGGCGGAGGCTGCCCGCGAAGTCACTCGACGGCGCGAGAAAGAGCGCACCGACGCCGAACAGGCGCGCGACGCGGCCGCGCTGGCACGCCGGGCCGCGGCGGACACTCAAGCATCGAAGTACGCGGCCAGCCCGTGGAGCGAGGCGGAGACCGCGGAGAACAACGCGAGAGCCGCGTTGAGCCGCCAGGAATACGCGGCTGCGCGTTCCCTCTTCGTCGAAGCGCGGCATATGTACGCGACGGCAGCTCAGGCCGCCGGCATCGCCGCAGACCTGCTGGCCCGGCGCGTCGAGGCGATCGCATGAGCGACGCCCAGCGCCTGCTCGAGTCAGAGGCTGGCGTCGTGCCTTCGGCGCGTGAACGAGGTGCTCGCGATCAAGCCGGGCCACCCGGCGGCGGAGGAGCTAGGCCGCCAGGTCCAAGCGATGCTGCGCCAGCTCGAGACTCCCGCGCGTCAGGCCGAGACGCCAGCGACAGCCGCTACCGTTCTGGTCGAGGCTCCGTCCAAGCCGTCCCTCCCTCCGCCCTCGGCAATCGCGCCTACCGAGTTGATCAGGCCGCCCGCACCCGTCGGACCTCGCAAGGACACCCCGAAGACCAGCGCGAGAACGGTTGGACAGCCAGACGCTCCGCTCGCCGATTCGGACGACGACATGGACGCGACGGTGTTCGCGTTGCCGCGGACCAAGGCCCGGGTCTCCGACTCGCCCCTCGCCGCTGCGCCTGATGTCGCGGACAGGCCTGACGTCAGGACGATCGAGACGTCGGCCCAACCGTGACGACCAAGCCTCGGCGCCTCCGGACCCGTGCTGCGCTCGTGGCCGTGGTCCTTGCCTTCGTCATCGCGGCCGTCATCCTCTCGTATGTCTACTGGCGGGGCCGCCCGGCACCGGACCCTTCGCCCAAGGCACCGGCGGCCACTCCCCGACACGGCTCCTCCCATCCCCGGTTCCCGGTCAACCACCTTCGCGGCGAGAGGCGGCTGAAGGTCTGCGCGAGCAGGTCGTGGCCGCGCGCGGAGAAGCCAGGCGCGCGAACGCCGAGCGCCTGGCTCCAGATCAGTTTCTCGCCGCGGCCGGGAAGGAACGTGAAGCTGAACATGCGGCAAGCAGTCAGAACGCGTCGATGGCGCAGCAGCGCTATCAGGAAGCGCTGGACGGGTATGCCCTGGCCAAGCAGGACGCGGAGCGGGCCGTTCTCCGGTCGCGAAAGGAGACGGACAGTCGAGTCGCCGCGGGTCGCGTGGCGGAGGCCCGTCAGGCAGCGCAAAGGCGGAAGCCCAGAAGCTCGCGCCGGCACTGTGGACCAAGGCCAGCGCGGCGCAGCGCGAGGGCGAGCAGGCGATCAAGCAGCAAGATCTCGATCGAGCCGCGTCTCGCTTCAACGAAGCGCAGAAGGCGTATCAGGACGCTGAGCAAGTCGCGTTGGACAAAGGGGCAACGAAGGGCCGGGAGGAGGCGCAGCGCGTGGCGGCCGCCGGCGCTGCCCTTCAGCGTCAGCAAGCGGAGGCCGACCGGCAAGCCGCCGTTCAGCGCCAGCAGGCGGAGGCCGACCGGCAAGCCGCCATTCAGCGCCAGCAGGCGGAGGCCGACCGGCAAGCCGCCATTCAGCGCCAGCAAGCGGAGGCCGACCGGCAAGCCGCCATTCAACGCCAGCAAGCGGAGGCCGACCGGCAAGCCGCCATTCAGCGCCAGCAGGCGGAGGCCGACCGGCAGCGCCTGGCCGCGCTTCAACGCCAGCGGACAGCGGTAGATGAGTCCCGGAGCAAGATGCTGGCCCGCCGAGATCAGGCCATAAAGGCCGAGGCCGACCAGCTTGCCAAGGATGTGTTCGAGGCAGCGCAGGCGAAGCAGAACGAGGGTGACCGGCTGGCGCAGCGTCAAGACCTTGCCGTGGCGAACCAGGTTTACCAAGACGCTATGGAGCGGTATACCGACGCGAGCCGCAGGGCGCAGGGGCACGCGAAGCAAGGTTGCGGGCCGACAGCGCTAAGGCCCGGATGCTGGTCGAGAAGCAGAGCGCCAATCGGGACGCGCGAGAATTTGGGGCCGGAATAGGCGAGGAAAGGTTGGCGGACGCCCTCTATGAAGGTTCCGCGTTCGGAGATGCTGCCGAGAGGTTCAGGTCGGCTGAGACGCTCTTCGCCAAAGCGAGGCTCCAGCCTCCATCTCCGCCGAAGCCTGCGCCGCCGCCGTTCTGACCGCTCTCGTTCATGTCCTGAGATTGCTTATCCGTTTGAGCTGAGGCACTACCCTGCCCGTACTGTCGCAGATCACCCCGAACTGCCCAGCGTGAATTCCACCGACGGCGATTTTTCACAGTCCCTCAGTGCCCGTTGCCTTTCACGGCCTCGCCGAGGGTGAGGCGGAGGTTGCGGCGGGCGGCGTCGAGATGGGGATGGACCGCGAGCGTGCGGCGGAAGAGCGCGGCGGCCTCGCGGTGCTGACCGAGGGCCACGTGGCAGAGTCCCTGGCCCGACAGCGCCCCGAAGTGGTGGGGCTTCCGGGCGAGGGTCGCCTCGCAATCGGCGATCGCGCCATCGTAGTTCTCGGCGAGGTAGCGCACGGTGGCCCGCTTGTTCCAGCCTTCGGCGAAGTCCGGGGCGCGCGCGACGATGCGGGTGAAAATCCGCTCCGCTTCGTCGAAGTCGCGGCGCTCCATCGCCTGGACGCCCTCGACCAGCAACCCGTCGACCTCGGCGATGCCCGACCGGGTCCACATCTGCCAGAGCGCCTGCTCTGCTCGGGCCACGTCGACGGGATCGTCTCCTCTCAGCAGCGCGAGCGCCTCGCCCTCGGTCATCGTTCCTCGCCCCCGCCTCACCGTACCACTTCCGCGCCCCTTGCCACGCCCTCGCCGGTCGGCGTAGAGTCGGACGCACCAGGGGCAGGTCGGCCCCGACAGCGACCCCGTCGAACCGAGAAAGGACTCGAGCATGCAAGTAGGCATGGCCTCCATCTTCCAGAACCCGGGTCGCGTGCGTGCGGACCGCGAGGTCTACCTGAGCGAGCTCCGGCTCGCCGATCTCGCCGAGCCGCTCGGCTTTCAGTCCATCTGGGGCGTCGAGCACCACTTCACCGACTACACCATGTGCCCCGACGTGCTGCAGTTCCTCTCCTACATGGCGGGGCGCACCACCCGCGCGTCGCTCGGCTCGATGGTGGTGGTGCTGCCCTGGCACGATCCGATGCGCGTCGCCGAGGAAGTGTCGATGCTCGACACCCTGTCCGACGGCCGCCTCATCCTGGGGCTCGGCCGCGGGGCGGGCAAGGTCGAGTTCGACGGCTTCCGGCTGTCCATGGACGAGTCGCGCCCGCGCTTCGTCGGAGACGGCGCGGATGCTGCTGGAGGGCCTCGAGCGCGGCTATTGCGAGTACGACGGCGAGTTCGTCCGGCAGCCCCGCGCCGACATCCGGCCGGCGCCGTTCAAGTCCTTCCGCGGCCGCACCTATGCGGCGGCGGTCTCGCCGGAGTCGGCGCGCATCATGGCCGAGCTCGGCGTGGGCATCCTGATCATTCCCCAGAAGCCCTGGTCGGAGGTGGCCAAGGAGCTCGAGGCCTATCGCGGGATCTACCGCGAGGTGAACGGCGCCGAGGCGCCCGCGCCGATCTCCGCGGGCTGGACGTTCTGCGATGCCAGCGCCGACCGGGCGCGCGAGATGGCGTACCGGTACATCGGCGGCTACTTTCACAGCGTCCTCGCCCACTATCACTTCGAGGGCGATCACCTCGGCCGCACCAAGGGCTACGAGTACTACGGCAAGATGGCCGAGAAGATCACGACGTACGGCACCGACAAGGTGGTCGACTTCTTCGTGGATCTTCAAGTGTGGGGCACGCCCGAGCAGTGCTACGACAAGATCATGGACATCCGCCGCCGGGTGGGGAACGACCACTACGTCGGCGTGTTCAGCTATGCGGGGATGCCGCCCGACGAGGCCGAGCGCAACATGCGATTGTTCGCCGCCGACGTGCTGCCCGCCCTCTCCCGGGTCGGCGAGGAAGCGCCGGCCCTGAGCCAGACGGCCTGAGCGCAGCCTCGCCATGGCCTCCACGGAGCGGCTCGCCGACGACCGGATCCAGCGCTATCTCGGGACCAAGGAAGTGGTGGCGCTCGCGACGCTCGGCGCCGACGGGGCGCCGCACGGCATGGCCATGTGGTTCCTTCACACCCCCGACGCGATCCTGATGCTGACCGTCGCCGACCTGCAAAGGTGCGCGACCTGCGGCGCGATCCCCGCGTCGCCGTGGTGGCGGAGAGCGTGGTCGACGGCGGCCCCCGCGGCGTGTCGGTGCGCGGCCGCGCCGAGATCCTCGACGAGTCACCCGAGCGGCGCGCCTTCGTCGAGGCCATCCTTGCCAAGTACCATCCGCGGCTCGAGCGGCTCTGGGGCGCCCGCGCCATGCCGTCCAATCGCATCATGTTCAAGATCGCGCCCAGCCACGTCCGGAGCTGGGGGCTCGGGTGACGGCGGGCGAAGCCGAATTCCTCTACCTCACCACCACCGGCCGGCGCTCCGGCCAACCCCGCGAGATCGAGATCTGGTTCACCCGCCACGAGGGCCGCTACTACGTGATCGCCGAGCACCGCGATCAGGCGAACTGGGTCCAGAACCTCCGCGCCAACCCCAAGTCAACATCCGCGTCGCAGGTTCGAGCATGGAAGCCACGGCACGCGCGATGGACGCGAAGGCTGAGCCGGACGCTATGGAGACGGATTCAGGCGCTCTCGGAGAAGAAGTACGGCTGGGGCGACGGTCTGATCGTGGAGATCACCCCGACCGACCCATCTGAGAAATCCGCCGCAGCCTATCGAGGACTGCCGCACGAGGCAAGCACACCGCGCAAGCCACAGGCGGTCGAGGAGGGTCAGATGCGAGGCGGCGCCCGACGGCCGCACACGAGGCGTAGGGCGTCTCCCTCGGGTATGCGGTGCGCGGGCGCCGACGAAGCGGATGGGCTCTTCGGCTGGCTGCTAGACCTTCACCGACTTGGGATAGACCGGCGTGCGCCATTCCGGGTAGCGCTTGTCCGTGCCCCGGACGATGTTCATGTACGCCGTCGAGAGCTTCTGCGTGATCGCCCCGACGTGGCCGTCGCCCAGGGGAAGCGGTCGACGGAGGTGATCGGCGTGATCTCGTAGCCGCTGCCGCAGAAGAACGCCTCCTCGGCCACGTACAGCTCCGTGCGGGCGATCTCACGCTCGACGACCTGCATGCCGATGACCTCGGGGCAGAGCTTCTCGATGAGGGTGGTGCGCGTGATGCTCTCGAGGATGTCGCTCGTCACGGGCGGCGTCACGATCTGACCCTTGCGGATCATGAAGAACGTCGCGCCCGTGCCCTCCGCCACCCGGCCGAGCTGGTTCAGGAAGATCGGGGCGTCGTAGCCGTCGGCCTTGGCCTGGAGCACGGCGAGGCGGCCGTTCTGGTAGTTCGCGCCGCACTTGAGCCGGATGGGGATGGCATTGTCGCTGGTGCGCGCCCACGAGCTGATGCAGCAGCGGAGCCCGCTGTCTTCCGCGATGCGCCCGCGCCGGCGGGGATTGATGTAGAGCCCGGTGGGCGACGTCGCTTCCATGCCCGCACCGGCCACGTAGGCCACGAGGTGCATGTGGATGTCCTCGCGGAAGGCATTGCCGGTGAGCGTCGCCTTGACCGCGGCGTGCAGGTCGGCGTCGCTGTACGGCACCGTGAAGCGCATCATCTTCATCGACTCGCGGAACCGCGCGAAGTGCTCGTCGAGACGGAAGCAGTAGAGCTGATCGTCGGTCTCGTTCCAGTAGGCCCGCAGGCCCTCGAACACGTTCGTGGCGTAGAACACCGCCGCGCTGTTCACGGGCAGTACCGCTTCGGCCTGGGTCACCAGCTTGCCGTTCATCCAGATCTTGGGCTCAGCCATGGACTCGTATCCTCCGTTGGGTTCGAGAGTTGCAGGTATCGCAGGTATCCTAGCACGCGACGGCGGCGCGGGAGATGCGCAGCGGATCGCCTCCGTGGGACAGCCAGTCGGCCTGCCGGAACGCCTCCGAGATCATCTCACCCCGCCGGACTAGGTTAGACTAATTCAAGCGAGCGCAGCACCGGAGCCACGAGGGCTCCGGGCAGCATGCGAGCGGAAGGTCAGGAAGGACGGCGCGGGTGGCCGCCAGGGCCTCGCGCGAGACGTCCTCGGCCGGGCGGGCCCAGGCTTGCGGATTCGGCGCCTCGTAGCTGAAGGGGCCGTCATAGCCCTTGGCCACGATCACGCCGAAGATCTCCTTGAACGGCACGCTGCCCTTGCCGGGCGGCAACCGATCGAGGGCCTTGCCCGGCTCGAGCCCGCTCGCCGGCACGTCGCTGTACTGCACGTAGGCGATCTCGGCCAGGGCGACGTCCTCGAGCTGGCGCGGCTGGGCCCCGCTTCGCCCGAGGTGGTACGTGTCGAGGAGCAGGCCGGCGGCGGGATGCGAGACGAGCGCCATGACCTCGCGCATGCGCTCGAGCGTGTTGAGCTGCTCGGCCTGCGAGTTGAACTCCACGGCGAGCCGCACGCCGTGGCGGGCCGCGATGTCGGCGGCCTCGCGGATGCTGGCGGCCGCCGCGCGGACCTCGCCGCGCCCGCGATCGACCGGGCTCATCATCCGCGCGCACCCGAGGAGGCCGCCCGCGCGCACTGCTCGTCGAAGACGCGGAAGAGGCGCGCCCGCTCCTCACCCGACGCCCAGATCCACCCGAGCTCCACGCCGACGCAGGCGACGCCGAGCCCGCTGGCCTTCACCTGGTCGACCACGGCCGACGCGGGCTGGCCCGCCTTGTCCGCCCGCTCCCAGTCGAGGCGCCGAAGCTCGACGGCATCCCAGCCCGTGGCCCGGACGATCTTGAGCAGATCGGCGAGCGGCGTCGTGTCGAGCGTCCACGTGTGCAGGGCGAGCGCGTTCTTCGCGGTCATGACGGGGCCTCCTCGCGCCGCTCCAGCTCGAACGCTCCGGCCAGGAGCTCGTACGAGCGGAGCCGCGCCTTCGGGTCATGGGTGATGCCGACGACGACGAGCTCGTCCGCGGCGTACTCGGCGGCGAGGGCGCTCAGACGCTCTCGCACCTGTTCCAGGGTGCCGACCACCGACCGCCCCGGACACTGCGCACGATCGCCTGCTCGTGGGGATTGTAGGGATACGCCTCGGCTTCCTCGACGGACGGGTATGGCCCCATCCGCCCCGTGTAGAGCCGCACGATGAACAGGTCGCGGCTCTGGGCGAGGCGCCGCGCCTCGGCCTCGCTGTCGGCGCACAGGGCGAACACGCCCACGCTCGCCCGCGGCTCGGGAAGGCCGCCGACGGCCGGAAGCGGTCGCGATACGCGCGGGTCACCTCGGCCCCGCCGTCGGCATTGATGAAGTGGGCGAACGAGAAGCCGAGGCCGAAGTGCGCGGCGTACAGCGCGCTCTGATCGCTCGAGCCGAGGAGCCACACCTCCGGCGCCGTCGGGCCCGCGGGCATGGCCCGCACGCGCGCAAAGGGATGGTTCGCGGGCAGGCAGTCGCCGAGGTAGCCGACGAGGTCGGCGATCTGCTCGGGGAATCGGTCGAGCCCGAGCCCGCCGCCGGGCTGGAGCGCGCGGGCCGTGAGCTGGTCGCTGCCCGGCGCGCGCCCGATGCCGAGGTCGATGCGCCCGGGAAAGAGCGTCTCGAGCATCCGGAAGCACTCCGCGACCTTGAGAGAGCTGTAGTGGCTCAGCATGACCCCGCCCGAGCCCACCCTGAGGTGCGACGTGCGCGCGGCGATCTGGCCGATCAGCACCTCGGGGCTCGCGCCCGCCAGACCCGAGCTCGAGTGATGCTCGGCGACCCAGTAGCGGTGATAGCCGAGCTGCTCCGCGGCCTGCGCCAGCTCGAGTGTCTCCTGCACCGCCTCGGCCGGCGTGCTGCCGCTCTTGATCGGCGATTGATCGAGGATGCTGAGCCGCATCGCGCTCACTCAGCGGCCGCGAACAGATCGCGCGGTCGAGGAGCGCCACGGCTTTGCCGCGGCGCTTCCGAGCGTTGGGGGCGTGGGGGACCATATCTGGGCCCCCACTCAGTTGATCCGCTTCGAGCGGCCGCCCCACTCCTTGTCGCGGAGCACGAACTTCTGGATCTTCCCCGTCGAGGTCTTGGGCAGGTCGCCGAACTCCACCGCGGCCGGGCACTTGAAGCGGGCGATGTGCTGGCGGCAGAACTCGATGATCTCCGCCTCGGTGGCCGCAGCACCGGCCTTCAGCATGACGAAGGCCTTCGGCCGCTCGCCCCACTTCTCGTCGGGGATGGCCACCACCGCGCACTCCAGCACGGCCGGATGCTTGGCCACCGCCTGCTCCACCTCGATGGTCGAGATGTTCTCGCCGCCCGAGATGATGATGTCCTTCTTCCGGTCGCGCAGCTCGATGTAGCCGTCGGGATGCCAGACGCCGATATCGCCCGAGTGAAACCACCCGCCGCGGAAGGACTCGGCCGTCGCCTCGGGCTGCTCGTAGTAGCCCTTCGCCACGTTGTTGCCGCGCATCACGACCTCGCCCAGCGTCTCGCCGTCGCGCGGCACGTCGCGCATGTCGTTGTCGACGACCCGGACCAGATCGAAGACCGCGTACCCCTGGCCCTGACGGGCGGCGAGCCGCGCCTGCTCCTCGGCCGGCAGCGCGTCCCACTCCGAGTGCCACTCGCACACCGTGTGCGGGCCATAGGTCTCGGTGAGGCCGTAGACGTGGACGGGCCGGAAATTGAGCTCCTTGAGCTTGCCCAGGAGCGTCGGCGAGGGCGGCGCGCCCGCCACCGTCACGGTTACCGGAGCGCTCGAGCTTCCTCGCCTTCGGGTCGTTGACGACGCCGATCTGCACCGTGGGTGCGCCGTTGTAGTGGGTCACGGCTTCCGACTCGAGCAGGTCCCAGATGCGCCCCGACTCCACCCGCCGGAGGCAGATGTGGGTGCCGCCCACCGCCGTCACGGCCCAGGTGAAGCACCAGCCATTGCAGTGGAACATGGGGAGCGTCCAGAGATAGCGAGTCTCGAAGTTCATGCCCGACTCGATCAGCTCGCCGATGGCGTTCATGTACGCGCCGCGGGCGCTGTACATCACGCCCTTCGGGCGGCCCGTCGTGCCCGAGGTGTAGTTGATCGCGATCGTCTCCTCCTCGTCCTCGAGCCAGCTCGGGACGGGCGCCGTCGCGCCCTGGGCGAGAAAATCCTCGTACGGATCGCCGGGCGCGCCGGTGTCGTCCACGCGCACGACGCGGACGCCGGGGAGGTCGAGCGGCTTGATGAGCTCGGCGAGCTCGGCATCGACGAAGAGGAAGCTCGCGCCCGAGTGGCCGAGGATATAGCCGATCTCGTCCGAGCTGAGCCGCGTATTGATCGCCACCAGGATGCCGCCCGCCCCGGGCACGCCGTAGTGCGCCTCGAGCATCGCGGGGATGTTCGGGCACAGGAAGGCGACGCGGTCGTGCTTGGCGAGCCCGGCCGCACGCAGGGCGGAGGCGAGCCGGTTCACGCGCTCCTCGAACTGCCGGTACGTGTAGCGCCGGGCGCCGTGGATCACCGCGACCTTGTCGGGAAGACGCAGGCGCTGCGCTCGAGGAAGCTGACGGGCGTGAGCTCGGTGCGATAGACGTTCTTCTGGGCCATCGGGCGGAACCTCCGTGGATCGGTGCTGGGAGTCTGGGGCGACCGCGCCTCAGCTTAGCGAGCCCCCGCGCACCTTGTCAAACGCCCGGCCTTCAGATCCTTCAGATGCGCTTGGCGAGGACCTTCGCGAGGGACTCCGGGGCGAAGCCGAGCTGGAGCAGCGCCGCGCCGGTGTCGAAGTACTCGCGGTAACGGGCGACGCGGCCGCCCTCGAGCTCGAAGAGGCTCATGCCCCGGAACCGGACCTTGCGCCCCGTGCTCCGCGGCACTGCCTCGGTCAGGACATAGCTGAAGGTCCACTCTCCGAACGGGGCCTCCAGGGTCCGGCGCCAGGGTTCGCGGGGGCCGGCCAGGGCGTCGGGGTGTCGGGACGCTCGGCGGTAATGGTGGCTGGCATCGGACCAATCCTGCCTTGCCGAGCTAAGGCGGTCAAGCCGACTGATCAGTCAGCGCGCGCGCGACACGATCTTCCAGAATCCGCGCTCGGCATAGGCCCGGCAGAGCCCTAGATCGGCGACGGCAAGCTCGAAGAGCGCGCGTGACATGGCCAAAGGCGTGGCGGCATTCCATGGAGCTATTGGCCAGGAGGTCATGCCGCGCTTCAAGGACCTCGTCCCGAAGTAGCGGAACGGACGCCGAGGGCCGAGCACCGTTAGGACGTCATGACGGGGGCGGATCGTCGCGGCCCGGCACCGCGGGCAGGACGACGCGGAAGACAGCGCCGCTCTCGGCGTCGTTCTCGGCCCAGATCTTTCCGCCGTGCGCGCACACGATGGTGCGGCTCACCGACAGGCCCATGCCCATCCCCGTCGACTTCGACGTGACGAAGGGATCGAAGATCGAGCCCACCTTGTCGGCAGGGATGCCCGGCCCGTTGTCGGCCACCTCGACCTGCACCCAACGCCCGCCGAGCACGCGCGTGCGCACCACCAGCCGTCCCGCGCGATCGGGCGCGTCCGCCATGGCGTCGAAGGCGTTCATCACGAGATTCACCAGGACCTGCTGCAGCTGGACCCGGTCGCCCGGCACGAGGAGGAGCCTGGGCGCGAGGTCGAGGATGGACGACGACGTTGCGGAACAGGGCCTCGCTGCCCACCAGCGAGATGACGTCGTTGATCAGGTTGTTGAGCAGCAGCGGGCGGCGTTCGACATCGCCCTTCTTGAAGAGGGAGCGCAGATGCTGGATCACCAGGCCCGCGTGCTGGTCCGAGAGGATGATGTCCTCGAGGATCTCGCCCAGGTCGTTCTCGGTGTGCTTGCCCGAGGCGATGAGGCGGAGGCCGGCGTGGGCATTTGTGCGGATCGCGGTCAGCGGCTGGCTGAGCTCGTGGACGATGGCCGCGCTCAGGCTCGCCCATGGTCGCGACGCGTGAGATGTGGGCCAGGTCCTGCCGCAGGCCCTGCGCCTCCTTCTCCGCGCGGCGCCGCTCGGTGATGTCGACGATCGAGGCCACGACCAGCAGGCCGTCCGCGGTGGTGATCGGATTGAGGCCGATCTCGACGGCGACCTCGCTCCCGTCCTTGCGGCGCGCGAACAGAGAGCGACCCGATCCCATGGCCCGCGCTTCCGGCTTGCCCTCGAAGTCCTTCCGCCAGATGAAGTGATCGTGGCGGGCTCGCACGGGCACCAGCATCTCGATGGGTTCTGCGGCGAGCTCGTCCCGCGTGTAGCCGAAGAGCTTCTCCGCTTCGGCGTTGACCAGCACGATCCGGCCGCTGTCCTCGACCATGACCATGGCGTTGGGCGCCGCTTCGAAGACCTGACGGAACTTCTCCTCGGCGCGAAGGCGCTCGGTGATGTCCAAGCACGACCCGATATAGCCGGTGAAGGTCCCCTCCGCGTCGTATCGGGGCACCCCGTGATCCGTGATCCAGCGGTATTCGCCGTCGTGTCGACGCAGCCGGTACTGCAGCTCGAACGAGCGTCGCGCGTCGAAGGCCTCGGCATAGGTCTCGCGACAGCGCGAGCAATCGTCGGGGTGCACGCCGTCGACCCATCCGTCCCCCAACTCGTGCTCGACCGTGCGGCCGGTGAACTCGAGCCAGGGCTTGTTGACGAACGTACACCGCTTGTCGGGTCCCGCCATCCAGATGAGCACAGGGGCCGAGTCCGCGACGATCCGGAACCGAGACTCGCTCTCGAGCAGGCGCTCCTCGCCGCGCTTCCGATCCGTGATGTCCACCGAGGCGCCGCTCCAGCGTCGACCGTCGGCGGCCGGCCCTCCGTCGTGATGCCCCCGCGTGCCGATCCAGCGCTCCACACCGTCCGGGTGCAAGATCCGATACTCCAGTCCAGCTCGAGGCCCTCCGCACCGACTGATCGATGGCGCGCGCGACCCGCTCCCGATCGCCGGGGTGGACCCGGCTGAGGAACGTCGCGTAGTTCAGGTCGTCATCGGGGCCGATGCCGAAGACCTCGCGGAGCCGGGGCGTCCCCACGCGCGGCCGGACGCGAGGTCGAGGCCCACAGGCCGGCCCGCGCCGACTCCGCGGCCAGATGCACGCGCTCCTCACTCTCGCGCAACGCCCGCTCTACGCGCCACCGTCGCGCGAGGTTCAGCGCGAGCTGGGCGATCAGTGCCGCCTGGATCAGGCCCACGGCGAGAGCGCCGATGATCGATAGCCAATGTCGCTGCCAGACCGTCGGTTCCCGAAACTCCACACGGCTGCCTGGCGGGAGCCGATCCTCCGGGATCTTCCAGCGCTGGAGCTCCCGCCAGTCATACCGTGGCTTCTGCGCCTCGATGATCCGCGGCGGGTGGCTCGACACGGGCTCGCCCCGCAGGATTCGGATGGCGACGCGGGCGCTCTCCTCGCCTTCCAGCTCCGCCTGGTAGAGGCGGCCGCCGACGATGCCCAGGCCCAGCTGGTTCTGGAAGAGGCCGTTGATGGGGGCATTCGCGGCCGCCCGGAGGCGCTGGAGGGCCTGGTCCTGGTTGTAGGTCACTCCGCGCGCGTCCCGCACGAGCAGGGCCAACAAGATGAACGAGCGCGGGGGCAAGGAGGCCACCCGGCGGAGCATCTCTTCGAAGGACAGATTGTTGAGCCACGTGAAGGTCACGCGATCGGAAAACCGCGCGAACTCCCGTTGAAAGGTCTTGGTCCAGAATTGCTCGAGCGGCGACGCCCCTATCACCACCACGATGTTGGTCGTGTCCGGCTGGAGCTGCAGGATGTCCTCGACGAGGCCGAGCAGGTCGAAGTTCTCGCCTACGAAGGTGGCATTGTCTCCGAGGTCGGGCGGCAAGGTCCGGCGATCCATCCCGGTGTAGATCACCGGGGTGCGAGGGAACAGGCGATCCCGATACTTCGCGACGAAGCGACCCGCCGGCGATCCCACCGGCGCGACCAGGTCCGGCTGCCACTTCGCGAGGCGCTTGAGCAAGAGCTCGACGAACGCCTCCTCCGTGTCGGGCTGCGCGTAGCGCGCCATGCCGAGGGACACCTCGTCGAGATCGATGGCCTCGCCCATCTCCGCCGCCAGGGTGGCCTCGAACGCGGTGGAGTGGGTCGTGAACGGCGGCGTGCCGGCGCCGAAGGAATTGACGATCAGGACCCGCTTCGCGTCAGCGGCGGCGGCCTCGGTCACCGCGAACGTGAGCAGGAGCAGCCCGAGCGCGCACCGGCCGACGACCCGCATCGCCCGATAGCATCGCACCGTGAGAGCCGTCCCGCCCGCCGCACGATGGCTTCCGCGACTCTAGCGGCCGCCTCACCGCAACGGCCCGCGCCAGCCGTAGCCCGAGCAGACGGGACTATGGCCCACCCGGTCCCGGGCCTCCTGGTACCGGACGACGGCTTGGCTAAGCGCTTTGTAGTTGTCGTTTACTTGGTGGTATTCGGAAAGATTTGGTGAGCCGTCCGGGACTCTGAACCCGGGACTCCTGCTTAAAGGCAGGCTCCGCGCACTCGCGCGGCGGTCACCGGGCTCAGCGGATGACGAAGCGCAGGTGGCGATGGGCTTCGCGCAGGGCCGCCTCGGCCGCCGCGGGTGTCTCCGCCCGCGAGAAGATGAAGCCGAGATAGCGCGCGCCCTCGGGGAGCGGCACGACCTCCTGCCCCTTGTGCAGGGCGATCACCACGTCCTCGACGAGCGGCACCGCGCGGGCCGCGTCGAGGCCCTCGACCTCCTCCAGCACGCCGGCACCGGGGATCGGGATCATCATCACGCCGGCGGCCCGACGATCGCGCTCGAGCGAGGCGATCGGCATCCCGAGGGCGTGGCGCAGGATGATCTCCTCGAGCGACATGCCCGTCCCGAAGCTGAGCGTGCGCGAGCACAGGCCGCCGATGGACCGCGCGGCGATCTCGATCATGAAGGCGCGGTCGCGGCCGGCGTCGTCCCGGCCGAGCCGCAGCTCGGCGTGGACCGGGCCGTCGTGCAGACCGAGGGCTGCCGCCGCCCGGCGCGTGCAGTCCCGCACCACCGCCTGGGCATCCGCGGGCAGGCGCGAGGGCGTCACGTAGATCGTCTCCTCGAAGAACGGCCCGTCGAGCGGATCGGGCTTGTCGAAGAGCGCCAGCGTCTCGAGTGCCCCGTCCACGAGCAGGCCCTCCAGCGCGACCTCGATCCCCGGCACGAAGTCCTCGACGAGGATGTGGCCGGCACCCTCGCCCAGCTCACGGACCTCCGGCGAGGCCAGGATGGCGGCGATGCGCCGGAACGCGGCGACAAAGCCCGCCTCGTCGTCGGCGCGGATCACGCCCCGGCTCGCCGAGAGCACGAGCGGCTTGAGCACGCAGGGATAGCGCACGCGCCGCGCCGCCGCGCCCGGATCGTCGTCGGCGCGGAACGAGGTGAAGGCCGGCGCGGGCACCCCCGCCCGAGCCAGGAGCTCTCGCATGCGGAGCTTGTCGCGCGTCGCGGCGACCGCGGCCACGGGATTGGCGCGCAGCCCGAGGGCGCCCGCGATGGCGGCGCCCGCGACGGCGCGTGACGTCGTCGACGGGCACCACGGCATCGAGGGATGGCGCGCCGCGTGCTCGCGCATCTCGGCGACGGCGGCGGCCGGATCGTCGAACGGCAAGGTCAGGAGCGATTCGGGGAACTCGCCCGCCATCACGTTCGGCCGGTCGGACGCCACGACGAGGTCCACGTCGAGGCGGCCCGCGGCCTCCATGAAGTCCTCGGTGCGGTAGGTCGTCGTGGGAATGAGCAGCAACAGCCGCTTGCGCATCGCGGCCCAGCGTATCACACCGCCGAGCGGCCCCCGTTTTGCGGTATACATGAAACGCTCGACACCCCGCGAGGAGGACTCACCGTGCACGTCGGCATCATGATCGAAGCGCAGGAAGGACTCACCTGGGATCGCTGGTCGAGGCTCATCGAGGCCGCCGAGGGCCTGGGCTACGAGTCGCTGTGCCGCTCGGATCACCTCACCGGCCTCAATGGCCAGTCCCGGCGTCCGTCGCTCGACACGTGGACGTCGCTCACCGTGGCCGCCGAGCGCACGAAGCGCATCCGCTTCGGGCCGATGGTCTCGCCGCTGACGTTCTATCACCCGGCGATCCTGACGAAGATGGCGGTGGCGCTCGACACGCTGTCGGACGGCCGCCTCGACCTCGGCATCGGCGCGGGCTGGAACGAGCACGAGCACGCGATGTTCGGCGTCCCCATGCCGCCGCTCAAGGAGCGGATGGACCGCCTCGAGGGGGCTGCCCGCTACATCCGCGCCCTCGGCGCCGGGCAGCCGGTGACGCTCGAGCAGCGCTACTATCCGCTGCTGAAGGCGGAGGTCTATCCGCTGCCGACCCATGGCCGGCTCCGCCTCGTCGTGGGCGGTCGGGGTGAGAAGCGCACCCTCCGCATCGTCGCCGAGTTCGCCGACGAGTGGAACATGACGCGCGTCGACATCCCGGGCTTCGAGCAGAAGCTCGAGGTCCTGGGCCGGCACTGCGCCGACGTCGGACGCGATCCCAATACCATCCGCCGCTCGCTCATGATCCCGATGGTCATCGGGCGCGACCGGGCCGAGGTGGCGCGGCGCATCGCCGCCGCCCGGGCCATCTTCCCCACCCTGCCCGCGGACGAGGAGGGGTGGCGCGCGGCCAGCTTCCTCGCCGGCTCGGCCTCGGAGATCGGCGACGCGCTCGACCGGTGGGCCGAGGCGGGGATGGAGCGCGTGCTGCTGCAGATGATGGACCAGGAGGACATCGCGCGCGCTGGAGAGCTTCGCGCGCGGCGTGCTGCCCAGCCTCTAGTTTGATTTGTCATGCTCAGTGCCCTCCTGACCGCGGACGGCCTCATCGCCCTCGTCACGCTGACGGCGATGGAGATCGTCCTCGGCATCGACAATGTCGTGTTCCTGGCCATCCTGGTCGGCCGCCTGCCCGCCGACCAGCAGCCATTGGCGCGGCGGCTGGGGCTCTCGCTCGCCCTCGGCATCCGCATCGGCCTCCTCCTCGCGATCACCTGGATCATGGGGCTCACCGCGCCGTTCTTCGCAGTCCTCGGCCGAGGCATCTCGGGGCGGGACCTGATCCTGCTCGGCGGCGGCCTCTTCCTGATCGCCAAGGCCACGTGGGAGATCTACGACAAGGTCGAGGCCGGCCACGAAGAGGCCGCGGCGGCGCGCGGCGCGCGGGGCGTTCATGCTCGTGCTGATCCAGATCTTGCTGATCGACATCGTCTTCTCGCTCGACTCGGTGATCACGGCGGTGGGCATGGCCAATGACCTCGCGATCATGATCATCGCGATGGTGCTGTCCATGCTGGTGATGCTGGTCTCAGCCGGTGCGGTGAGCGACTTCGTGAACCGCCATCCGAGCGTCAAGATCCTGGCGCTGTCCTTCCTGCTCCTGATCGGCGTGATGCTGGTCGCCGAGGGTGCCGGCAGCCACGTGAACAAGGCCTACATCTACTTCGCCATGGCCTTCTCGCTGCTCGTGGAGATGCTCAACCTCCGCTACCGAAAGAAGCGGCCAGCCCGCGCGGTGAGGACGGGCTGATCCGCGCGGCCCTATCGGTCACCCGCCCCGCGTCGAGGTGCCGCCCTCGGTCCGGGCGTGACCCGTCGCCGGCTTTGCGAGTTGCGTCTTCGCCCGGTGGCGCTGGTCCGCCTCCTCCACGGAATGCGACTCGGTGAGGCTCACGTCTCGCTTGGCCATCGTCGACCAGCCGCTGGTAGTGCCCGTGCAGCAACCGGATCTCCGTCTCCGTCAGGTCCTCCACGTTGATCAGCCGGTTGCTCGCGCCTGAAGCGCCGCCACGATCTCGTTGAGCTTCAGGTGGACGGCGTGAGAGTCCTTGTTCTGCGAGCGCTGGATGAGAAAGACCATCAGAAACGTGACGATGGTCGTCCCCGTATTGATGACGAGCTGCCACGTGTCCGAGAACCGGAAGACGGGTCCCGTCACCCCCACACGACGATCGTGGCGAGGGCGACGCCGAACGCCCACGAGCCGCCCGTCCACTCGGTCACCCGTCGCGCCAGCCCCTCCAGCGCCTCGCCGACTCCGAGCCTCGGACGCTCATCCCTGGTCATCGCGGATCCTTTCTATTGAGACCGCGCGCGCCGCGCGCTATGCGCGGACGCTGACCGCGGCGACCGTGCCGAAATGCTCGGCGATGGGGAGACCGTCGCGGTAGGTGACGGCGTTGCCGCGCGTGGCGGGGACGCGAGGTCCCGGAGTGATGAGGCCCGTCAGGTTCAGCGGGTCGACGGCGGCGAGGCGCACGGTCTCGCCCGAACGCTCGCGCCGCCGAGTCTGGCGCAGCGCCTCGACGGCGTCGGGCAGGCGCGTACTGCTCGCCGACGAAGCCGGTGACGAAGCGGCCGCCGCGCGCGGTGCCGCGCGCCTCCATGCGGCGGAGCGCCCACAGGATTTCGCGCCAGGGCACCGCGAGGCTCTCGCGCATCGCGAGATCGCGGAAGACGACACCGTAGCGCGCGAGAAGCTGCTCGGCGACCGCCTCGGCGAGGGTCTCGACGTCGGCGCCGCTCTCGGCCTCGAGCAGCGCAGGCGACATGAAGATCGACCAGCGGCCCTCCGCGCCCACCACGATCTCGCGGGCGCCGCGCCGAAGCCGCCCGCCGCGCGGACGCGCCGCGCGCTTGGCCCAGCGCTCGCGGGCGGTCAGCAGCGCGCGCACGCTGCCGAAGCCGTCGGCGGTGACGAGACCGCGCGAGACCAGGTCCCAGAGCCCCTCCTCCACCTCGACGCGGAGGCGCCCGGTGACGGCGACGAGATCGTTGTAGAACAGCGCCCGCGCGCGCGCAACGCCTCGAGGATGTCGCGCGCCGCGCCGTCGCCGGGGACGCCGGCCGCGCGGGGCCGCGTGCCGCGCGCAGCAGCCAGTCCAGATTGTCGCGGAGCGCGAAGGTCACCGGCGTGGCGCGCGACGGCACCGCGCCGCCGCGGCCGCCCGTCTCTTCGCCCGGAGCATCGCCGGCGCCGTTGGCGGCGCGCGCGGTGAAGCGTCCCCACGCCACCTCGCCGGACAGGCACAGGTCGTCGAGCCACTCGGGACGATAGCCGGCCACGCGCGCGGGCAGCACCGCCTCTTCCCACGAGCCCGCGGCGACCTCGAAGCCCTGGAGCTGCTCGATCACGGCGAGGAGGCCGCGGCGACCCTCCATCTGCGTCTCCGGCGCCACGTGCTGCCAGCGCAGCAGGAAGCGCATGAAGTCCTGCGCCGTCACCGGCTCGATCTCACGGCGCAGGCGATCCGTCGTGTAGCGGTGGATGCGGGCGAGGAGGCGCCGCTCGCAGAACTCGACATCCCGATCGCCTTCATCGCGCTCCGGATCGAAGCGGCCCGCGCAGCGCGAAGCCCTCGGCCTCGAGCTTGGCGAGGGCCTGCTCGACGGCGCGCACGGGTCGCCCGATGCGCAGGGCGAGATCGGCCGCCGTCGCGGGCCCCATGGTGGCGAGGTGCCCGCGCGTCGCGGCAACCGTGGCCGCCTCCTCGTCGATCTCCGGGCGCCCCGCTGACCGCGATGACGCGGGCAGCCGGACGTCGGGCTCGACGGGCGCCCCGGGGAAGAGCGCGTCGACATGCTCCCGCCGCTCCGTCGCGAGCCAGAGCGCGCCCGCCACCGTGTCGGCGATCGCGGCGCGTCCGGCCCGACACAGCTCGTCGAACCAGCCCGACCACGTCGCATCGGGCCGCAGCACGATCAGCTCGAGCAGCGCGTCGTGCAGTTCTTCCGCGTCGCGCGGATCCGGCCGGGCCTCGTCGCGCACGCGGGCGATCGCATCGGGATCGAGGCGCCCCAGCTCGCGCGCGCTGTCGGGCAGGCCGCGGCGGAGCGCCACCGCGCGCGTCCGCCGCTCCTCGAGCGGCGCATCGTCGAGATAGGTGTAGGGCCGGCCGTTCAGGATCTCGTGCGACAGCGGCGAGGGCTCGGGGAGTCGACGAAGTGGGGTCGCACCCGGCCCGCCTCGAGCGCTTCGAGCAAGGCCACGAGCCCGTCCACGTCGGTCGCCTCGTGCAGGCAGTCGTACATCGTCTGCCGCACCATCGGGTGATCGGGGATCTCGACAGGACCGGCGCCCGCGTTCTCCTGGCAGGCGGCCAGCGCCGGGAATGCCGCGGCCATCAGGTCGTCGGCCTCCATGCGCTGGATGGGCGGCGGATTGCGCCGGCCGCCGCGCTGGCGCAAGACCATGAGCGCGCGGCCGAGGTTCCACCGCCACCGCACCTGGAACATCGGCGAGAGCAGCAGCGCCTGGGCGAGCGTTTCCGGCGCCGTCCGCGGCGTGAGGAAGTGCGGCACGTCCTCGAGCGGCAGGCTCTGGCCCGGCCCGAGCGAGAGCACCACGGCGTCGTCGCTCGCCGCCGCCTGCAGCTCGAAGTCGAAGCGGCGGCAGAAGCGCTTGCGCAATGCCAAGCCGAGGCCGCGGTTGATCCGGCCCCCGAACGGCGAGTGGATCACGAGCTGCATCCCGCCCGCCTCGTCGAAGAAGCGCTCGAAGACCAGGTCCTCCTGGGTCGGCAGCACGCCGAGGGCGAGCTGCGCCGCGCCCAGATAGCCCACGATCTCCGCGGCGGCGACGCCGCCGAGGCCGCACTCGCGCTCGAGCCACGCCAGCGCGCCCGGCGCGTCGTGCGCGGCGAGGAAGGCGCCGACGCGCGCGCGGAGATCGCCCACCTCGGCCGACAGCTCGGCGGTGCGCGCGGGCGCTTCGCCGAGCCAGAATGGCACCGAGGGCGGCGCGCCCTGGGCGTCGACCACGCGCACGACGCCGGCCTCGACGCGGCGAATGCGCCACGAGGTGCTGCCGAGGAGGAAGGTGTCCCCCGCCATGCTCTCGATGGCCCAGTCCTCGTTCACCGTGCCCACCACGGTGTCGTCGGGATCGGCGACCACCTTGTAGTCCGCCGTCTCCGGAATCGCGCCGCCCGAGGTCACGGCGACGATCCGCGCGCCGCGCCGCCCCCGCAGCACGCCGTTCACCAGGTCGCGATGGAGCCAGGCGCCCCGCCGGCCGCGGCCGGTCTGGATACCCTCCGCGAGCATCTCGACCACGGCGTCGAAGTCCGCGCGGGCCAGGTCGGCGAAGGGCGCGGCACGCCGCGCGAGCGCGTAGAGATCGTCCTCGCGCCAGGCCTCGCTGGCGCAGGCGGCCACGATCTGCTGGGCCAGGATGTCGAGCGGCGCCACCGGCGGCAGGACACGGTCGAGCCGGCCCGCGCGCACGCCGCGCAGGAGCGCCGCGCTCTCGACCAGCTCGTCGCGCGTGGTCGGATAGAGGCGGCCCTTGGGCGTGGCGCCCCGCGCGTGGCCCGAGCGCCCGACCCGCTGCAGGAACGTCGCGAGGCTCCGGGGCGAGCCGATCTGGCAGACGAGCTCGACGGGACCGATGTCGATGCCCAGCTCGAGCGAGGCCGTCGCCACGAGGACCTTCAGGTCCCCGCCCGGAGCCGCGCCTCCAGCTTGAGCCGCCGGTCCTTCGAGAGGCTGCCGTGATGAGCCGCCACGCGGTCCTCGCCCACGCGCTCGGCGAGCAGATGGGCGAGCCGCTCGGCGAGCCGGCGCGTGTTGACGAAGACCAGCGTGGTGCGATGCTCGGCGACGTGCCCCGCGATCTTGTCGAGGATCTCGCCCCACTGCTCGTGCGACGCGACGGCTTCGAGCGGGGTCTGCGGCAGATCGAGGGCCAGGTCGAGGGCCCGGCGATGCCCGAGGTCGATCACCCGGCACGCCGGGGCGCCGTCGGCCCGCGTCCGCCCGTCCCCCGCCCCGACGAGCAGGCGGGCGATGGCCTCGATGGGGCGCTGGGTGGCGGAGAGGCCGATGCGCTGCGGCCGCCGCTCGCAGAGCGCGTCCAGCCGCTCGAGCGTCAGCGCCAGATGCGCGCCCCGCTTGTCGCGCGCCACCGCGTGGATCTCGTCCACGATCACCGCCCGCACGGAGCGCAGGCGCTCGCGGCTCTTCGCGGAGGTCACCAGCAGGTAGAGCGACTCGGGCGTGGTGACGAGCAGATGGGGCGGGCGCTTGATCATGGCGGCGCGCGCGGAGGACGGCGTGTCGCCCGTGCGCAAGAGCGCGCGCAGCGCGGGCGCGGCGAGCCCCATCGCGGCGGCGGTCGCGCGGATCTCCGCCAGCGGTGTCTCGAGGTTCTGCTGGATGTCCGCGGCGAGCGCCTTGAGCGGCGAGACGTAGACGACCTCGGTGGCGTCCTCGCCCGACCACCGCCTCCGCGCGCTCGCGCAGGAGGCGGTCGATCATCACGAGGAAGGCGGCGAGCGTCTTGCCGGAGCCGGTCGGCGCGGCGATCAGCGTGTCCTCGCCCCCGCGATGGCGGGCCAGCCCTGGGCCTGCGGCTCCGTCGGCCCCAGCGGAAAGCGCCGCTCGAACCACGCGCGCACGGCAGGATGAAATGCGTCGAGCACGGTCATACCGAGGAAGTCTACCAGAGCTCACGGCTTGTCTGGCCGCGCGGATTCTGATACGACTCTCGGTCATGAGCCACGATCCGAGCAACGACAGCGATGCGAGCGACGGCAGCGACGTCGAGCAGAAGGTCATCCAGGTCCTCGACGGCCTCGGCGTGCCATACGAGGTGGTCGAGATCGACCCCGCCTATGCCGACACCGCCCAGTTCTGCGAGCGCTACGGCTTCACGATGGACCAGTCCGGCAACACCATCATCGTCGCCTCGAAGAAGGAGCCCAAGCAGTACGCCGCCTGCGTCGTCAAGGCGAACCGCCGCCTCGACGTCAACCACGCCGTGCGCAAGCTGATGGGCGTCCCGCGGCTATCCTTCGCGACGTCCGAGGAGACCCGCGCCCTCACCGGCATGATGATCGGCGGCGTGACCATCTTCGCGCTGCCCGCCGAGCTGCCCATCTACGTGGACGATACGCTCCTCGAGTGCGAGGCCGTGATCCTGGGCGGCGGCAGCCGCTCCAAGAAGATCAAGGTAGCTCCGGAGATCTTCTCCCGCCTCCCCGGGGCCTCCATCGTCCCGGGCCTCAGCAGCGGCTAGAGCGATGATAAGGGCCCATCTGCTTCGTTGGCGTCCTCGACAGCCGGCTCAACGTACAGAAAGTACGCCTCGCCGGCTGCCTTCGGGCGCCGCCTCGCAGCTGGACCCTTCTCATCGCTCTAGCTGCGTTTTCTCCGACAGGCGGCTAGTCGGAACGCCGTTCAGGCCGGGCGCGAGCCGTCCTCGTCATCGTCCTCGGGACTGGCCTCCGGGTCCTTCCGTCCGTGGCCGACCACCGCAAACGCGAACGCCAGCGCCATGACGGCCGTCACCACGAGGAAGAGCATGAGCCCGACCTGGCAGGCCGGATCGCTCCAGGTCTTGCTCATGAGCCAGCCGAACACGATGCCGGCGCCCGCAATCACGACGTCCCTCATGACGGTCCCCCGGGACCATCATGGCACGGGCGAAAGCGCGCGGGCGCGGGCGGCCCCGCTACTTGATCGCGCCCGCGGTGAGGCCGGAGACGTAGTAGTCGAGGAAGAAGACGTAGAGGATGACGATGGGGACGGAGCCGAGGACGGCGCCGGCCATGAGCGAGCCCCAGAAGTAGATGTCGCCGCGGATCAGCTCGGTCGTCACGCCCACGCTCGCCGTGATCTGGTCCGACGAGGAGGTGAACGTGAGCGCGTAGATGAACTCGTTCCACGACAGCGTGAAGGCGAAGAGCGCTGCGCACACGAGCCCGGGCACCGCGATGGGCAGGATGATGCGCCACAGTGCCTGGATGCGCGTGGCGCCGTCCACCATCGCGCACTCCTCGATCTCCTTGGGGACGGTGCGGAAGTAGCCGATGAGCAGCCAGGTGCAGAACGGAACGAGAAAAGTCGGGTACGTGAGCACGAGCGCCCACTTCGAATCGCCCAGCCCCAGCCAGGTGATGACCTGGGCCAGCGGCAAGAAGAGCAGCGACGTGGGCACGAGGTAGGTGACGAAGATGCCGGTGCCGAGGGCGGCCACTCCGGCGAACTTCAGCCGGGCCAGCGCGTAGGCCGCGATGGTGCCGAGGAACACCGACACCACGGTGGCCAGGACGGTCACGAGCAGGCTGTTCTTGGTCCAGGTGAGGAACTCGGTGTCCCAGAGGAGCTTGCTGTAGTGCTCGAGCGTCGGGCCCTGCGTGATGATCAGAGGCACCGCGTGACGGTCGTAGAGCTCGCGGTCCTGCTTCAGCGACGTGAGCGTCATGTGATAGAAGGGGAACAGCGCGAAGGCGAGGAACGGCAACAGCAGCAGGTGCTTCCCGACTTTCCCAGGAACGGCCGCCGCGCGACGCCACTCGCTCCGCTCGGCAAGCTCTGCCGTATCCGCTCGCCTCGCCTTCGGCTGCAGCTCGCCAGGCCATGAGCTAGAACGTCTGCTTCCGCACGAAGCGGAGCTGGGCCCAGACCACGAACACGAGCAGCGGGAAGAGGTAGAGCGAGATCGCCGCGCCCTCGCCGATCCGCCCCGTGTCGATGCCGATCATGCGCGACAGTGTGGCGAAGAGGTGGGTGGAATTGATCGGCCCTCCGTGGGTGAGCACGTAGACGATGTTGAAGTCGCTGAAGGTGAAGATGGTCGAGAACAGCACCACCACCGCCAGCACCGGCTTGAGGAGCGGCAGCGTGATGTGCCAGAAGCGGGCATTGGCGCCGGCGCCGTCGGCCTCGGCCGCCTCGTACAGCTCCTTGGGGATGGCGACCAGGCCCGCGAGGATGGTGATGGCGAAGAACGGCAGACCGCGCCAGATGTTGACGATGATGACCGCCGCCATCGCGTAGTACCGCTGGCCGAGCCAGTTCGGGCCGGGCGGATCCATGAGTCCGATGGCGATGCCCGTCCAGTTCACCACGCTGTAGAGCGAGTTGAACATCCACCACCAGCCCAGCGTGCTGAGCGCGGTGGGGATCACCCACGGCAGGAGCACCGCACCGCGGATGATCCGCTTGAACCAGAGCTGCTCGTTGAGGAGCAGCGCCAGGCAAATCCCCATCACCACCTTGAACATCACCGCGATCCCGGTGAAGACGAATGCGTTCTGGAAGGTCTGGCGGAAGGCGTCGCTGTCCCACAGCTTCACGAAGTTGCGGAGGCCGATGAACTCGCTCGGCCGCCCGATGAACGCGTTGGACATCGAGAAGTAGAGCGCCATCACGAAGGGATAGGCGACGAGCAGGAGCAGGAGGAGGAGGGCCGGGGTGACGAAGACCGGCCCCAGGATCTCCTCGCGGTCGAGCAAGCCGCGCACCCGGGCTACCAGCCCCGGGCGCCCGCGTGGTACCGGAATCTCCTCCGCTCTGACAGCCATACGCTACCCTGACCCCTTTTTCATATTCGCTCGGCTCGCCTTCGGCTGCGCCTCACCCTGCGGGCCTAGCTGGCGAGGATCTTCTTCATCTCGTTCTCGGCCCAGGCGATCGAGTCCTTGGTCGAGGTGCCGGTGACCGCCTTGGCGATCATGTTGGGCAGGAGATAGGTGTTGGTGATGAGCTGCACCTTGTCCGACGGGGGCGCCGGCCAGCCGTAGGTGTGGTACTGCACGCCTTCCCCTTGAGCGCGGCATACTTGGGATCGGTCCGGAGCACCGGGTGGTCCTGGAGCTTCTCGTAGACGGGCAGGTTGAAGGCATCCCCGGACATGATGTAGTCGTCGTAGTTCTCGCGCTTCCCGAGGAGATAGCGGATCCACTCCTTGGAGGCATCGATGTTCTTGGAGAACTTCCAGATTCCGATGTGCCGCGGTGTGTCCGTCTCGTGGCGCCCCTGAGGGCCGCTCAGGCTCCGGTGGTGGTTGATGCCGTCGGCGGTGACGAGCTTGCGCTGCTTGGCCACGATGTAGGCCGACACCGGGTTGTGGATCCAGCCGGCCTTGCCCTGCTGGATGGACTCGTTGTTGCTCGCGTCCGACCAGGACAGCACCTCGGGCTCCATGCAGTCGCTGGAACATCTTCTGGTACCACTCGATGGTCTGCACGGTGGCGGGCGAGTTGATGCGCACCGTCTTGCCGTCCTTGTCCACCTCCATGCCGCCGAACGACCACAGCACGGGACCCGCGGTGGAGATCGAGTCGTAGTTCTGCGAGATGGGAATCCCCACCGGATTCCCCATCTTCTTGAGCTCCTTCCCGACCGTGTAGAGGTCCTCCCAGGTGTCCGGCACCTTCAGGCTCGCCTTCTTGAAGAGATCCTCGCGGTAGGTCGCCACGAACATGCCGTGGTACTGGGGCACCGCCCGCCACACGCCCTTGACGTGCGCCCCCTCGTACGAGGAGGCGAGGGCCTTGCCGTACTTCTTCTCGAGCTCGGCAACCACGTCGGAGACGTCGACGAGCTGCGGCTCGTAGAGCCACGGGAAGTGCATGCGCATCTCGACCAGATCGTGCCCGGCCTGCGTCTGGACCTCGGACGCATACTTGGACTGCTGCGGCCCCATGTGGGAGATGTGGTCGATCTTCAGCTTGATGCCCGTGTCCTTGGTGAAGCGCTGCCCGATCTCCGGCGAGCTTCTTGTCGGACGCGGGGGCAAAATTGTTCCAGCAGAGGTACGAGATCTCACGCTGCTGGCCGCGCGCGGGCGGGATGCCGGTGGCCAGGATGCCGGCCAGTCCGGCGGTGGTGGTCAAAAAGTGGCGGCGGGTGACTGGTCCCATAGGTTCCTCCTGATGAATGGAACTGCTGCCTGATGCCCTGCGGTTGCAAGCGGCCGAACGTCGGCGCCGTCCACTGGCGTGGTCGGTATCGAGCGCCAAAGGGATGATCCATGAGCCTGATCCAGGAGCGTCATCGTCTCCCGAGCGAGGAACTGCCGGGCTTCGGGGTTGGAGGAGTGTAGGGCCCGCCGACGGCACGTGTCAAGGAAAACGGCGCACTGTGCTTCGCCGCGCCGCGCTATGAGCCGGCCGCGCCGCAGTGTACTCTCGGGCAGGCCGGCGATCGCCCGATGATCCCCAGAGCCCCGAGCCATCGATGCGCGAGCGCCCAGCCGGCGTGGAGGGATGGCGCGGCCGGCTCAGGCTCTGGTCGGGCTGTGTCCTGTTCACCTACGTCACGACCCATCTGGTGAACCACGCGCTCGGCCTCGTGTCGCTCGACGCCATGGAAGCCGGACGGCTCTGGTTCCTCGCGCTCTGGCGCAACCCGCTCGGCGCCGTCGCGCTCTACAGCGCCTTCCTCGTCCACATCGCGATGGCGCTCTGGTCGATCTACCGGCGGCGCACCTGGCGGATGCCCGCATGGGAGGCCACCCAGCTCTCGCTCGGGCTCACGATCCCCGTCCTGCTCGCCCGCCACGTCGTGGGCACGCGCATGGCCAATCTGCTGTATGGCCAGGTCGATCCCTACTCGCGCGTGGCCCTCAGCCTCTGGCACTTCCGGCCGGATCTCGGCCTGCGCCAGAGCCTCGTCTTGCTCGTCGCCTGGACGCACGGGTGCATCGGCATCCACTTCTGGCTGCGCCTGCGGCCGTGGTATCCGCGCGTGAGGCCGCTGCTGTTCGCCACCGCGGTCCTGCTGCCCGTGCTGGCGCTGCTCGGCTTCGTCAATGCCGGGCGCACCGCCGCGGCGCTCGCGCGCGAGCCGGGCGGAGCGGCGCGCCTGCTCCAGCAGACGATCGGCCCCGCCCAGGCGGCCGCGCTCGCGCAGATCGAGTGGACGATCTATCTCACGTTCCTCGGCGCGCTCGGCCTCGTGCTGCTCGCGCGCGCGGGCCGCCGCGTCCTCGAGCACCGCCGCGGGGCGATCAGGATCAGCTATCCGGGCGGGAGGGAGGTCGTCGTGCCCGTCGGGTTCACCATCCTCGAGGCGAGCCGGCTCGGGCAGATCCCCCACGCGTCGGTCTGCGGCGGGCGCGGGCGCTGCTCGACGTGCCGCGTCCATGTCGTCGCCGGGCTCAAGGCCATCCCCGCCCCGAGCGCCGACGAGCGGCGCGTGCTCGAGCGCGTGGCCGCGCCGCCCGGCGTCCGGCTCGCCTGCCAGTCACGCCCGCGGGGCGATGTGGCGGTCCGACCGCTCGTATCGACCACGACCGCGCCGGCCAAGAGCCTCGCCGTGCCGCGGTCGCTCGCCGGGAGCGAACAGGAGGTCACGGTGCTCTTCGCCGATCTCCGCAAGTTCACCGCGCTGGCCGAGCGGCGCTTGCCGTACGACGTCGTCTTCTTCCTCAACCACTACTTCGAGGCCGTGGGGCGCGCCATCGAGGAGGCGGGCGGCGTCACCAACCAGTTCACGGGCGACGGCGTCATGGCGCTCTTCGGCGTGGACACGGATCCCGCGCGAGGGTGCCGGCAGGCCTTGCTCGGCGCCCAGGCCATGGCGCGGAGCGTGGCCGCGCTGAGCCGGTCGATGGCCGACGACCTGGACGAGCCGCTGCGCATCGGCATCGGCATTCACACGGGCCCGGCGGTGGTCGGCCAGATGGGATATGGCGGGACGGTCTATCTCACGGCCGTCGGCGACACGGTGCACGTGGCCAGCCGGTTCCAGGACCTCACGAAGCACTACCAGGCCCAGCTCATCATCTCCGAGAAGGTCGCCGCGCGGGCCGGCGTCGACGCCTCCGCGTTCCCGCGCCACGAGATCACCGTGCGCAACCGCCTCGAGATCCTCGCCATCCGCGTGATCCCCGACGCCGACCGATCTCAGCACATCGCGGTGAGCGCTCGAGACCTCCGGCTTGTGGTGATGTCGGGGCACTCAGCGGCATGGCGCGGAGCCTCACCCAGTACGGATGTCGTATACTACAACATATGCTTACCGTGCCCGAGGTGGCAGCCAAGCTTGGCCGTGATCCGGAGACCGTCCGTCGTTGGATTCGGTCGGGCCGCTTGCGCGCCCGCAAGGTGGGCACGCAGCATGTTGTCGACGAAGAGGACCTGAAGAGCCTCTTCAAGGGAGACATGTTGCCGTTGCCGGCTGGCTGGAAGAAGACCAGTACCGGGGAGCCGATGCCCAACATCGTCCACGCGGTGCGGCGATCGCGCGCGGGACGTTGATCGTGCTGGTCATCGACGCGAGCGCGGCGGTGCAGGCGTCTCTGCCGTCTGACGGGTTCGCCTTCCTCGACCAGGAAGAGCTGGTCGCGCCAGCGCTTCTGTGGTCCGAGGTCCCTCGGTACTGCACGAGATGGCCTGGCGAGGCACCGTCTCGCGTGACCTCGGGCGCGCGGCGCTCGATCGCTTTCTCGCCGCGCCGATCGGGCCCAGACGCCACGCACGACTGACGTCCGAGGCCTGGCGCATCGCCGACGAGCTCGGCTGGGCAAAGACGTACGATGCCGAGTACGTGGCGCTGGCCCACGTGCTCAGCTCGCGCCTCCTCACGCTCGATGCGCGGCTCCGGCGGACGGCATCGCGCCTCGTGGAGGTTCTCGGACCCACCGAACTGTGAGCAGCGGATCGCCGGACTCGAGCTGACTGCGCTAGATCAGTGACTCGACCAGCTTGCCGACTTCCGACGGTGGAGGCCTTGCCGCCGAGGTCGCGCGTCACCGTCTTGCCGTCTTCCACCACGCGCTCGATGGCGCTCACCACGGCCTGCGCGGCGTCGGGGTGGCCCAGGTGCTCGAGCATCATCGCGCCCGTCCAGATCTGGGCGATGGGATTGGCGATGCCCTTGCCCGCGATGTCGGGGGCGGAGCCGTGCACGGGCTCGAACATCGACGGGTACTCCTTCTCGGGGTTGATGTTGCCGCCCGGCGCGATGCCGATCGAGCCCGCGATGGCGGGGCCCAGATCCGACAGGATGTCGCCGAAGAGGTTCGAGGCCACGACGACGTCGAACCAGTCGGGGTGCTGGACGAAGTGGGCGGCGAGGATGTCGATGTGGAACTGGTCGGTCTTGATGCCGGGGTACTCGGCGGCCATGGCCGCGAAGCGCTCGTCCCAGTACGGCATGCTGTGGATGATGCCGTTCGACTTCGTCGCCGAGGTCACGTGCTGATCCGGCCGCGCCTTCGCGCGCTCGAAGGCGTAGCGCATGACGCGGTCGCAGCCCTTGCGCGTGAAGATGGACTGCTGGATCGCCATCTCCTCGGGGCTGCCCCGGAAGAGGCGGCCGCCGATCTCGGAGTACTCACCCTCGTTGTTCTCGCGCACGACCAGCATGTCGATGTCGGCCGGGCCCGCGTCCGGCGAGCGGCGACTTGACGCCCTTCAACAGGCGCACGGGGCGCAGGTTGATGTACTGGTGGAACTCGCGCCGGATGGGGATGAGCAGGCCCCAGAGCGACACGTGGTCGGGCACGCCGGGAAAGCCCACCGCGCCGAGGAAGATCGACTCGAAGGGGCGAAGCTGCGCGATGCCGTCCTCGGGCATCATCCGCCCCGTCTTCGCATAGGTCTCGCAGCTCCAGTCGAAGTGCTTCCACTCGAAGTCGAAGCCGAAGCGCCGTCCCGCCGCGTCGAGGACGCGAATGCCTTCGGGCAGGACCTCCTTGCCGATCCCGTCTCCGGGAATCACCGCGATCCGATGTCGCATGCCGCCTCCTTAAGCGCTCGTTGTCTGTGCCGTCCACCCCGCCCAGCGCCCGCGCTCGACGGCGGCGAGAAACTCCGCCACGTGCAGGTTGAAGAGACCGGGCTCCTCGATGTTCGGGGTGTGCCCGCAGGCGGGAAAGACGACCAGCCCCGCGTGCGGGATGAGCGCCCGCATCATCATCGAGGGCTCGACGCACGGGGAGTCCTGATCCCCCACCATGATGAGGGTCGGCACGCGCAGGGCGCGGAGCGGCGCCTCCAGCTCCGGCACCGTCCGCCGCTTTGCCATCACCTCGCGCGCGAGGTGCGCGCACGCCCCGGCATCGTGCTCGCCCGCCTGGCGCATGAATTCGGCGAAGCCGCGCGGGTCCTTGGCCTTGAAGGACGCCCGCGTGGGCAGGTCCTCGAAGCTCCGGAGCCGGCTCGCCATGCCCTCGCGCTCGAGCCCGTCCGCGGTGGCCGCCTGGCCCTTCAAGAACTGCTCGCGGTTCACGCTGCCCGCCCCGGCGCCCACCATGATGAGGCTCCGCACGCAGCTCGGGGTGCGCGATGGCGAAGTCGCGCGCCACGTTGGCCCCCATGGAGCAGCCCGCCAGGTGCACCGGGCCCAGGCCGAGGTGGCGCAGCAACCGGAAGAGATCCTCGACGAGGATGTCCTGGGAATAGCGCGATCGCCTCCACCGGGACGCTCGACGGCGCGTAGCCGCGGTGATTGTAGGTGACGACGCGATACCCGCGCGCGAAGTAGCGCACCTGGGGCTCCCAGGAGCGATGATCGCCGCCGAACTCGTGGCTCCAGACCAGCGGAACGCCCGCGCCCGTCTCCTCGTAGTACAGCTCGACGCCGCTCAACCTGGCGATGGACATCGCGCCTCAGTCCCGCGCGCCCGCGACGAGCCGCCGGTGCAGCGCGCTGATGATCTCGTCGACGCCCGCGCTCGCCCAGAGGCGAAAGAAGGGCGATTGCTGCAGCGCCATGAACTCGCGGGTGGCGCGCGCCTGCGTCTCGTCGTTCGTCTCCCCGGGCCGCGGGGCGCGGATGTGGCCGGAGACCAGCCGGTCCTTGTGATAGATCGCCGGGAACTCGGTGTAGTGGTAGAGGTACTCGAGATCCTTCGTGTAGAAGACGGCGACGGGGATCGACTGCCAGGTCTGCCCGTTCTTGTCGTTCAGGAACTCCGCCATGAGATCGGCATTGCTGTCGGGCGCCTCGGCCAGGCTCGGCCGCGCGCTCGCGCTGAAGCGCCGGCCGTCGCGCGTGAAGATGCGCAGCTCCATCCCCCCGCCTCGGCCACGCGCGCCAGCATCGGCACGTCGCGCCGGCAATCCGACGACCACTCCTCCGAGATCACCAGGATCTTGGCGGGGCCTCCGGGCTGACTCGCAAGCCAGCGGATGGCCGCCGCCTGCGCGTCGGTGAGCCGGTTCGCCTCGTACCAGGCGCGCATCGCCGCGGTCTGGTCGCGCCGGAGACCCGACGGCGAGCCCTCCCGCGCGAGATTGTCCGGCGTACCGATGAACGCCAGGTATTGCTCGAACGTCCTGCCGGACGCGAACCGCTCCGGCGTCACCACGCTATCCTTTCGCTCCATCATCGCCACTCCTCTCGATCAGGGCGACTGGGTCAGGTAGTCTCGTAAGGGGAGAGCGGGGCCGTCTGGGCCCCGCAGACAAAGTTCGTCCGGTCCGACAATCTCGCGCGTTACGTGGCACGGCGGCCGAGGGCGCCGTACCTCCGCAGATGGGCCTTTTCAGCATCCTGCTACGAGCCGACCGCGGCGGTGAGCTGGCGGGACACGAGGTGCGCGTAGAGGCCGCCGCGGGCGAGCAGGCTCGCGTGGGCGCCGACCTCCGCCACGCGCCCGTCGTCGAGCACGATGATCTGATCGGCGGCCCGCACCGTCGACAGGCGATGGGCGATGACCACGCGTCGTGCGGTCGCGCGAGAGCACGTCGAGGGCGGAGCGCACCGCCTGCTCGCTCACCGCGTCCAGGTGCGACGTCGCCTCGTCCAGGATCAGGATGGGGGCGTCTTTCAGGAAGGCCCGGGCAATGGCCACGCGCTGGCGCTGTCCGCCCGAGAGCTGGGCGCCGCGCTCGCCCACCACGGTCTCGAGGCCGTCGGGCAGCGCGGCCACGAAGTCGTCGAGGGCGGCCTTGTCGACGGCGGCCAGCAGCTCCTCCGCGCTGGCCCCGGGCCGGGCGAGCAGGATATTGCTGCGCAGCGTGTCGTTGAAGAGATAGGTGTCCTGGGCGACGAGCGCGATGCGCCGGCGCAGGTCGTCGAGCTCGTACTCGCGCAGATCGTGCCCGCCGACGCGCACCACGCCCGCGTCCGGATCCCAGAAGCGCAGCAAGAGGTTGGCGACGGTGGTCTTCCCCGCCCCCGACGGACCGACGAGCGCCACGGTGCTGCCCGCGGGCACGCTGAAGCTCACGTCGGTCAGCGCGCGGCGCCGGCGGCCGGGATAGGCGAAGCTCACGCGCGTCATCTCGAGGGCGATGTCGGCAATGCCGCTCGGTCGCCGAACGCCCGGGCCATCGGTGACCGGCACGGGCTCGGCGTGCACCGCGTAGACGCGGCGCGCGGCGCCGAGCGTGTCGGCGAGCTGGCGGCCGACCTGGGCGATCTCCCACACCGGCACGAAGGCCGACATGGCGAGCAGCGTGAGGAGCGGCAGCATGCCGCCGTCGAGCCGCCCGCTCGCCGCGAGCCAGGCGCCCGCGAGCACCACCGCGAGGCCGCCGAGGCCGGTGGCGACCTCCTGCCGCGCGCTCTGCAGCGTCAGGTCGCGGAGGAACGGCACGCGCACCGCCTGGTAGTCCTTCGCCTTGGCGGCAAACTCCTCGCCCCGCGCCCGGACGCGCTGGAAGGCGACGATCTCGCCGAGCCCCTGCACCGAGTCGGCGGCATGGGCGTTCAGATCGCCCGACATCTCCCGCGCCCGCGAGCCCAGCCGATCGATCCGCGCCCGCGCCAGGACCGGCGTGAGCGCGGCATAGAGGAGGAACGGCAAGAGCACCAGGGCGAGCGGCCAGCCGAAGACCCAGAGCGTGGCGATCACCGCGGCGGGGACGAGGACGGCGACGAAGGCCGGCGTGATGGTGTGGGCGAAGAAGTACTCGATCAGCTCGATGTCGTGGGTGGCGACGCCGACGAGGTCGCCCGTCCGGCGCCGCGTCAGATAGGCGGGAGCCAGGGCGTCGAGCTTCCGGAACATGTCCAGGCGCATGTCGGTGAGGAGCCGGTAGGCGATGTCGTGGGCGAGCCACGACTCGATCCAGTGCAGGAGGCCCGCGAGCGGCGCCACCACGGCGAGCGCCACGAGCAAGAGGCCGAAGGGCTGCCCCATCTTGACGTGCTTCACCACGAGCGCGCTCAGCACGCCGACGCCGATCAGGGCGACGACGCGCGCGACGCCGAGCACGAACGTGGCGGCGAGCTGTCCGCGATAGCCCTGCACGAGCCCGAGCAGCACGCGGATCAGCCGCGGCCAGCCCATGCCCTGGGCCAGGATCACGCCTTCCGTGCCGGGCGCCGCCGCGCCGCGCTGCCGCCGCGGTCGTCTCGAATCCGGCCGGCTCCGCGGCGACCGCGTCTTCCGGCTCGAGATCGAGTCGCTCGGCCAGCCGCTCGCGCCGGCCCCGCCGCACGGGCGCCGTCCTGCGCCTGGGCCGCCATGAGCCGGTGATAGGCCCCGCGCCGGGCCATCAGCTCCGTGTGCGTGCCCGTCTCCGCGACGCGCCCGTCGTCGAGGGCGAAGATGCGGTCGGCGCCGATCACGCTCGACAGGCGATGCGCGAAGATCAGCGTCGTGCGCCCCTGCATGAGCCGGTCGAGCGCTTCCTGGATCACCGCCTCGCTCTCCGCGTCCACCGCCGAGAGCGCCTCGTCCAGGACCAGGATGGGCGCATCCCGCAGGAGCGCCCGCGCGATGGCGATGCGCTGGCGCTGGCCGCCCGAGAGCCGGACCCCGCGCTCGCCCACCACGGTCTGATAGGCCTGGGGCAAGCGCGCGATGAACTCCTCGGCATTGGCGGCGCGCGCGGCCGCGGCCAGCTCGGCCGGCGTCGCGTCGGGCTTGCCCATGCGCAGGTTGTCCTCCACGGTGCCGTGGAAGAGGTAGGTGTCCTGGCTCACCACCGCGATGAGGCTCCGGAGCTGGTCGAGGGTGAGATCTCGGACGTCGCGGCCGCCGACCAGGACGCGGCCCTGGTCGGGGTCGTAGAAGCGCAGCAGCAGGCGGGCCACGGTGGACTTGCCCGAGCCGCTCGGCCCGACGATGCCCACCCGCTCGCCCGCGCGAACAGCCAGGCTCAAGCCGTCGTGCGCGGGCCGCCGCCCGCCCGGATACGAAAGCGCACGGCCTCGAACGTGACGGTCGGCTCGAGCCGCGGCGCGTCCGCCGCGGCGGCGGCCGGACGATCGCTCACCAGGGGCTCGGCGTCGAGGATCCGGAAGACGCCCTGCGACGCTGAGATGCCGAGCATGCCCTGGTGCAGCAGCGTGCGCAGCTCGCGCAGCGGCCGGAAGACCTCGACGCCCAGCATGAGCACGATGACGAGCGCGCGCGAAGTCCATCTCGCCCGCGCGCACCCGGTAGGCGCCCCAGCCGAGGGCCACCGCCGCGCCGACTGCGATGCCCGTATCCGTGATGCCCCGGGCCAGCGTATTGGTCCCCAGCACGCCCATGGTGCTCTGAAGAGCGCCTTGCCCTTGGCCTGCAGCAGCTTGCCGCGCGACGCGCTCTGCCCGTACGCCTTGAGCGTGCCGAGCCCCTGGACGGAGTCGAGGAACTCCGCGCCGAAGGCGGCATAGGCCCGCGAGCGCTCCATGCTCCGCGCCCGGTCCATGCGATGCCAGGCGCCGGGCGCGACGAGCGTGACGAGAGCGGCGACGAGGAAGACGAGCGAGATCGGCAGATCCACGAAGGCCACGAAGGCGAAGATGAGGATGGGCGTGAGCGCCGCGACGAAGAGCTGCGGGATGTACTGGCCGAAGTAGACCTCGAGCTGCTGGATGCCCTCGACCATCGACAGGATCACGTCGCCCGTGCGCGACCGCGTGAAGTGGGCGGGCCCGAGCGTGGCGATGTGGTCGTAGAGCGCCTGCCGGAGCCGCGTCTGCACGCGCGCCGCCGTGTGGTGGGCGACCATGTTCCGGTAGAAGTCGAGCACGCCCCGCAACACGATGGCGGCGGCGGTGAGCGCGGCCGGCACCGCGAGCGCCCGCAGCGGCTCGCCCGCGATGACGCGCGCGAGCAGCCAGCCGAAGAGGACGAGCCGGCTGATGCCCACGCCCACCGCGACGAGGCCGACCAGCACGGTCCACGCGATGCGCAGGCGCACGCCGCGAGTGAAGGCCCACAGCCGAGGGTCGAGGTACACGGGCGATCTCCTTCGAGTCGGGTACGGCCGGGACACCCCGGCCCGGGCTACTGTATTCGCGTCAGCGCGATCGAGCCGGAGCCCGTATCCCGCGTCGCATCCCGGATCTTACCCCAGACGGCGCGGGAATTGCCCGGCCGCGTGGACGCGGAACGAGCGTATGAGGATCTAAAGATCGGGTGGTCGGCGTCCGGGGGCCGTCAGATGCTTCCGAGAGCCAGGCTCGGCACCCGGTCGAAGTGGCGTCGATTCCGGGTGAGCAAAACCCCTCGGTGGGCAAGAACGATGCCCGCGATCAGGCTGTCCCCCATTCCGATGCTGAGTCCCTGGCGTTCGAGGGTCCGGCGAACCTCGGCGGCTCGATCGGCGCTCTGCGCCTCGAGTGGCAGGCATGGAAGCGCGGCGAGAAGCTGTCCGACGATCGTCTGTTGCCGCGAGGTCCGAGCGCCGGCGAGCAGCTCGAATCGAGTAATGGCGGTGGTGGCGAGCTGTCCGTGGTCGAGCTCGAGGGCGATTCGCTCGGAGGCGGGCTGGTCTCCCTGCAGGAAATCGATCAACACATCCGTATCGGCGATCATCATCGCCAGGATGCTCTGATCTCGCCGGTAACCGCGCGCAGGCCCTTGGCCTCCTCGAGTCGAGCGCCCCTCGCAGCGTTAGCGCGCGCTTGCGCACCGCGCCCTGTCCCGTCTGGGCCCTGAGGAATGCCTCCAGGGCTTCTGCGATCAGGTGAGAGAAGCCCTTCTGCCCGCGATGGGCGGCCAGCTCGAGGAGCTTGGCCCGGTGCTCCGGCTTGATCTCGATCGTGGTTCGCATGAGAAAGCTTACATGCACGTGCATGCATGTGCAATGCCCTGGCGTGACCTGCGATCGCGGGAGAACAATCCAAGTGGGAGGTAGTATCTTCAATTGACCTGTGCCACCTCCGGGCTGGGCACGCCCTCCGGCGGGGGCGCGGCCGCAGGCGCGGGAGCACCTCACGAGTGCGGGGACGATGCAACTCCGTGTACCTGGAGGAAGTCATGCGTGTCGGGATCAATCTCATCAATTTCGGGCCGGGCGTGAGCCCGGAGTCACTGGCGCGCACCGCCGAGCTCGGCGAGGCGCTCGGCTACCACCTCCTCATGATCTCCGATCACGTGGCGATCACGCCCGACGTGCAGGCGCGCTATCCCGCGCCGCTCTACGATCCGTTCACGACGCTCGGCTGGCTCGCCGGGCTCACCCGGCGCGTCGAGCTCGGCACGACGGTGATCATCCTCCCGTACCGCCATCCCATCGAGACCGCGCGCATGGCCGCCAATGTCGACCGGCTGAGCGGGGGCCGCTTCATCCTGGGCATCGGCGTGGGCTGGGCCCGCCAGGAGTTCGACGCGCTCGGCGTGCCGTTCCACCGGCGGGGCGCCATGACCGACGACTACCTGGCCGCCATCAAGACGGTCTGGGCCGACGAGGTCGCCTCCTACGACGGGCGCTTCGTGTCATTCCGGGACGTCCGCACGGCTCCGCACCCGCTGCAGCGCCCGCATCCGCCGATCTGGGTGGGCGGCGCCAGCGACGCCGCGCTGCGCCGCGCCGTCATGCACGGCGACGCCTGGCATCCGATCCGGATCCGCGTCGACTGGCTGCGCGACACCGGCCTGCCGCGGCTCCGGGAGATCGCGAAGACGGCGGGCAGGCCGCTGCCCGCCCTGTGCCCGCGCATCCGGCTCCGGCTCACCGATGCGGCGCTTGCCGACGGCGAGCGCGTGGCCGGAGAGGGCAGCCTCGACCAGGTGCGCGCGGACCTCGAGGCCCTTCAGGCGCTCGGCGCCCGCTACGTGCTGCTCGACACCTATGCCGACGATCCGGAGGCCACGCGCGATCCCGAGGTCGCCTGGCGGATGCTACGGACCCTGGCCGAACGCGTGCTCGACCTGCCGCGCGAGGGCTGCGCTGAGCTGATCCCGTGATCTTGGGAGGCTTACCGATGCGCTACCGGCTCCTGCTGTCGATGCTCGGCCTGCTCGCCATCACGTCCACCCCTTCTGCGCAGCCCACCGCGAAGCTCGACGGCACGTGGCGTGCCGTGGCCGCCGAGCGCGACGGAAAGTCCGCGACCGACGTGATCGGGCACAGGCTCACCTTCGCGGGCGGCAAGTTCACGATCACGCGCGACGGCAAGACCCTCTATGCGGGAACCTACAAGACGGACCCCGCCAAGCGGCCCGCCCAGATCGACTTCGACAACACCGACGCCGGCGCCAAGGGCAACTGGAAGGGCATCTACGACCTCGACGGGGCGGCGCTCAAGACCTGCGACAATGCCCCCGACACGGCGAAGGCGCGCCCGACCACATTCGCCGCCCCGGCCGGCTCGGGCCACATCTTCATCGTCTTCACGCGGGAGAAATCCTGACGCGCCTGAAGACCGTGCCCAGCGCCGGGTGCGGGCCATCGGGCAGCGCGATCGCGCGGTCGCTCGCGAGCTCGATGGCGACGGGCTACCCGACGGCGCAAGTATCCAAACGGACGCGTTGACCCGGGCGAGGCTACCGCTACCCTCAGCAGCAGTGGAGGGAGAGCGCTATGACACATCATCGGCCGTCTCGCTCTGCGGTGCCGCAACCGTCTTCGTCGTACAGGATGTGCTCCGAAGCGTCGAGCACTACCGCGACGTGCTCGGGTTTCACACCGAGTTCACGTATGGCCAAGCCGACGTTCTACGCGGGAGTCGAACGAGACGGCGTGGTCATTCACCTCCAGGCGGCCAGCGGAGACGAAGCGGCAGCCGGGCCATGGATTGCCGTCAATGTGTTCGTCACCGACGTGGACGCGCTGTATCAAGAGCTGAAATCGCGAGGCGCCAGAACGCTGAATGAGCCCAAGGACTACCCGTACGGCATGCGCGACTTTCGACAATCATGACACTTGACTCGGCAGCCAGCTCTGCTTCGGGATGGAGTCTGACGCAGCCGCCACCAACGCCGTGAAGCGGCGGCGCAACCCACGAAGCGCGCTCGCTATGGAGCGCGTTTAGCAAGACGGCGCTCTACGCCGAGCGGACGATCTTCCGCCCCGTGTTGCGCAGGCCGTGCGCTCGCCAACGACTTGGGGTTGCATCATGGATCCCGTTCGGTCTGCGCTTCGAGGAAGCGGGTGCAGGAAGCCGGTCTCTCATCGGCTCGATGATCTCGATGGCGCCGCCCCCTGGAACGTCCACGCGCCCCAGCGGAAGACGCCGGACGGCTGGTTGGAAGCGGGCACGCCACCCAGCGTGCCGATGGTTGTAATCCGTGGCATCGGCCAGACATGCCGATGGTGATGACGAAGCGGATCTTTGGCTGCGGCCCCCATCCTACCCGACTGGGTGGCGAGCCTAGCCGCGGCGTGCGCGTTGACGGGCGGAGGCGGCGACGCTAGTATCTAGATGGTTACTATGCTGACGACACCCCCGCCCTCCGCCCCGCCGACCGGCTGCACCGCGTGCGGGACCCCGAGCGCACCCGCGGACGCATCCTCGCCGCAGCACTCCAGGAATTCGCCGCCAAGGGCTTCGCGGGCGCCCGCGTGGCGCGTATCGCGCGGCGAGCGCGCGTCAACAAGCGAATGCTCTACCACTACTTCGGCAACAAGGACGGCCTCTTCCGCGAGATCCTCGGGCGCAAGCTGGGCGAGCGCATGGCCTGGGCCACGGCGGCGCCGGACGACCCCGCCGAGTGGCTCGCGTACTGGCTCGACATCGCGTGCCGCGACACGGACTGGGTGCGGCTCATGCAGTGGGAGGCGCTCGAGGCGGGCGCGGGCACGGTGAGCCGGGAGGTCGAGCGCGATCGGGCTTCCCGCTGGGGCATCGACGAGATGCGCCGGCGCCAGGCGCAGGGCCTGATCGCCCAGGATCTGGATCCCGCTCAGACGCTCCTGTCGATGGTAGCGCTCACGACCTTCCCGGTCGCCTTCCCCAGATCACGCGACTGCTGACCGGCCTCGAGGCGACCGACCCCGAGTTCCGCAAGCAGCGCACGGATTTCCTGCGCCGGTTCGCGCGAACCTTGCGGCCGGCCCCTGAGGCACGAGCCGTCTTTGTGGTCACGTCTCAGGAGAAGCCGATGAGTCGATGTGGAAGAACCCGCCGGGCCCTGATGACCTGGCTCCTCCTCGCGATGACGGCGCTCGCGGGGACGACGGCGCTCACGGCGTGCTCGAAGAGCGAGACCCCCGGGGCCAAGGCCGAAGGGCGTGTCCCCGGCGTGTCCGTCATCGTGGCGCAGGTGACCGCGCGCGACGTCCCCGTGCGGGTGCGGGCCATCGGCAACGTGCAGGCGTCGGCGACGGTGTCCGTGCTCGCCCAGATCGGCGGCGAGATCACCAAGATCCACTTCAAGGAGGGACAGGACGTCGCGACCGGCGACCTCCTCTTCACGATCGACCCGCGCACGCTTCGAGGCCGCGCTCCAGCAGGCGCGCGCCCAGCTCGCCCAGCATCAGGCGCAGGTCACCCAGGCCGAGGCGAACCTCGCCCGCGACAAGGCGCAGCACGACAATGCCGTGGTCGAGGAGGATCGCTACCGGCGGCTGGTCGACGGCGGCATGATCGCCCGCGAGCAGTACGACCAGATCCGCACGAACGAGCTGAGCCTGGCCGCCACGATCAAGGCCGACCAGGCGGCGGTGGAAACCGCGCGCGCGGTGGTGCGGGCGGACGAGGCGGCGGTGGAGAACATGCGGCTGCAGCTCGCATACACGGAGATCCGCGCGCCCATCGACGGGCGCACCGGCAATCGTCCTGCTCCACCAGGGCAATGTCGTGAAGGCCAACGACGTCGGCAATCCGCTGGTCGTGATCAACCGCATCCACCCGATCTACGTCACCTTCGCGGTGCCGGAGCAGGAGCTCGAGCGGATCAAGCGCTACCGGGCCATCGGCGCGCTCCGGGTCGAGGCGGTGCCGTCCGGGCCCGTCCCGCGCCCGGTGCGCGGCGACCTGTCCTTCGTCAACAATACGGTGGACACCGCCACCGGGATGATCCAGCTCAAGGCGAGCTTCGACAACACCGACAATGCGCTCTGGCCGGGCCAGTTCGCCGACGTCGTTCTGACCCTCACCACCGAGGCCGGCGCCCTCGTCGTCCCGTCGCAGGCTATCCAGACCGGGCAGCAGGGCCCCTACGTCTTCGTCGTCAAGCCCGACCTCACCGTCGAGTCCCGTCCGGTGACGCCGGGGCTGATCGACGGCCGCGACACCGTGATCACCAAGGGCCTCGCGGCGGGTGAGCGCGTGGTGATCGACGGGCAGCTCAGGCTCGTGCCCGGCGCGCGGGTCGACATCAAGGCATGAGTCCCGAGCTCTTCATCCGGCGGCCCGTCATGACCTGGCTGGTCATGGCGGGCATCCTCGTCTTCGGCATCTTCGCCTATCGCCTGCTGCCGGTGAGCGACCTGCCCAACGTGGACTTCCCGACGATCCAGGTCGCGGCGAGCCTGCCCGGGGCGAGCCCCGACACCATGGCGTCCGCGGTGGCGACGCCGCTCGAGCGGCAGTTCTCGACCATCGCGGGCATCGACTCGATGACGTCGCACGAGCGCGCTCGGCACTCACCCAGATCACCGTGCAGTTCAGCCTCGAGCGCAATATCGACGCCGCCGCCCAGGACGTGCAGGCGGCCATCGCCGCCGCCGCGCCCCAGCTTCCGCCGGGCATGCCGACGCCCCCTCGTACAAGAAGGTGAACCCGGCCGACCAGCCCGTCCTGTATCTGGCGCTGAGCTCGCCGACCCTGCCGCTGTACACGGTGGACGAGTACGCCCAGACCAACCTGGCGCAGCGCATCTCCACAGATCACCGGCGTGGCCCAGGTGCAGGTCTTCGGCTCGCAGAAGTACGCGGTGCGCGTCCAGCTCGACCCGAACGCGCTCGCCAGCCGGGGCATCGGCATCGACGAGGTGCAGAAGGCGCTCGCCCAGTCGAACGTCAACCTGCCCACCGGCACGCTGTACGGGCCCTACCAGGCCTTCAGCGTCCAGGCCACCGGGCAGCTCACCAATGCCGCGGCCTACCGGCCGCTCATCGTCGCCTATCGCAATGGCTCGCCCGTCCGCCTCGAGCAGCTCGGGCGCGTCGTCGACAGCGTGCAGACCGACAAGGTCGCGAGCTGGTACAACAACGACCGGTCGGTGATCCTCGCCATCCAGCGCCAGCCCGGCACCAACACCATCGAGGTGGTGGACTCGATCCGGAAGATCCTCCCCGTGTTCCAGTCCCAGCTCCCCGCCTCGGTGAAGCTCGAGCGTCCTCTACGACCGCTCGGTCTCGATCCGCGACTCCGTGCACGACGTGCAGTTCACCCTGCTCCTCGCCATCGCCCTCGTCATCCTCGTCATCTTCGTCTTCCTCCGGAACGTCTCGGCGACCATCATCCCGAGCCTCGCCCTGCCGATGTCCATCGTCGGCACGTTCATGGTCATGTACGTGCTGGGCTACACGATCGACAACCTCTCGCTGATGGCGCTGACGCTCGCCGTGGGCTTCATCGTGGACGACGCGATCGTGATGCTCGAGAACATCGTCCGCCACATGGAGATGGGCGAGGGGCGCATGGAGGCGGCGCTGAACGGCGCCCGCGAGATCGGCTTCACCATCGTCTCGATGACCTGTCCCTCGCCGCGGTGTTCCTGCCCGTGCTGTTCATGGGCGGCGTGGTCGGCCGGCTGCTGCACGAGTTCGCGGTGGTGATCGGCGCCGCCGGTGCTCGTGTCCGGCTTCGTCTCGCTCACGCTCACGCCCATGGCGTGCAGCCGCTTCCTGCGCCACGCGCACGGATCGCACGGTCGCGCTCTACGCGGCCTCCGAGCGCGTCTTCGACGGCATGCTCGGCGTGTACGACCGGACGCTCAAGGTCGCCATGCGGCATGCGCGCTTCACGCTGGCGATCTTCGTGCTCACCCTCGTGGCCACCGCGTACCTGTTCACGATCATCCCCAAGGGCTTCATCCCGAACGAGGACACGGGGCAGGTCTTCGCCTTCACGGAGGCGGCGCAGGACATCTCGTTCGACAGCATGGTCGAGCACCAGCGGGCCGTGGCGGCCATCGTCCGGCAACAGCCCTACGTCGACAACTTCATGTCGTCGATCGGCGCCGGCGGGACCAATGTCGTGCCCAATACCGGGCGCATCTTCATGCGGCTCAAGCCCGCGGAGACCGGCCGTCCGCCGACGAGATCGTCCAGGACCTCCGGAAGAAGCTCTCGCGGCATCCCGGGCATCAACGTCTACCCCCAGGTGCTGCCCACGATCAGGATCGGCGGCCAGCTCACCAAGGGCCTGTTCCAGTACACGCTCCAGGACGCCGACCTCGCGACGCTCTATCGCTGGGCGCCGGTGCTCTTCGACAAGCTCCGCGCGCTGCCCGGCTTCCTCGACGTCAACTCCGATCTGCAGATCACGAGCCCCAGGTGCTGGTCGAGATCGACCGGGACAAGGCCTCGGCCCTCGGCGTGACGGCGGAGCAGATCGAGAGCGCGCTCAACAATGCGCTACGGCTCGCCCCAGGTCTCGACGATCTACACGCCGACCAATCAGTACTGGGTGATGATGGAGCTCCTGCCCGAGTACCAGCGGGATCCCGCCGCCCTCGGCATGCTCTACGTCCGCGGCTCGAGCGGCAAGCTCGTCCCGCTCAACGCGGTGGCCAAGCTCACGCGCACGGTGGGCCCGCTCACCGTCAATCACCTGGGCCAGCTCCCCGCGGTGACCATCTCGTTCAACCTGAAGCCCGGCGTGGCGCTCGGCGACGCGGTGGCCGAGGTGAAGAAGATGGAGCAGGAGCTGCGGCTGCCCGCCACGCTCAGCACGAGCTTCCAGGGCACGGTGCAGGCGTTCCAGCGCTCGCTCCAGGGGCTCGGCCTGCTCATCCTGGCCGCCATCCTCCTGATCTACCTGATCCTCGGGATCCTGTACGAGAGCTTCCTGCACCCGCTGACCATCCTGTCGGGCCTGCCGTCGGCCGGCGTGGGCGCCCTCCTCACGCTCATCCTGTTCAACCAGGAGCTCAACCTGTACGGCTTCGTCGGCATCATCATGCTGGTCGGCATCGTGAAGAAGAACGCCATCATGATGATCGACTTCGCCATCGATGCCCAGCGCGCGGGCAAGCCCGCCGTCCGAGGCGATCTACCAGGGCTGCCTCCTGCGCTTCCGCCCGATCATGATGACGACCATGGCCGCCCTCATGGGGACGCTGCCCATCGCCGTCGGCATCGGCGCGGGGGCCGATGCGCGCCGGAGCCTCGGCCTGGCCGTGGTCGGCGGCCTCGTGCTCTCGCAGCTCCTGACGCTCTACATCACCCCCGTCATCTACCTCTACCTGGAAGCCGCCCGCGAGCGGCTCGGCCGCCGGCACGGCCGGCGCGCAGCGACGAGTGCGGAGGCACCGGAGCTCGCGCCCGCCGCCACACATCCAGCCCGTCCTAGAAGGATGGCGGGAGAGAGATCGCATGGCACCGGAGATGGAGGAACGGTTTCAGACGCTGCAGGAGATCGTGAAGGCCGCGCGGCAGAACCTGGCGCCGGGGCCCTGGGACTATCTGGCCGGCGGCGCCGAGTCGGAGACGACGCTCCGGCGCAACCGGCAGGCGCTCGACTCGCTGGCCTTCCGGCCCGCGCGTCCTCCGCGACGTCTCGAGCCTCGACTGCACGACGACGCTGCTGGGCCGGCAGATCCGCATGCCGGTGATGCTCGCGCCCATCGGCTCGATCGAGAGCTTCGACCCGGGCGGCGGCGCCTCGTCGGCCAAGGCCTCGGCGGAGTTCGGCATCCCGCAGATGCTGAGCTCGGTGTGCAATCCGGGGCTCGAAGCGGTGGCCAAGGCGGCCGACAACTTCCGCATCTTCCAGCTCTACGTGCGCGGCGACGACGCGTGGGTCGACGACCACGTCAAGCGCGCGCCGCGACCACGGCTACGCGGCGTTCTGTCTCACGGTGGACACCGCCGTGTACAGCCGGCGCGAGCGCGACCTCGCCAAGCGCTTCGTCAAGCCCTGGCGCACGCGCGCCGCGGGCTTCGACTTCCAGGCCGCGCCTCACCTGGGATCACGTCAAGCGCTTCAAGGACACCCACCCGGACATGCCGCTGGTCGCTCAAGGGCATCGCCACCGCGGAAGACGCGGCGCTGGCCGTCGAGCACGGCGTGGAGGTCGTCTACGTCAGCAATCACGGCGGCCGGCAGCTCGATCACGGGCGCGGCAGCATGGACGTCCTGCCCGAGGTCGTCGACGCGGTGACCGGGCGGGCCACGATCATCGTCGACGGCGCCTTCATGCGCGGCACCGACGTGGTCAAGGCCATCGCCTCCGGCGCCAACGCGGTGGGCGTCGGCCGGCTCGAATGCCTCGGGCTGGCGGCGGCGGGCGTGCCCGGCCTGGTGCGCGCGCTCGAGCTGCTCGAGGACGAGATCCGGATCAGCCTCGGCCTGCTGGGCGTGCCGACCCTGGCCGGCGCTGAACCGCTCGCACCTGCACGCGGCGACGCCCGTGACGCGGCCGCACGTCACCAGCGCGTTCCCGCTGCTCGAGGAGGGGTACTAGCGTCTCGCGTGGGCGTGATCGGCGTCGTATCGCCGGGCGGGGCTGGGGGCGGGCCCCTCTCCCGGAACACGCTGAGCCGCAGCCCTTTGCCGGCACTCGCAAGGGGCCACGAGATCTGCGCTGGTGACTTCGGCAGCGCGCAGAAGACACGGTTCCGGGGAGAGCGGCCCCGCCCCCAGCCCGCCCGGCGCCGCGTGGTCGTCACCCACACTCAGGACGCTAGGAGATTGCATGGAACAGCCAGAGACGAAGCAGGACCTGAAGCGGCGATTGCTCGAGGCTGTGGATCGGCGAGCCGCTGACATCATTGGGATTGGGGAGCGGATCTGGCGGAGTCCCGAGCTGGGATTCAAGGAGGTGAAGACCGCGAAGCTCGTCGAGGAGACGCTGCGGGGCATCGGGCTGGCGCCGCGGACGGGGCTCGCGTTCACGGGAGTGCGGGCGGAGGTGGCGGGGGCCAGGGCGCGGGACCGACGTTTGCGCTCATCGGCGAGCTCGACGCGCTGGCGGTGGCGGGGCATCCGGCGGCTGATCCCCTCACGGGAGCGGCGCATGCGTGCGGCCACAATGCGCAGGTGGCGGGGATGCTGGGCGCGGCGATGGCGCTTCACGACACGGGCGTGATGGCGCACCTGGCGGGCCGCGTGGTGTTCTTCGCCGTGCCCGCGGAGGAGGGCGGCGACCTCGAGTGGCGCGTGAGCCAGCGCGCGGCGGGCGCGCTCGAGCTCTTCGGGGGCAAGCCCGAATTGATGCGGCTCGGCCACTTCGACGACGTGGACCTGGCGATGATGATCCACACGACGCCGCGCGCGGAGGACGGCCGGGCGTCGGTGCCGCTGTCGAACAATGGCCGCGTCGGCAAGCTCGTCCGCTACGTCGGGCGGGCGGCCCATGCCGGCGGCGCGCCGCACATGGGCGTCAATGCGCTCTACGCCGCGCAGATCGGGCTCATGGCGATCAATGCGCTCCGCGAGACCTTCCGGGACGAGGACACGATCCGCGTCCATCCGATCCTGACCCACGGCGGCTCGCAGGTGAACGTGATCCCCGGCGAGGCGCGGCTCGAGACCTATGTCCGCGGGCGGACCCTCGACGCCGTCGTCGACGCCAATGCCAAGGTCGACCGCGCGCTCCGCGCGGGCGCGCTCGCCCTCGGCGCGACCGTCGAGATCGACACGCTGCCCGGCTATCTGCCGCTCGACTGCGACCGGACCATGGCGGGCTATTTCAAGGACAATGCCGTCGCCCTCGTCGGCGCGGACGGCTATCGCGAGGCGGGCCATCGGGCGGGCTCGACCGACATGGGCGACCTGAGCCAGGTGATGCCCGTGCTTCATCCCTACATGGGCGGCGCGCGCGGCACGGGCCACGCGGCCGACTTCGAGATCGCCGACCAGGCGCTCGCCTACGTCGCGCCGGCCAAGGCGCTGGCGATGATGGTCGTGGACATGCTCGCCGACGGGGCGGCGGGCGCGCGCGAGGTGCTCGCGAAGGCCCAGCCGCGCCTGAGCTCGCGAGGGGTATCTCGCGCTGCAACGAGGCATGGCGCGGCGCGAGGTCTTCGGGTCCAGCCAATGAAGGTCACGGGCATCGACAGCTACGACCTGCGCATTCCGACCGTGAAGCCGATGGCGCTCGAGTTCGCCGAGCACCGGGTGGTGGCCGCGGTCATCCACACCGACGAGGGCATCGACGGGCTCGGCTACACGCTGGCCTTCGGCGGCGGGGGCGCCGAGTCCATCCAGGTCTATCTCGAGACCCGCCTCAAGCCGCTGATCGCTCGGCGAGGATCCGCTGTTCGTCGAGCGCCTCTGGGAGCGCATGTTCCGCGCCGACCGCGGCATCAAGCGCCAGGGCGTCGCCGCCTACGGCATCAGCGCGATCGACATCGGCCTCTGGGACATCGTCGGCAAGGCGGCGAGGATGCCGCTCTTCAAGCTCTGGGGCGCCGTCACCGACCGCGTGCCCGCCTACGGCAGCGGCGGCTGGGGCCACTACACGACGGAGGACGTGATCGGCGAGGCCGCAGCGCTACGCCGCCCGCGGCTGCCGCTACTACAAGATGAAGATCCACCATCCGGACCCGCGCGTGAACCGCCAGCGCGTGGAGGCCGTGAAGAAGGCGCTCGGCGACGACGTGCGCCTGATGGTCGACGTCAACCAGCGGCTCGACGTCCTCGGCAACATCCGCCAGGCGCAGCTCCTCGAGGACCTCGACCTCGTCTGGTACGAGGAGCCGGTGCTCGCCGACGACACCGCCGCCTGCGCCGAGGTCGCCCGCGCGATCAAGATCCCGGTCGCCACGGGCGAGAACAACTACTCGCGCTTCGAGTTCCGCGAGCTGATCGAGCGGCGCGCCGCCCGCTACCTGATGCCCGACGTCTGCCGCGCCAACGGCTTCAGCGAGACGATGAAGATCGCCCGCCTCGCCGCCGCCCACCAGGTCGCTCGTCTCGCCCCACGTGGTCCACGAGCTGTCGCTGCAGGTCGTGGGGCGCATCCCGAACGGCTTCCTCGTCGAGTACATGAGCTGGGCGCCGGCCGACCTCTTCGCTGGGCCTGCCCGCGTGCGAGGACGGCCAGTTCCGCATCCCCGACCGCCCGGGCCACGGGATCGCGCTGGCGCCGGGCGCCATCGAGGAAGTACCGCGTGTCGTAGCGGACGATCAGCCGACCAGATCCCTCAGTGCTGGACGGTCGGGACCCAGGCGGTCGTGCGGCCGCCGATCGTGTCGTGGCGAATCCGCTCGCCCCGCGCGGTGACCGCGGCCGCGTTTCTGCCCCAGCGATGGTGAAAGAGCCAGCTCTTCGGGTAGCGGTCGCTGTCGGAGTTCACTTTGACCGCCGTCCCGACGACGCGCTTGAGCGCGAGCCGAAGCCGTTCGGCTTCCTGCCGGGACAGCGAGCGCGCGCGGCGGCCGGGCGCGATGCGCGCCTGGTAGAGCACCTCGTCGGCAATCCAGTTCCCGACGCCGGCGGCAAACGTCTGGTCCAGGAGGAGCGCCTTGATCGGGGCGCCGCGCTCGGCCAGGAGCGCCGCGAACCGCGCCGGCGTGGGCAGCTCGAGGAGCGCGTCGAAGCCGAGGAGGCTGATCGGCGGCTCCTTCCGCGGATCCCGGCAGAGGCGCACGCGCCCGAGGCGGCGGCCGTCGGCCAGGACCAGCTCGCCGCCATCGGCGAAGGTCAGGTGCAGCTTGGTGAAGCGCGGCGGCCAGCCAGGCGGCCGCTCACCCTTCCCGTGAGAGACGAGCTTGACGCCGGCCGACTGCGGCGTCGTGCAGTCCGCCCGCCATGCCGAAGTGCATGCCGAGCCATGGGCGCCGGTCCAGCTCGAGCCAGAGATGCTTGCCGTGCCGCTTGACCGCCACGACCCGCCGTCCGAGCAGCGCGCGGCGGACGTCGGCCGGCGGATCCGCAAACACGATGGGGTCGGCCGCGCACGCGACGCCGGTGATGCGCCGCCCGAGCGCGACGCGCGCGGCGATGCGGCGCGCGGCGTCGACCTCGGGTAGCTCCGGCACGCGAGGAGCGCTTACTTCACGATCTCGAGCAGCTCGACCTCGAATACCAGCGTCGAGCCGGGCTTGATCTTGGCCTCCACCGCGCGGTCGCCGTAGGCGAGGTTCGCCGGGCAGACGAGGCGGCTCTTGCCGCCCACCTTCATGAGCTGCACGGCCTCCGTCCAGCAGGGAATGACACCGTTCAGCGGGAACGTCGCGGGCTCATTGCGCTGCAGCGAGCTGTCGAAGACCAGTCCCGTCGGTGAGCGTGCCCTGGTAGTGCACCTTCACCTTGTCCGTCGCCTTGGGCGACGGACCGGTGCCCGGCTTGATCGTCGTCATCACGAGGCCCGTCGAGGTCTTGGTCGCTCCTTTTCGGCCGCCGCCTTGTCGAGGAAGGCCTGCCCCGCTTTCTTCTCCACGGCCGCCACGGCGCTGGCGCGGGCGGTCTGCAGCTCCTGGATCTTCGGCCCGTACGCCTGCAGGTCGACGGCCTTCTTGTCCTGTTGAGGACGCCGTCGGTGAGCCCGGCCTTCACCAGCTCGAGCTCCGCCGGGCTCAGGCCGAACACGGCGAGGCTCTGGCTGACGGCGAGGCCGATGGCGTAGAGGGTCTTCTGCTCTTCGGTCTTGAGCTCCGGCTCCGCCGCCCTGGCGCCCGAGGCGACGGCGAGAAGGCCCGCGAGCGACCACAGCACTGCTTTCCGCATGATGCATCCCTTTCTTGAGGCGAGTCTGGGGTCCCGAGTGTTCATCATCTCACACGGGTCGACCCACACGGCTGGGCAGCTCACTTCTTCTCGATGGACTCGCGCGTCACGCCGTCGGCGATGAACGAATCGATCTCGGCGACGGAGAAGCCGGCGGCGGCGAGGAGATCGCGCACCTCCGAGCCGAAGGCCGGGGTGATGGGGGCGGGCACGAATCCGTCGCCGTCGAGGCGCACGGGGTTCGCGAGCACGCGGACGGGCCCGATCGCGGGATGGTCGACGTCATGGACCATGCGGTTGGCGAGCACCTGCTCGTCGTCGAGGAGCTCGATGGGGAGCTTTACCCCGGCCGCGGGCACGCCGTGGGCGTCGAAGGCGGCCTTCCACTCCGCCGTCGAGCGTGACGCGATCAGCGCTTCCATGCGGGCGCCGAGGTCCTGGTAGTGGCGCGCCTGCTCGGCGCGGTCCGCGAGCGGGCGCTCGTGCGCCGGATCGCTGAGGCCGACCGCCCGCATCATCGCGCGCTGCAGCGCTGGGCTCGCGCAGGCCACCGCGATGGCGGCATCCGCGCGTCGCGTAGGTCCGGTAGTAGACATTGCCCATCGCCACGGGACGCACCTCGGGGCGCGAGCTGCGACTGCTCGGCGTACGGCGCGCCGTCGGCCCGCATGCGGCCGAGCCGATCGAGCAGCGCGACGTGCTCCGGCCGGTCGGCGGCCACGCGGAGCATCGAGTTGTTCTGCAGCAGGAGCGCCGCCATGAGGAGCGCCACGTCGACCTCGCCCCCCGGCCCGTGTTCGCGCGGCGCAGGAGCGCCGAGGCGATGCCGAAGGAGAGCATCATCGCGCACATGTAGTCGGCCACCGGGGATCGCCGGCGACCGGGCGGCCGTCGCGCAGCCGGCCATTGGAGGCCATCAGCCCGCTCCGCGCCTGGATGACGAGATCCATGCCGGCGAGCATCGCGTCGGGTCCGCAGGGGCCGAACGCCGTGACGTTGCCGACGATGAGCCGGGGATAGCGCGGGCCCGAGGCTCGCGTAGTCGAGGCCGAGCTCGGCGGCCAGCCCAGGACGGAAATTGGTGAGCACCACGTCGGCCCGGGCGACCAGCGCCTCGACGATGCGCGCGGCGGCGGGATGGCGGAGGTCGAGGGGAGCGAGTGCTTGCCGCGATTGCGCGAGATGAAGTGCCGCGTCTCGCCGGGGGCGAGCGGGAGAAGCTGGCGGGTCGGGTCGCCGGCCAGCGACTCGACCTTGATGACGTGGGCGCCGCCCTCGGAGAGGAGCTGCGCACAGAACGGGACGGCGATGAACTGGCCGAACTCGACGACCTCGAGCCCGGCGAACGGCTGCGCGCTCGGCATGGAGAAGGACGAGGGGCTCCGCGGCCGTCCGGAGCCCCCTCGGTCCTAGAGCGCATTGGCCTAGCAGAGCGCATTGGACTAGCCGCCGTTCGAGCGCCGGCTTCGCCGGCGCAATCCGGGTTCTGGGGAGGCTTCGGAAGGGGCCGTCGAGGCCCCCTTCGAGTGACCTACGCCATGCCCGGGACGAAGGCGTCGCGCCCGCGCTGATACGTCGGCTGGCGCTGGGCGGGATTGCGGTTCACGAGCGGCCGCAGGAACATCGGATGCGTATAGGAGCGCACCTCGTGCTCGAGGGTGAAGAGATGCTCTCCGCTGTCGGGATCCACGATGTCCTTGAAGCGATACTGGTACTCGTTGCTCTCCTCGCTGATGAGCCGGCGCTGCCCGAGGCGGCGTTGCGTCCCCGAGAAGTCGGTGATGTAGATCGCGATGTGGTGGCCGTCATAGGCGGGGATCTCGGCGGCCGTCTCGCGGAAGACCAGGTCCTGGCGCGGGCCGACCTTCACGCGGGCCACCGAGCCCTCGCCGTTCGGCGTGACCGTGGCGGGCGCTCGCCATCACCGTCTCGTAGAAGCGCGCGATGCCGGCGGCGTGGCCGAGGGGCACGGGAGACTCGACGGCCAGCGTGCCGAGCGTCAGATCGCCGAACTGGGGGCCCGGCGCGTAGAACCGCATGCGGTTGCCCCACGGGCAGGTGACGCTCACGTGCTTGTCCTCGACGGAGCAGGAAAACGCCGTCCCCGCGAGCCGATCCTTCACCTCGCCGAGCCGGGTCGCAAGCGCGTCGAGATCGGGCACGATCATGTCGATGAAGCCGGGAAACACCTGCGGCGCGCCGGTGGGCAGGTGGAACTGGTGCTGCCCCAGGTTGATCCACATGTTGTCGAGACCGACCATGAGGTAGGGGTCGCGCGTGAACCCGAGCCCCATCACATAGAACGCGGTCGCGATCGACTGGTCGGGCACCCGCACGTTGACGTGCTCGATCGAGATGATATTGCCGATGTCCTGGTTCCGCCGCTCGTACTTTTTCTTCATCATTGAGGTCTCCCCTTCCCTCAGGACGACGTTGACAGCGCCTATGACGTGGATGCCGTAGTGTAAGCCATTGTCGCGGGCCAATCCAAGACCGGCTTGCCGCACTGCGGCACGATGAGGCTCAGCCGAGCGGCACGCGCGCCCCCGGCTCGATCCACGCGGGATCGGCGCCGCGCCGGAAGAGCTTCACGCGCGCGGCGCCGTGGGCCATCACCGCGCCGTCCTCGGCCACCACCCAGCTCCCTTCCTCGAGCCCGAGCACCGGGTTGGCGTTCACGACGTGGTATTCGCGGATCCGGTCGTCGCGCGTCTCGCTGAACGGCGCCATCACCGGGTCGGTCTCCCGGTAGTGCGGGTTGATATTGAACGGCACGAGCCCGAGCGCCTCGAAGCGATCGAGCGCGACGCACGTTCCAGTCATTGGTGGTGAGGATATTGGGTCCGGCGACGTTCGACCCCGCGCTCGCGCCCATGTACGGCATGCCGCCCGATACCCGCTCGCGAATCGCCGGCAGCAGCCCGGACGCGGCCAGCCGCTTGAGGAGCGCGTACGTGTTCCCGCCGCCCATGAAGAGCGCGTCCGCGCGGCCGGAGCGTCTCGAGCGGCCGATCGTCCCATTTCAGGTGCGAGGACGTCGAGCCCGGCGCCCTCGGGAGGCGGCGGCGCCAGCGCCGCGCGAATGCGCTCGAAGTACATCCCTTCGTCGTGAAGGCTCGCCGCCGTCACGAAGGCGATGCGCGTGAGGCCGCCAGGAACTCCGGCAGCGCCGCCCGGCCGCGCGGGCCCGAGCGGTCCCCGAGTGCAGGAAGATGCGCATGGCGGGGCCCTCAGCCCAGCAGCCGCTCGAGCTCGGCCATCGAGCGCACGACGTGGTGGGCGACGCCGTCGAGGGCGCCCTGGGGCGCGAAGAGGACGGCGGTCATGCCCACGCGGCGCGCGCCGCGGACGTCGGAATCGACGCTGTCGCCCACCATGACGGCGTCTTGCTCGGTCAACCCCATCCGCTTGAGCGCGAGCTCGAAGAGCGGGGGCTCCGGCTTGCCGACCACGAGCGGCCGGACTCCCGCCGCCGCCGCCACCGCCTCGACGATCGCGCCGCATCCGGGCAGGAAGTCGCCGTCCTCGAGCGGCAGGCGCGGGTCGATATTCGGGGTGACGAAATGGGCGCCCCCGGCCGCGGCGCGAGCGGCGGCGGTGAGGCGCTCGTAGCTGAAGCTGAAGTCGTTGCCGACCACCACCACCTGCGCGTCCTTCCACCGCTCGATCGGGACCAGCGTGTGCCCGCCGTCGAGCACCGCCTGCTCGAGCTCGGGCCCGCCGATGGCGAGGACGCGGGACGGCCCCCAGTGCGTGGCGATGATCTCGCCCAGGATCTCGAGCGGCGTGAGCACCTCGTGGACGGCCGCCTCGACCCCGAGGCCGCACGAGCTGGCCGAAAGCGTCAGTGACCGCGCCCGCGAGTTATTGGTGAGAAACGACACGCGGCGGCCTCGCTTGCGCAGCAGCGCCAGCACGTCGGCGGCGCCGGGCACGAGCACCTCACCGGTCCACACACAGCCGTCGAGGTCGAAGACGAAGCCGCCCATCTCGCCGAGGCCCCGGCGCGCCGCACTCACGTGCGCGCGCTCCCGCCACGAGGCCTGCTCCCGTCGCCGAGGAATCTTCCCATGCGCATCGTCACGGACTTTCGCGGTGGGATACTACCACGCCGCCGCGGTCATCGGGGCGCGCGGCGCAGGCCCGCACAGGGATCTCCGCGCTCGACGGCGGGCGTGAGCCAGATCGGCATCGCCGGCCGCGTCGCCCACCGCCGCCTCCGGGCGCGCGTCCGGCGGCGCCTCGATCATGTCGACGACGAGCTGGCGCGTGCCGGGACGAAGGGCGGCGAGCTGGGCGGGAAGGCCGCCCGCGGCCTGGTGGCCGCGCCCGACGATGACCACGACCGTGAGGCCGCGGTCGAGCGCGGCGGCGAGCCGCCGGCGCCATCGTGACGTTGCGCGCATGCCAGGCGTCGACCATGGTGGGCAATCGCGCGTCGGGCAAGAGGCCGCAGTGGCCCTCGCGGATGACGCCGGCGATGGCCTCCTCGCGCGCGGCGATCGGCGGGAAGCCGGGAGGCGAGCCCCTCGGCCCGCGCGCCGAGCGATCCCAGTCCCTCGCGGGCGATGCGGCGCGACACCGCCGGATCGAGGTCGAGCGCGATGACCGGCAGCTTCTCCCGCGCGGCGATCGCGAAGAGCGGCTGGTACATGCCGATGTCCGGCCAGCCGCGGGTGCGCCAGCGCAGGCGCTCGTCCAGGTCCCCGGCCGAGAGCGTTCCGGCGAGCGCCTGATCGACATCCGCCTGCTGGTCTTCCTCGAGCATCTCGAAAGCGAGCGCGGGCGGACGCCGCGCGCCACGAGCGCCTCGACCACCGCGCGCTGGTGGGAATGATGCGTCGGATTGTCGTGCTGCTCACCCAGGTAGACGACGTCGGCGCCGCGGGCGCGATCGGCGATCACGCGCGCCGCCCGCCCTCGTCGTCGGCCCGGCTTACCACCAGCGCGCCACCGCAGCCCGACAGCGTGAGCGCAGCGGCCGCGAGCAGGGCAAGGCCGCTGCCGGACGCTATGGCCGCCGCCGAAGGACGGCCGCCAGCGCATTGCGGAAGCGGGCGTCGTCCGGGCTCAATCGCACGGCCTCCCGGCAGGCCGCCTCGGCTTCCTCCCAGCGCCCCTGACGCCCGAGCGCGGTGCCGAGGCGCGCAGTGAGCTTCGGCGTGATCCGGCTTCACGCGAATGGCCTCGCGGTAGGCGGCCTCCGACTCGGCGTGCTTGTCCTGCTTCTCGAGCACCGTCCAGAGATTGAAGTGGCTCTGGGCGTCGTCCGGCCGGAGGCGCAGGGCCTCGCGATACGCCACCTCCGCCTCGGCGAAGAAGCCCTGGGCGAAGAGCGCCGCACCGAGGCCGCGGTGCGAGAGCGGGCGGTGCGGCTTCACGCGAATCGCCTCGCGGAAGGCCTCGACCGCCTCGCCGTGCCGGCCCAGCTCGCTCGAGCAGCTCTCCGAGATCGGCGCGGGCGCGCGCATAGGTCGGCTTGAGGCGGATCGCCTCGCGCAGCGCCGTCTCGGCCACCTCGTACTTGCCCTGGAAGTAGAGGCCCATGCCGAGCCCGCGGTAGAGCGACGCGCCGTCGGGGCGGAGCGCGATCGCGTCGCGATACGCGCTTTCCGACTGCGCGTACTTGCCCTGGCGGCCCAAGCCCAGGGCCAGGTTCGCGTGCGCCACGATGTCGCCGGGCTTCAGGCGGATGGCCTCGCGCAGCGCCGATTCCGCCTCGCGCGTGACGGCCCTGGCGCCCGAGCGCGATGCCGAGGTCGAGATGGAGATCGGCATTGCCCGGGGCCAGCGCCACCGCGCGACGAAAGGCGGCCGCGGCTTCCGGCAGGAGTCCCTGGGCCTCGAGGGCGAGGCCGAGGTCCGAGTGAAGATGGGCATCGTCGGGGCGCAGCCGGATCGCATCGGCGTAGGCCTTCGCCTCCTGCGCCCACTTGGCGAGGCGCCGCGATGTCGTGGCGAGCCCCAGGTGCGCCTCCAGGAGGTCCGGTGCGCAGCGCACGGCGTCTCGGAAGGCCGTCTCCGCCTCGGGGTATCGGCCCTGACGCTCGAGCACCAGACCCAGCCGGCACAGCCAGAAGCCATTGGTCGGGACGAGGCGCACGGCGCGCGCATAGGCGGTCACCGCCTCCGCGGGACGGCGCATGCGCTCGAGGATGCGGGCGAGGCTGCCGTGCAGGTCCGCATTGTCGGGTTCGAGGGCGAGCGCCTCGCGATAGGCCGCCGCCGCCTCCGTCCACTTCCGCTGCCGGCGGTACGCATCGCCCAGATGGACGTGCGCGCGCACCGAGCCGGGCTGCAAGCGCACCGCCTCGCGAAAGGCGTCCGCCGCTTCCCGGTTCTTGCCCTGGGTGACGAGGACCATGCCGAGGCCGTCGTGGAGGATGGAGTTGGTCGGCGCGACCGCCACCGCCTCGCGGTAGGCGGTGACCGCCTCGTCCGTCTTGCCGAGGCGCGCGAGCGTCACCGCGAGGTTGTGGCGCACCTCGGCATTGTCCGGCGCGAACCGCGCCGCTTCTCGGATCGCGTCCTCCTCGTCGGCGTCCTTGCCCTGGCGGCGGCAGGTCGCGGCGAGGCGCAGCCAGGCCAGCGCATGGTCGCGCTTTCCCCGGATCGCCGCGCGATACGCCGACTCGGCCTCGGACCACTTCCGCTGGCGCTCGAGCGCGATGCCCAGCTTGAAGTGCGCCTTGACGCTGCGCGGATCGAGCAGAAGGCCGCCCGCAGCTCGGCCTCGGCCTCGGGATTCCGCCCCGCTCCGAGCGAGCGGTCGCCGCGCTGTAACCTCACGGCGAAATCGTCCATACACTCACCGTAACAGGCGGACAAAACGCGTGTCAAGCTGGGTACTGGGCAGTACCGAGTCACTCCCCGGAGGGTCGGGTCGAGCAGATCGCGGAGCCCGTCGCCCGTCCGGCTCACGACGATCGAGGTGAGCATCAAGACGATGCCCGGGAAGGTCGAGATCCACCACGCGGAGTCGAGGTAGTCGCGGCCCTCCTGGATCATGCCGCCCCAGGACGGCGTGGGCGGCTGGATGCCGAGTCCGAGGAACGACAGCGTGGCCTCGAGCACGATCGACCGGGCCAGCTCGAGGGTGGCGACGACGACGATCGACGACATCACATTGGGCAGCACGTGGCGCAACACCACGCGCCCCACGGAGCCGCCGAGGGCGTGGATCGCCTCCACGAACTCGCGCGAGCGCAGGACGAGCACCTGGGAGCGCAGGATGCGGGCGTAGGAGACCCAGCCGGAGAGCCCGATGACCACGACCAGCGTGGGAAAGCTCGGGCCGAGCACGGCGATGATGCCGATGGCGAGGAGGATGAACGGGAAGGCGAGCTGGGCATCCGCGAGGGTCATGATGACGCCATCCACCCGGCTGCCCGCGAAGCCGGCGAGCATGCCGAGCGCCGAGCCCAGCAGGCCGCCGATCACCACGGCGGAGAAGCCGATCACCAGCGACACCCTCGAGCCGTAGATCACGCGCGAGAGCACGTCGCGCCCGAGATGATCCGTGCCGAAGAGATGCGATCGCCCATCGGCCCCCTCGAGCGTGGGCGGGGACAGCCGGCCGCGCAGCGACTGGCGGATCGGATCCTGCGGCGCGAGCCACGGCGCCGCCGCCGCGACGACGCCGAGCAGCGCGATGAACAGGACCCCCGCGATCGGCAGCCAGGGCACGCGGCGCCCGTGGACGCGCAGCCACGGCGTTCGCATGCGCAGGGTGCCGACGTCAGTGGGCGCGGATGCGGGGATCGAGGAAGCCATAGAGGAGATCGATGAGGAAGTTGATGGCGATGAACATCACGGCGGCGAGAAACACCGTGCACTGCACCACCGGGTAGTCGCGGTTGTAGATGGACTGCACGGCGAGCCGGCCGATGCCCGGCCACGAGAACACCGTCTCCGTCACCACCGCGCCGCCGAGCAGGGTGCCGAACTGCAGCCCGGTGATCGTCACGATGGGGATGGCGGCGTTCTTGAGCGTGTGCTTGGCCACCACGAACATCTCGGCCACGCCCTTGGCCCGCGCCGTGCGGATGTAGTCGGCGCCCAGCACCTCGAGCACGGCGGAGCGCGTGAGCCGCGCGATCGAGGCCATGGTGAAGGCGCCGAGGGTCAGCGCGGGCAGCACGAGGTTCTTCCAGTCGCCGCGGCCGGAGGTCGGGAAGAGATCGGCCTTGAGGGACAGGAGCAGGATGAACAGGATGCCCAGGAAGAACGTCGGCGCGGACTGGCCGACGAGGGCCACGCCCATGGCGGCGTGGTCGAGGAGCGAGTTGCGCTTCATCGGCCGAGAGCAGCCCGATGGGCAGCGCGATCAGGGTGGCCAGCACGAAGGCGGTCAGGCCCAGCTCGAGCGTGGCGGCGAGGTAGCCTCGCACCACGGTGAAGGCGGGCTCGCGGAAGTGGATGGACCGGCCGAAGTCGCCGCGCAGGATATTGCCGAGGAAGACGCCGTACTGCACGGGCAGCGGCCGGTCGAGGCCCAGGTCGCGCCGCACCCGCATGATCTCGCTCGTCGGCGCGTCGGGCGGCAAGAGCAGCGGCACGGGATCGCCGCTCAGGCGCATCACGACGAAGACCACGGTGGAGACCAGCCAGAGCGCGATCAGCGCGCGGAAGAGCCGGTGGGCGAGAAAGGGCAGGAGTCCGCGCATGGGTGACGGCGGCGGGGGCCCCGATCAGGGCGGCCCCCGCCGCAAGCGTCTACGCGCGGCGGAGCTTCAGGTTGAACTTGCGGACCTCGAACTGCTGGTTCGGGTTCGGCGTCCACTCGACGTACTTCTGCACGCCGTAGTCCTCGTACGGCTGGATGACCGGCAGCCACGGAAGGTTCTCGAGGAAGATCTTGGTCATCTCACGATAGGCCTCGCCGCGGAACTTCTCGTCGACGCTGAAGCGCGCGGCGTTGCCGAGCTCGTCGAACTTCGCCTCGCGCCAGTAATCTTGAGGTCCGCCGGGCCCGAGGAGCCGCCACATCATGCCGTCGGGGTCGCTCAGCGTGGACGTCGGGTCCGACCACCACACGCCCTTGAAGGTCTTCTCGCGGTTCTTCTGCGCGCGCACCGAGTACTCGATCACCTCGACCTTGACGTTGACGCCGACGTCCTTCCACATGGCGGCGATGGCCTCGGACATGGCCTTGTCCTGGGCCACGTAGGCCACGGTGGTCTCGATGAAGATCTCCTCGCCCTTGTACCCCGCCTTCTTGAGCCGCTCGCGCGCCTCCTTCGGGATTGTAGGCAAGCGGCGGCAGGTTCGAATCGAAGTGGTTGTCGCCCTTGGCGATGGGCCCGCTCGGCACGATGCCGCGCCCGCGCCACAGCTCCTTGACGATGGCCTCGCGGTCGATGGCCAGCGACAGCGCCTGCTTGACGAGCGGATTGTCGAGCGGCGGCCGCTTGCTGTTGACGGCGAGCACGTAGAGGCCGGCGTAGAGCGCGCCCTGAACCTTGGTCGAGGCATTGCCGTTGACGCGCTCGCCCTGATCGGGGGAAGCTGGGTGATGATGTCCACCTCGCCCTTGAGCACGCGCGGCCACGCGCGGCGCCGTCTCGGGGATCGGGCGCATGATCCAGCGGTCGACGTCGATCTTGCCGCCCCAGTAGTCGGGGTTGGCGTCGAACACGGCCTTGTCGTCCTTGACCCACGACACGAAGCGAATCGGGCCCGTGCCGACGGGCTTGGCGTTGAATCCGTCGTTGCCCGACCGATTCCACGTACTTCTTCGGCACGATCTGGCCGCCGTAGAAGGCGAGCCGCCCGGGCAGGAGCGGATCGGGCTTCTTGGTGTGGATCACGAGCGTCATGGCATCCGGCGCCTCGATCCGGTCGATCGTCGTGAAGACGGTGGCCACCATGGTCTTGGCGGCGGGATCGAACGTCCGCTCGAGGCTCCACTTGGCGTCGGCCGACGTGAACGGATCGCCATTGTGGAACTTGACGCCCGGGCGCAGCTTGAAGCGCCAGGTGGTCTGGCCTTCGAGCTTCCACTCGGTGGCGAGGCCGGGGTAGAGCTTGCCGTCGGGGTGCCGGCTGGTCAGGTTGTCGAAGATATTGAAGGAGACGCGGATGTCGTTGGACGAGGTGCTGAAGTGCGGGTCGAACTTCGAGATATCGCCGGCCTGCGCCGACGACCAGCTCCTTCTTCTGGGTGGTCTGGGCGAATGCCGGGCGCGCGAGCGCGGCCGGAACGGCCCCGGCGGCCCCGAGAGCGGCGGCGCCCTTGAGAAGATCGCGGCGAGTGAGCTCCATGCTGGGTTCCTCCCTGGTTCAGGATCGGTCATGCGGGTCCCATGAGGGCGGCAATGCCCGAGCACGAGACCGGCTCGCGGTGGCGTCATTTATATCACACATCTACTGCAGCCGGAAGAGCCTCACGGGGCGGTCGACGTTCTTGACCTCGCGCGTCCCCATGTCGTCGACGGGCAGCCCGTCGGGAAAGCGCGCGAGCGTGCTCTGGCTGAGGAGGACTTCGCCGGCCGCCGCCTGGGCGGCCAGGCGCGCGGCGAGATTGGTGGTCATGCCGGAGGCGGTATAGGTCCAGCGCGTGCCCGCGCGCCCTTCGATCTTGGTGGCGCCGAGCAGCGCGGGGCCGGTATTGATCCCGACGTGCATCTCGAGCGGCTCGAAGCGCGCGGCGAGCTCGGCGCCGATCTCGGCGGCGCGCCGGTGGATGGCCCGCGCCGCCTCCACCGCGGCCCGGGCGTGGTCGCCCTCGTGGAAGATGACCATGAGCCCGTCGCCCGCCGTCTCGTTGACGTCGCCGCCGTGCTTGACGATCTCGTCGAGGAAGGCGCCGAAGTAGCGCTCGACGAGCGCGTCGAGATCGTCGGGCGCCAGGCGCGCGGTGAGGCGCGTATAGCCGGTGATGTCGGCGAAGAGGACCGTCACGTCCGTCTCGCGCTTGTCGAGCGAGGGCGCCTCCGGCGACTCCTCGATGAGCTGGCGCACGCGCTGCGGGACGAACTTGGCGAGGTTGGTGCGGATCATCGAGGCTCCGCTCGAGCTCCCGGGCATAGTCGAGCACGCGCCGGTGCGCCTCGGCATTGGCGACCGCCACCGCCGCCTGGTCGGCCACCGTCTCGAGCAGCTCGAGGTCGTCGTTGGTATAGGCCGCCTCCGAGCGCTTCGGGCCCAGCACCAGGAGCGCCTCGAGCGCGTCCTGGAATCGGAGCGGCACGACGACCTCGGCGTCGAGCACGGCGTAGGCGGCGAGCGCGGGCGCGCTGTCCCGGGCGAAGCGCGGGTCGGCGGCGAGCTGGTAGCGCGACAGCGCGCCCGGCGCCACCTGGAGGACGGCGACGATGTCGGCAGGCAGCCCGCCGAGCAGGAGCCGCGCCGAGCGGACGTGCATGGCCGACTCGATGGTCGTCGTGAGCCGGCGCGTGATCTCGTCGAGGTCGAGCAGGCTCGCCATGGAGCGCGCCAGCGCCTGGATGGTCCGCGCGTAGTCGTAGCGCTCGCGGAAGAAGGTGCGATCGACCGCCCGCCGCACCCATTCGCGGAGCGGGTTGAACAGGAGCACCACGCCGAACATGAACGCCCCCGAGAACCACGGCGAGCGCGTCCAGTCCGCCTGGGCCACGAGCGCATTGGCCCCGGCGAGCAGCAGCGCGTACGCGCCGGTGATGAGGCCGGCCAGCATCGTGTAGACCACCGAGCGGCGGATCACGACGGTGGCGTCGAAGAGGCGGTAGCGCACGGTGGCGTACCCGATGGCGAGCGGATAGAGCAGCACGAGCACCGACCCCACCTGCGGATCCATCGGGCTGTCGTAGTAGTGAATGAGCGGCGCGAGCATGAAGGTCAGCCAGCACCCGAGCCCGAGGCCGATGCCGAGCATGAGGACCGTGGTCTGCTGGTCCACGAGCGGCGAGTGGGCGCGGCGGCGCGTGTCGACGAGCGCCCAGATCTTGATGGGAAACGACACCGCGGCGATGGCGAACTGAAAGCCAACCGCCGCCGGATAGAGCCAGCCGTCGACGAAGAGCCCGGGCGCGGCCGCGTACACGGCCACGAAGACCAGCGATGACAGGATGCCCACCGCCAGCGCCGCGCGGTAGAGCCGCGGGATCACGCGGTGCTGCGCCAGCCATGCCTGGCGCGCGGGGTTCACCGGATATGTCAGGAAGAAGATCCAGCCGTGGACGGACAGGAGCGGCGGCACGAAGCTCACCAGGATGGCCGCGTACTTCCTCGGCCCCAGCACGGCCTCGGGCACGGCCACGTTGGACACGGCCCAGAGGCACATGTAGACGAGGAAGTTACGGTTCGGAACGGCGGCGGGGTTCTGGGCGAAGACGAAGAGTCCCGCCGCCAGCATGACCGCGGACACGGCGAAGTAGGCGGCGAAGTGCCCGACGAACAGGCCCCGCGTGAACGTGGCCGGCGCCAGCTCGAGGCTGAAGCGCCGGCCGGCGCGCTCGACCTCGTAGCGGATGGGGCCGCGAGCGGCCTCGACGCGCGCCATCAGTGAGATGGGGAGCGGCCGTCCACGGCCACGATCCGGTCGCCGTATTCGAGGCCGGCCGTGCGGGCCGAGAGCGTCAGCCGGAAAGACGCGGAAGTCGGAGGAGAAGAAGAAGCCCGGGTACGGGCGGCCGATCTCGACGACGAGGCACACCAGCACGCCGACAATGGCCGCGACGGTGAGCGCGACGAGGAGGCCGAACCGAGGATCGCGCCGAAGCATGGGCTTCCGGCGCCAATTCTACGCCCCGCGCAATCGATCCTTGACAGGGTTCAGGGCCGGGGATTAACTGGAAGAGCGATGGCGCCCGTTGGCCCATCGCCATCTCGCTCCGGACGGAGGAAGAGGATGGACACTCCACCGGACCACATAGCGGCGTCACCCGCCGCGCGCTGAGCCGGGCGAGTCCCGCCGGCGGCCGCGGCGCGGTGGCGCTCCCGGCGCAGCAGCCTCGATCCCGACTTCTGCCGGGACGCGCAACGCGAGTTGCGCAGGCTAACCACCGGGTCGCGCGGGCGGGGGCCAGCCCCCGCCCGCCTTCCCACGATTCGCAAAGTCTCGCTTAGACTCCTCCTCGCCCGACACGCCTTTCCCAAAAGCCTGACAGAATCTGTTCGCCCGGCACGCCGGCGTACGCAGTCCCAGCGACCCTACGAACCCAATCCCCGCGCTAAATGGCGTTTCAGCCCAACCCGCCACCCCGGGATGTCTGGCACTGGGCTTGCGGGGGTTGCGGCCGGCTATTGGGTAAGGGCTGGCGAAACGGACGGTTTCAAGCTACATTCGGGCGGTGTGCGAGCGCGAGCTCGCGTGGGAAAACGCAGAAGGCTCAGTCCACAGGAGAGACAAGCGTTGCGCTCGCGATCGCGTATCCGTTGGATAGGTCTGCTGTTCGGCGTGGCTGCCCTGGCTGTCGGCGGCTGCGGGACAATGTCCGGGGCTCGAAGAGCCGCTCGGCGCTTCTGGCGACCCCGGCAGTTCCCTCGGCTTCGCTCGCGCTCATGAAGGAGGAGCCGGTGGCCACCGCGGTGGCCGCCGAGACACGGGTCGAGAGCCCACCCGTCGCGCCGCCGAGCGCGCAGAGCCTGGCAAGCTCAGCCCGCCCCGCCGCCCTTCGTACCCGTGACGTTCGAAGCCATCCCGCCCGGCCGGCCCACGTTCGCCATGATCGCCTCGTCGGAGTCGAGCGTCCCCGCGGGCGCGCTCCTGGCCCAGGCCCCGAGCGGCAGCGCGACGCCGGCACCCCCATCGACCCCGAGCCACAGGAGTACGATCCGTGGGAACCGTTCAACGAGAAGATGTTCAAGTTCAACTACAACTTCGATAAGTACCTGCTCAAGCCGGTGGCCAAGGGCTACAACGTCGTCATGCCGGACGAGCTCCAGCGCATGATCGGCAATGCCTTCGACAACATCAACCCGGTGCCGAAGTGGGTGAACAATCTCCTGCAGCGGAAGTACAAGGGCTTCTTCACCGAGCTCGGCCGCTTCCTCATCAACAGCACGCTCGGGTTCGGCGGGCTCTGGGACATCGCCAAGCAGGAGTTCGGGCTGCAGAAGACCAAGGTGGACTTCGGCCAGACGCTCGGCAAGTGGGGCGTCGGACCCGGCCCCTTCCTCGTCTTGCCCTTCCTGCCTCCGCTCACCGTGCGCGACGGCATCGGCTACGGCGTGGACGGGGCGATGGATCCGCTGGGCTACTTCATTCCGTTCATCTGGGATCGGCTCGGCATGAGGATCGGGGACACGATCAATGACCGCTCGCTCAACCTGGACCTCTTCCAGGGCTTCGAGGAGACCACGATCGACATGTACAGCGCGGTCAGGAACGGCTACCTCCAGCGCCGATACAATCTGATTCACGCCGAGTAAACAGCACGCGGAGGTGGAGCCGGGCTCCCTCCGAAGCCTCCCCCAGCATCACATCCCAAGACTGTCTTTTATTGTTGACTTGGCACCGCCGTACGCCATATGTTGGGGCTCGTTCACCAGAGACCACCACATGTACCCCATTCGACCGACAGGCCCGCTCGGCAATTCCCTGAAGCTGCTGCTGTACGTCCCCCAAGGCTGACCCTCGTATCAGGAAGCGGAGGCAGGCATGAAGATCTCCCGGCATTTCTCTCAGGATGGCCAGAGTCCCTATGCGGGCATCGACTTCGACGCGCGGGTGTCGGAGATCAAGAACCCGGATGGCTCGACCGTCTTCCGCCAGGAGGGGATCGCCGTGCCCCAGGCATGGTCGGCGGTGGCCACCGACATCCTGGCCCAGAAGTACTTCAGGAAGTCGGGCGTGCCGCTGACCGGCCCGGACGGGGCGCCGCTGCTCGACAAGGACGGGCGGCCCGAGCTCGGAGGGGAGCGGGATGCCCGCCAGGTCTTCCATCGCCTGGCCGGCGCCTGGACGCATTGGGGAGACACGCACGGCTACTTCGACACCCCGGCCGATGCCCGGACCTTCTACGACGAGATCTGCCACATGCTCGCCGCCCAGGTAGCGGCGCCGAACTCGCCGCAATGGTTCAATACGGGGCTGCACTGGGCCTATGGCCTCTCGGGCCCGGCCCAGGGCCACTACTACGTCGCGCCCGACACCGGGCTCCTCACCCGCGCCACCTCCGCGTACGAGCGCCCGCAGCCGAGCGCGTGCCAGCCCTATCGCGCGCTCGTCTCCACGCCGAGCGGGCCGGTTGCCATCGGCGACATCGTCACGAAGCATCTCGTCGGTCTCGAGGTCTACGACGGCAGCCAGGCGGGAGGCGGAACGACGCGCGTCGTGGCCGTCAAGCAGAACGGCGAGAAAGTCGTCTTCGTGATTGCGCTCAAGAATGGGGTCTGCATCGAGGCGACCGGGGATCACCTTGTGCTGGCCACGGCGGAGCGTCGAACCGACACCGCCTGGTGCCGGGTGGACGAGCTGCGACCGGGCATGCGGCTGCAGCTGTCGACACGGACCGCGGTCATCGCGGACTCGGACGATCGGGCCATTGACGAGGCGGCGCTCGCGGGCTGGCTCCAAGGCGACGGCTTCGTGGGGCAATATGCCCACGGGACGAACCGGAGCCTCACGCTCGAGTTCATGACGATCAACAAGGACGAGCTCGAGTTCGTCCTCGAGCGCGTCGAGCGGGTGTTCCCCAACGTGCACTACCACGTGCGGCACGTGGACACGAAGGCCGCGGGCCTCGACGTGCGGCGGATCCGTCTCTACGGCGAGCCGCTTCGGCCGTTCGTCGAGAAGTATGAATTGCTGCGGTCGACGGCTGACCTTCATGTGCCGTCGGCCGTCCGCGCGGGCGGCCGCCAGGCCCAGGCGGCGTATCTGTCGTCGCTCTTCCAGGCGGACGGCACGGTCACGCTGCGGTCGCGCCATTGCCGGACGGCGGAGGTCGGTTTGACGACGACATCCGCGCCCCTCGCGCAGGGCGTGCTGGCGCTCCTGCTCAACCTCGGGATCTATGCGCGCATCCATCGGTGGGTCGACCCTCGGGAGAATCGCCGCGTTCCGTACACCGTTCTCATCGGCTATGCCGAGGCGCGCGCGCGGTTCCGTGAGCTGATCGGGTTCGTCTCCGGGGAGAAACGAGACAAGCTCGACCGCGCCTGCTCGGATCGATTCCCGGGCAAGCGGCTGCCCGCGCTGCGCGAAGAGGCCATCGTCGCGGTGGAAGCCACCGGCGTCGAAGCGGTCTACGACATCCAGACCGAGAGCGGGCAGTACCTCTCGAACAACGTGATCGTTCACAACTGCTTCATCCAGTCCGTGGCGGACGACCTGGTGAATGACGGCGGCATCATGGATCTCTGGACGCGCGAGGCCCGCATTTTTAAATACGGATCCGGCACGGGCTCAATTTCTCCGCGCTGCGCGGGGAGAACGAGCCGCTGTCGGGCGGCGGCAAGTCGTCCGGCCTCATGTCGTTCCTCAAGATCGGCGACCGCGCGGCGGGGGCGATCAAGTCGGGCGGGACGACCCGCCGCGCCGCGAAGATGGTCTGTCTCAATCTCGATCATCCCGACGTGATGGAGTTCACGCGCTGGAAGGTCGTGGAGGAACAGAAGGTGGCCGCCTTGGTCGCGGGATCGCGCTTGGCACGCCGCCGCCTCCAGGCGGTGGTCAGCGCATGTCGCGTTGCGGGCGTGGACAGCGACACCCGGATCGACGCCAACCCGAAGACCAACCCCGCGCTCCGCGCCGCCCTGCGCGAGGCCCGCGCCGCCATGATCCCCGAGGTCTATCTCCAGCGGACGCTGCAGCTCGCCGCCCAGGGAGCGACCGAGGCCCACTTCCCCGAATACGACACGGACTGGGACAGCGAGGCCTATCTCACCGTCGCCGGCCAGAACTCGAACAATAGCCTGCGGGTGCCGAACGAGTTCTTCGACGTGCTCGCCAGGGACGGCGAGTGGACGCTCAAGCGCCGCACCGACGGCGCGCCGTCGAAGAAGCTGCCCGCCTCATCGCTCTGGGACGAGATCGCCTACGCGGCGTGGGCCTGCGCCGATCCCGGTGTGCAGTACGACACCACGATCAACGAGTGGCACACCTGCCCCGCCGACGGGCGGATCAACGCGAGCAACCCGTGCGTGACGGGCGACACGCTCGTCGCCACGGCGGACGGCTGGCGCCGCATCGACGCGCTGGTGGGCCGTACCGTCCGCGTGATCGGAGCCGACGGGCTGCCGCATCTGGTGACACGCGTCTTCCCGACAGGGCGAAAGCCGGTGTTCCGGCTGACCACCCGCTCCGGCTATCGCGTCCGCATCACCGGCGACCATCGCGTGCTCACGACGGGGCGAGGCGACGTGGCCGTCCGCGACCTGACGACGGATGATCGCCTCTTCCTGCAGGGCCCCGGCTTCGGGCGAACCACCCTGGCTCCGGATCTGGCGCTCGGGATCGGCATCGCCGTGGGCGACGGATGCCTCACGAGCTCGAGCATCCGCGGCCGGCAGCAGCACGTCGTCATCCTGACCATGCACACGGGCGAGGCCGCCGTGCTCGACGCCGTCGCCTCGGCCGTCAACGTCGAGAAGACCGCGCTCAAGGCGGTCGGCTCGGTCGGGCGGAACGACGGCGTCCAGGTCTCGCGCAATGGGACCGGCGCGCGGCTGGCGTTCGGCTCGGGACCGGTCGTCGACCTGTTCCGCCGGTTCGCCGTGCTCGACGAAGGATCCGAAGGCAAGCGCTTCACGCATGATGTCTTCGACCTCGACCGCCCCGCGCTCGCCGCGGTGCTGCGCGGCCTCTTCACGGCCGACGGAACGGTGGCCAACTACGGAAGCAAGTCTCAATACGTGGGCCTCGATTCGAGCTCGGCGGAGCTGCTCCGCCAGGTCCAGCTCCTGCTGCTGTCGTTCGGGATCAAGTCCAAGCTCTACGACGGCCGGCGCGGCAACGCGACCACGGCCATCCTGCCCGACGGCCACGGCGGTCGCCGCGAGTATCCGGTCCAGCCGATGTTCTCGCTCCGGATCAGCCGGGCCTCGCGTGTCCTCTTCGAGCGCGAGATCGGCTTCCATCCGGCCAGTTCCAAGGCGGACGCCCTCGCGCGGCTCAATGCCGAAGTGGGCGTGTACCGCGATGAGATGACGGACCAGGTGGCCTCCATCGAGGCGGCCGGCGACGAGGACGTGTTCGATCTCACCGAGGACGCGACCCATCACTTCGTCGCCGCCGGCCTCGTCGTCCACAACTGCTCGGAGTACATGTTTCTCGACGACACCGCGTGCAACCTGGCGTCGATCAACCTGGTGAAGTTCCTCCGCGAGGACGGCAGCTTCGACATCGAGGGCTTCCGCCACGCCTGCCGGCTGTGGACGACGGTGCTCGAGATCAGCGTTCTGATGGGCTCATATCCGAGCGCCACCATCGCGCAGAAGAGCTGGGACTTCCGGACGCTCGGGCTCGGCTACGCGAACATGGGCACGGTGCTCATGCGCAAGGGCATCCCCTACGACTCGCGCGAGGCCGCGTCCATCTGCGGCGCCATCACCGCCATCATGAACGGCGAGGCCTATGCCACGTCCGCGGAGCTGGCGCGCGATCTCGGCGCCTTCCCGGGCTTTCCGAAGAACCGCGAGCCGATGCTGCGCGTGATGCGCAATCATCGGCGGGCGGCCTACAATGCGCCGGCCTCGGAATACGAAGGCCTCACCACGACGCCGCTCGGCATCGACCCGGCCTTCTGCCCGCCGGCCCTGGTCGAGGCCGCGCGCCAGACCTGGGACCGCGCGGTGGCCCTCGGCGAGGCGCACGGCTACCGCAATGCCCAGGTGACCGTGCTCGCCCCCACCGGCACCATCGGCCTCGTCATGGACTGCGACACGACGGGCATCGAGCCGGACTTCTCTCTCGTCAAGTTCAAGAAGCTCGCGGGCGGCGGCTACTTCAAGATCATCAACCAGAGCCTGCCCGTGGCGCTGCGTACCCTCGGCTATGGCGAGGCCCAGATCGACGCCATCGTGGCCTATTGCGTGGGGCGCGGCACGCTCGCGAATGCGCCCTTCATCAACCACGAGACGCTCACGGCGCGCGGCTTCGACGCCGCCGGCATCGCCAAGATCGAGCGCGGCCTCGACACGGCGTTCGACATCACGTTCGCGTTCAACGCCTGGACGCTCGGCGAGGACTACGTGCGCACCCAGCTGGGCCTCAACGAGGCGCGCCTGGCCGAGTGGAACGGCAACCTCCTCCGGGCGCTCGGGTTCACGCCGGCCGAGATCGAGGCGGCCAACGACTATTGCTGCGGCACGATGACCGTGGAGGGCGCGCCGCACCTCAAGCCGGAGCACCTGCCCGTCTTCGACTGCGCCAATCGCTGCGGCCGCAAGGGCAAGCGCTTCATCTCGACGGACGCGCACATCGTGATGATGGCGGCGGCCCAGCCGTTCATCTCGGGCGCGATCAGCAAGACCATCAATATGCCGAACGACGCCACCATCGCGGACGTCAAGCGCGCCTACGAGTCGGGCTGGCGCCACATGCTGAAGGCCGTCGCCCTCTACCGCGACGGGTCCAAGCTCTCCCAGCCGCTCAACTCCACCACCGACGACGAGGAAGACACGGCCGCCGCCGACGTCCAGGCCGTGGCCGAGCGCATGACCGAGCGCGTGGTGACCGCAGTACCTACGCGAGCGGCATCGGCTGCCCGACCGCCGCACCGGCTACACGCAGAAGGCGGTGGTGGGCGGCCACAAGGTCTACCTCCGCACGGGCGAGTATCGAGGACGGCACGCTCGGCGAGATCTTCCTCGACATGCACAAGGAGGGCGCGGCCTTCCGCTCGCTGATGAACTGCTTCGCCATCGCCATCTCGCTCGGCCTGCAGCACGGCGTGCCGCTCGACGAGTTCGTGGACGCCTTCGTCTTCACGCGCTTCGAGCCCAACGGCATGGTCAAGGGCAATGACCAGCATCAAGATGGCCACCTCGGTGATCGACTACGTGTTCCGCGAGCTCGCCATCACGTATCTCGGCCGCACCGATCTGTCCCACGTGCCCGACGACGACTTGCGGAGCGACGCCATCGGCACCAAGCCCGGCCAGGGTCCGATCGCCACGTCCGAAGACTCACAAGCTCCAGCCCCCGCCGCCTCGCGCCAGCCGCCATCGGGCGCGCCGTCCGCCCGCTCAGCGGCGGCAGCGGCGCTGTCGCGGCCAAGGCCCTCTCCGCCTCCGAGATCGCGCGCCTCAAGGGCTACGAGGGCGACCCCTGCGGCGACTGCGGCCAGTTCACGATGGTGCGGAACGGCACGTGCTTGAAGTGCATCACATGCGGAACAACAACGGGGTGTTCGTAAAGAAGTTCTACCATACGGGCACCAGCACGACCGTTCGTCAAGCGAGGCGAGCGCGCACCGCGGCGAGCCTCGGCCTCGAGAATCGGCAGGGCGTTCTCGGGCCGCGCGAGGGCGTCGCAGAGGGGAAACGAAGATTCGGCGCCATGCTCGCGCCGGGCTTCGTCGGACGAGGGCCAGGACCGCACACGCAGCGGCTGCAGGCGCTCGAGAGCCTCGCGCGGTATCGGTGCCCCGCCCCAAGACGCGACGAGGCGCAGGCCCCGCAAGACGTCGTACTGGTAGAAGCGCGGGAGCGAAGGCTGAAGCCAGGCCTCGTCGATGACCGCGCCGGTGCGCTTCGAGCGGAACAGCCCGCGCTCGAGTAGGTACGTCATGCCGCGCTCGAGCACGGGCCTGAGCCCAGGCCGCGTGAGCAGGTACTCGAGCACCGGGATGGTCGAGACGATCGAGCTGACGCGGCTGTCCTCGTCGCAGTTCCAGCCGCCGTCGGGCAGCTGGTAGCGCACGATGAAGTCGTCGGCCCAGGGGATGGTGGCGACCCCGTCTGCGGCGCAGAGCAGTGAGCCCAGCGCACAGAAGCACATGACGTCAGTACGAGCGCTCTTGCCAGGCGGCAGCACTCGGGCGGGCGGGGAAAGAACGGCAGGTAGTGCCGGGTCGCAGCCTCGACCAGCTCGACGAGCACCTCGCGCGGGACGAGCTCCGGCTGCCCGGCCTCGCGAAGGGCGAGGACGTGCCACCACGGCGAGTCCCACTTTGGCCAATACGGGTCTCGTGCGATCGAGGCGCGGGCCGCATCGCTGCCCAGGTACGCGAGCGACTGCGCGACAGCCGCGATCAAGGGCACGGTTCCGGCTCGAGTTCGGCCTCGAGGGTGACGACGCGGCCGACCTCGAGGCAGAGCGGGCAAGGGAAGGTAGCGCGGCGCATGGGATGGGCCTCACCCCCAGCCTAGCAAGCTTCGCCAACTCCCTTCCAAACCGGGTCGGTCCACACATATCCACCGGGCTATCCACTACCAGCACGATCGGGGCACGTCGATCGATCATTCGATCACCTGATCCGCCCGCTGCAGGAGCGACGGCGGGATCGTGAGGCCGAGGGCCTTGGCGGTCTTGAGGTTGATCGAGAGCGTGAAGCGCGTCGGCCGTTCGATCGGAATCTCCGCCGGTGGGGTGCGGGCGAGGATCTTGACTGCGATCCTTCCGGCCTGAGCATACATCGTCATCACGTCTGGCCCGTACGCGACCAGGCCGCCGTCCTTCGCGTAACCGGGAAACGGCACCAGCGTCGGCAGACGGTGGCGCGCGGCGTGCTCGGCGATCTCCCTTCGGCCCGAGTTGAAAATCGGCGAGGTCAACACGAGCATGCCCTTCGGCCGCTCGCGCATCGCCGCGCGGAATGCGCGCTCGATCTCGCCGGTGGCGCGGGCCTCAACGGGATACACCGTCAGATTGAGAACCTTCGCGGCGCCGCGGGCGGCGTCGAGCTGCGTGGGTCCAGTGGCAGATCCCAGAGCACAGCTACGCGGTCCAACGCCGGGACCGTGACCTTCAAGATCTCGAGCCACTTCCCGCCGAGCTCTGGGAGGTCCATGAACACGCCCGTAAGGTTGCCGCCCGGTCGCGGAATCGATTTCACGAATTCCGAGGCCACGGGATCGCTCTCCAGATCGAGCGCAACGATGGGAATCGTCGACGTCGCGGCGTGCAGTGCCGCCACCGCGGGGCGGGCCACAGCGAGGATCAAATCGGGATGGAGTCTTGTCAGATCAGCAGCCAACGGCGCTAGCGCCCGGCCGTCGCCGGTTCGTACGTCGAACGCTAGATTGCGCCCTCCACGTATCCAGCCGTGCCGAGCGCCTGGCGAAACCCATCGAAGTTGCTCCGGAAGATACTGTTGTCCGCGCCGGGATAAAGCACGCCGATGCGAGCAATCTTCCCCGCCGGCTGCGCGTGGGCGGCAAGCGGCGCGGCGAGGAGGACGAGGAACACGAGGAGCCGGACCGCGATCATGGGGCCCATCATCGGCGAGGCCATCGACCGTGGCAAGTGTGATGCTGCGGCATCCTGTGCTTCTGAGCCCCGATCAGCGCTAGGCGGGCTCGCCCTAACGGACTAACGGACGTACCCGGCGGCCCGCAGTCTTTCGATGGGCCCCGGCGCCTCATCATTCCGCGCTTTCTTCCCCATCGATTGGCGCATCACCCAGCGCTCAATGTCGGCCTGGCGTTCCTCCTGGCCGCATGCGGGGCAGGTCATAGTCCGCGCAGCTCCGCCTCCGCCTGCTCCAGCCAGAACCGCATGTCCATCTCGCGGTACATCGTCGTCGCGGTGGTGAGGTGCTCGCTGCGCCTGCTCGCGCTTGCCCGTGCGCCGGTAGAGCTTGCCGAGGCCGAGGTGGCAGTGGGCGACGAGCGGGCGCATCCCGAGCTCGGAGGCCACGAAGCTGTAGGTGTTCTCTGGACGCTTACCCGGACATCACACGATGCTTGGGGGCTGTTGCCGTCTTACCGCCGGATCGGATCAATCCGATTTCTGCGCCGGAAAGTAGCTACGCTAGCGGCTGAACCAGTCGACGATCAACAACCCTATATCCTCGAAATACATCAGATACAGAACCACCAAGCCATAACCGATCAGACCCTTGATCAGTCGGGCGGCGTTGACCTCGACCCGCGTCACTTACGCCACCTGGCGGCGTAGCCAAATATGCGGAACCGATCGAGGGCGACTCGCATCGTTTACTCGGAGCCTCTGAGTCCACTCACAGAGCATGTTACGTGCCATTGAGGCGTGGGGTATGGCCGAGGCGTCCTTGCCTTCTAACGAATGGCTCCTCTAGATCTAGAGAAGGATGAGCCAAAACAGCCACGACCGACCCGTACTTCTCAGGGATGGGGCTACGAATTTGAGGGCCGCTTCACCCGCCCCGAGAGCCGGTCGTGCGCGAACTAGGCGGTCGGCTGTGGGGCGTGGGGAGAGTGAGCCAGCACGCTTCGCCAGACCGGGACCTTGCGGTCCTGGCGCTCGTCCTCGCCGCAGGCGGGGCAGGTCATGTTCCTCGCTGCTCCGACTCCGCCTGCTCCAGCCAGAGGCGCAATGTCCATCTCGCGGTACATCGTCGCCGCGATGGTGACGTGCTCACTGAGCCTCCTGGCGCTTGCTCGTGCGCCGGTAGAGCCTGCCGAGGCCGAGGTGGCAGTGGGCGACGAGGGGGCGCAGGCCCCAGATCCTCGGCCAAGGCCCGCGCCTGGCGATAGTGCGCCTCCGCCGCATCGACCTCGAAGCGGTCGGGGTGGGCCGCGATGTCGCCGAGTAACCGCAGCCAATCTGGGCACCTGAGACCCCAAGGAACCCGCGTCGAGTGCATCACCCTGCGGCACGACCACGGGGTGTTCTTGAAAAATCATAGCCTACCGTGAATCAGGACTTCCGATTGTCCGCCAAGACCGACTCCGCAGTCAGCTCACCCTCCACCGCCGTCGCAGCGCTGAGGGGCCCCTTGCCCGGAACGGGTCAGCTCGCCGGCACCGGGCTGAGGAGCATCGGAAGGCCGGCGTGCGGACGGAGCGTGAGGCCTCCGGCCGGGATGACGTGGGCGCCAGGGAGGAGGCCAAGCCGATAGCGCTGGGCCACCTGGACGAGGATCAACTGGATCTCGATGGTTGCGAAGGCGCTTCCGATGCAGCGGCGCGGGCCGCCGCCGAAAGGGAAGTAGGCGAAGGCAGGGCGGGCGGCGGCGCGCGCGGGCATGAAGCGGTCGGGATCGAAGCGCTCGGGCTCCTCCCAGCAGGCCAGGTGGCGATGGGTGACATAAGGGCTCAGGAGGATCAGGGCACCGGCCGGGATCTTGTAGCCGCCCAGCTCATCATTGTCCGAGGCCGTCCGCGCGGTGAGCCAGGTGGGCGGGTAGAGACGCAAGACCTCATCGATCACTCGGCGCGAGTAGCCAAGCCTGGGGAGATCGTCAGCGCCGGGGACGCCGCCGGCAAGGACGGCGCGACACTCTTGCTCGAGCCGATCACGCGCTTCGGGATGCTCCCAGAGCACGTACCAGAGCCAGCCGAGGGCGCTGGCAGTGGTCGTGTGCCCGGCCACGAGGAACGCCTTCAACTCGTCGTGGAGCTCGGCGTCGCTCAGCGGCTCCGCGCCCGCCGCACGGGGCGCGCTCAGGAGCGCGGCGAGCAACGTGTTCGGCGGTGGGCCTGCGCGGCGAGCGTCCTCGACCTGACGAGAGACGAACGCGCTCAGCGCGCCGAGGGCCCGCCGGTACCGCGCGCTGGCTGGCGTGGGGACCGCGAGCCAGCCGAGTGGGCTCCAGAGGCGCCGGTCCACGTGCGCGACGGCCAGATCGAGCGCCCGGCCGAGGCCGGATACTTCGGCCTCGGCGACCTCGCCGAAGAGCGCCCGGATGATGATCGTCTGGGTCAGTCTCCGCATCTCGCTCATGAGCTCGACGGGCTCGCCGCGCTCGGCGAGGAGCCGCCACCGGTCGAGCATCTCGGTCGTCGCGCGGGTCGTGACGACGATGAAATGAGCGTGCTGGCTTGGCAGGAAAGCGGCCTGCACCTGCCGGCGCCGCTGCCGCCAGCGTTCATCGTCCACGAGGGTGAGACTGTCGCCGAAGAGCGCGGCCACGCGGGCGGCGGGCGGCTCCTTTGAGTAGGCGTGCGGATTTTCCTGGAGCACGCGCTTGACGTGCTCGGGATGGCTCACGAGGTAGACGTGGTGGACGCCGAGCCGCATCGAGACGAGATCACCGTGGCGGCGCGCGCAAGCGAGGAAGAAGCCCGGCGGGTCGCGCCGTGCCATGGGGAAGACACCCACGAGAGGGTAGCCGGCGGGACCTGGCGGAGCCCTGCGCGCGGGGAGGAGGACCATGCTCGTGCCCTCAGGCGGCATGACGGGGATAGGCCGGGGGCCTGGGCGCGTATCCGTAGGCGACAAACCAGTCCACGGCGTCTTTCAGGGCCTGCTCGGCCGGCCTCTGAGGCAGCCCGAGGTCCCGTACGGCCTTCTCGGCGCTGAAATACATCCGCTTGCGCGCCATCCGCACCCCCGCGAGCGGGACACGCGGAGGGCCGGCCCGTCGCGCGCGCGAGCCATTCGTTGGCCAGCGCCACCAAGAAGATGAGGGCGTGGGGTATGCGGACACGGGGAGCGCGGATCCCGGTGATGCGCTCGAGCATGCGAAAGATCTCGGAGAGCGAATGGTTCTCACAGCCCAGGATGTACTTCTCGCCTGGGCGCCCCAGTCGCGCCGCCAGCAGGTGCCCGCGTGCCACGTCGGTGACGTGGATCAGATTGAGGCCGGTGTCGAGCGTGCCAAACATCCGTCCGAGCAGGTAGTCCACGATCACTTGGCCCGTGGGGGTGGGTTTGACTTCCCATGGCCCGATGGGATTGGTCGGGTTGACGATCACGACGCCGAGCCCGCGGGCGGCGAACTCCTCCGCTATGCGCTCAGCGAGGAACTTCGAGCGCTTGTAGGGGCCGATCATGTCGGCAAGGCTCACGGGTATCGTCTCGGTGCCGAGCCCGCCATCCTTGGGGACGCCGAGCGTGCCGACGCTCGATGTGTAGACCACGCGCTCGACGCCGGCACGCGCGCACGCCTCGAGCACGTTGCGGGTGCCGTCCACGTTGGCGCGATAGATCTCGCTGGGGTCCGGCGCCCAGAGTCGATAGTCGGCGGCGACGTGGAAGACCAGCCTGCAGTCTTTGACCGCCGGCTGCAAGGATCTGGGCTCGAGGATGTCCCCGCGTAGCACCTCGACCGGGCAGCTCTCGAGCGCCCTGAGACTGCTCGACGGACGGGCCAGGACGCGGACGCGGTAGCCGTCGGCCAGCAGGAGACGCGCCACATTGGCTCCCACGAAGCCGGTGGCGCCGGTGACCAGCACCTCCATCGCTCCATCACTCCAGGGAGTAGCTTACTCCCGCTTGGTCAGCGCGGCGCGGCGCCGTGACGGCGCGGTGACAATCAGTCCCAGGCCGCCTCAGCTCTTGCGACTAGCCCTTCACACACACGATCTGCTTGAGGGTGTGCGCGATCGTCACGAGGTCGGCTTGGGCCGCCATCACCGCGTCGATGTCCTTGTAGGCCGCCGGCGACTCGTCCAGCATCTCGGCGTCCTTCCGGCATTCGACGCCCGCCGTCGCCGCCGCGTGCTCGGCCAGCGTGATCGACTTCTTGGCCTTGCCGCGTGACATGCGCCGCCCAGCGCCATGCGAGCAGGACTCGAAGGACTCGGGATTGCCCTTGCCCACCACGATGTAGGAGCGCGCGCCCATCGAGCCCGGAATGATGCCGAGCTCGCCCGCCCTCGCGGAGACGGCCCCCTTGCGCGTCACGTAGATCCCGCCGGGGCGCGGCTCGACATAGTTGTGATGGCAGTTGATCGCGGCGAGCTCCTCGGCGACGGAACCGCCGATGTGGGCCGCGAGCACGCTGATGAGTCGATCCATCATCTGGCGGCGGTTCGCGGCTGCGAACTCCTGCGCCCATCCGACCGCCTCGACGTAGTCGGCGAAGAGCGCCGAGCCCTCCGTCAGCCATGCGAGGTTCGGGTCTGGGAGCGCCACCCGCTCTGGGTCGCGGTGCCATGCGTCCCTGGCGCGCTCGATGAAGTGGGTGCCGATCCGATTGCCCGGCCCGCGCGAGCCCGAGTGCAGCATGAGCCACACCTTGGGCGCCACCTCGGTGGGTTCGATGCAGACCTCGATGAAGTGGTTCCCGGTGCCGAGGGTGCCGAGCTGCTCGACCGTGGGCGCCGTCGCGCCGCGACGATTGTGGGCGAGCGTCGGATGCTTTCTCACGATGTTCGCCCATCCGAGCGCGAGATGCGTGCTGCCAGTCGCTGCGAATCTCGGCGGGCACCTCGCCGAAGCGCGTCTCGGCCCACGACCCGGTCACGCCGGGCCCGCCCACCGGAATCGCGTCCTCGATCTCGGCGCGGAGCCTCGCCAGATGGAGCGCATTGGCAGCTACGTTGGTGCGGACCGCCATCATCCCGCAGCCGATGTCCACGCCGACCGCCGCCGGAATGATGGCGCCGCGGGTCGGGATCACCGAGCCGACCGTCGCTCCGATGCCCCAATGCACGTCCGGCATGATCGCCACGTGCGGTCCCACGATCGGCAGCGAGGCCACATTGCGGATCTGCGCCATCGCCTCGTCCTCGACTTCGACGCCATCCGTCCAGAGCTTGATCTCAGCCATTCCATCCCTTCATCGCCGGCCGCACCTGACGCTGATGCGCGCGGTCTCTACACTGTCGGTATCGTTCCGCCGTCGATCACGTATTCGCTCCCGGTGATGGATGCGGCACGGTCGGACACCAGAAAGGCGACCAGCTCCGCGACTTCCTCCGGACGCCCAGGCCGCCCGATTGGGATGCCACCCAGCGAGTCCATCAGGCCCTGGCGCGCCGCATCCTCGTCAATTCCCGATGCGTTGGCCAGACGCTCGATCAACGCCTGCGCCGCCGTTGTTTCAATGAATCCCGGCGCTACGGTGTTGACGCGCACGCCTTTTGGCGAAACCTCGTTGGAAAGGCCTTTGCTGTAGTTGGTCAAGGCCGCCTTCGCGGCAGCGTACGCCAGAGTCGCTTCAAACAGCGGCATGCGGCGCTGAATCGACGAGATATGAATGATCACGCCAAAGCCGTTCTTCAACATCCCCGGCAGAAGTCTCCGGTCAAGCCGCACCGCAGCGAGTAGATTGTCGTTCAAAGCCCGCTGCCAATCCTCGTCCGTCAGCGCGAGGACTCCACCTCCGGGGGCGGACGAACCGCCGACGTTGTTGACCAGGATGTCGACGCCTCCAAAACGCTCGAGCACCTCATTCGCGACCTTCGTGGTCCCCTCCGCAGTGCCGAGATCTGCCTGCACGAAGTGGACCCCGTCTACGAGCTCGCCGGGCACCGAGCGTGCCGTGGTAATCACGGTGGCGCCGGCTCGACAAAGACGGTCGACGATAGCCTTCCCCATGCCCTTGGTGCCACCTGTCACCAAGGCGCGTTTACCGGCGAATTCATGAGCGAGCGTCAAAGGGAAGTTGGATTGAGTACTCATAGCTCGATCTCCAATGCAGAAATCTCACTCTTGCTACACTTGCACCGGCGCTCTTTGCGTCACTTGGCATGCCCGGGCGCGATCACGAGGTCGCGGCGCCGATTTTACCGGGGCCTCCTGACCTCGTGGTCAGCAGCCGCGAGGTAGTCCCCGGCTCGGTGTGAATCATGGAACCAAGCGCTGCCATGTGGGCATCGTACACCTGCGACCGGCGGTCCTCGGACAGCGCTCAGCCGGTGCGCGGGGCGAGCTCGAGGGGCAAGGATGTTCTCGTCGCCCCCGCAGCTCCCCGCAGTTTGCTAGGCTAGGTAACGCCGCCGTCCGGCGGCCAATTCTGGTTGCGGGCAGGGAGACGCGCGTGGACTTCTTGATCCTGAGGTCGGCATCGTCGAGAAGCCTCGTTCGCTGCATCTTTGATGTATGGGTTTCTGGTCCTCGCTTTCAGACTCGCCGGCTACCGGCAGCGCGGGCAGATGACCGCGTTTGAGTCCGGCGCGGAGCACATGACGCCCGCGGAGTTCCGTTCGGCGCTCCGACAGCAGGGGAGTCATGGCTCCTTGAAGCGGGTGCGCTTCGTGCTTTGGAAGAGGACGGCGAAATCAGCGTCATCCGGAAGTCGAAAGGCATCAGACTGACGGGGAGCTTGAGTCCGGCAGACTCCTCGGCTACTGCAACGCGGCGATGGCCGAGCCACCGGCGGCGGCAAAGGCGACGACGAGCCACGGTGGCACGCGCCACAGGGTGAGCAGGCCGAAGGCCGCAAGCGCCAGGGCGAAGTCGGCGGGCGCGTGAATCGCGCTCGTCCAGACGGGATGGTAGAGGGCGGCCAGGAGCAAGCCGACGACGCCGGCATTGATCCCGCGCAGCGCCGCCTGAAACTGCGCCCGTGCCCGCAGGGCATCCCAGAATGGCAGCGCCCCCACGACCAGCAAGAAGGACGGCAGGAAGATCGCGATCAGGGCGAATGCCCCGCCCGCCCAGCCGTTCGGCCTGGGTCCCATGACGGCTCCGAGGTACGCGGCGAAGGTGAAGAGCGGTCCCGGCACGGCCTGGGCGGCTCCGTAGCCGGCGAGGAACTGCTCGTTGGACACCCAGCCGGGCGGGACCACTTCGGCCTGAAGCAGGGGCAGCACGACGTGCCCGCCGCCGAACACCAGCGATCCCGCGCGGTAGAAGCTATCGAAGACCGCGAGCGGATGGGACGGCGTGAGGTAGCGGAGCGCGGGAAGGCTCACGAGGAGCGCAAAGAACAGAACCAGAGCGGCGATGCCCAGTGGGCGCCCGATGGGGACTCTGATGCGTGGGGCGTCCGGCCCTTCCGATCGGGGAAGCAGTTGCAGCCCGACAATCCCCGCAATGACGATCACCAGCACCTGTCCCCACGCGGTCGGCCACGCGGAGACGGCCATGGCGGCGACAATGGCCATCGTCGCGCGCTCGCGATCCGGGCATAGCGCCCGGCCCATTCCCCAGACGGCTTGCGCGACGACGGCCACGGCCGCGACCTTCAAGCCGTGAAGCCACCCGGCCCCCGAGAGGTCCAAGTCCCGCACGCCGATCGCGAAGGCAATCATCGCGATGGCGGACGGCAGCGTGAACCTGAGCCATGCGGCGAACCCGCCGAGCAGGCCCGCGCGGAAGATCCCGAGGGCAATGCCCACCTGGCTGCTCGCGGGCCCCGGCAGGAACTGACAGAGGGCCACCAGATCGGCGTATGTCTGCTCGTTCACCCACTTCCGCCGGACGACGTATTCATCCCGGAAGTACCCGAGATGCGCGATCGGTCCGCCGAACGACGTGAGTCCCAGTCGAGTCGCGGCGGCAAGGACCTCGAAGGGCGTCCCGCTGTGTTCGATGTGATGTGAGTCCCAGAGCATCGCTCGTGGCCCGAGGGTACACTACGCGCTGGTCGATATCGCTATGTCCACCCCTCCACCCGCTGGACGGAATCGCGCGCGCCGCGCGGCATGGTGGCCTCGCCCCAGTGTGCTCGCGTCGGCCTCGGCGTCGCCGCGCTGCGCGCCGGCGGCAATGCGCTCGATGCGGCGATCGCCGCGGCGGCGACCATCGCCGTGGTCTATCCCCACATGAACGGGCTCGGCGGGGACAACTTCTGGCTGATCCACGACGCGGGAAGCGGCGCGCTGCGGGCGCTCCGCGGGACGGGACGGTCGGCGCGGGCGGCCAGCGTCGCGTGGTACGCGGCGCGCGGCATCGATGCCGCGATTCCCTCGCGCGGGGCGCGGCGGCGCTGACGGTGCCGGGCGTGGTGGACGGCTGGTGGTCGGCCCACGAGTACAGCCGCGCGACCATGGGCTCGCCGCTCGGCTGGCGCGACCTGCTGGCCGACGCGATCGTCTATGCGCGCGAAGGCTTCTCGGCCTCCGACGGCCAGCGGACTCCGCCGCCGCGGGAGCCGGATCTCTTCGGACCCGAGGCCTCGCCCGAGATCAGGCGGGATCTCTGGCCCCTCTACCACCCCGACGCGCTCGCCCGCGGGCCCCTGATCCAGACCGACCTGGCGCGGACGATCGAGGCGGTCGCGGCGGGCGGTCCCGAGGCCTTCTATCGCGGCGACGTGGCGCGGCGGATCGTGGCCGCCGCCGCCGCCGCGGGCAGTCCGCTCGCGATCGAAGACTTCGCCGAGCATCGGTCGGAGTGGGTGGAGCCGCTCACGATCCGCTATGGCGGCGGCGTGGCGGCGAGCTTTCCCCGCCGACCCAGGGCATGTCGGCGCTGGCGATGCTGGGCATGTCCGAGGCCTTCGACATGGCGGCGCTGCCGGAGGCCGACTACGTGCACGTCCTCGTCGAAGCGGCCAAGCTCGCCTTCGCCGACCGCGACCGGCACCTGACCGATCCCGAGTTCATGCGGGTGAGCCCGGAGGAGCTGCTCGCGCCCGAGCGCCTCAGCGCGCTCTCGCCGGACAGATCTCGCGGCGCCGCGCGCTGTCACCCGGCGATGCGGCGGCGGCCGCGGGCGACACCATCGCCATCGCCGCCGCCGACCGGGCGGGCAATGCCGTGTCGCTCATCCAGTCGCTCTACTTCACCTGGGGCTCGGCGCTCGTGGCGGGCGATACCGGCGTGGTCCTGCAGAATCGCGGCAGCTTCTTCTCCCTCGATCCCGCCTCCGCCAATGCGCTCGTCCCCGGCAAGCTGACGATGCATACCCTCACACCCTCGATGTACCTCGAGGATGGTCGGGCGCGCTTCGTCTACGGGACGATGGGGGCGAGGGCCAGCCCCAGACGCAGGCCGCCCTGGTCACGCGGCGGCTTCATCGAGGTCTCGGGCCTCAGGCCGCGGTCGAGGCGCCGCGCTGGCTCTTCGGCCGCACGTGGGGCACACCGTCCCGGGCGCTCAACCTCGAGGGGCGCTACCCGCCCGACCTCGCGCGCGACCTGGCCGCACGGGGTCACGACGTCGTGGTCGGCGAAGCCTGGGACGATCTGTTCGGCCACGCCCAGTGCGTCTGGCTCTCGCCGGACGGCGAGGGACTGATCGGGGGCTCGGATCCGCGCGCGACGGCGCGGCGCTCGGCTTCTAGAGGGTTCCTAGGAAATCCGCAGGATGCTCAAGAGGTCCAGATGCGAGGCGGCGCCCGACGGCCGCACGCGAGGCGTAGTCTCTCTACGTTGAAGCGTGCGCCGAGGGCGCCGTACCTCCGCAGATGGGCCTTTTTCAGCATCCTGCTAGCGCTCGCCTGCGAGGGCCTTGTAGAGCTCGACGCCGACCTGGGAGAGATCGGAGCGGCTCTCGATGGGCAGGCCGGCATTGGTCCATGCGCCGAGCCCGCCCTTCAGGATGCGCACGTCCTTGAAGCCCATCTTCCTGAGCTTCTGGGCGACCTTGACGCTGGTCCCCTCGTCGGGCGTGGTGCAATACGCGACGACGGGGCGCGTGGTGTCGAGCTCGAGCCCGCTGAGTCCCGTGTCGAGCTCCTCGGGGGCCAGGCGCACCGAGCTCGGGATCTTGAGCGGCAGGGCCTCGTAGGCTTCGGCTCTGCGCACGTCGAGGATCGTCGGCTGCTTGCCGCCCTCCTGCAGGTGGATCACCTCGGACGGGGTCACGCGGTAGCGATTGCGCTGCCAGCGGATGTAGAACTGAGCGCCGTAACCCGCCAGGCTCAGGAGCGTCACGCCGACCGCGACCCAGAACCACGGGAACGGCCGCGGCGGCGGATTCTTCACCTTCTCGCGCGCCTCGGACAGCTGGCGCTTGACGTCGGGCAGGTTGGGCAGGAGGCGATCGGCCTCCTCGAAGCGCTGCACGGCGCCCTTGCAGTCGTCGGCGAAGAAGGCCCGGAGCCCGGCAAACCACACCGGGTCGAAGCGCCCCATCCCGCCGACCTTCACCGGCGTGCCCGAGACGAAGTCTCGCACCGCCTGCGACGGGATGATGAAGTTGAAGCCCTGGACGATGCCGCCCTCGGGACCGGGCGCCAGCGACACGAAGGTGAGCACCCCGACCATCGCGCCCCGGTCGTCCACCGCGGGCCCGCCGGAATTGCCCCAGGAGGCGGAGGCATCGGTCTGGATCATGGGGGCGCCCGATACGTCCTCCTGGAAGCCCGAGACGGCGCCGTTGGTCACGGAGGCTTCCCTGGACGCCGACTTGTTCAGGAGCTCGTGGGACGACACGACGCCGGGGAAGCCCAAGATGTGAATGGGATCGCCGATCTGGGCCACCTTCGAGTCGGCGAGCGGCAGCACCGGATAGGCGTCGCCGGAGATCTTGAGAAGCGCCAGGTCGCGCCCGGACATCGCGCCGGGCTCCGTGCTCACCGGCGGGCTGTACTTCTTGACCTCGGCCTTGATCCGCGTGCCGTTCGAGATGACCACGACGACCTGCGGCGTGAGGTTGACCTTGGTCGTCGGAAGCACCTTGTCGAGGAGCTTGCGCTTGACCGCGTCGTCGGCCTCCGGCTTCTCGCCCGGGACGATGCGCGCGCGCTCCAGGGCCTTGGGCAAGCACGCTGTGACCACCGCCCGCTGGGCCTGCTGGTTCACGAGCCAGCGAGGTGTCTCGTGCGCCGGCTGTACCACGTGGCCGTTGGTGACGACCCAGCCGTCGCCGTCCACGAACCAGCCGGTGCCCGTCTCGCGGAAGACGGGCGGCGTCACCTTCGTCGGCCCGGCGCCGCAGTCGAGCGTCACCTCGGCGGACACCTCGGACACCACCACGACCACCGCGGGCTTGGCGCGCAGGAGGCCCTCCTGCACGGAGATGTGGGATCTGGGCGTGAACGAGGGGGACGGCGTTTGACGTGAGAATCAGGGCGAGCAGCAGCGGAGGCCACACGAGTGAGGCAAACCGCAGTATTATGTGGCGCATCGCCATGTCTCGACCGATGATTCTACACGAAAAGGACAGTGCATGAGCCGTCAGATTGGTGACATCCCGACCCGAACCTTCAACCCGGGCGACGTGATCTTCAAGGAAGGCGACGACGCGAAGGGCGAAGCCTTCATGCTGCATATCGGCAAGGTCGAGATCAAGAAGCTCATCGCCGGAGAGCAGCGCCTGCTGAACACCATCGGCAAGGGCGAGCTCCTGGGCGAGCTCGCGCTCTTCCGCAATGCGCCCCGCTCGGCCACGGCCATCGCCACCGAGGCCGTGACCCTCATGGTGATCCCCGCCAACCGGCTCGATCACATGGTCAGGAGCAACCCGGCCCTCGCCGCCGCCCTCATCAAAGACCTCGCCAACCGCATGCTCCGCGCCGAAGACGTCGCCCGCGACGCCGAAAAGCGCGCGCAGGAAGCCGAGGCCCGCGCCGCCGCAGCCGAGCAACGCCTCCGCGAATCCGAGTAGCACGCGCTACCGCGCAAGGCAACTCGCGCGCAGACCTCCGGCGCGAACGCGCAGACGCGGCGGCGGGCGAGAAGGGTCCAGCTGCGAGGCGGCGCCCGAAGGCCGGGCGCGAGGCGTAGTCGCTCTACGTTGAGCGCCCGGACGAGGGCGCCAACGAAGCAGATGGGCCCATCTCGCACGCCCAGCGGCGGGCCGAAGACGCGCCGAGGCGAGAAGGGTCCAGCATGCGAGGCGGCGCCCGAAGGCCGGGCGCGAGGCGTAGTCGCTCTACGTTGAGCGCCCGGACGAGGGCGCCAACGAAGCAGATGGGCCCTTATCGGCGAGCGCCCGGACGAGGGCGCCAACGAAGCAGATGGGCCCTTATCGGCCGCCGCCGGCGAGGCGGAAGGTGTCGGCGGCTAGGGCGGCGATATGCCGGCCAATGGCGATGGACGCCGTCGCCGCGGGTGAGGGCGCATTGACCACGTGGACGGCGCCCGGTGTCACGCTGATCTTGAAGTCGTCGACGAGCGAGCCGTCGGGGCTCACCGCCTGGGCGCGCACGCCCGCGCCGCCGCGCTCGATGTCCCCGGCCTCGATCTCGGGGATCAGCTTCTGGAGCGAGCGCACGAAGGCCGCCTTGCTCGCCGACCGGTACAGCTCGTAGCCGCCCATCCGCCAGTAGCGGCGCGCCATGTTCCAGAACCCCGGATAGCCGAGCGTCCCCGCGAGCTCGGCCGGGTTCACCTTGCCGAGGTGATAGCCCTCGCGCGCGAAGGCGAGGACCGCGTTCGGCCCCGCCTCGACGTCGCCGTGGACGGTCCGGGTGAAGTGCACGCCGAGGAAGGGGAACTCGGGGTCGGGCACCGGGTAGATGAGGTTCCGGACGAGGGACCGGCGCTCCTCCTTCAACATGTAGTACTCGCCGCGGAAGGGAACGATCCGGACCTCGGGGTGGATGCCCATCAGCGCCGCGACGCGGTCGGAGTGCAGCCCCGCGCAGTTGACGAGGTGGCGCGCGTGCACCGCGCCCCTGGCCGTCTCGAGCACCAGGCCGTCGCCATCCCGCCGGATGGCGCTGACCCCGGCGCCCGTCCTGATCTCGGCGCCGCGGTCCCGGATGATGCCCGCCATCGTCTCCGCCACCTGCCCGTAGTCCACGATCCCCGTCTCCGGCACGAGCAGCGCGCTCAGCGCGCGGCAATGCGGCTCGTAGTCCACGACTTCCTCGCCGGCGATCCGCTTGACCCCGGCCAGGCCATTGGCCGTCGCCCGGTCCTGGATGGTCTGCAGCCGGGGTAGCTCGACCTCGTCGGTCGCGACGATGAGCTTGCCGCACGGCTCCCAGTGGATGCCGTGGGTGTCGCAGAACCGCTTCATCAGCCTGGCGCCCTCCACGCAGAGCCGCGCCTTGAGCGAGCCCGGCTTGTAGTACGCGCCGGAGTGGATCACCCCGCTATTGTGGCCGGTCTGGTGCGTGGCGATGCGCGGCTCCTTGTCGAGGATGACGATGCGCGCGCGCGGATGCGCTTCGGTCAGGGCGAGCGTCGTGGCGAGGCCCACGATGCCGCCGCCGACGACGGCGATGTCCGAAGAGGTAGGCACGGCGGCGCTCAGTTCGGCGCGATGGCGCCGCGGGTGATGTGGCCGTCTTCCTGCTGGCGGAAGGCCTCGTTGATCTTCTCCAGCGGGAAGGTGTGGGACAGGATCTTGTGGTACGGGTACTTGGGCCGGGTCCGGACCATCAGGTCGAGCGCGCCCTTCAAGTGCTCGGCCTCGTAGTGCGCCACGCCGATGATGCGGCGGTTGCCGAAGAGATCCACGCGGGATCGAACTTCGTCTCCCAGCCCACGTTGATATTGCCGACCTCGAGGTAGGTGCCCTCGAGCGCCGTCATCCGCAACCCCTCGTCGACGACGTTCGGGTTGCCGACCAGCTCGAGCACCACGTCGCCGCCCCAGCCGCCGGTCAGCGCCAGCACGCGATCGATGCGCGATTGCGGCGTCGGGTACTCGCGGAGATCCACCGTCTCGTCGGCCCCGAACTCGCGGGCCAGCGCGAGGCGCTCGTCCACGCCGTCGATCACGACGATCTGCCCTGCCCCCATCTCGCGGGCGACGCCGCAAGCGTAGACGCCGAGCCCGCCCGCGCCCTGCACCACCACCGTCTGGCTCACCTTGAGCCCCGCGATCTCGAGCGCGGCGTAGACCTGGGTGAACGCGCAGTTGATGCCCGCGGCCATGCCATCGGTGATCACGTCGGGCAGCTTGAAGATGGCGTGGTTCGCGCCGAGGTAGAAGTACTGGCCGTAGCCGCCCTGGAAGTGCGGCCACACGTCGCAGGTCACCGACCAGTTCGACTGCCGGGTCGGGCAGGACTTGAACGCGCGCCGGAGACACGCCCCGCAGCGCCCGCACGGGATGAAGTAGCGGTAGACGACGCGGTCACCCTCGCGGAGCGGCTGGCCTGCGCTGTCCGTCGTCACCCCGGCGCCGAGCTTGGCGATCGTGCCGGTGTGCTCGTGGCCGGTATTGATCGGCAGCGTCCGGCCCCGCTTCGCGAAGTCGAGCTCGCCCTTCCAGTAGTGCATGTCGGAGCCGCACACATTGGCGAGCGCCACCTTGATCAGCGCGGCGCCGGGCGCCGGATCGGGCACCGGATACTCGCGAATCTCGAATCCCTTCTCCCGCCCCACCCACGCGGCCAGCTGCCCCGTCTCCGCCATGGTCACACGCTCCTCTGGTGCGTGATCGCCCTCGATGTGCGGCAGGATACCACTACCCCAGCTCGAGCGTGATGGGGCAGTGGTCGGAGCCCAGGACATGCGGCAGGATCGTCGCCGAGCGGACGCGGCCGTGCAGCTCGTCGGAGACGAAGAAGTAGTCGATGCGCCAGCCGATGTTCCGGGCGCGCGCGCCGCTCTTCAGATCCCACCACGTGTAGTGCCCGGGCTCGCGCGTGAAGAGGCGAAACGTGTCGTGGTAGCCCTGGGTGACGAGCCGGCTCACCCAGGCGCGCTCGACCTCCATGAAGCCGGGCGACTTCTCGTTTTCCTTGGGGCGGGCGAGGTCGATCTCGGTGTGGGCGGTATTGACGTCGCCGCAGATCACCACGCCCTTGCCCAGGCGCCGCAGGCGCTCCGTCATCTCGATGAACTCGTCGTAGAACTTGAGCTTGTGGGCAAGCCGCTCGGGCCCCATGCCGCTATTGGGGAAGTAGACGTTGAAGAGATGAAAGTCGGCCAGCTCCGTGTGGATGACACGGCCCTCGCAGTCGAGCGCGGGGAGCCGCACTTGGCGGCGACGGCGAGCGGCTCCTGCCGCGTATACGTGACGACGCCGCTATACCCCTTCTTCTCGGCGAAGCACCAGTGGGACCGGTAGCCGTCGGGGACGCGCATCTCGTCGGTGAGCTGGTCTTCCTGGATCTTGGTCTCCTGGACGCAGAGGACGTCCGGGCGCTCGGCGGCCAGGAAATCGGCCAGCCCCTTCTTCCACGCGGCGCGCAGGCCGTTGACGTTCCACGAGATCAGCTTCATGCGAGCAAGGTGGCGACCGGGGCCTGTTCGAGCGCCGGCTTCGCCGGCGCAACCTGTCGTTTCTTTTTGGGGAGGGTCGGAGGGGGCCGTCGAGGCCCCTCCGATTAAGTTCAGGCCGGCTGCTGGATCGCGCTCAGCTTCCAGGGATTCGGCCCCACCGGCCGGGCGAACGTCCAGTACTCCTCGAACTTCACCGGCTCGGTCCGGCTGCCGTCCAGCACCTGCGCGCCGCTCTCGTCGGTCGTGTAGTCGACCAGGCTCGCCAGGAAGTACACGGTCACGAAATCCTGGCCCTTCTCCTGCCAGCCCTCGGTGACGGCGGCCTGGCGCACGGCGATGTTCTCGAGGCGATTGATCCGCCGGTCGGCCCGGAGCTTGTCACATTGCGCCTGCAACACACCGCGCATCTCCGGCGTGAGCAGATCGGTCACTCGGCCCATGTCGCGGTTGGTCCACGCCGCCTGGATCTTGAAGAACATGTCCGTCGCGCTCTCGGAGAAAGCAGCCGGGTCGAACTGGGCATCCATCTGCCGTATGTGGCCGACGCCGCGGTCGAGATCGCTCAGCTCGGCTGGTGCGTCCAGCATGGCGGCCGGAGCCGCCGACGATCCGCCGCCGGAGTACGTCGACCCGCCCGAGGGCTGCCAACCGCCCGAGCTCGATGCGGATCCGCTGTACCCACCGGCATAGGCCGGGGTTCCCACCGCCCCTGCCGCCTGGCGGCGGCGCATCCAGATGATCGCGAAGGCGATGAGGCCGCCGATCAGCACGATCTCCATGAGGCCGATACCGCCGAACATCCCGTGACCGAGGCCCCGCCCATGCCTCCGAACAGCAGGCTGCCGATCAGGCCGCCCACGAGGAGCCCGCCGAGCATGCCGCCCCAGCCAGAGCGCTGCGGCGCCTGCATGGGCGCGGGCGCCACGGGACTTGCGGGAGCGGTCGGCCGGCTGGGCGAAACCTGACTCGGCGACGTGGGCGCCGAGTAGCTGCGTGAGCCGCGGCTGCCGCCGGAGCTGCCACCTCCCGCCCGAGCCGAGGCCTCTGCCACAAAGAGCAATGACGACAACGCCAGCACCAGTGCGGACGTGATTGCGATCGATCGTTTCATCGAGTCCTCCTCCTGAGTCTCCTGTTCGTTGCCACGCTGCACTCTTCTTATACAGTATCCCGGGCGCGGGTGCGCGCGAGGGCTCACTGAATCGCGCTGACCCGCCACGGGTGCGGGCCCGAAGGGCGCACCAGCTCCCATCGCTCCTGAAACGGGACGGGGTCGAAGGGATTGCCTTCCAGCACCTTGAGGCCGATCTCGTCGGTCGTGTAGTCGACCAGGCTGGCGACGATCTGCACCGTGACGCGGTCCCATCCGCCGTCCTGCCGCGCGTCCATGACGGCCAGCCGGCCCAGCGTGATCCGCTCGACGCGGTTGATCCGGCGCGACGCCCGAAGCCGGGCGCACTCCCGATCGAGCCGGTCGCGCATCTCGACGGTCAGCACGTCCGCCGCCTGCGCGATGTCGCGCGCCGTCCACGCCGCCTGCACCCGGAGGAAGATGTTCCCGGCCGCCTCGGCCGACCCCGGCCGTGTCGAGGGCCGGATCGGCGCGCCGGACCTCGCCGGGATCGCGGTCCGCCCTCGGAGGTGCAAGCACGCCCGCCCCGCCCCCGTATCCGCCCGCGGGTGCGAGCTGTTCCGTCTGGTCGAGGTGGTACTTCGACAGCGCCCAGAAGGCGAGCGCGATCAATCCCGACAGGACGACGACCTCGAGCAGCCCCACGCCCCCGAAGCTCCGCCCGTAGAAGATGCTGCCGATGAGCCCGCCCGTGAGCAGGCCACGGACCATGCTCCGCCAGCTCTGGGCCTTCTTCGGCCGCCTGGGCTCGTCCGGGCGCATCGGGCGCCGGGGTGTCCGATGTAGTCCCGTCGGATCCGGACCCGAAGCTCCGGTCGTCCTCACGCGTCGCCCGACCGCCACTCCGGAAGCCCCCGCCACCGCTCTTGGCCGCGACGTCGGCCACACCGAGCAGCCAGGTCAGCATCAGGGACAGGGCCGCGACCAGCGCGAGATGGCGCTTCATGCTCTCTCATCTTACCTCATCGGAGGCGTGGGACGGTCACGGCGCGTGAGGCCGGCGAGCGGCCAGGACGGCCAGCGTATGGCGGGCGATCATCACGTTCTCGTCCGTCGGGATCACCCAGGCCGAGGCCCGGGCCTCGGCCTGGGAGATCCGGGGACCGCCGGCGCCATTGGCGGCCTCGTCGAGCCCTATGCCGAGCCAGCCCGCGTCGCGGCACACCCGAGCGCGGATCTCCGGCGCGTGCTCGCCGATCCCCGCGGTGAACACGAGGGCGTCGAGCCCGCCCAGCGCCGCCGCGAGCGAGCCCAGCTCCCGGCCGATGCGATAGACGAAGACGTCGACCGCCTCCCGGGCGCGCGGGTCGCGGCTGGCGAGCAGCGTGCGCATGTCGCTCGAGATGCCGGACAGGCCGAGCAGCCCCGAGCGGTTATAGAGGAGTGCCTCGATCGCGCCGGCATCCATCTTGTGGTGGCTCATCAGGTAGAGGAGCACCCCGGGATCGAGCGAGCCCGGGCGCGTCCCCATCACGAGGCCGTCGAGGGCCGAGAAGCCCATGGTCGTCGCCACGCTCCGCCCCCGTCCATCGCGCAGAGGCTCGCGCCATTGCCGAGATGGGCGACGACCACCCGCCCCGCCGCCACCCAGGCGCCACGGCGAGGCAGGGCCGACGCGATGTATTCGTAGGACAGGCCGTGGAACCCGTAGCGGCGCACGCCCTCCGCGGCCAGCTCGCGCGGCAGGGCCACGACCTGGGCCACCGGCGGCTGGGTCTGGTGAAAGGCCGTATCGAAGCAGGCCACCTGGGGCAGGTCGGGCGACGAGGCCGCGGTCGCCCGGATTGCCGCCAGGTTATGCGGTTGATGAAGCGGCGCCAGGGGCACCAGCCGCTCGAGCCCCGCCATCACCTCGGCGTCGATCAGAACGGGGGCCGCGTACTGGCTGCCGCCGTGCACGACGCGGTGCCCGCGGCCACCAGTCGATCGTCGCCGTGGTGCTCCCCAGCCATGCGCGAATCTCATCCATCGCGCCCCGGTGATCCGCGCCCCGCTCGCCGGACAGGTCGCGGTCGATGAGCGCCTCGCCCCGGGAGCGCGCACGGCGAAGTGCGGGCGTGTGCCGATCCCGTCAACCTGTCCGTCGGGCCCGGCCTCGAGCGCCTGCCCCGGGCCGACGTGAAAGACCGTGAACTTGATGCTCGATGAGCCGGCATTGACGACGAGGATCGCGTCCGCCATGTCGCGTCAGGAGCGAAGGCGGCGCGCCGCGGACAGGAGCAGCGGCGTCAGGGCGAGGG